>ERZ773031.463-NODE-463-length-22051-cov-5.016548_pt1 | contig 22051 bp, 18 predicted proteins | sample MGYA00511666_ERZ773031 | MGnify/ENA primary metagenome ERZ773031 (study PRJEB29015, sample SAMEA2738135) | human oral metagenome | biome: human oral; feature: human-associated habitat; material: saliva | place: China | collected 2250 ...
ACGAAGATTACCTGTGTAAGACAAGAAGTAATAATTATTTAATTAATAAAATATCTAAGGAACTATTTAAGTTTGACGATTTTAATAATTCTTATTACAAATCATTCTGGTTAATTGGTTCAGAAGGTGAATCTTTCGATGGAGGGGAAATAAATAACAAAGAAAGAAAAAAGATAAAGTTATTATACCCAGATATTTATAAACTCATTAATACTGATAAGATGCTAAAGATTATATTTGATAAACTAAATATTCTAGACAATCCACTTATACTCAAAGATAAAATAGATCGTAATGAACTTTTTGAATTATTACGTCTTTATTTACGTTATAAAATAGAGGAGAATAACGAATGGAAATTATTTCAGAAAATTTAATAGGTACAGAGCATTTTGTTGAAGTAATAATAGGTGAGCCATTCAAGCTTTGTAGTTTTAGAGAATTGGATCCTAGTATAAAGAAAAGTTTAAATAACTCTCTTCATAAAGGAAGGATAGGCGACTTTTATAGAACGATAAATAACTTAACCCTCAGCGACCTTCCAGTTCCTAAATATTTTTGCATTGTTACCTCTATCAATTTAACAGTACTCACTAAAAAATTGACAACTATGGCTTTTGTAAATAAGTTTAAGGCTAATACATCCTGGGAACAAATGCCTGTTCTAAAGACATATATATCAGAGAGTGCGAAAAAGTTAATAAATGAATCAATTAAGCACATAAATGAAGATCAAGTAGCGGAGGAATTTACTAAACTATTCGATTACCGCTCAATGTCTTGTAATTTTAACTACATAAATAAACTATTGTACAAAAAATATAGAGAATATGTTAATAATTGGAGAGCCTATTGAAATTCTTGATTTTAATTATAGAAAGTTAGGTTATGCATATAAAGTTGCGTTTAATATACCCATTACTGCAACTAAAGCTATATATGAGGAGTTCTGGGAATTATTTGAAATATCACCTAATGAAGTTAAGGAAGATATTAAGGAGAATGGTATTGATATATTAAAAGACAAGAAGTACATAAGTAGAATAGAATGTATGGAAACTGAGGAATTTTATCCAGTCTCTGAAATATTAGTATCAGACTCTCCAAAGATCCAAACATTACTAAATCTTATCAATCATGCCTCGGGTTTTATATGGTCAGGTGAGTCAGATGATGATACTGCGGATTTTCTATTAGGATTTATAAACAAGGAAGACTCTTCTATTGAGTTTGGTACTGACCTAGATGAATTTCAAGGATCAGATATATACTCGTCACTTATTTACCTCAATGAAAATAAAAAACTAGATTCAATAGATACGATCAGAAAAATTATCTGGAGAATGATACAGAGAGTTAAGCTAGGTAAGGAACTAATATTTTTAACAGACGATGCAGTAGAAGTTCTAATTAAGGCATATTATATTTATTATAACCTATTTGATAAATACTAGAAAATATATGAAAATTATAAACCTATATTATTGTGATAAATACTTAGGTAGATTTAATACAGATTTTTGGATATTTAATGAGAAATCTTTATGTGAAGTATTAGGAGATCGTAGGGCAATTACAGCATTTGAACTCTTTAGTAGCTTAAAATTCAATGATCTAGACGAACTTATGAGAGATGTTGATGTAGAAAAAATAAAAGTAGAAAAAGGTACATTAATTACTACATTTTTTATAAAAGATAAGATACTAAGTGAGGAATGTTTTATTAATAGCTTATCTAATTTTAATAAAGGACTCAAAAGATCACCAATAGAAATAGAACACTATGGCTATATACGTTTTACTTCCCAAATGAATAATAATGTTACAAAGGAAATGAGAAATACATTAGTTCCTTTTGCCGATAGTATTGAAGATAAAATATATGACATACTAGGAGCAATATATAAAGCTCTCCTAGTTAATAAAACTCCTTTACTTCTAGGAGATAGAACTAAGTCAGGAATTTTTCTCTTCTTTATGTACTATAGATATTATATAGCAACTAAAGAGGATAATGAGTGGTACTTACATATTAGAGAGTAGTATAAAAAATCTTTAGGTATATTTAATTTATACCTATTTTTTTACATCAACTTAAATTATAGTCTCATTGCCTTATTTATAGTGAAAACTAATAAAATAAAAGTATATGAGAAATAATTTAATTTTTATATTTGCAGTTATGATAATTGCAACATTTTTTGGATATGGACTTAGCTCTGCAGAAGAAAGCATAGCAGGTCAAAGAGAAAAAGAAAAGATTAAGGAAGCTATTAATTATACAAATAGCTTTATAGGAAAATGTAGTCGTCTTGAAGAAAATCTAGATGACTATAATAAATTAAAATATAAATGGAGAGATCCTAAGGAAATCTCCAATGATGTGAGAAAAATAAAGACTAGAGTAACCGCAACAATATATCACCCGATTGGAAAACAGTGCGATAATAATCCATTGATAACAGCAGATGGTTCAAAAATATCCATGAGAAAATTGAAAAATAAACAGCTCAAGTGGATTGCTGTATCTAGGGACCTAAGAAGCACTTATAGATACGGGGATGTTGTGAAAGTTATAGTTAAAAAAGGTGATAAGTCTATAGAAGGTGAATACGAAGTTCATGATACAATGAATCCTAGGTTCACAAATAGGATAGATATATTATCCCACCCTGATAGTAAACTTTTAGGGAGATGGGATCATGTTGAAATTATAAAAGAGGTATAAGAAATTATATCTCTTTCTTTTTCCCTTATATCTGATGAAATATAGAATAGATTATTTAACAAAAGATAAAGTCTATATTACTTTCTTATCCGATAGAAAAATAAAAATATATAACCCACTCGATTTTTTAGCAGTTGGAGAGAATAACGTAATAGATCAAATTTTTCAAGATAATACTATAAATAATTCACCTTCCCTGAAAAACTTTAGTACAGTAGAAATAGTTTATACGTTTTCTCTCTGCTTCTATCTAAATGGTGGTAATAAATGTTTTACTAAATTTCAGTTAACTAATCACTTAAGAAGACTGATTGTTCGTAGACTAATAAGTAGTAAGTTTGAACTGACTGATGATTTACCTTTTAAATATTTCTCACATGGTAAGTACTACGATTTAAAAACTACAAATAAAGCAAGACGTCATTATATAAAGGACTTAGTAAATAATTCTTTAAAATATTGTGACTTGGAAGAAATTGTACAAGACCTATTAGATTATATGTACAAACTAGCAGATAACCCAAAGTATAGTCTGTATAGACCTAAGGATTATTTATGTGATGCACAGTGGGCAGGGTACTTTTCATATAGAAAATTTAATCAAGATACCTAATATCAGGGTATCTATTTCTTTTTAATCCTTACTAATAGATATGAAATTTAAACCTTTATAGAAGCAATAAGTACTATATAACTTAGTACTTATATCATTTTAAAATTATATGAAACTATTAGCAAAATCAAAACAAAATGAAAGATTAATAACGTTACAAGAACATACAAAGGCAGTTATTAATGTTACGCATTATACATTGCAACAAATCATCGATGAGAAGTCAAGATGGTTTATTAATAAGTTCTCAACAAAAGAATTATATAATGGGATCTTAAGTGCAGCAGCTTTACATGACATAGGGAAGTGTACTGATATTTTTCAATCTTACTTAGAAGGTGAGAAACAGAAAATAGAGTATATTTCTTCAGAGGATGGATTAGAACCTTTGATTAAGAAAAGAAAAGGGGACTTCCACGCTACTCATAATATGTTCAGTTGGGCGTATGCATTAAGATATACAAACTTAAGTAAACATGAGTGGGCATTATCTGCTGTCTTGTATCATCATATTGTTTATAGCCACTTATCTGAATTAGGCGTAAATGATATATTAAATAAATTATCTGATCAAGAAAAGGAAAGGTTTGATAGTTTCTTATTAGACATGAAAGAATATTTGCTAGATAGGTTTGAAGTAAACTTAGAGTATGACGAAAGAGACTCAGACAGAAATGAAAAAGTGTCTGGAATTACTCTACATCATGCAATCAGTTTCCGACAAGATCTTAGAAACAAAAGAGAAGAGATTGAAAGAAACATGAGATACTTATTATCTAGATCTATTTTAATATTTGCCGACAGATTAGTTTCATCATATCCAGAGTATTCAGATTCTTTTGCAGAGTATGATATAGAACTTATTGAAAAACTCTACAATGAAAAGATAAAAGCTGAACACTTACCAAACGATGATTATAATGTTTGGGCATTTGATAGTGAAGGTAATGAAGTTTATGATATAGAACGTTTACAGGGTCAGAATGAATTAATGGATAGAATCTGTGAACAAAATAATTGTGTAATTCCAGCTAGTGCAGGTTTTGGAAAGACTCTCATAGGTATTAGATGGATATTAAGAAATAAAAAGAAAACATTATGGGTAACTCCTCGTAATGTTATTGCAGAGAGTACATATATTTCTATTGTTAGTGAATTAGAAAAGATGGGATTTAGTAATAAAATAACAACTGGACTATTACTACATGGAGATTATATACAAGGAGATGAGAACTGTGATATATTAGTAACTAATATTGATAATTTCTTGTCAATGATGGTCAAAAATAATATGGCACACAACTTAGTAAAAGAAATAGGTGGTAATGTTATATTTGATGAATTTCACGAGTTCTTATGTACTGCACCTTTATATCCTGCATTTATAACTTATGGATATACCAGAACAAATTGGACTAACTCGAAGACACTATTCTTATCAGCCACTGCAATACCGTTTCATGAAGTATTTGAGTGGGGAGGTGTAAAAGTTGTAAAACCTAGTTCAAATTATAATGGCGATATGAAAGTTAATATAAAACTTTTAGAACTTGATAATATAGAACAATTACAAGTAAAAGAAAAAGACTCATTCGTCATTACAAATACAGTTAGGAATGCACAAGAAATATATAAAGGTGTAAGAGAAGAAAGAAATGATTCAGTCTTAATACACTCTCAATTTCCAACATCAAGAAGAAATGAAATAGAAAAGACACTCTACTTGACGCACGGAAAGAAAAGTAATCTAGATGAGAGAAACACTATTGTAGGAACTAATATAATTGGTGTCGGTCTTGATATCTCTGCACAAAATATATACGACTTTGTTATAAATCCAGAAGGTACTATACAAAGAGGTTGTGGTAGAGGTGGTAGATTTAGAGAATATGATTCAATTAACTACTATGTCTGTGCACTTCCAAACGATAGAGGGTCAAAGAAATTCATAACACAAACATATAATACAGAACTTTATAGGTTATGGTATAATGAATTGGCAAAGCTTGATGGAAAAACAATAACAAAAGATGATCTATATGTAATCTATAATAAATTCTATGCTGATAATAAAATAGAAATAAGAAGATTAATCTATGACTGGTTTATTAAGGGTGCAGAATATCTAACCTATTTTAAGCCATATTCAGCAAAGAAAGTAAAAGAAGGTAAGAAGAAAAAACTAACAAATGGATTAACATATAGAGGAGATAATAGTAGTATATATGTAGTTGCTAAAGATAGTGATGGTAATATATGTGAACCAGTGACAATAGACTTAAATAATCTTAGAGAAAAAGAAAAGGAAGATAAAGAGGCTAAAAAATGTCACTATAATGCTTATAAAAATATGAACATAGAAAACTTTAAAAGAAAATTTAAAGATTATAATTATAGGTATCAAGAGTTGTGGAAATATGCCTTAGATTATGACACACCACTGCTTTTATATTATGCAGAGTATGACAAAGATCTAGGGTTAATGTTGATTTAATAAAGTTTAAAAAAAATGGTTTTAAAATTATTCTTTAATGGAACTGATGAAGAGTTTATTGGGCCAATGAACAAAGAAGTAAATGGATTTATAATGAAACTGTTAGGAGAAAATAATCCCTATCACGGCAAACAATCTAATTACTGCGTTTCATCTTTGCAGGGAGGTAAACTAAATGAGAATGGTAAATTAGTTTTTAAGGATGGAGGATCAATTAGGATATCCTCAAACGAAACAGAACTCATCTCACAAGTACTATCAGCCCTTATGAATAGTATGGAGGAAGATAAAGGTATTGGTTCACTTAAGTATGATCAAATGAAAATGAGTGAATATAAACCTTTCTCCGATTATGATATTATTAGAACTATAAGTCCGATTTATTTGAGAATTAATAAAAAAGCTTATACAGTAGAAGATGAAGATTACATAAAAGTACTTCAAGAACATTGCATAAATAAACTACTTAAGAATGGAGTTGATGAAAAAGAAGCAAGAAGTATTAAACTTGAACCTTTCCATTTTGAGAATAGTAAAAAAGTGTGCGTCCCTATTGGTAAAGTTAAAAACATATCTTCTAAGGCTATGTTTATAGTTAGAGGTAAACGGAGTGCTAGAAGAAAATTATATAACTTAGGATTAGGGATTTCAACAGGGTTCGGATTTGGATGTGTTGAAATTAAAGATAGAAAAATTGATTAAATTGTATGGAAGAAAATATACACAAGGAAGTCCTAACTAAGATAAATGATTGTCTTAGTACTGATGTAGGGTTGGATGATTTCAGTAATTCAATGTTTACTGAGTTAATGGAAATTTTCTTCGTGCGGATCTATTTTTATGATACTTATTCAATAGAGGAGCAGATCGGACATTTTATCTCTTTATATTTTAATAGAGAGAGTGGATTTGATATGAACGATTTTTGGTGTATAATAGATGAAGTAGGTTATAGTATTGAAGATTATATAAAACTTGCATACGAAGAATATACAAGTTTATTTAAAGAGATTCCAGATATAAAAACTTCACAAATAATAACATTGTTTGAAGCTATACTGGAATTTGCTACCTCTAGTGATAGTTGTATAGAATTATTTACTATTAATGAGGTAGATATATATTATGGTGATAAGACAATGTCGCAGTTGATTATGGAGATTATAAAAGCGTATCTATTGGTTAGTAAAGACAATAAAGCATTAGATAATAAACAACATGCATTCTTCCAATACTTGCATGATAATGACATATTATATAATGAAGAAGCTAAGATAGTAATATATAGTAAATTATGGAATGCATTGGAACAGAAAATTAATTAAAGTAATTTATAATAAAAATAAAAACTATGGCAAAACAAATTTTATTTAGATTAGGTTTAGTAGGCAATGGATGTGTTAACTTTGATGATAGTAAGACACAAGCATTCACATTAAAAAAGTTAGGTATTATTGATCCAAGTATAATGATTAATAATAATATCAAACTTGCTAAGAAACAAATTTATAACACAGGTAGAACTTATATCAATAATAAAGGTGAAGAGAAGCCTATCTATGATTATAAATTAAAGATTAGTGCGGATTGCTTGAGACACCACATCTATGAACATGATGTAGAAGCAATGACGCAAGCAATTATGACAGATGAAAACATATATTGCAACTATTTATTATCTGATGTGGGATTGACAAGAGGTTATATGTTTGCTAAGTCAGTTGATGGTAATACCTTAAAAAGAAAATCCCCTCTTACTATAACAGATGCAATACAGACAAATAATAACGTATCAAACTTAATGGAGGTAGGATCAACAACAGGAGAGAGAACAGATACTTCATTCTTTACTGTTGAAAAAATAGGAGATGTAACATACAGTGCAAAAGGAGTCATTGATCTTAAGACACTAGCTTTTGTACCTGCTGACGTTAGATTTGATCGGGCTGCAGTAATGACAGAGTGGTGTGAGAAAGGATTAATCGATAGAGTGCTTAGATTTCATTATGGAGATGAGGCACAATATAAGATAGGATATTTTACATCATCAGCTAAATACTTGACTAATACATTTGCAGAGTATGGAATTATGTTAGGTGATGAAATCGTCAATAGGTTAGTAAAACATATTCTAACTAATATTCTTAAATTAGATATTAGAAGAAATACAGCTTGGACAAAATGTGAAAGCCTGGAAATCAAAATAGTGGATGACCTAATTAAAGATACTTTTGAAAATGAAGAGGAAGGCTGGATAAAAATATATTCTGAAAATGACATAAATGAACTTCAGATAATATGCGATTCCTTATTCACAGAAGCAACTGATGAAGATCTAAAAAGAATGAAAGATATAGATGAGGAATACAAAAAAGCTGAAGAAGAAAGGATTGAAGCTAAGAGAGAAGCAAGAGAAGAAGCTGCTAGGATAAAAGAAGAGAAAAAATTAAAAAAGCAGGGAAAAGATAATGAGTAGTATGAATTATTTATTCTTGAGCTTTGAAAATGCAGCTGTGATTTTGCCGAGGTACAGAGGAAATCCGAAAGATCACTGGATATCTGGAATAGGAAAAGTGCCATTTAAATTTCCAAATGAAGAAAAACCAATTGGTGTAAATCAACTTAGTAATGCACTGCACGTTATGGCAGGTCTTGCTCCCGTAGCAAGTAACAGACCGTCGGTATTTAAGAGGTGTGAGGTTATTTATGAAATGGCAAAAAATTCATACATAAAATATGATGATGTCATAGACGAGGAAATGTTCAGTAATGCAAGATTCTTAGATAGCTCAAATGCAAAAATTAAAGAAGTTATTAAAGACAGAGATATACTAAATAAGAGAGATGGAGAAGGGTGTGTATTAAACTGGGTGTACTTTAAGAGAGCATTCTTTGAATCAAGTGAAGTACTAGGGGAAATAATGCAACTCTTTAACTCACTAGTGGGAACAGAAGATGTAGTTAAGAAATATTCTTTTATTGAATTTGGTAGTGAATTCAGGAAATACCTCAAGGATGAAAGAGTGATAGATTTCCTAAAAAAGAAAACTAAATACTTCCTAAAGACAGTAACAATTGGAAAACTAGAAGAATTCCTAGGTTTCAGTATAGACAGACTTAATAAGGGTGAAAAGCCGAAGATAAAAGTTAATACTTCTACATTCTGGTATTTCCTAGTAGGTAAGCCAGGTATTGGAAGTAATTTGATAGCAGCGAAGGGTTATAATCCAAATACGATATTAATAACTAGAGGTGTCGATTTTAGAAAGAGGAAATATAGTGGCAAAATAGCAGTACCTATAACAGATAACAAAATAATAGAACAATTATCTGAAGTGGGAGTAAACCCAACTATACTGGATGGTGGATTACTGGCAGTAGAAAACATAAACTGGGCTAATTCAGAAGATTTGGAACTAGTTTATACCAAAATTTCAGAATAGAATCCCCATAAACAGTTAAAAACTATATAGTTAGGTGAAGTGAAATTGTTTATCATAGCATATCTGAAGATAATTTCAACACAGCAGCACAGAAGGCAGCAGCAGTAGATTATTTATTATAGTATATCTATAGATAATTTCAACGACTTAATCAATGCTATCAATTGAAAGTTAATTGTTTATTTTATCATACCTAATGGTAATTTCAACGGTGCAAGCCCTAACATAACATGTAGTGCGATTGTTTTTATAACTTACCTAAAGGTAATTTACTAAGCTTATTAATTTAAGCTTATTTTTTTTTTCGTCCTCATGCTTTATATATAGAGGAGCCTTCGTCTTATTCTGTTTTGTGTAGAGGAAGGTTTCTTATTAAAATAATTCAATAGTGATTATTCATAATATAAATTTTTCAAAATGAAAGTAAAAGAGATAAAAAGAGGCCTAGTGCAGAACGTGTTATTACCTGGCAATAGAATTTTTGAAAGTAAAGTTGCCTATCATCCAATTACGAACCTAAAATTGAAAGTAGATAGTAGTATATACTTTCCTAGGAATATTTTTGGTAATGATAAAAAGAAAACTAGTGGTAAGAGGCAGATGAACCTAATAACAAAAAGACAAAAATTAATTAAGTCTGATGATGAAACTAAATTATGCCTCAGTTCTCACTTAGGTTTTGCACTTAATAACAGCACATATGCAAGAATGGTAATAGAAGACTTGAACAAACTAAGTAAGTCTAAGACATTCTTAAATTATGTGCCAGAATATCAAGTGCCATTAGTAAGTAAGCAGTGGAAGAGATGCTGCAAAAAATGTGGAGTAACTAATGAAAGTATACTGAACAAATCTTTTATGTCACTTGACTTATACATGAAAGATCTAAAAATGTATATTGAACTTGATGGATCTAGTCATGATAGCTTAGAAAGTATTAAAGAAGATCGTGCTAGAAAAATGTATATGGAAGAAGAGTATGGTATTAATGAACTTAGATTAAAATACTATGCGTCAGGTGGTCCAATGCATAAAAATCCAAAGACAGGAAAATTTGATCTAATAGTAGGTGAGAAAAGACAACAAGCCTTGAACGAATTAGATAGAGTACTAACACAGAGATATAATGTTTGTAGTAGTTTCCTGGATAAAATAGTTGATCCACATAAAAAATATAGTTGGGCATTCCTAGAAAGTTTTACAATAAATGCTCTGAGGACTGGTGAACTTGCATATAAAGCATTTGAATATTTCACAGAGTCTGATAAAAGTATGATGGATGTTTCTAGAATGTTCATAACAGGTCCAAAAAATAGAAAGGATTTATTTTATGACCTGAAGTTCCTAAATAGAATATTAAAGTAAAACACAATCCCTCAAATCCTTATAGGTGTATAGAGTTATAACAAAATACTACCTACTAATGAAAGAGGTGAATTAGTTTAGACATAGTGAAGCTGCTTTGGATGGTACCTAATAAATAAGAAGTGGATCTATGCCAATAAAGGACAAGTACGATGTTACAGAGGATTATGTAATATCTGAAAGTCCTAAATATTTTTTTCATATTCATTTTCTTATAGTTGTAGTAGTTATGGTTTTACGGAGTTATGTGGACTAGGAGATCTAAAAGCATAAAAAGGTAAGTGAAAAGTTCCTCCCTGACTACTATTTTTTTTTCACCCTGATACCTTATATGTGTAATAATAATTCATAAATACAAAGAACGAAGGAACTAACTTAGTCGAGATGATTAGGTTAGTTTTTTTTTCATAACTAAAACATATTACTAATAAACTGAATTGCACATTTTTTTTCTTTCTGTATTATACATTTTTGCGGTTTAGACGAAATATGCTCCTTATTAATATGAGAAGTGTAATGTTTAAGAGAAGATTATTGAGTAAGGAGTGTGTGTCGCTCCTGAAAAATAAAGGCTATGAGATTATAAAGCTAAAAGACATACTAGATCAGGTTGAGTTTAGAAATCCTGGATTTAAGATTAGATTAAATTTTTTTGGATCAGAGACTTTTGGGTATAGGAACTCTAAAGAACTAAATAGAATAAAGTTTAAAATTTTTGCACTATCCAGAGTAAGTGAGAAAGTAAACCCGTATGACTCCTCACTTTATCCTCTGATTTCTGGAATAGAAAGAAATGAACTTAATACTAATAACATAGTCCGTTCCTTATTAGAAGAAATAGTAAATGAAAACATATAATGGAAAACAAAGTAATTATTTTTTATCATAGAGTTGACTATGATGGATTATTTTCATGTGCGATTGTTGAGCACTATGTTAGAAAAGAGTTAGGTATACAAGAAGTTATTACGAAAGGTTGGACATATGGAGATCCTAGACCTTCATTACCTGAAATAAAAGAGGGTGAATCTTGTCTAGTATTCCTTGTAGATATATCATTTCCACCTGAGGATATGTTAAGTCTTAAAAACCTAGGCGGATATAAAGTTGTTTGGATTGACCATCATATTAGCGCCATTGATTCATCTAAGGAACTTGGATATGATGACTTAGAAGGTGTTAGAAGACTTGGTGTTGGCGCTTGTGAATTATGCTGGAATTATTTATACAACAACAAAACAGCGCCTAAGAGTATAAGACTAATATCTGCCTATGATGTCTGGAATAAAGATAGATTTTCATGGGACAAAGAGACAGTTGCTTTTCAGTTAGGTCTTAAAACTCAGTATGGCGTAGTATATAACTCAATTAATCAGGTGTTTGAAAAATTAATTGAGAAAGATAGTAGATTAACTGCAGATATTATTGAAAGTGGAAAAACAATAAATACCTATAATCAGAAAAGACATAAAACTGCTGTAGGTACTTATGGATTCCCTGTCTTAGTTGCAGGTAAGTATAGAGGAATTTGCATGTTAACTTCAGAATTTGGAAGTCAGCAGTTCAATTCAGTTATTAACAACTACGATATAACCATCTGTGTAAACAAGAGAGATGTAGCAGAAGGTAGACCATTTGCAATATCAATGTATAGTGAAAGTGAAACTGGATTAAACCTGGCTGATTACATGAAAGAAAATTTCTGTGGTGGGGGTCATAAGACTGCTGCAGGTGGATCAATGACAAGAGATCAATTCTTACAACTAATTGATACACACACAATATAAAATTAATATAGGACCTAAAGTAAATGGGTCCTATTTTTTTACACCATTCATTTCCTTATATATGAGTAGTTATGGTTTTATCTGTTTTATACTATAAATGTGTGAGTATGAAAAGATGAGTAAAACTTTCCCTGACTACTTTTAATACCTTATATAAAGTTGTTATTTAAAAACTTACTAATAATTATATAGCTTAGTCGTGATGATTAGGCTATATTTTTTATTAACCTATCAATGCCTTATAGATGGATAGATATTATAAAGATTCGTTTATACATTCATATTAATGTTAGGAGAAGGGACTTAATTGGGATAATTAGGTTCCTTTTTATTTTTTTGTTCTTATGGTGGGTTAGAAATCTTATTAATAGAAGTAAAATAAATAAAAAACAATAATGAAGAAATTTGAAAAAGATTTAGAAGCAGTTTTATTATTATGCGAGGAATTTGCAAAAAGTAATAAACTAAAGTACATAACAGTTGATAATTTTGTTTATAATCTTCTCAACTTCTATTTCAGGGGAGGAAAATTCTCTGATCTAGACCCAAAACTTGATCTTAGATTTATGTGTATACCTGCAGAAAAAAAGGCAGAACTACTCAAGAAGCTGAAAGACTTGGCTGAAAAGAATGGAAAGATTGATCCAAATGAAGAGAGTGTATTTAACCTCGAAGATGGAATTACACTAGAAGATTCATTGAATGTTTCTTTCGATTTCGTAACTAAAGAGGTAGAAAGTAAAGGAAATATACAATCACGAGACCTTTTAATATCTTGTCTTGATCTTGCAGATTTTGAAGGTTCTGTTAGACTAATTAAGGAGTACGGTATAAACTCAGAATTTCTAAATATTTCTGAACAACTAAAAGAAAAAAGAATTGATTACTCGAGCCCTGATTTTAGTATAAATAATAAACTTACAGAAAAAGATGATAGTGAGTTTGAGGCATGGGGAACTAATGAAGCAATAAATGTAGCTGATGTAGATCCTGATTCAAAAACACCAATACTTGATTCTTTTAGTAGAGACATGACGAGGGAAGCGATTAACAAAAAATTCGATCCTGTCATTGGTAGAGATGATGTTGTTGATTCAATAATTGAAATCCTATGTAAAAGAAGAAAACCTAATGTAAGTATAACAGGTAAAGCTGGTGTAGGTAAGAGTGCAATTGTTGAAAGACTTGCTCAAAGAATCGCCTCTAAACAGGTGCCATTAGATCTAGTCGGTAAGAGAATTTGTTCACTTAACTTAAACGACTTAGTAGCGGGCACAAAATTCCGAGGCGAATATGAGGAGCGATTAAAGAACATAATAAAAGAAGTCTGTGATAATAAAGATATCATAGTTTATATTGACGAACTTCATAACTTAGTAGGTAATGGAGGACAAAATGGTAATGGTGATGCAGCTAATATACTCAAACCATATCTAGCAAGGGGTGAGTTTCAATGCATCGGTTCTACAACAGACGAAGAGTATAGAAAATTCATAGAAAAAGATGCAGCACTTAATAGAAGATTCACACAGGTTAGTATTAAAGAACCAACAGTTGATGAAACTATTAAAATCTTGAATGGTGTTAAATCTAAGTATGAAGATTTCCACAAAGTTAAGATAGATAAGGATGTAATCGAGGCTTGTGCAAGATGGAGTCAAAGATACATATCAGGAAAACAACAACCCGACAAAGCGATTGAAGTTCTTGATATGGCAGGTGCAGTAGTAAAACAGAAAAAAGTTGTTGATAATTCTGCACTAGATGGACTTGAGGAAAAACTGAACGAAGCAATAAGCAAGAAAGTTGACTTAGTTCTGAAATCAAAAGAAGCAGGTGATTTCGAAGAAGCTGAGAGATTACAAGCAGAAGAAAATAAACTTAAGGAAGAACTAGAAATAGAAAACAGTAAGAAAGCAAGAGAAAGAAGTCTAAAGAAAAATTGGCCTTCTATTACTCTTGATGATGTTGCAAGCTCAATTAGTAAAATCTCTAGAGTTCCGATTGATTCAATAAGGAAAACTGATAGAGAAAAATTAAGAGAGATGAAAAAATCCCTAGAATCTAAAGTAATAGGGCAACAAAACGCGATTGATACAGTAACAAACGTAATTAATCAAAATGTCTTAGGTCTTAGAGCAGATCATAGAAGACCTCTTGGTAGTTTCTTGCTCGTTGGTCCTAGTGGCGTTGGTAAATCTTTGATATGTAAAGAGCTTGCTAATACATTCTATGGCAGTGAAGATAACTTGATAAGAATTGATGGTAATACACTAAAAGATGATACCTCTGCAAATTCATTAATAGGTGTTGCAGCAGGTTATATTGGATTTGATAGTGAGCCCCAATTGTTACAAGTTAAAAGAAAACCTAATAGCGTTATACTGGTTGATGAAGTTGAAAAAATGAATCCTAAAATCTTCGATATATTCTTAACAATATTAGATGAAGGAAAAGTAAAACTAGCAGATGCAACAACTGAAATCGACTTCTCATCTAGTATCATTATCTTTACTGGTAATATTGGAACCAGAGAATTAGCAGGAGATGTTAATATAGGATTCAACAAACTAGGTAGGGATGAGAAACAAAAAAGAAATGAATCTATAGTAAGTAATGCAATAAAGAATACATTTAGACCCGAGTTTATTGGGCGACTTAGTTCAATTGTAATTTTTAATGAACTGGGTACTGAAGAATTGAGTAAGATCTTTGATATTGAGTATAAGAAAATTAAAACTCAATTTACAGGAAATAAACTAAAAGTAAATGTTACAAAAGAGTTCAAGGATTATATAATTAAACTTTGTGACCCTAAATATGGTGCTAGAGACTTGAGAAGGAATCTAGAGAAGAACTTAATTACACCCATTAGTAACTATATGATAGAAAATATAGAGTCTAATAGATTTAATGTTACTTATAAAAATGATAAAGTGGTTGTAAGTAGTCCTGATAAAGTAGAAGTTGAAAAAGTATAACAAAAATAATAACTTAGTCTGTAATAGGGCTAGGTTATTTTTTTTATTCACTTTAAATCCTTATATGTGTAAGAACTATGCCATAAAATATACCTTAGATAACTTAGTCGTGATGATTAGGTTATCTTTTTTTCTTCCTAATACCTTATATATGAATTAAAACTCTATTATTTATGTAACTGATACGAAACTAACTTAGTCGGGATGATTAGGTTAGTTTATTTTTCAACTAGACTCTGTATTAATACCGGCGATGAATATAAGGTCAAAAACTATAGCAAAAGTGTTAGAATAATTGCTAAAAAATATGACCTCCCCAAATCGCCGTGAATACCTTATATATGTAAAAATTAGTTATTTATTTATTTGGATATGTAGAGGAGTATCAGCTTAGTTGTGATAATTAGGCTGATATTTTTAAGACGTCTAGGAAGTAAATAAATGCCTTATATATGTAATATAAGATGAAATTATATTACCTAAAGAGATATTAGACATAGTTCTAGTATCTAATTATTTTTCATGTGCTTGAAACGAATAGCACTAGTATTATAATAAACCTGAAGGTGGTCTACGGGAAATTATAATATGAACAATTTAATGAGATGACATTAACTTCGGCTTGGCGAAGTAAAAATAGTAGACGTATTTCACTATTAACTAGAAAATAGTTTGAAGTGGGAGTTGTTATACCCGTGAAATATATAGGCCGAGCGCGTATAAAGGTTTAAAAGACACTTATAACAAAAAGTTAGTATTTTATTATAGCTAACTTATAAGTAAAAATAAATAAAAATTAGTAATGAGTGAAGAGCTTATTACGTAGATATGAATGGTCTAAGATATGAAAAGTAACTTAGCAGCAATATCAAAACGCAGTAACCAAAGTACTAGGGTGAACTATGAAATTAGATTAGAATGTATTATCTAAGTCTAAAAGTAGTAGGGCGGATTATTAGGAAATTAAGGAATACAACTTAATTATTAAATATTGATTATATTATCGAAAAGATAGATATAACATGTTTAATTAATAATCAAAAGACTAAGTAAGAGAAGTACTTAGCAATTAAACTAAAATGACATATTAACAATTTAAAAAATAAATAAAATTATGGAAAATAAAAAATCAAATGATCTGCTAGAGTTAATAAAAACGGCAGGTCTCCTAATAGGAACAGTAGTTTTAGGATATCTTTGGAAAGATATCTCAAAGCAAAGAAATGGTTTCTTGTCAGAAGAAATTAAATCCCTACAGAAAGAGAATGTAGAGATAAAGTTAGAAATCGAAAAAATAAAGAAAGATGGAAAATAATAACAGATTACAAGAGGCAAATTTCTACCTCGCAACAGTAACTTTAGTAGCGTCAGTTTCGCTACTTGGTAAGAATACGATACTATAAAAAGTTTAATGTTAGATCGAAAATTGTCAAAAGAGATTAAAAATAACCTAGAATTAACTAGGAGGTTAGAGAACCTTAAAAAGGAGTCTAATAAGTAAGACTCCTAAACACAATAACATAAAATTTATAAAATATGAAAATTTTTGATTATATATTACTGTTAATTTATATTATAGTAGTATATTTACTTTGGGCGGGAAGCCTAAGTATAATATTTAAAATAGTAGCAGGTATTTACTGTCTGCTGGTATTTGGTCGGGTATTATATATAATATTCGGGAATAATGGACCCTTAAATAACAACGATAAGGGTTTCTAAAAAAAAAATAAACTGAGAGCGCACTAATAAAAAGTGTTGCTCTTTATTTTCTAATTACTGTAATCAAGTTGGGAGGTTATTAATCTTTCAATACTTGATCTGAAGAAACCAATTGAGGTTGAAACAGTATTTAGAACTAAAGATTCTAGGAAAAATGAGGGACGTATAGTCTCAATTTTTTTATTCCTCCCTGAACTCTTATTAATGGGTAAAATTATTCTTTGAATTGCCATTAATACAACTTAGTCGTGATGATTAGGTTGTATTTTTTTCTTATTCCCTTACATGTAGAATATCAACAATTTAAAAAAAAATATGGAACACTTAGAAAAATTAATTAAAGAATTTACAGAGAATTATAATAAGGATGAGATTACTGTAGAGTCACTTAATGAATTTTTAATGAAGAAGAAAGTTGAGAACTTATCTAATCTAGAGAAAAACTATATTCTAAAGTCGTCTGAATTGATGGTTATTAAATCAAACATCACTTACTCCTATACAGAGGCAGTAAATAACGTATCGGAGCAGTTAATCGGAGAAAATAAATTATCTGGGCGACTCTTAAAGCAATACAAAAAAGAAATCCAAGAGATATTTCATTCTCTATATGATACAATAGGACATCTAGATGAAGATAAGGTAGAGATTCAGACAGGCCCCTACCCTCTATACATAGACCTTCATCCTATTAATCTAAACTACAAAGTCCATAAAGAAGTTAGTGAGTTTATATCTAATGAAGCACCAGAGTTAACCTCTAGGCTATCTAAGATTGAGAAATCTAGCTTAATTATCTCAGTCACGTCTCAAATAAATAAGTGGATATCTAAGAGACTAAGTTTCTTAAAAGAAGATATTGAGGAATTGATTACAGATAATATACCTACCAACTTAGAAGATAGGATAAAACAGAAGGTACTAAGATCTAATTTCAAGTTTATTGGTAATACAGTAAAATATATTTTTATAAAACATATGTATGAAGATCTTACGGAGAGCGAACTTGAATCTATTTTATCAGAAGCTCTTAAAAAGGTTAATCCTAGACTCAATGCAGATATAATGGATTTTATAGAACTCCATGACCTAGAAGGACAGGTCAATAAAGAAGTGGTAACAAATAAAATATTAGCTGAATATCAAAAGCGTGCGTTTTCAGAACTTATTAAATTCTATAAAGACAAGGGTACGACGATAAAAGAGATTAGAAAAGAAATTTTTGAAAAAAGATCATATAGCCCTGAGAAAACTAATCCTAAGAAATTTACCAGCGCAGAGGAGTTTGAAAAGGCACTAAAAGACGAAGCAAATAAGAATCCAGGCCTAGCTCTAGATAAGGAGAACTTGAATAAAACCTCTGTCTTACAAATAATGATCTCATTATCTGTATTTAAAAGCAAAGGGTCAGATACGATAAAAAGGTTAACAGAAGACCTGAGGATATTACCAATCAGTGTATCTAGTAAGATTATCACCACTAAGGATGGATTATATGCTCTCAAGTTAGTTACTGCTAATGTAAATCATAGAAACAGTTCAGTAGTCTATATTTATATAGATTCTGATACCAACGAACTCAGAGCATTCATACCAACAAAGGGTAATGTACTAGACGAGAATAATTTTATACTAGGCGAACGAGAAGGTAAAAACTTAAGAGAGGAAAGAAAAAGGACTTTAGAATATGTAGAAAAGAACTATAAAGAGCAGATTGATAAAGTACTGAAAAATTATGACAGGGAAGGGCTAATTGAATTTCTAACCGACAACTTATACATCTTCAACTACAATGAAGAAATCTGTTTAAAAGAATTTGAAAATAGTTATAAATAAATAAAATGTAACTTGGGTATTAAATTGCCTAGGTTACTTTTTTCTTATTCCCTTACAAGTAGAATTAAAATATAAATAAAATAGTTATGATTAATCTATATGAACTTGATGAAATAACATTATTACCAAGTGCAACAAACAATGGACACTTAGGGGCTGATATTAATTACTTACAGACAGATGAACTTGACTTGACAGGTTATTCTAAGACACTCCCTATATTTACATTACCGAGTCCTAGCATTGTCGGTAAGTCTAGTGTAAAATCCTATAGTGATGCAGGTATTAGATCTATCCTACCAAGTACAGAGGATATAAATACTAGGCTTGAATACTGTGCCTGGATATTCTGCGCTTTTACTGTGGCTGAAATTAAACGCTACTTCCTAGGTAATAAGCGTAATAGTGACAGCCAATTTCATATTTGTATTGACGCAGGAAATGGGCACGATATTAGCCTACTTAAGATTGGAAATGACCTTAAGAAAATATATGGTAACCAAGTTTTATTAATGGGAGGAAATATAGAACACCCTGATGCATACGAATTCTATAGTAATGCAGGATTTGATTATGTTAGAGTAGGACAGGCAGGAGCACATATGTCAAACAGAGATAAATATGGATTCTATTACCCCCTCGGCAGCTTACTCAATGACATAAAAGAAGAAAAAGCAAGACCAAAAAATAAAACACTAAGACCTGTAAAAATTATAGCAGACGGTGATGTATACAGTAATTCAGATATCTTAAAATGTATTGCCTTAGGTGCTGACTATGTAATGATCGGAAGAGAATTTGCAAGAGTCTTAGAAGCAGAAGGAGAGATCATGATGAAAACTGGAAAAAACGAAGAAACACCCATAGATAAGTCAACACTTCCAAGAGACATGGATAAGTATAAAATAAAATCTAACTGCATGTCAAGATATTATAAAGGATGTGTTAGTACTGATCAAAATGCCGGGGATACAAAATTTGAAACAGGTTGGGAAAAGATCAGTATTAGGCTAAACCTACAAGAATGGATAGATGAATTTAATGAATGTGCATACTACGCTTTTATGATGACAGGTGCTAAAAACTGGAATGAATACAAAGAGAAAATTAGATATGCAATAACTACAATGGTTTAGTTAATAATAAAATATAACTTAGTCAAAAAATGATTAGGTTATATTTATTTTCACCCCAATGCCTTAATAATGATGGTATTTGCATTTTTTTATGTATTTTTAGTTAATAAGTTTTGAAGCAGTCGGGTCGAGATGATTAGATTGCTTCTTTTTCAACCAGACTCTGTATTATACCTAGCGATAAATATAAGGTCAAAATTAATTAAGCACAAGAAACTAATATTCTGTGCTACTTTATATGACCTTCTTAAATCGCTATGAATTCCTTATATATGTGAAGTTATTATAATTTTGGGTAAATGCAACTTAGTCGTGATGATTGGGTTGTATTTTTTTTCTTCAATGCCTTACTAATGAAGAATAATTAAAACAGAAAAAATATGAAACAAAAAGAATTAGAAAAATTAGTTGAAGAGTTCGTAGAAAAAGTAAAAGAAAACGAAACGATTCAAGAAAGTGACTTAGGTGAATTTTTAGTAGACAAGGAAATATGTGAAATGTCTGAGATAGAAAGAAATTATATCTTAAGATCTGCACAGGCTATCACATATAAAGACAGGTATGATAAATCCTCGACAAGTACAAATAAATACATAACACAAAAATGTATTGACACTGTAATAGGTGAGCATAAGTTGTCAGGTAGGTATGAAAAACAATGTCAGTATGGACTAGAAAGACATATCAAGGAAGAAACATCTTCTCTTCTAAGATATATAAGAGACTCATATGCAAGAGACCTAAAATTCAATAGAGGAAAAATAGATCAAATGCATTTTAATCCATTCTGTCCTACTATGATTGATGATAGATTTATGTTCGGAAATAATGATATGAAACTATTTCCATTTAAATTGAGAGAATCAATACCTCATATCATAACAAGTAACTTGGATGAAAATAATGATCTTAAAGTTTTTGATAATCTAAGTCAAGAGGAAAAAAAATCTGTCTATCGTGCTGTTGAAAAAGAACTAAGAAAAACAGTATACGACAGACTAAGAAATTTTAAGGTAGAATTTAGTAACAAATCTAATGTAGTTACTGAGGGGATTGAACATGTATATTCTACAGTTGAATCAGAGATGGATAAAGAAATTAAAAATATATTCATTGAACATCTCATAGATAAAGATATTCAATCTATACCTGAATCCGAAATAAAAGACTTAAAAGAGACTTGGCTCGATAAGGCTCTAAAAAAGATAGAATACGAAGCAGATAAATTCAATAATGTATTCAACCTATCTACTAATGAACTAGATAAAGGAAAAACAGAAGAAGAATTTAATGAGATTGTCGAAGAAGTATTCAGTAAGTATAAAAAGACATTCCCTGAAAAATTCGATAAGTTCTTAATGAGTACCGGAACAACAATAAATAAGGTAAGAACGGAGATAATACAGAAGAGAGGTATTAATCCACAAAAAATCTCCCCAACTAAGTGTACACCAGAAGAACTAAATACCCTTTTTAAAGATATTGTCAAGAAGTACGAAAAATCTAAAAAGCACGGTAGAACAGAGTCAGAAATAAATGAGTATGAGATGATATATTTAGTGGGCTTATATACAACCTATTTTGGATTTAAAAGAGATAAATTACCAGATAATATAAAAAACTATCGATTGGACTTTAACATTATAAAAAATAATTCATACAAAGGCGAGAATATAAAAGTTCTTACAACAGATCAGGGAGTATCTTTATATGCTATTACTTACCAGAAAATATATGAAGAAAAAGTAACTAAGCATATAAAATTTGTATATATAGAAAGGAAAACAAAACAACTAAGAGTATTCACACCACTCAAGGGAAATTTTGTGGACTTGAAAAAGATGAAAGCTTTTAATTCTGATAGTTTAGATTATATCAGAAAAACTTACCCTGAACAAGCGAAAGAATTATTTAAAGATATGGATGAATATGAAATGGAAAAATAC
>ERZ773031.475-NODE-475-length-21754-cov-10.913406_pt1 | contig 21754 bp, 22 predicted proteins | sample MGYA00511666_ERZ773031 | MGnify/ENA primary metagenome ERZ773031 (study PRJEB29015, sample SAMEA2738135) | human oral metagenome | biome: human oral; feature: human-associated habitat; material: saliva | place: China | collected 2250 ...
CATGGTAAGGAAGGGGTCTCGAGTTCAAATCTCGAAGGCGGCTCCATGAGGAGAATATAACAAAATAAAACCCGCAGGGGTTTATTTTTTTATTTTTGACGAATGGAGTAGCCGCGAAGCCAGGCGTGCTCCATGAAAAAAGTAATTATTTAACAATACTCTATTTTTTATATTATCTCAAAAAAGCAGTACAATAACTGTATGAGCAAAATAAACTTATTACTCACCGAAGCCAACGGAAATTTATCTAATCAGAAAAAGATGATTATAAACGCCACGAAAGCGGCCGAAGAATACGCTTTCCCAAAACTAAAAATAGACTGGGATATCGATATTCTAGTCACCAATCGAATCCAAATGACTATTCCAGAAAATGGCGCAGGCGGGTATACTTTTTCCGCCGATTTTATTCAGATTAGTATCGATAACGAAAAAGCTACCGAAAATCTTATTTCAGAAAATATCGTACATGAACTTTGCCATGCATCCCGATGGGGAAGGAATCCCGAATGGATGAAATCGCTTTTTGATAATCTTATCTTTGAAGGACTAGCTTGTGTTCTTGAGGCTGAATTTGTAAAAAATAAAACTGGAAAAAGTTTATTTATTAAAACTATTCTTGAACGTTCTGACAAACAAAATAAAGAAATATTAGCTCTCATTCATAATGAATTAGATTCTGATAACTACAACTATAATGAAATCTTTTTCAATGGTAATGATAAACTCCCACGCTGGTCTGGCTATTCTCTAGGTTATTATCTCGTTAAAAATTATCTTAAAAAAACCAATAAAGCAATCGAGGAAGCCTTTGCTGATAAATACGATGATTTTAAAATTGTCTTATAAGTAAAAAATCACAAAAAATAATTCCGTTTTTTTGATTGACATTAATGGCTAGAACCTAGACGTTAAGGTCCAGGACCTTTGCAACAAAAAAACAATGAGTAACTTTGTAATTTTATTACAGAATAATTATTCTATCGCAATAAAAAGAAGCTCTCGCGGCAGATATCTTCGGCGCCGTGCGAGTGCTTCGATATTTTCATTATATTAAACAAGGGCAGAAATGTCAATAATTTGCCTGAAGTTAGGTTTAGTTAAACAATTCGGAACAAGCTGTTTTTAAGTAGTTATCCTCATTGTATAATATATATATTGGGTATTTTCCCACACAGCATGAAGAGGAGGGGAATCATGAGCACATTTAAGATTAAAGTAGCAAATTTTTTCGCAAGACAATCTTGTGCTGCCTGGCAGCCTAATCGGATTATTCGCGCAATCTGTCGCCACATCTATCTTTTCATCATGGAAACTGACGCCAAGGAATATCCTTACGCTGATCTCAAATTTGCCAATTGGCCAGAATCCGACGGCAACTTCTATACCCTAGTTACCGATTCTAGTGGCTTCATCATTCGCCATAGTACTAGCTACGTATCATGGCTAATGAACAAGCACTGCGGCAGTTCACCAAAACTACCTAAACCAGGGCCGCGTAACCCTGGAGAACATTGCTTCGATGCTAAGCATTGGGGTGAGATTCTCGAGTACAACGGTTGGCAAAAAGTTTCAAGGGCTGAATGGCCGTCATACCGAGATATATTTGATGAGAGGCACTTTATCGGTATAATTACCGACGCAGATGAATTCGGTCTTCTAGTATGGTTTAATAACGCTGGGTTTAATATCACTGGATCTCCTGTTATATGGTTGGTTTCGACCTATAAGGATTTTAAAGAGCAAAATTTAGAAATTCCTGCCTCTGAAAAATCTGGCATCATCTGGTATCGTGAACCCAAAGTAAAAGACATTTAGGTTTACGAAAAATTTGCCACACACCTTCACCTCTCGGGAGAGAGGTGAATTTATTGCACCTTACAAATTTGAGGAATTTTTACCGAAACAGCCACTCCACATACTTTACGAAAGGTTAGGTGAATCTATGTTTACTAACAAAATCAATCTTGCACTCAAAATCGCCGCCAAGGTTCATCAAGGTCAAAACCGCAAGGGAACTGATATTCCATATATCTCTCACCCCGTTGCCGTCGGCATGATTATTAGTCAATATACCAATGACGAGACCACGATTGTTGCTGGGATCCTGCACGATATTCTTGAAGATGTTAATCCAGACATCTACTCTGAGGCCGATATGCGTCGTGATTTTGGCGATGAGATTACCGACATCGTCAAAGATGTTTCAGAACCTAAAACCGCCGGTCAGCCCAAGCTACTGTGGAAGGAACGCAAGAAAAGTTATTTGAAGCGCCTCGGTAGCTCATATTATATTGAGACCTACTTTGTCGTCGCTGCCGATAAAATTCATAATCTTACCGATATTCTAAAAGATTACGATCGGTTTGGTGATGAAATTTGGCACCGCTTCAATGCTTCAAAGTGGGATATTTTACAATATTATCGAGCTGTTTTTAATCTCATCAGAAAAGAGCCAGTACCAATAGAACTTAAGCATCACCTTGCAACTCTTATAGAGGAGTTAGGAAGTATCGTCACAATAAATCCCTAAGGTAGAAATTCTTCATAATCAAACCACCCCCCTACTTTATCCGTAGGGGGTATTTTTTCAATTTCTATTTCTAAAAGTATCATTACTATGGTAATTAATCGCTTGACGAACTATATCTCTATCAGCATATTTCATGGCGGCCATTTCATCCGAATTAGATTGGGCTTTCTCAGTTGCTACTTGGATGGCTCTATCAAAATAAGCGTCCATCGCTGTAATCTGCCTCTTAGCCTTCTCTAACTCATCTTCCTGCATCCACTTTACTTCTTCAGGACCCATATTTTCTAGCATATAACGAATATCTGAAGCTTGCTTAGAGCATTCAAATAACGTACACCATTTTGCGCACTTTTCAGCGTATTTGTATATTGACCTTTCTTTCTGGTACGAAGCTTCACCGTATTTCTTTCTAAACTCATCTGTTGGCATGCCACGGGAAAGCACATCGGCAATATCCGTTGAATAACCCACAATAAATCTGGGCATTACATCAATTCGTCCTTTTTTATACATAGGATTCCAGGAGTTATTTTTGTCTTCATAATATTTAGCAGAAGCAAATCCAGGAATCTTCAAGCCATACCGAAACTTCAATGGCAGAGCTTTAGTCATAATTATATCGTTACCAGAATAATCTTTACCAACGAAGCTTTCCCCAAATTCCGATGCCTCATCCGGTGCCGTATCTCTCTTTCCATAGACATGTTTCCATTTGAATTTCTGGCTCATTTTATCGTTATCGGTATTATAGGTTAAATCAATTGCAAATGGGAGCGTTTCATGATTAGTAGTCTCATTGCTAATCATGCCAATTACATCGATATGATTAAAGACATCATCTACTTCGGCAGTAGGGAATGTGACTAATGCCAAATAATCTGGATCATCACCATAAGAATCTTCTTCACTAAACCATTCACCACGCTCTACCATATCCGTAAAAGTTATTTCTAGCAGTTTTGCATCAGAACGTTCTCCAACTTTTTTATATTCCGGCGTATGCTTAAAGTCATCAAGCAGTTTTAGATCTTTTCTGACATCATCAGTCGGATAATTCGACCCTTCAAAATGGCGTGGATTAGGCGTCATCATCGCCAAGATGTTTTCTACACGCCCATATTCTGTTTTTATTTTCGACGCATTCGGGTTAAGCATATAATACCTCCAAACAAACAATTACTACTCCTAATTATATTATAAGAAAATGAAAATGGCTCGCCTTTAATAGCGAGCCCTTAGGAATCCCTGTTCACTCTTATCCCGTTTAAGGAAAATTCTTATCTAATCCATCTAAGGACACTAATGATACGACTCACTCTTTTCCTGTTTAAAGAAGAACTCTTCTCCAATCCATCTAAGGACACCAATGACATGCCGTTCCTGATAATTATGATTTGATGACGCAACCTTAATATCAATTATTCCTCTCTCAAAGAGATATTCATCACTAACAACATACATCGTACCGCGCGATTTTGCATCAATGATATCCCTCAATCTATTCCATTCATCGGTAGAATAGAAGTCCTGATACTTAGCCGCCGAATAACGAACCCCTACTTCAGCAGGACGATCCATGTCAGGGATTTCCTGAGACCAAAAGGAAAAGCGATTGTGTGACTTATTCCAGTCGAGAATAAAATCTTTAAGTGTCTGCTTCATAAAATTACCCCCTTTCTAAATGTGCATTCTTATAGAATAAATACTATTGTAACACAAACTATATTATTTGTCAAAATACCTTGACAAATCACTATAAAAATATTACAATATATAAATCTCGATGCGAGAAAAACCGTGAAAAATCTGACCCAAAATTGGTCCCATTTCACAAAGAATCCCACATCATCACCCAATCGATAGGAGGAGATACTATGGCACATTTAGAGAAAAAGGACATGAAGCAAACAATTCGTTCCAGCCTTGTCGGCTTTGCTGTTGGCGATGCATTAGGGGCACCCGTTAAGTCTCTAAATCGAAATTTCTTAGAACTCATACCGGTCACTGAAATGCTGCCTGTCGGCACCCATCATCAACCTGCCGGGACTTGGTCTAATAATACATCCATGACCATCTGTTTAATGCAGTCGCTGATCGATCGAAAACGTTTCCATTATCACGACATTATGAAGAATTTTGCCAAGTGGTATTTGCATGATGAATTCACTGCCACCAATCTCGCCTTTGATATTGACGACACCTGCAAACGCGCGATCGAAAATTACCTCATTGGCGGACACCCCGTCAAATGTGGCCTAAACCATCACGCCAATAATGGCAATGGTTCACTCATGCGCATTTTGCCAGTAGCCTTCGTTTGTCACAACAACCAAATCACCGGCGAAAAACGTTACGAATTAGTGAAAAATATTTCATCCCTCACCCACGCTCATTCAGTTAGCGTGCTGGGTTGTCTAATTTACACTAATTTCGTCTGCCACTTACTGGATGGCGATGCTCCAAAAGGGGCTTATCTCAAAACTCAGCTAGATGATTACAGTCAGTTTGAAAAAGAAGAAATCACTCTATATAGCCGAATTCTGAAAAATGAAATTTATCGCAACATTAAAGGATTTATTCCTTCTTGTAGCTATGTAGTAGATACATTAGAAGCGGCACTTTGGTCGTTTCTTACTACTGATAGCTTCCAAGATGCTGTGCTTACCGCAGTTAATCTCGGTGATGACACTGACGCGATCGGCGCCCTTACTGGCTCACTAGCTGGTATTCAATATGGACTTCGAAGTATTCCAAGAAAATGGAGAACCACACTCAAGCGTGGCCGCTATCTCGTGAATCTCTGCGACCAGTTTGCTGCAACTGAAATTGACACCACGGATATTGCTCCAGAAGCAACTTCCACTCTACGTTTTTAACCCACCAACCTCAATCGGCTTGGTGCTTGGCTTCACTATTTTCTCACTAAACTCCCGAAAATCTCGGGAGTTTATTTTTTCTAAAACCCGAACCTTTACTTGTTGCCAATAAAAAACCCCGAAACTATCGGGGCAGATCGACTTTAAAAGTCGAGAAAAATGTGTTACTGCCGCTACTAAGTGAGCGGCCGACTCCGTACTATTAATACAGTAGACGTAAAGCAAACAGGGAATGGAAACAAGTGACTTTTGGCAAAAACTTTAGAACTAGTTAAACCCGTTACGTTGTATGTACTTTTGAAAGGTTGGTACGTTTTGCGCTACGTGGCTCAAAAACACTCGGTCAACGACTATCTCATCTCGGAAAAATCTGCTTAATCTTTCAACGAAAATCTGTGAACTCACACAGACCTCCGCCTACTAGCGTTTCGATTATCCTTTCAAACCGAAGTGTAATACTTCCTCTCCAATCCGCATGCGATGCAAAATTAAGTATGGTTAATTCAGCCTGGTAAGGCTCTCTTAACCTGGTTAAGTTCCCATTCCTGTTTATAAAAGAGCTCGTTTAGCGCTGACGTCATAATATCATACCTCACCCACTTTGCCTAGACTATTTTTAGCCTTTTTATATAATAAATAATATGGCGCAAATTACTCCTGAGCGAACCTACCTCGCGATTGATCTTAAATCTTTTTATGCCTCCGTCGAATGCGTGAAACGTGGCCTCGACCCCTTGACCGCTCGCCTCGTAGTCGCCGACGAATCACGTACCGAAAAAACTATCTGCCTCGCCGTCACACCCGCCCTCAAAGCCCTCGGAGTCTCTGGTCGGGCCCGTCTTTTTGAAGTCTATGAAAAAGCCCCTCGCGGCAGTTTCATTATTGCTAAGCCTGCCATGGCTGACTATCTTCAGGTTAGCTCTAAAATTTTTGCTATTTATGCCGCCTATGTTGCCACCGAAGATATTCATGTTTACTCTGTCGATGAGGCGTTTCTTGATATTACTAGCTATCTTCGTGCCTATGAGATGGATGCCGAACAACTCGCGCGCACTATCATTAAAGATGTTCTAGGTCATACCGGAATTACCGCCACCGCTGGGCTCGGTAGCAATCTTTATCTCGCTAAAATTGCCATGGATATTCTCGCCAAACACCAGACCGCCGACCTTGATGGAGTACGCATCGCTTCGCTCAATGAGACTTCTTATCGCAAATTGCTCTGGACCCATCAACCACTCACCGATTTTTGGCGCATTGGCCCTGGGATTAGCAAGTCTCTTCACAATTTTGGTATTTATACTATGGGTGATCTCGCTCGCTTTAGCCTCACCGCCTCCGAAAAGCTCTACCACAAATTCGGCGTGAATGCTGAATTAATTATCGACCACGCTTGGGGAATTGAACCGACCACGATTGCCGATATCAAATCCTATCGCCGAAAAGACCACAGTCTCAGCTCCGGTCAGGTCCTTGCTACCGGCCTTTATTCCGAGAAACTCCGTAATATCCTCGTCGAAATGGCCGACAAACTCTGTCATGAGCTACACGAAAAGCAGCTCCTCACAAATAACCTCACACTTCACCTTTCTTATGATAAAAAGGCCGATTCTACCTCTGTTAAACCTTTCGCTCACGGTTCCAAATCTTTTTCATACACCGATGAGAGTAATCTGATTATTGAATATTTTTTACAAATCTTCACCCAAATTCTCGATCCCACTCGTCCAGTCAAAAAACTTGGTCTCACTCTCGGACACCTCAAATCCGCCGAGAAAGTAACCACACAATTAGATCTCTTCGAAAGCCCAGAAATCGCCACACGCGCCAAACGTAATCAAAATCTCGAGCAAGCCACCCTGTTCATCAAGCAAAAATACGGCAAAAATGCCATCCTGCGTGGCACTAGCTATCTCGAAGGCTCCACCATGCGCGAGCGCAATCGGCAGATTGGCGGTCACAGTGCCTAAACCTAATCAGCAGATCAGAGGTCACCGTGCCTAAACCTAATTATCAAATTGAAGCCCCTCAGCCAAATCTATCTAATCCCTCACAGCTAGATTCTGAATTGGCTGACCCATATCAAGACATCATTAATCTCCATCCGCCACATTTACTGAATCATCCACCGATGTCCCGCACTGCCCGGGCCGCCCAGTTTATGCCTTTTAAGGCTTTGGAACCCCACGAAGCCAATATTCAGGCTGTCGAAGAAATTATCGAACAAAAAACTGATACCTATATTGATTTTGACGAAATCTATCCCGATTTTTAGTGCATTTATTTACAGATTTCATATCTTATGGTAAAATAATCCCAATCATGTCAAAAAAGAGTAATACCAAACGCAAGCTCGTCGGTCTCGTTTCAGAGGAATCCGGTATCCGTGCATACTATACCAAGAAAAACACCATGAACACCCCAGACAAGCTTAGCTTGAAGAAATACGATCCAATTCTTCGCAAGCACGTCGTTTTCACTGAAACCAAGAAAAACCTTGGCCGTAACGAAGTGAAAGAGAAGAAGCGCTAAAATCTCCCTCTCCTTATGGGAGATTTTTTCTGTGTCAAAAATTTAGAAGTCCCACAAATAATCCGCGAGAGGATTGTTTCAATAGAGCATTAGTCTGCTAATTAGATTTTTTCGCAACAAAAAATAGCTCCATTGAGCTAATCTGGCAGGGGCGCACGGAATCGAACCATGATCTACGGTTTTGGAGACCGCTATACTAACCGTTGTACTACGCCCCTAGGCTTTTTTATTATAACATATCTCTCTAGCACTTAAGTCTCTAAATCGATTATATTTCTCTAGCACTTAAATTTTTATCTCAAATCGGTTATACCTAACTTAATCAATCATGATAAATCGGCTTTAAATTTTAAAATATTTGTTCACCTAATTACTTTCATGATATAATATCACCAATATGGAAGGTAAAAAGAAAACAAGACCTCGAGCTATTCTGGTATTCGGTGCGCCATGTAGCGGAAAAACTACATTTTGTGAAAAATTCTCACAACGCTTCAAAGCTCCTTACTACGATCTTCGAGCCTTGCGTGAAGAAGCAGACTTCACAGAGAAACAAATTCACGTCGTCCTCGAGGCGATTGCTAAAACTGGTCAAAACATCGTGGTCGAAGGTGGCCTCGATACCGAAGATGAACGTAATTCCGTGCGCAAACTATTGAAACTATCTGGTTATGCACCGACTCTCGTTTGGATTCAGACCGATATTAACACCATTAAGATGCGCCTTAAGCTTAAGCTCCGCTCGATTGCGCGCGCCAAGGAAGAATACGACAGCCGCATCCGTCTCATGGAAGCTCCAGCCGAAATTGAAAAACCGATTATCCTCTCTGGTAAACACACTTTTGAGACCCAGCTTTCTCACGTCTTAGCCCAACTCCAAAATGATTCTCGCCGATCCTGAATTTGGTGAAATTATTGTTCGCCGTAACGCCTTAGCTAAAAACATTTCTTTTTCACGTTCCACTTCTGGCCGGCTCCAAATGTCGGTCCCGTCTTTTGTCTCCGAACGACAAATTCAAAAAAGCCTCGATTCCATGCGAGAGCGCTTGCGTGATCTAAATTTAGCCGATCCCGACACCCAACGCGCACGAGACACCCAAAAAAAGCTACTTATGAAACAAGCCAAAGAATATTTACCCTACCGCCTTGAATATCTCGCGAAGCGTTATGGTTACCATTATGACAAAGTAACTTTAAAGCATCAGTCTACGCGCTGGGGCTCTTGTACCCGTCGCAAAAAATCCCTCCTTGGCGGCTACGAGTTTACCATTTCTATGAATATCGGCCTTATGCAAGTACCCGAAGTTTTACGTGATTATTTAATTATTCATGAACTCGCTCACATTAATCATCCCGACCATTCCAAGGCTTTTTGGCGGGAAGTCGAAAGTCATGACCCAAATTACCGCGCGCATCGTGAAATGCTTAAAAAACATAACCCAGGTCTATGATATAATATGTTTATGCAAGGGCAATCTATCTCTAAATTTCTTGATGCCACCAAGGTTCACACTAGTGTTTTTGATCGCAAATTCATGTATCTTTCGGACATCATCGACCCAATTTATCGTGAATATCTCATCAAACTTGAAAAAATTGGTGTAAATCTCGATCTCGACGTCATTCGTCGACGTCACCAAGTCGAAAACTATACCGACATTATCAAATTTATCGTCGGCTACCTCAATTCACGCCTTAAAAATCCGACCAAGGGGAATATTCTAATTTCCATGAATACGATTTCTGCTCAAAGTATCGACATCACTCCAGCCAAATATCATCTAACGATCACTGACGATAGTGTCGTCATGACCGTTGATAGCAGCGAACAATATTCCGCCCTCGGAGCTAAAATTAAATCCCGCCTTGGATTCGGCACTTCAATTTCATTTCCGATTCGCGAACCTTACGATTCTATTTAATTTTTACAAATAACATGGAATATTACCCCTGTTTTTTCGTCTATTAACTGCGCGCTAAAATCATCATTTTTTAGCATTATCCCCAGCCAAACTCCATTCTAAACTCTTGTTTTAAGCATAAGCTTTTGCTAAAATAAACTTATAAACGGGAGCATTATGAAAATCAAGAAATCATCAGTTTTTGGTGTTTTTGGCGCATTGTATTTGTGCTTCTTTCTAGTTTTCACCTTTTTAGCCTTTCAACCCCAAACTGTAGAGGCTAACACTAATCTAGTTCTCGAAATTCCCAAAATCGGTCTCACTTCACCGATTCGCTCACTCGAAATTAGTGACGAAAATACCCTCACTTCACCTGAGCGTATCGCTGGCGTCTACCATGCTAATCAAAATCACGATTTTATTATCGGTCACTCATCGACAATTTTCCAAAATCTCGACAAACTGGCGATTGGCGACACCTTCCGCTTTGGCGACCAAACTTACCAAATCAAAACCCGCAAAATCCAGCAAAAATCCGACATCAATATGTCAAAACTCCTGACCAGAAAATCTACCCCGACCATCACTCTTATGACCTGCCATGGTCAGAAAATCTCCGGGCACGACTATACTGAACGTTTAATCCTCACTGCTGAATTAATCTAAATCGGTAGAGTTAGTTTCTACATCATATCTGTTATTTTTTATCAAAACCTGGAGTCTATCTCCAGGTTATCTCTGTTTTAAGCTTTTATTAATCGTACTGCGAAGCCACCCATTCCTACCACTGGAATTTCTAGCTCATCTTCCGCGTCCACCACTAGGCGCTCAATTTTAAGATCCGTCGGATTCGTACGAAAATCCGCCGTATCGCCATCACGAAAGATAAAAGCATTATATTTTACGTCTTTTTCCAAAAAACTCAATTTAATTTTCATCGTGCTTGCCGTATCATCGACGATACCACCGATGTACCAATCCGTCTCCCCACGGCCGCGTCTGGCCACCGCATAATATTCACCAATTTTGCCAAGCAACGGCACTTCAATCTCAAAATTCACTGGCACTTTTTGAATAAATGAGAACGCGTCGCGATATTTTTCATAAGATTCTGGACGGTCGGCCAACATCTGCATACCAGAATGAAACACCACATAATAAGCTAGCTGCCTTGCCAGAGTGGAATAAACTTTTTTTGCTGGATTATTTAAATCAAAAATTCCCGGCGTAAAATCAAAGCCACCGGCCAGCATCCGTGTAAATGGCAGAATCACCGCGTGTTTAGAATTCAAACCACCCCCTTCATATTCCTGTCCCTTTGCCCCCTCTGTACAGAGTAAGTTCGGATAAGTTCGCTCGAGGCCGGTACCCTTAATCGATTCATGTACATTTAGCATCATTTTTTTCTGTGCCGCTAGCTTCAAGACATTACTAAAATGTAGCACCCCCGCTTGTGCCTGATGAAATTCTTCGCGCCCCTTAATTAACATCTTCGGACCTGAATAATCCAATTTCAAATAACGCACTCCTTGTGCTTCCAGTTCGTCAAATTGCTTAACCAGATTCTTTTCATAATTATCGATCTGGCTCGCGGTCTCACATTGCGCCACAATTTCAATATTTTTCTGTTTAGCACGCTCCAAAATTTTCTTTTTATCTAGCTTCTTTGCCAAATTTTGGTCCGACCACCCCTCAATCAGAAGCCCCGAAATCCCCAGTTTTTCACACCAATCAAGATAATCTAGCGCATGCTCCGTCGTTGCGCCTTGTCGCTCAGAAGCCGTAAAGCTCCAAGCCCCAATCAACATCGCCCACCAAATTCCCAAAAATTTAATCGGCTCCACCCAGTCAAAATTCATTCTCGGGCTCTGATTCAAACTTAAAATCATCTTATTTTTCGTCAATTGCACGGCAGAATCTGCCACCATAATTACGCGCCATGGCGTTTCAAAAGGTAGCGTCAAATAAGCCTTCATGCCATCTGACAGTGGGGTAATATTCGCCTCCAGTCGCCCGATTTTATTCAAACCTAAAGTCATCGAACCGTAATTAATCAGTGCTGCTTCGTGAATCGAAATAATCTTGCCACTCGGAAGCTCTGCGGTAAATGGCGTCTGCCTCGAACCAGTCAAGTTAAAAATCGCCCGCTCCTCATAATCCGTTTCCGACCTCGCCAAAGTAAAGGCCGGCATCGACCAACTTTTCGCATGAATGTCGAGATTAAATTCCGTTAGCTCATTCGTGATAATCATGCGCTGAAAACCTGGTTGCGGCGGAAATTCATAGCGAAAAGCTACCCCCTCATCGAAGACTTGCACTCTCAAAGTAAAGATACGTCCATCTTTTTCACGCTCCGCCAAATAAAACGTCGTCTCATTATATTTATTCACAATATCCAAAGTTTCCCCCACCGCACTCTGCCAAGTTTCATCCTTAAATTTTGGCAAAATCCTCACCACCCCCAAATTTTCCGCAATCGGTTTTTCATTATAAATTTCGAAACCTAATCTAGAATTACTCAGTAATACTTCTTGATTTTTTAGCACCCGATAACTCGGACTACCATTTTTCAGACTAAACTCAAAAACCAAACTCCCACTTGGTGATTTCACATTTACCAAAGAATTTGCTTTCGCTTCTTCTTTTTTAAAAAGTCCTTTCAAAAAGCTCATATACTTATTATTATACCGCATATGCTAAATATGATAAAATAATTTTAAGATGCAAGACGATATCAATCTCGAAGAATTAACCAAAAATAGCAAACCTAGTTTTCTCAAAATTTTCTTTATCGTACTCGGTACTATTCTTGGCGTATTTGCCATTGCTTTTGGCGTAGTTTCTTTACTTAAGCTCCTTTCAAACACCGCCGATAAGGCTGAAAATAAAAAACCGGAGATTGCTAAGATTACTGAAAAACGCGCACCGCACCGCATTGATTTACAATATCTCGTCGATGATTGGCGTCGAGACCAGGGAATTACCGAAGACTCGTCGGTTCTAATTTACGATCTCACGAATTCGGATATTGTTGGTCGCTTTAACGACACTAAAACCTTCACTGACCCAAATCTCGTTAATCTCCTAGTCGCCTACGAAAATTACCGCCGTCTCAATGACGGAAGTTTTCATTCCGACGATCAAATCAATCTCAAAAACCAAACCGCGCTCTCTCGTCAAGATTGCCTAAATGAACTTTTCACTTCCGGAGATACCAACTGCAAGGACGCCCTCCGCGCTGAACTTTCTGACGCTATACTAGAAAATCTTCTTGCTAAAATGGACCTAGAGCATCTCAAAATTTCTGGAAGTAATCTCACCCTCACCGCGACCGACTATCTAAAGCTCACCAAGTTTATTTATAATTCCGAAAATCTTCAGTCTGAAAACTGGAATCAATTCTTCGCGCATTTTCTCATCACCGGCGATCATTTTGCCCTAATTTCCGGTATTAACAAAGCCACCATCTTCGACTACGCTTCAACCAAATTAAAAACCGAAACCGCCGCGAACACTCTCCCGTATTTTAGTGAAGCTTCCATCCTCGAATTCAAAGATTTACCGAAATATGAAGACCGTAAATATATCGTCATTTCACTTAGTCAAAATTTTAATCCGACTAAACTCACTCCTCTCGGTCGCGGCCTCGAAGACCGCATCATTAACGAACGTTAATAAATTACTATTATTTTAGACAAAAGCAACATCGTTTATTTGTCTTATGCATAAAAAATAAATCCCCGCAGGGATTTATTTTTTTACTGAGATTAATTAAGCTTGAGCGTTCCAGCGAGCAATTGCCTCTTTTACGACTTCCTTAGCTTCCTCCGCACCGAAGAAACCTTTCACCTCAGTAGTGCCAGGCTTCTTCAAATCTTTGTAATGATTGAAGTGGAATTCGATTTGGCGGACCAATTGCTTTGGCAAATCTTCCAAAGTTTGATACTTATCACCGTTATTGCGGTCATCTTCTGGCACACAAATAATCTTGTCATCAACTTCATCAGAGTCAACAAACTTCATTACGCCAAGGATACGAGCCTTCATATAAATACCAGTCGTCAAAGGCTGATCAGTGATCATCAAAACATCGAGTTCATCGCCATCCTCATCGAGAGTTTGAGGGATAAAACCATAATTACAAGGCTTTGCAAATGCCATTGGTTCGACACGGTCAAGCATAAAGCAAGCATTTTTGCGGTCCCATTCAATTTTATGGTTAGAGCCAGTAGGAATTTCGATCACTACATTTAGTTCACCATTTTCGTAGTCACCTGGGGTCAAGATTTTGTTAAAATCAGCCATATTTCTCCTTTATTTTTTCTTATTATACCATTTTTTCTCTCTGTGCTAAACTAAAACTATGGAATTCGATGATTTAAGAAAACCTCTCGCCGAACGCATGCGACCTCAAAGTCTCGATGAAGTTTTTGGTCAAAAAACTATTATCGGCAAGGGCAAAATTCTCACAGAATTAATTAAATCAAAAGAACCTACCAATCTCATCTTCTGGGGACCTCCCGGCACTGGCAAAACCACCCTAGCTCGCATTATCGCTAAGGAACTTGACGCTGACTTCGTCGAACTTTCCGCCGTCACCGCTCATAAATCCGATGTCGAGCAAGTGGTCGAACGCGCGCGCCAAAACTGGAACCTCAAAGTCCGCACCCTGCTCTTTATTGACGAGATTCACCGTTTCAATAAAGCTCAACAAGACGCTTTTTTACCCCATGTCGAATCTGGTCTCATCACTCTGATTGGCGCCACTACAGAAAATCCGAGCTTCGAAGTCATCCCCGCTCTCATTTCACGTAGTCGCGTGGTGATTTTATCTACCTTGAAAGATTCTGACATCAAAGACATTCTGCTCCGCGCCATCGAGAGGGAATATCCGAAAGCCAAAATCGACCCTGAAGTCATCGATTTTCTCGCCCACTTAAGTCACGGCGACGCTCGTTCGGCACTTGGCGACCTCGAACTCTGTCTTTCACTCAAAAATAAGCTTACTCTCGATTTTGTCACAAAAACCCTAAACAATAAAGTCAATTATTTTGATAAGTCCGGCGATCGTCACTACGATACAATTTCTGCTTTCATTAAATCCATGCGCGGCAGCGACGTCGACGCTACACTTTATTATCTAGCCCGCATGCTCGAAGGTGGGGAAGATCCCAAATTCATTGCCCGCCGTATGGTGATTTTTGCTTCCGAAGATATCGGCCTTGCTGGCAATGGCGCACTTACCCTCGCCGAGTCAGCTTTTTCTGCTATCGAAAAAGTTGGCATGCCAGAAGGGGGAATTATTTTGTCGCACGTCGCCATCGCTCTCGCCAAGTCTAAAAAAGATCGCTCTAGTTATGACGCTTGGGGTCGTGCTAAGGCTCTCGCCAAAAACACTAGTCACTTGCCTATTCCTCTTGAGATTCGCAATCCCGAGACCAAACTGATGAAAAATCTGGGCTATGGCAAAGATTATAAATGGGAAGCTAATTTTCATCACCCAAAAAGCTACTTACCCGAAGAAATCAAAGACCAGAAACTTTATTTTTCACCCAAAAATCAGTAAAAAAGTTGCCAAAACTATCTTTACATGCTACAATCTACTTGACAGTCTGGTTATCAGACTATTTTTTATGGAAGGAGTATATGGCGCATATCACCCGCATTAAAGCCGGTCAATCTGGGTCAAAAAATTCAGAGAAGACCAAAGCTTCTGGCAAAAACCCAGAACCTAAAAAACCGATTCACGACACCGCCGAAATCCGCGCGGATATCACAGAATCAACAACCAATGACAAAAAGTCCCTTAAAAACGCAAAAAAACTCGCCAAATTAGAGAAAAAAGCTGAAAAACTCGCCGCCAAAAAGACCAAAAAAGCCTCAAATGAAAAATCCAAGAATCCACTCATTCGTTTCTTGTTCTTCATCACCACTCCGATTCGCGCTTTCTTCCGCTACCTCGCCGAATCTTGGCAGGAACTCAAGCAAGTGCGTTGGCCAAATCGTAAAATGACCTGGAAGCTCGTCTTCGCTGTTATTTTATACACCGTCATCTTCGCCGCTTTTATTATGGTACTTGACGCATTATTCACATTATTGTTTAATAATTTATTGAAATAGGAAAGAGAAAAAGGAAATCACATGGCAGTAAACCGTTATGACGACACCCTCCAATGGTACACCGTAAGCACCTACAGTGGCTACGAAGATAAGGTCGCCGAATCCATCAAACAACGTCTCGATAGTGCTGAATTCAAAGGTAAAATCCTCGATGCTATCGTACCAAAAGAAAAACAAATCGAAATTAAGAATGGCAAGCGCAAAATCGTCGATCGCAAAATTTTCCAGGGTTATGTCCTCGTTCAAATGCGTCTCTCTGATGAAACTTGGTACATCATCCGTAACACCCCAGGCGTCACCGGTTTCGTTGGTACCGGTACTCAGCCAACTCCAGTTTCCGAAAAGGAAATTAATAAAATCAAGAAGCGTATGGGCGTAGAAGATCCAAAATATTCCGTCAACTACGCACTTAACGAAGTTATCGCCATCACCGATGGTCCATTCAAGGGCTTCGAAGGCACTATTGCTGAAATCGATTCCAGCAAAGGTAAGCTTCGCGTCATGGTCTCCATGTTTGGGCGTGAAACGCCAGTCGAACTTGACGCCCTTCAAGTTAAGAAAATTGACTAATTCCATAAAAATTTCTTTAATCCAAAATCAGATCTCGCTCCGAGGTCTGATTTTTTGTTAATCCCAATTTATTATCAAGGCCGTTTTATTATCAATGCCGTTTTATTATCAAGGCCGATTTATTATTAAGACTGATTTATTTTAATTGCTTATGCTATAATCAGCTTATAGAAATTTTAAACGGAGAATCTAATGGAACCACAAATCCAAGTTAATTCGGAAATTGGTCGCCTCAAAACTGTACTGCTTCACCGTCCAGGCGAAGAACTTGAGGCTCTCACTCCCGAATATATGAGCCGTATGCTTTTCGACGACGTGCCATACTTAAAGGTCGCACAAGAAGAACATGACGCCTTCGCTAACGTCTTGCGCGAAAACGGCGTAGAAGTACTTTACCTCGATCAACTCGCCGCTGAAGCCCTCGCTAACGAAGAAGTCCGCGACCGCTTCATTGTCGAAATGGTTCGTGCCTCAAAACAGGAAGAGACTTTTTCAACCTTTGCCATCGTTAATTATCTTCAGACTCTTGATCCACTCACTATGGTGCGTAAGGTCATGGCTGGTGTTAAAAAGAGTGAAGTTGAAACCATGGAACCTACCAATAAACAACTTCATCATTTCATGGTCAGTGATTATCCATTCTATCTTGACCCAATGCCAAATCTTTATTTCACTCGCGACCCAGCTGCCGCTATTGGCAACGGCCTCACCATTAATAAGATGCACTGGCCAGCCCGTCGTCGCGAATCACTCTTCATGCAATATATCTTGAAGTACCACCCACGCTTTGCCAACCAAAATATTCCAGTTTGGTACAACCGTAACAATCGTTTCTCCGTCGAAGGTGGTGATGAATTAGTCTTAAATAAGCACACTGTCGCTATCGGTATTTCCGAACGCACCGAAGCTGAGGCTATTGAACGTATCACTTCACGTCTCTTCCATGGCTCCGAATTCACCCGAGTCCTCGCCATTAAAATTCCATCCAAGCGTGCCTTCATGCACCTTGATACCGTTTTCACGATGATTGATTATGACAAATTCTCCATTCATCCAGAAATCATGACCGCCGGTGGCGAACTCGATATTTACGTTCTCGACAAAGCCAATACTCACGTCGGCTATGAAATAACTCACCGTCGTGACCTCACCAATGTCTTAGCTGAATCGCTCGGAGTACCAAAAGTTCAACTCATCCAATGTGGCAATGGCGACCCAATCGCAGCTGCTCGTGAGCAATGGAATGATGGTTCCAATACTCTCACTATCGCCCCAGGTGTCGTAATTACCTATGATCGTAACTATGTTACCAATGAAGCCCTGCGCAAAGCCGGCCTCAAAGTTATCGAGGTCACTGGTAGTGAGCTCGGTCGTGGCCGTGGCGGCCCGCGCTGTATGTCTATGCCACTTTTCAGGGAGGAAATCTAATGTTAAATCTCAAGGGTCGCTCATTTTTGACCCTCAAAGACTTCACACCACGCGAAGTTCAGACCATGCTGGAAACCGCCAAGCAACTCAAAAATAATAAGCTCACTGGCGTTTCCAACAAAAACCACGAAGGGAAGACTATTGCTCTTCTCTTCGAAAAAGCTTCCACCAGGACTCGTTGCGCCTTCGTTTGTGGCGCCCGCGATCTCGGCATGCATGCTGAATATCTCGGCAAAGATGACATTCAGCTCGGCAAAAAAGAATCCATCCGCGACACCGCTCTAGTGCTTGGTCGTATGTTTGACGGTATTGAATTCCGTGGCTTTGCTCATGAGACTGTCGAGGAGCTTGCCAAATACGCTGGCGTCCCAGTCTGGAACGGTCTAACCGATAAATTTCACCCAACCCAGGGTCTAGCTGACATGTTGACCATCAAGGAACACGTGGGCCATCTGCGTGGCGCCCATCTCACTTACGTTGGAGATGGTCGCAACAACGTCGCCAATACTTTAATGATTGCTTCCGCTCTCCTTGGTCTCCATTTTTCTATCGGCACTCCTCGCGAGCTTTTCCCAGAACAATCTCTTATCGATGAGTGTAATGCTTTGATTGAAAAATATCAAACCGGCGCCACGATCAAAATCATGGAGAATCCTTACGAAGCCGTCGCTGATGCCGATGCGATCTATACTGATGTTTGGGTTTCCATGGGCGAAGAAGATAAATTTGAAGAACGCATTAATCTGCTTAAATCCTATCAAGTTAATCGTGAACTGATGCAGGCTACTCGCAAGAAAAACACTATTTTCTTACACTGTTTGCCAGCCTTCCACGATAAGAAAACTACGATTGGTAAAGAAATTCTCGAACAATACGGCCTTGACGCCATGGAAGTCTCTGACGAAGTCTTCTACAGTCCAAACAGCGCCGTCTTTGATCAAGCGGAAAACCGGGTTTATACCATTGAAGCAGTCATGGATTTAACTCTCTAAAATCCCCAAAAAAATTCTGCCCAAATTCAGACTGATTTCAGTTTTCCACAATAAAAAAGAAGCAGACCCCCTGCTTCTTTTTTAATATAAGTGTTATACTTAAATCATATAAACCAAACTTATATGAAAGGACATATATGGTTGAAAAACCTCAAAAGGTGAATCAACAACCAAAACAAAAAACCCCTCATACCAAGAAGGTATCGGCTTTTGCTGTTTTGTTTGCGATCATCGGCCTGATGGCGGCCCTAACCTGGGTTATTCCATCTGGTAAATACAATATGATTAAAGATCCGAATAATCCGTCTCAGGAAATTCGCGAAGCCGGCACCTACCAGCGCATCGACAAAGTCGAACGCACCGTAGACGAAGAAACCGGAGAAGTCACTACCGTCGATCATCGCCAAGGTCTTTGGGACGTCTTTATGGCTCCAATCAAAGGCATGGCTGACCGTCTCGATGTCATCGTCTTTGTTTTGATTCTCGGTGGCTTCCTTGGTATTACCATGAAAACTGGCGCCCTCGATGCAGCCCTCGGTGGTCTTCTCAAGAAGATGAACGGTAAAGAAATTTATCTTATTCCAATTTTGATGACCTTGTTTGCAATTGGTGGTACCACTTACGGTATGCAAGAAGAAGCCGTCGCCTTTTATGCCCTTATTATCCCAGTCATGATGGCCGCTGGATATAACTCCATGACCGCCATCATGATGATTGTCTTAGGTGGCGGAGTCGGCGTGCTAGCTTCCACGGTCAACCCATTTTCCACTGGTATTGCCGCGAGAACCGCTGACGTTCAACTCGGCAACATCCTCTGGATTCAAATGCTCGTACTCATTGCGATGCTTGTACTTGCCATTCTTTTCGTCATGAACTACGCAAAGAAGGTTAAAGCTGGTAAATACGCTGACGATTCTTCTATCGCTGCCACTTTTAAGCCAATCGATCTTAACAGTGTGCCAGAATATAACTTCAAACGTAAATTCATTATGGGGGTATTCGCTACCACCTTCGTGATTATGATTATCTCCCTCATTCCTTGGGGCGATTTCAAAATCAATTTCTTCGATGGCTTACACGAGTTCCTTGCTGGTATCCCAGTATTCTCTACCGTCCTTGGCGTCAATCACAACGGCGCCCTCGGCACTTGGTACTTTAATGAAATTTCCGCTCTTTTCCTCATCTCGACTGCAGTAATTGCTTTCATCTACCATAAAGAATTTAGCAAGAAAAATGTCTCCATCACCGATACTTTCATTAAGGGCTCTGAAGACCTCTTAAGTGTCGCTGTGATTATTGCCGTTGCTGCTGGTGTTTCCATTGTCATGCGCGCTGGTGGTATTGAAGACACGATTATTCACTGGGGTGAAAAAGGCCTCGCCAATTTCAATGGCGGTCTCGTCGGAGTTTTGGCTTACATTTTCTACCTCCCACTTTCCTTCATCATCCCATCTTCCTCTGGTCTCGCTGCGGCTTCCATGCCAATTATTGCACCAGTCTCTGAGCTCGTAGGTAGCAATAAGGAAACCATGGTAGTGGCTTTTGCTAACGCCAACGGTCTTCTTAATATGCTTGCCCCTACTATCGCTTCATTGATGGCCGGACTCACCATATCTGGCGTTTCCTACAAAACCTGGATTAAGCGCGTAGCCCCACTTATGGTAGTCTTCGTCATTATTAGCCTAGTCGCCGTCTTCGTTATGGGAACAATTTAATCATGGCCAAAATCGTCGTTGCTCTCGGAGGTAATGCCTTAAGCCGGGATGGCAAAGCTACCGCCAAAGATCAACTCGAAGTTGCCAACCAGACCGCCAAGGAGCTTGCCAAGCTCGTGGCGGCTGGCCACCAATTAGTCATTGTACATGGCAATGGCCCCCAAATCGGTAATATTATTCTTCACGAAGAAGCTATTAATACCGAAAAAACTCCAACTATGCCAATCGATGTGGCCGGCGCCATGTCGCAAGGTCAAATTGGCTATTGGCTACAAAATGCCATGCGCAATCAACTCGAATCTGAGGGAATTAAAAAGCCCATCGCGGCTATCGTGACTCAGGTTTTAGTTTCTAAGGATGATCCAGCTTTCAAGAATCCGAGCAAACCAATTGGCCCATTCTACACCGAAGAGGAGGCTAAAAAACTCAGCAAAGAACGTCATTTCACCGTCAAGGAAGATGCTGGCCGTGGCTGGCGTAAAGTCGTACCTTCACCAATGCCACTTTCTATTATCGAATCGGAACTCGTTGAAATTGCCCTCGGTAATGGCGCCATTATTGTCGCCGGTGGTGGTGGTGGTATCCCAGTCTATTACGACGAACACGGTCGCCTGATTGGTCTCGAAGCCGTCATCGATAAGGATTTTGCCGCCGAGAAACTGGCCGAAACCATTGATGCTGATATACTTTTGATTCTCACCGCCGTCGAGAACGTCAAAATCAACTTCAAAAAAGAAAATGAAGAAGATCTCAAGACTCTCACCGCCGATGAGGCCTTTAAGTATATCGCTAGGGGTGAATTTGCGGCTGGTAGTATGCTACCAAAGATTGAAGCTGGAATTAGCTTCGTTTCCAGTGGCAAAAATCGTACCTGTATAATCACCAATCCAGAGAACGCCATCAATGCCATTGAAGGCAAGACTGGTACCAAGATTATCGGTGAATAAAGACTCGATTATGTCACTTTAAGACAGAGTGGATCGTATCTACTCTGTTTTTACTTCTGGCACTTTTTTCTAGTATTTTTCTAAAAAATATGTTAGAATATACCCGTTACGCGCTCTAATTAGGAGTAAATATATTATGG
>ERZ773031.478-NODE-478-length-21711-cov-12.093646_pt1 | contig 21711 bp, 17 predicted proteins | sample MGYA00511666_ERZ773031 | MGnify/ENA primary metagenome ERZ773031 (study PRJEB29015, sample SAMEA2738135) | human oral metagenome | biome: human oral; feature: human-associated habitat; material: saliva | place: China | collected 2250 ...
ATATTTAATATTAATTAAATAATACTATATTTTTATATTTTTGTCAATATATTTTTAATTTAATTTTAAAATAAATAATTTGAAATTTCACAAAAAAGTCATAAATTTTACATATTTTTGTCAAAATTAAATGATATTATATATTTGTTCAAGAAAAGATATGAACAAAATAAAAAAATAAAGATAGATCTGAATGGAGATGATTAATATGAATATGAAAAATACTTTTAAAAAAATGGTTGCATTTTTGGGAATTACAGGAATATCAATAGTATCTCTCGCTATGCCGCCCAAGCCCAAAAATCCAAAGCCGAAACCAATGATCGTTCAACCAGAAAGAAAAAAAACTAATAAAATACTAGAAAAGAAACGAACCGTAAATTTTCAAGAAAAAAGAAATAATAAAAAGACTATGGTAAAAAAACATGGTAAATAATTAATAATAAATCTATTCCTTGATTTTAAATGATAAGATTAGAAAGATTTTTTTAGCAAAAAAATATGTACCTAAAAACTTAATTTTAAAGTAAAAAGTTTAAAGGTACATTTTTTATATATCATATTTATTTGTAAAACCAAAAGGACTAACATTTTTGCAAAACTATTTTTTATTTTGAATTTTTTGCAAAACTATTTTTATAGCCTCGCTAATATCCTTTAATTGAGCCAATTCACTATCTTTTATCCATTTGGAAATATCAGTATTTGTATATCCTAAAGATTCCAAGGCTAATTTTAGATCTTCCTTCATTAGTGAAATTTTAGGATCAAAGGATTCTGAAGTTATCAGTTTTCCGTTCGATAGATTGCTAGTTTCTTCAAGCATTTCCGATATATCTATTTTTTTCACTTTATCCTTCAGATCCAGTATTATTTTTTGAGCCTTTTTTATTCCAAGTCCTGGAACTCTTGTAAAAATTTTAGACTCATCTTCTGTAACAATTTCAATAATTTCCCTCATATTAAAAGTCGATAATATCGCAATCGCAAGTTTTGGCCCTACTCCGCTTATGCTTATCAAAGCCTTAAAAAGTTCCCTTTCATTTTGTGTTTTAAACCCATAAAGCGAAATATCATCTTCCTTAACATTCGTAAAAATATATAATTTTTCATCATTCCCAATATTTCCTATTTTTTCAAATGTTTTCAACGATATATGAATTTTATATGCCAATCCATTTATTTCTAATGCAACATAATCTATTTTTTTTATTGCTAATTTTCCTGAAATATATTCAAACATTTACACCTTTTCTCCATTTTTTATATTCTCTATTTAATAAAAATAAGACTCGTTTATTTATTCTGACTTCTCGATAAATAACATCTATAATTTTACCAATTGAACTTTTGGAATATCTTCCTCCAAAAACATAATTCCAATTTCCTTAAATTTTTCCTGCCCATCTGTCACATAATATTTTACTTCTTCATCTTTTTTCGCATCATTTTTTAAAAATTCATTCTGCTCCAAAATTTCCTTCAAATCCAAAGCTGTTTCTTTTGCTGGATCTACAATTTTTATATCTGGATAAATTTTACTTATAGCATCTTTTAACAAAGGATAATGAGTACATCCCAATATCAAAGTATCTACTTTCCCCTTAAAATCATCAAGATACGTTTTTATTATTTGATTTACCAGCTTACCGCTTAAAATCCCCTCTTCCACCGCCGGAACAAAAAGCGGGCAAGCCTTTTGAAGCACCTCCACTTTTTTATTAAAAAGTTTTATTTCCTCTTCATATTTTCCAGACTGTATAGTCGCCTTCGTTCCAATTACACCGATTTTACCATTTTTTGTCGCTTCTATCGCCGTTCTCGCCCCAGCTTCAATTACTCCAATAATCGGAATTTTAAAAGTTTCCTTCAATTCCTTTAATGCAAGTGCAGTGGCTGTATTACAAGCTACTACAATAGCGCTCACATTTTTTTCCAGCAAAAATTCAACGATTTCCTTTGAATATCTTATAATCAGTTCTTTTGTCTTTTCACCATACGGAACTCTTGCCGTATCTCCAAGATAATATATTTTTTCATCTGGCAAAACTTTTCTAATTTCCTTTAATACAGTAAGCCCTCCAATTCCTGAATCAAATACTCCAATAGACATTTTTTTTCCTTTCCGTTATCCATTTATTTTAATAAAATAAAATTGAGCCGTTATAAAAACAGCTCTTTTTATTATTTCATAATTAACTCTCCACTATAAGTCAATGTTCCATCAGTTGCAATATAAGTTCCTACAATTTTACCCCTGCTATTTTTATTCACTCCTGAATTTAAGTTTACTGTATAAGTCAAATTTGGTCGTTGAGTTGCAGTTATTTCCACATCTTTTGTAGGATATAAATTATATTTATTTTCACCTATTTTTGCTACTGCTACTATATCATTTCTACTTATAATTTTCATTTTCCTTGCTGGATTATTATTATTTTTACCAAAAATTGAATTAAAGAACTGCTCTATTTTATTGCCCTTCTGATCAGTGTTATTTTCAGCATTACTGTTATTATTGGACTCATTATCATTATTGAAACTATCACTATTGCTATTTTGGCTATTGTTATGATTACGTCTATTTTTACTGCTGCTATTGCTGTTATTATTACTTCCATTATTATTGCCTGTATAAGCATAGCTGTTTCCGCTATTTTTCTTTGCATATCCATCTATATAATAATCATTTATTTCTCTTGCCCCAATTGCATTTCTATCCTTCGCATGATTTGAACCTAAAATGACAGCTATCATTCTATCATCGCCCCTATTTGCCGTCAATACAATATTTGAACCTGCAGCATCGTGATAACCTGTCTTTAATCCGTCTACTCCTTGCACATTTCCCAAAAGAGTATTTGTAGAAGTCACTTTTGTATTTCCATTGTCAATGTAATCTACTTTATTTTTTGAAAAATTTAAATAATCGCTATAATCTTTTAACGTTATTTGAGCTAATTTATACAAATCACGTGCATTTCCCTGATCCATGCAAGAACCTGTATAACTAGGCGGCAATCCGTTTGGAGAACAATATCTAAGCGAATCTAAGCCATAACTTCTTGCCTTTTCATTCATTGAACGTACAAAACTCGGCACATCTCCTCCCACATATTCAGCAAGTGCATAAGCAGCATTATTTGATGACTTTATAATTGTAGCCTTTAACAAATCCCTTACTGTATACTGTTTTCCAGCAGTCAATTTTACCCCATAAGGAACTGAAGCCGCTTTTGATGAAACTGTTACCTTATCATCGTATGAAATTTGCCCTGATTTTATTTTATCTAATGTCAATATTGATGTCATAATTTTTGTAACTGATGCCAAAGGTCGAACTGCCAAACTGTTGTCTTCCTTTATAATATTTCCATTTACATCTCCAATTAACAATGCCTTGTAATCATGATAATTCTCGCCATCAGCAAATGAAAACGCCGACATAGCCAAAAATGCCATAGACAACACCATTTTTTTACTTTTAATGCCAATTTTTACTTTTTTTCTCATTTCCTTTTCTTTCCTCTTTTCATATCTGATAATTTTTCTAAAGAACATTATATCATAATTTTTTTATAACATCAAACTTATTTTTCAATTTATTTTGCCATTAAAACATACTCAGCAAAACTAATAACAGCTAAGTAAAATTAGGATTGTACTAAACTCATTTAAAAATAGAAGTTCTATTTTGTATGTTCTTTATTCTTTTCAAGGAAATTTATAGATAGTTCACTACTTAAATAGGAAACAGTATAAAAAAAGAAAAAAATCGGGAAAAAAATCCCGACTTAAAAATACATTATTTTTATTTATTTTAAAATTCCTGATAAATAAACAAGGAAAAATATTGTGAATCCTGCTAAATATACAATTCCCGCAACTGACAAAAACCATAGCCAGACAGGTAATTTACTGTTATCTTTAACAAGTGAGAAATTAAGGTAAGAATAAACGGGAGCTGAAACAAATGAAAATATCATTGCAAAATTCATCATTGCAGCCACATTTCCAGCAAAGAAAAATACTATAATCATTGCTAAAATTACAGTTACGATCATCCAAGTATTGAAATGTGCAGTTGTTATTTCCTTTTGCTTACGAATCAAACGTAAAGTTTCAGCATTTGCACGTGAATAACCATCCACAACTGTAATTGTCGTACCAAAAATACACATAAATGCGATAAATGCAATAAGAAGTCCAGACCAGTTTCCAATTACACTTGAGTACATTTTTATAAATTGAGTAATATAAGCTGCACTTGCTCCTTTAATCGCAGTTCCTGTACCATACTGAATCAATGCTCCAAGCGCTAAAAACACAAAGGCTAATATTGTTGTAACAAAATAACCTACATTAAAGTCAAGCATCGCAATTTTACGTGGCACTTTCATTTCATGCTGCTTTTCAACAGTCCACATCGAATTAATTGCTGAAATCTCAATCGGTGCAGGCATCCATCCCATCAATGATATGATAAATGGCAATGCCTTTAATTTCCATGGAGATGAAGCTACAAAATTTGGTGCCATAGGGTGATGCTTAAATAATGCTATAACAACAGCAACAACTGTCGCTATTGTCAATGAAACAACAATAAATTTCGATGAACTGTCTAAAAGCTTATAACCTCCAAATATCATCATTGCAAGCGATCCCACAAGAACAATTGTAGTAAGCATATTAATCATTGAAGCCATCGCTGCAGGTGTAAGACTAGGTAAAATTGTCAATTTCAAGATATTTGCCAAAATTGCCGCTGTCAAAATACCTACTGCTGCAATATTAATAATTGCTGAAAATATATTCATAATGAAAAATACCCATAAATAAATCTTTCCTTTTTCCTCATAACCTTCAATTAACGATTTCTTTCTTTCTAAAGTATATTGAGTTCCAAAACGGAAAAACGGATATTTAAAAACATTTACTAAAATTACAATAATTGCCAGTTGCCATCCGTATAATGCACCCGCTTGCGTAGATGCCACAATATGAGATCCCCCAATAGCCGCCGAAGCCATAAGAATACCAGGCCCAAAGGCTTTAAACTTGCTATACCATCCTGCTTTCGTCTTTGCTATATTTGTCATAAAATATACCTTCCTTTTCTATTATTTGTTTCAAAAACTACAGTAAATTCCTCCAAAATTATAATCCTCAAACTTTAAATTTACATAATTCTTATTAATTCAGCTAATCTCACTTACAGAAATCGTAGACTTTCCCGTTAAATTATGTAAAAACTTTCTAAATTTTCCCAAGTTTAAGTATATTTTGATTACCAAATTTTTGAAATTATATAGGTATTATAGCACTTTGTCTTAAATATTCAAAATTTTTTTGGCTAATTTTAGTATATTTTTAGATTTCTTTCTATTTTTTTTAAAGTAATTTTATCCTAATTTAAATACTTCATCTTCAAAATGACGTATCATTTCTCCTTTAAAAAATTTTCCCATTTCCTGCTCCATCATATCTACAAACAGATATTCACTTTCAAAATGCCCAATATCAACTAAAATATGCCCTTCCTCCAAAGCATCCAGAGCCTCGTGGTATCTCAAATCCCCAGTTAAAAATACATCTATCTTATTTGCCACTTCGTACATAAACGAACTTCCGCCACCTGTAACAAGCCCAATCTTTCTCACATAAGAATTTTTATTCCCAACATATCTCACATAGCTTATCCCAAGCGAATCCTTTATTCTTTCTATTAAATCCCCAAGTTTCATTTTTTCATTTAATATTTTAATTCTGGCAAGTCCGCCATGAACATGTTCCACTTTATCCTTTATTGGATTATAATCTTCAAATTCATGCTCATTAAAAATTACTTTTTCGCCATCCAAATTCAATTTATCCATTATAAAATCATTTAGCCCATTTATTGCAAAATCTGAATTTGTATGAATTGAATAAACTGCTATTTTATTCTCTATTAATTTTAAAATTTTTCTCCCATGCACAGTTTCATTTGTAATTTTCTTCAATCCTGAAAAAATAACTGGATGATGTGAAATTATCAAATCCACATTGTTATCCACAGCCTTTTGCACAGCCTTTTCCGTCACATCCAAGCAAAATAGGACTTTATTTATTTCTCTAGTGTTATCCCCCACAAGAAGCCCAACATTATCCCATTCTTCCGCTATTTTCGGACTGAAAATTGTCTGCAGTTCTCCCATTATTTGCCATAATTTCATAATTTTTATTTCCTTTCATAGTTTTTCTATTTTATAATTTTCCTATCTTCTCAACCTTTTTACATCAAGTATTTTCATTTTATACTCGAATCCATTCAAAATTAAACTATTAAAAATCATATAAACTTAAAACAATCATAGTTTTTGAATTCAATTTCAAATAAACTTTGCTATATTTTTACAAGCAAACAAATCTCCTTGTTTCAGAATCCCAATTTCTAAAAATTCTATTAATTTACCGTATAATTTGCCTCTTCGCTATTTTCCACAAAATCATTTCTCATCATATCAATGGAAAGTTTATTAAGTGCCTTTTCCTTTAAGATTTTCACATTATGTTTTGCAATATTCAATGACCTCGCAATTTCCTTTTCTGTATAAACTTTATCATCAAGTCCGTAAGTCATGACTAAAATTTGCTCATCCAAATAATTTAATTTTTTCGGAATATTTTCTAAAATATACATTTGTGTAATTTTATCAGCTTTTTCAAATACTTGCGTATTTTCCATCAATTCTTCAGGCTCAACTTCATCAAACAGCATTTCCAGCTGCTCAATATATTCTGTTGAAACATTCATCTGCCTGCTTATTTCCTCCATTGAAAGTCCCATGCTTTTATCAACTTTTACCTTCAAATACAAAATATACGATAATTCTGAAGATTTAATGTCTTTTAATAAATTCTTCTGAAATTCCAAAATATATTTTACAGCAAAATTTTTTATAAAAAATTCAGGCTCCTTTGTAATTTCCATAATTTGATTATAGTAATTCAGCCCCGACATAATTCCTAGCGTAGCCTCCTGGACCGTATCTAAAAATGAAAATCCATATTTTGAATAAAGCAGACTTTCCTTTACAGCGATTTTCAAATACTTGTCAATTAATTCCTCATTTTCCCTTTCACTCTCGCTCTTTTTCTCAAATTCCTCATATTTTTCCTTTATATTTTCCAAATATGACTTTATAATGTCTTTTTCCGCAACAAAAACATTTTCATCCTCCAGCACAATAAAATCACTTCCATCAGTCGAATTTCTAACTTCAGGAACATTTTCCAGATGAATAAATTTTAGAAACTCAAAAAACTCATCATCACTCATTGTGTAATTTTCAATGATTTTCTCGAAACTAAAACTTCCCTTCTTTCTAATATCTTCAAAAATTTTTTTTAACATTCATTTCTCCCCTTATTTGTTATTTTATTTATGACATACAGCTCCAGAAATTACATTTATTTAACCCATTTAAATATTTTTATGCTAAATATATCTAAAAGGAGCTAAATAATAACTTTAGCTCCTATAATCTTCCAATTTTTTTCTTCTGCTCGGATGTCTTAATTTTCTTAATGCCTTTACCTCAATCTGTCTGATACGTTCTCTCGTTACATTAAAGATTTTTCCAACTTCCTCCAAAGTCTTTTGAGAACCATCATCCAGCCCATATCTATATCTAAGTACCATCTCTTCACGATCATTCAATGTTTTCAGCACCTCATCAAGCTGTTCCTTTAAAAGGACTCTAGTTGTCGCATCATAAGGATTTGAAAATTTGTCATCTTCCACAAAATCCCCAAGTTCACTATCCTCTTCACTTCCAACTGGAGTTTCCAGCGAGATTGGATCTTGATTCATTTCAAGAATACTTTTTACCTTTTCTACAGGCAGCTCAAGTTTTTTAGCCAGTTCTTCTGCAGTTGGTTCCTTTCCAGTTTCCTGAAGAATTATTCTGCTTTCCTTTTTAATTTTATTAATCGTTTCAATCATATGAACAGGTATTCTTATTGTTCTTCCCTGATCTGCAATCGCACGTGTTATAGCCTGTCTAATCCACCAAGTTGCATAAGTTGAAAATTTGAACCCTTTTTCATATTCAAATTTTTCCACAGCCTTCATAAGCCCCATATTCCCTTCCTGAATTAAATCCAACATTTTCAGTCCACGATTAGTATGTTTTTTTGCAATGCTGACAACAAGTCTTAAATTTGATTCAATTAATTTCTGCTTGGCTTCCTCTTCTCCATTTAAAACTCTTTGAGCATAATCAATTTCCTCTTCATAGCTAAGTAACGGAATTTGCCCAATTTCCCTTAAATACATTTTTATTGGCTCATCCACATCCATACTTTCAGCCATTTTCAATAGATCTGTCTGCAATAATTTATCCACTTCCGAATCGTCGATTTCACTCTCTACAAATTCATCATGTGAATCCTCAAAATCTGATAATTCCATTTTTTCAATATCTTCCAGAGATTCAGGAACTTTTAATAAATCTTCCTTTTCCTTTATAGTATCTACGATTTGAACACCATCATCAGTCAGCTTTTTTATTAACTGATCAATTTTTTCAGTTGAAAATCCAATAGACAAAACAGAATTTATTTCTTCGTAACTTACAACTTTTTGCTCTCGTGCCTGTTTTATAAAATTTGCGAGACTATTTTTTAAATTTTGTTTTTTATCAGACATAACCCAGTCTCCTTATCAATATAAATTCATCATATAATTTTTCTATTTCATTAAATTTATTAATATTTTTAATACTTTCTAATTTTAACAATATTTTTTTTAATTCAATTTTTTTTATTTTGTTATTTTCTTCTTCTAATTTTTGGCTTTCTTCTTTTATTTCACGCTCAAACCATCCAGAATAAACTTCTATATAATACTTATCTTTGTGTATAATATCCTTATCTGCCTGTAATTTTAGACGTGTTAAAACTTCTCTGCTTTCTTCATTAATATCATTTTCACCAAGTTGTACTATATTAAAATTTACAGGTTTTAATTTTTCTATTAATTCATTAAACAGTGAATAACTAAATTTCTTATTTAACAACTCTTCACATTTTTTTCTTTCAGAATCGTAAAATTCCAGAATGTACATAAGCGTCTGTTCTTCCAATGCAATATTCAAGTCTTCCTTTAACTTTTTATACTGGACTTTCTGGTTTCCACGATCTTTTCTTTTTTTTCTTTTTGAAGTTTCAACTGATATATTTTTTAGCGATTCTTCCAATACAAAGTCATTAATTCCAAAATTAACTGACAATCGCTGTAAATATAGATTTTTACTAAGATTATTCGTGATATTTGAAAAAAATGGCTTTAACCTTTCAATAAACTTTTTCTCGCCATTTATATTATTCAGATCCAAATCCTTTGAAGCTTCTCTTGTCAAAAAGTCAAAAATTTCTTCTGATTTTTTTACAACTTCTATAAAAGCCTTTTTCCCATTTTTTCTCAAAAACTCATCAGGATCCTTCTCACTTCCATCCATAACCAGACATTTTACATCAAAATCATATTTTTTCAAAATATATCCAGCTTTTACAATCGCATTTTTCCCCGCTTCATCATTATCATACGAAATCAGCACCTTATCTGTATATCTCTTCAAAAGTTCCGCCTGCTCTTCAGTAAATGCCGTTCCAAGACTTGCTACTGCATTTTCAAACCCATGTTTCTGGGCTGTCAGCACGTCAAGATAACCTTCCATCAGCATTGCAAAACCTTTTTTTCTAATATTTTCCCCTCGGTACTTTATTCCAAAAAGTTCATTTCCTTTTTTAAAAATAGGCGAATCTGGAGAATTTAGATATTTAGGCAAGTTAGTATTTTTCTCAATTATACGACCTCCAAATCCAACAATTTGGGCATCCGCATTGTAAATCGGAAAAATTACCCTATTTCTGAAACTGTCATAGATTTCTCCATTTTCATTTCTTTTGGCAAGTCCCAGTTCCATTATTTTTTCTTCTGGAAAATCCTTTTCTAGTAAATATTGAAATAAGTCATCTCGTGAACTCGAAGCAAATCCAATTCCAAACTTTTTTATTTTCTCCAGCGAAAAATCCCTCTCCTTCATATATTCCAATGCTTCATCATACTTCTCAATATTTTCCCTAAAAAATATCTGAGCTTCCTTCATTATTTCAAAATATTCCCTGTTTACAGCCTTTTTCTTCTCAGTTTCCCGATTAACTGCCTTATATCCCCTATTTTTTCTAAGCGGAATATTATACTTTTGTGACAATTCCTCCACCGCTTGAATAAATCCAATGTCATTAATTTTCATATAAAACGAAATTACATTTCCACCAATTTGAGTACTAAAATCTTTAAAAATATTTTTTACTGGACTGACTGTGAAGGAAGGAGTCTTTTCCTCCTTAAACGGAGATAACCCTTTATAATCTGAACCTGCCTTTTTCAAATTAACATATTCACCAATCACTTGAACGATGTCCAGATTGTCAATTAACTTTTGTATTTCTTTTTTACTGTAAAACATTATATTCTATTCCTCCGCAAAACAGTCACTAAAAAATACCTACACTATTAGTATAGTGTATTTTTTTAAATAGTCAATACTTTCCAAATAAATTTTTTAATTTTCTTCGTTTTCTTCATTCTTTTCTCTAATAACTACTACTTCATCTTCCATAATGTCCTTAAAAACTTCATCCATTATTTCTGATTTTGGTTTTCCTTTAGCAAATTCTTTTTTTGCAATTTTTCCTGAAATAATTGCAAGTTCGTATTTATTAGGTACTTTAGTCAATAATTCATCTATTGTTATTTTTTCCTTTTTCATAATTTCTCCTATTATTTTAGAATTTATATTAACTTTACAAATTAATAATATTTATTAATTCCCTGCAAGATTCTTCAATATCATTATTTATTATTGTATAATCGTATTTTTTTTCATACTCCAGCTCTTTCAATGCATTTTTCAAACGTGTCTGAATAACTTCCTCTGTGTCAGTATTTCTATTGCGAAGCCTTTTTTCAAGTGTTTCCATATCCTTTGTACGAAAAAACACCAAAACAGCATCTTTTTTCTTTTCCTTCGCAATTAATGCACCTTGAACATCAATTTCCAAAATTACATTTAATCCTTTATTCAAGTTGCTTTCCACAACTTCCTTTAATGTTCCATAATAATTGCCGTGAACATTTGCATATTCATAAAATTCATCATTTTTTATTTTTTGTTCAAAAGTTTCCTTAGTTAAGAAGAAGTAATCTTTTCCATCGATTTCTCCATTTCTTGGCTTGCGAGTTGTAGCTGATATTGATAATGGGATATTTAATCTATCTTTTACTAATTTTGTGACTGTTGATTTTCCTGAGCCTGAAGGCCCTGAAACGATAAATAGTTTTCCTTTCATTAAGAAACCACCTTTATTTTTAAGTGAATAAGGGGAAATTCAGATTTCTGAACCTCCCACGACTAAAGTTGCGAGTGTTCTTGCACTATTTCATAAATTCCCCCTATTCATCCAATTTATTTTCCTATTTTCTAATTCTTAAACTATTTTCCATTTAATAGCAGATTTTTTAACAATAGTCAATAAACTCTTACTAACCTCTACTTTATAATGGAATTTAGTATTAAGCATTTTTCATTTTCAAATAAGCAACTGACAAATTATTTTAATTTACAAAAGATTTTGCCAGTCACCTAATTTAATTCTTATTAAACTTCTGTTTCTTCTGAATTTTCCACAGTTTCTACTGATTCATCCGATAAATCTGAAACTGTTTCAATTTCTTCATTTATTCCATCCGCATCAGTTTCTGCCTCTGTTTCAATTTCTTCGGCAATGTCACTTTTCAAAGTTGCATCCAGATATTTGTAATCTTTGAAACCAGTACCTCCTGGTATTTTCTTACCAATAATTACATTTTCCTTAAGCCCTTCAAGTCTGTCTGTTTTTCCTTCAACTGCAGCATTTGCAAGAACTTTTGTTGTTTCTTGGAATGATGACGCAGAAATGAAACTTTCTGTGTTTACTGCCGCTTTTGTAATACCTTGTATTACAGGTTCGTAAGTTGCAGGACGTTTTCCATTTGCAATAAGTTTTTCATTTTCACGTTCCACAATTTTCTTATCAATTAATTCATCTTCAAGGAATAGTGAATCTCCAGCTTCCTTAATCTTAATTTTTTGGAACATTTGTTTTACGATTATTTCAATATGCTTGTCATTAACCGCAACTCCTTGTTCACGATAAACTTGCTGTACTGATTCCAAGATAAATTGCTGTGCTTCCACAAGCCCTTTAATTTTCAAAATATCGTGAGGCGAAACTGGTCCATCTGTAATTTTAGCACCTTTTTCAATCAGCATTTCATTAGTTACAACCAGATGTTCTCCCACAGGAACTGTATATTCTTGAATTAATTCCCCAGTTTCAGGATCTTCAATCAATATTAATCTCATACCCTTTTTCTTCTTATCCGAGAATACAACACGCCCTGCAAATTCTGACAAGATGGCTTTTCCTTTAGGATTTCTTGCTTCAAACAATTCTTGCACACGAGGAAGACCTCCAGTAATATCTTTATTTCCTTCTCCTGTTTTCAAGATTTTTGTAATAGTTTGACCTTTTTTAACATAATCTCCTTCATTTACCATTAGATATGCCCCATAAGGAACCGCATATTCCACCCTTCTGTCATCCTTTGTGTAAATTATGATTCTAGGGTTTACATCGCTGCTTTCCACAGGTTTTATAGCTACTTTTTCAGTAACTCCATATTTTACGTCAATGTTCTCTCTTACATAAATATCTCTAAATTCTACTTTACCTTCTTCAGATGTAATAATTGGCGTTTGATAAGGATCAAATTCAACTAGGATTTGTCCTTTTTTAACTTCATCTCCATCTTTTACATGTAAAATTGAACCAGATTGAATTTCATATCTATGTTTTCCTATTATTAAACGTCCATTTTGAGAAACAACGATTTCTTTTCCTTCTTTATCTAAAAGTGTAGAAATACCTCTAAACTTAACTTTTCCAGCAATATCCGACTTATAATCAGATTGAACTGAAGCCGCTGTGGCAACTCCTCCAGTATGGAAAGTACGCATTGTAAGCTGTGTACCAGGTTCTCCAATTGATTGAGCCGCAATAACTCCAACTGCTTCCCCTTTCAAGATTTCCTTATGGTTAGAAAGATCCAATCCATAACATTTCTTACAAACTCCCTTTTCCAATTTACAAGTCAAAGGTGTTCTGATTTCCACTTCACGAATATCCAATTCTTCAATTTTTTTAATCAATTCATCATCAATCAAAGTATTTCTAGTCGCAATAACTTCTCCATTATGAACTAAATCTGTCGCCAAATTTCTTCCATAAATTCTTTCGCTTAATTTTTCGATAACTTTCCCAGCATCCATCAAGTCCGTCACGACAATTCCATGTTCACATCCGCAGTCATCATGATTTACAATAACTTCGTGCGAAATATCAACAAGCCTTCTTGTCAAATATCCTGAATCCGCCGTTCTTAGTGCTGTATCGGCAAGCCCTTTTCTCGCTCCATGTGATGACATAAAGAATTCCAAGATGTTAAGACCTTCCCTAAAGTTGGCTTTAATCGGCATTTCAATGATTCTACCTTGCGTATCCGCCATAAGTCCACGCATTCCACCAAGCTGACGCATTTGCGCAATTGACCCTCTGGCTCCTGAATTTGCCATCATGTAAACTGGATTAAATTCATCAAGGTTATCCATCATATCTTTTGTTACTTTTTCAGTAGCTTCTGACCAAATACCCACTGTTTTTCTGTATCTTTCTTCATTGATAATTTCTCCAGCTTTATATTGCTTCTCAACTTCTGCCACACTTTTTTCAGCATTTTCAAGTATTTCCTTCTTAGTTTCAGGAATCTTCAAATCTTCAATTCCAACTGTAATTCCAGCAAGTGTACCGTAATGGTATCCAAACTCTTTAATATCATCCAGTAATTTTGAAGTTTTTTCAAATCCATATCTCTTATAAAGTTCAGCGATCAGATTTTTCAATTCTTTTTTACCAAACGTAATTCCATAATTTCTAACTTCTTTTGGCAAGATCAAGTTAAACATCAATCTTCCTGGCGTTGTTTCAATCAAATTACCATCTACTCTAACTTTCACTATAGCATGAACAGACACTTTTCCATTTTGATAAGCAGTAATTAATTGATTTCTGCTAGAAAACAGTTTTCCTTCTCCCATTGAACCTTTTTTCTCTTTTGTCATATAATAGCATCCCATTACCATATCTTGTGACGGAACTGCTATTGGTCCACCATTTGATGTAGCTATAATGTTATTTGTTGCAAGCATAAGTAATTTTGCTTCCATCTGCGCTTCCTGTGACAATACCAGGTGAACCGCCATTTGGTCACCATCAAAATCCGCATTAAATGCAGAACATACAAGCGGATGAAGTCTAATAGCCTTTCCTTCTATCAAGATTGGCTCAAATGCTTGAATTGAAAGTCTATGTAATGTCGGAGCACGATTTAAAAGTACTGGGTGATTTTTAATAATTTCTTCAATCAATTCCCATACATTTTCATCTTCTTCTTCAACCATTTTCTTAGCAACTTTAATATTTGAAGCCAATTCCCTTTTTACAAGCTCTCTCATCAAGAATGGCTTATACAGTTCAAGTGCCATCTTTTTAGGCAATCCACACTGATTCATTTTCAAGCTTGGTCCAACGACAATAACTGATCTTCCTGAATAATCCACACGTTTTCCCAATAGATTTTGTCTAAAACGTCCTTGTTTCCCCTTTAACATATCAGAAAGTGATTTCAATTCCCTGTTGCTTTGATTAACAACTGGTTTTCCACGTCTACCATTATCAATTAATGCATCTACAGCTTCCTGCAACATTCTCTTTTCATTTTTTATTACAATTTCAGGAGCTTTAATTGACATCAATTTTTTAAGCCTGATATTTCTATTAATTACTCTTCTATACAAATCATTCAAGTCAGAAGTAGCAAATCTTCCACCATCTAACTGAACCATCGGTCTTAAATCAGCTGGAATAACTGGCAACACAGTTAAAATCATCCATTCAGGTCTATTTCCAGCTTCTATCAAATCTCTTACTACTTTTAATCTTTTTATAACTTTTCTTCTTTTTTGTGTAGAATGTTCCACATCCATCTCATTTTGAAGTTTACTTTCCAATTCATGCAAATCAATTTCCTCAAGTAAGGTTAAAACTCCTTCAGCACCCATTTTTGCTGTAAACTCACCTTTAAATTGACTTTCATGCAATTTGTATTCTCTTTCTGTCAAAATTTGACCTTTTTCAAGCCCAGTTTCTCCAGGATCAGTTACAATATATCTTGAAAAATATAAAACTGACTCCAATTCCTTCGTACTAATCCCCAACAAAAGACTCATTTTGTTAGGCGTACCTTTAGAATACCAGATATGTGCAATCGGTGTAGCAAGTTTAATATGTCCCATTCTTTCACGTCTAACCTTTGAAGTTGTCACTTCAACACCACATTTTTCACACACCATGCCTTTATAACGCATTCTCTTATACTTCCCGCAGGCACACTCATAATCTTTAGATGGTCCAAATATTCTCTCACAGAATAATCCATCCATTTCAGGCTTTAATGTTCTATAATTTATTGTTTCGGCTTTTGTAATTTCACCATACGACCATTCTAAAATCTTTTCTGGCGATGCCAATTTTATTTGAATACTGTCAAAATCTCTTATACTCATTCGTTAAGAGCCTCCTCTATTCTTTATTCCACTTTTTTAAAGAAAGCAGGAAAACTTTTTCGTTTTAATCAACTCTTAAAAACTATCAAAATAATTTATATATTTGTTCTTTAAGAGTCCTCTTTTTAAATTGGAACATGAAATTGTTTTGGAATATTTATTCTCCCAGCTCCATCAACTTTCCATTGTCCGTCTTCGTTAGTAACTTTTATATACATTAGATAGTTACGCCAATGATCTCCACTTTCAGGTTTCACAATTACATATCCATCTTTTTCATTGTATCTTACTAGCTTAAACCCTCTTGGAATATCCTGACCTTGTCCAAAAGGGTCTAGTCCATATTTGTTATAAAATTCCTTCTCTTCGTCTTCTAAATCATCAAAATAACTACATCCATCAATTTTATCAATATCTTCATCACAAATATCCATATTAAATGCTGCAACATAATTACTATATTCTGTTTTAAAATCATCTGTAAATTTAGGATTATTATAAATCCATTCCTGAGTTTCAACTGAAATAATAAGCGGATCATTCTCTACAAGTGTGTTCACAATATTTAATGCAACTCTCACAGCTTCAGGCTGATTTTGTGCAGACGAACTTTTCTTACTTGAACTAGACTTTTTACTTGCAGAAAATGTATTAACATTCACAAAAACTGCTAAAACAATTGCTAAACAAAATAGTTTTTTCATATTCTCTCCCAAAATTAGTTTTTATTTTTATTAATTTTTGTAAATCTTTGACAAGGGGGTCAAGACCCCTTGCTATTTTATATTTAATTTTACTAAGCATCTACATTTTTATCTAATTCAATTTGTTCCCCATCTTTATCATAAAGAGCCACATCTAGTCCAAGTGACTGGAATTCTTTAATTAATACTCTAAATGATTCTGGAGCATCTGCTTCTGGCATTTCTTGTCCTTTTACGATGGCTTCATAAGTTTTTGTTCTTCCACTGATGTCATCTGATTTAACTGTAAGCATTTCTTGTAAAATATTTGATGCACCGTAGGCTTCCAATGCCCAGACTTCCATTTCTCCAAGTCTTTGTCCACCAAATTGGGCTTTTCCTCCAAGTGGCTGTTGAGTAACAAGTGAATATGGTCCGATTGCTCTGGCGTGCATTTTGTCTTCTACCAAGTGGTGAAGTTTTAGCATATACATACGTCCAACTGTTACTGGGTTGTCAAATGGCTGTCCAGTTCTTCCGTCTATTAGTTTTACTTTACCAGTTCTGCTGTATCCAGCTTCTTCCAAGTAATTTTTTACATCGTCTTCACTTGCACCATCAAATACTGGCGTTGCGATATATTTATCAATATCTCCAATTGCAAGTCCCAAGTGAACTTCCAGTACCTGTCCAATATTCATACGAGATGGCACTCCAAGTGGGTTAAGACAAACATCAATTGGTGTACCATCTTCCAAATGCGGCATATCTTCAATTGGCAATACTCTTGAGATTACCCCTTTGTTTCCATGACGTCCAGACATTTTATCCCCAACCATTATTTTTCTTTTTTCAGCGATGTAAATTCTGATTAATTTGTTTACTCCAGCCTTCAAGTCATCTCCATTTTCTTTAGACAGCTCAAGCACATCTACAACAGTACCTTTTACTCCGTGAGGAAGTCTTAATGAAGTATCTCTTACATCTTTTGCCTTTTCTCCAAAGATTGCACGTAATAATTTTTCTTCTGCTGGCGGTTCAGTTTCTCCTTTTGGAGTTACTTTTCCAACTAAAATATCATCAGGTGTTACGTGAGCTCCGATTCTTATAATTCCATTTTCATCAAGGTTTCTCAAGGCTTCTTCAGAAACATTAGGAATTTCCCTTGTAATTTCCTCATCACCTAATTTTGTAGTTCTCGCTTCAATGTCAAATTCTTCAATATGGATTGAAGTAAATACATCATCTTTTCTAAGTCTTTCTGAAATAAGGATTCCATCTTCAAAATTATATCCTTCCCAAGGCATAAATGCTAGCAGGATATTTTTACCTAATGCTAAATCCCCGCCTGCAGTAGATGGTCCATCTGCAATAATATCTCCCTTTTGAACTTTATCTCCCAAATCAATAATCGGTTTTTGATGTAAACACATTGACTGGTTAGATTTTTCAAAGTTTAGTAATCTATGAGAATATTCTTTTCCATCTTCATCAGTTACAACAATCTTTCTCGCATCTACAAAAGTTACAGTTCCAGCTGCCTTTGAAGTAATAACTGCCCCTGAATCCACGGCAACTTTTCTTTCAAGTCCAGTTCCAACATAAGGTGCTTCTGTTTTTAATAAAGGTACTGCTTGACGTTGCATATTTGATCCCATTAACGCACGATTGGCATCATCGTGTTCCAAAAATGGTATTAATCCCGCTGAAACAGACACTAATTGTTTTGGCGACACGTCTAGAATATCAACTTTTGACTTGTCAATATGCACAATTTCATCCCCATAACGGCAAACAACTTCATCAGTCAAGAAATTTCCATCCTTGTCAATTGGCGTATCTGCTTGGGCGATAAATAATCCTTCTTCTTCATCAGCTGCTAAATATCTAATATCATTAAAATCGGCTTTTCCATCGTTTATTTTTACAAACGGAGTTTCAATAAATCCATATTTATTAACTTTTCCATAAGTTGAAAGTGAAGCGATAAGTCCGATATTCGGTCCTTCTGGAGTTTCTATTGGACAGATTCTTCCATAATGCGAATTATGAACGTCCCGAACTTCAAATCCCGCTCTATCTCTCGAAAGTCCTCCAGGTCCTAACGCTGAAATTCTTCTCTTATGAGTCAATTCAGATAACGGATTTGACTGATCCATAAATTGTGACAATTGTCCACTTCCAAAAAACTCAAGAATTAGTGCATTTAGAGGTTTTGTATTTAACAAACTTTGTGGAGTCAATGTTGTAATATCTTGAATTGTCATTTTTTCTCTGACCATTTTAGACATTTTCAGCATTCCACCTTTTATTTGAATAGAAAGCAATTCTCCAACGCCTCTTACACGTCTATTTGACAAATTATCAATGTCATCTGTAAATCCTTCTCCGCTTACAAGATTTTTCACATATTCAATAGTTTGCAAAACATCTTCCTTTGTCAATACAATTACATCTGCTGGAACATCTAGTTTTAATCTTTTATTAACTTTATATCTTCCAACATCTGCCAAATCATATCTTTGCGGATTAAAGAACATCTGCTTAACAAGCGATCTGGCACTGTCAACAGTTACTAAATCCCCTGGACGTAATTTTCTAAACACTTCGATAACCGCTTCATCACTATTTTTAGTGCTATCATGTACCAAAGCATTTGCAATTATTCTATCTTCAGGTTTTACTTCCCAAATACTTAATTTTTCTACCTTTGCATCTATTATTTTTTGAATAACAGGTATGTCGATGATTTCTTCGGCTTCAGCGACAAATTCCCCAGTTTCTTCATCCAAAATATCTTCTCTTACAAAACTTCCCTCCAGTTTTGAACGTAAAACTTCTTCAAGTTCAGTATCTTTATATTTTGAATAAAGTTCTGATAATTCCACTTCCTTTAGCTCAAAAAAATTATTCATAATTTCTTCGTTAGTATGGAAAAAATCAACTGCTTTAAGGAAAACAGGCAATAAAACTTTCTTTCTTCTATCAATTTTTACATTTAAAATATCATTCTTGTCAGTTTCAAATTCAAGCCATGTTCCTTTATAAGGGATAATTTTCCCGATAAACACATCTTTTCCTGTTTGAATATTCAATTCCTTGTTAAAAGTGATTCCTGGTGATCTGTGTAATTGGGAAATAACAACTCTTTCTGCACCATTTACGATAAACGTTGCTTTATCAGTCATAAGCGGTATATCTCCAAAATGAACTAATGTTTCCTGAATTTCTCCTGTTCTCTTGTTAGTTAATTTCAATCTAACTTTTAATTGACCAGAATACGTTTTACCTCTTTTTTTACATTCCAATTCATCATTTAAAGGCTCATCATTATCATGAATTTCATACCATAAGTATTCTAATTTCAATAACCCATTGCTGGATTCAATTGGAAAAATTTCATTAAAGATCGCTTCAAAACCTTTATTTTCTCTCTTTTGAGGTGGCACTTTCGTCTGCAAAAAATCTTCATAAGAATTTAACTGAAATTCTAAAAAGTGCGGCATTTCCCCTCTATCTACTATTTTTCCGAAACTATATCTTTCAATAAGTTTGTTCATTTAAAAAATTCCTCCCTAATAAAGAACACATTCTTCATCAATTCAAATCAAAAATTAAACTTTTATAAACTTCTAAATTTAAACCTCATCTAAAAATGTTCTCATAATTTCGATTTGTTATTTTATATCACGTGAGTTGTTCCCATAAAAATGGCAACCTTCTGGAAACTGCAAAATTCTGCATTCCAAATAAATCTAATACAATATAACTTTTTACCTATAAAATTACATCAATTATATTATAAAAAACTAAAAAATAGACTAAAAATACTTCTGTTTTAAACATTTGAACCTCTATATTTAGTCTTAAAGTTATTATACCAAAACTACTTTTTCCAATTTAACTATTTAAAAATAATCAAATTTACCTAAAAAACAATCTATTTTTTTCAATGTCCATATTCTTTTATAAGCAGCTTTGCCATATTACATATATGAATTTGTTTTGACCTATTTTTATCTCTAAAAATTAATACAAAAAAGAATAAATTGTCTATTCAACCTTAAAGTTTTATAGTGGAAAAAGACACTCTCTGTAATGTCTAAGAGTGTCTTAACTATTAATTTGATTTTGACTATTTAACTTCTACAGTTGCTCCTGCAGCTTCTAATTTACCTTTAATTTCTTCAGCTTCTTCTTTAGAAACTCCTTCTTTAACTGCTTTTCCGCCAGCTTCAACTAATTCTTTAGCTTCTTTAAGTCCTAATCCAGTAATTCCTCTTACTTCTTTAATTACTGCTAATTTAGTTCCTCCTGCAGATACTAATACTACATCAAATTCAGTTTTTTCTTCAGCTGCTGCTCCTGCTGCTGCTCCTCCTGCAACTGCTACTGGTTGAGCTGATACTCCAAATGTTTCTTCAATAGCTTCAACTACTTCTTTTAATTCTAATACAGACATAGCTTTTAAATCTTCTATAAATTGTTCTTTATTAAATGCCATTATTTTATTTCCTCCTAATTTTCTTCTTAATTTGTTTATTTTTTATTATTTTAGTTTATTAATATTTTCATTCAATTATTCAGCTGCTGCTCCAGTTTCCTTTTGTTCTGCAACATTTGTCAATGCCACAGCCAACATTCTAACTGGCGACAACAATCCGTAAGCAATTTGACCAAGTAATTCATCTCTAGATGGTAATTTAGCCAATGCTTCAACAGTAGATACTTCAACTCTTCCAGTTTCTAGTAATCCACCTTTAATTGTTAATTTATCTTTTAATTTTTTTCCAAAATCAAAAACTAATTTAGATGGTGCAACTCCATCTTCATATCCTATTGCGAATGATGTAGTTCCTTCCAATAAATCATCAACATCTGTGTCAAATCCCGCTTCTTTCAATGCTATTTTAAATAATCTGTTTTTAGCAACAAAGTATTCTACTCCTGCTTCTCTAGCATTTTTACGAAGTTCAGTATCTTCATTAACACTAATCCCTTTATAATCAACAAATACTACCGCTTTAGCATCTTTTAATTTTTCAACTAGACTTTTTACAACTTCTAATTTTTCTTGTGCTGGCAATTCATTTCACCTCCTTATAATAAAAACCTCTGAAACAAAAACAATAAGCCCAGAGGTATCATATTATAAAAATATCTATTATTTAATTTTAATATCTATTTGTAATAATATTTACCTCGGTAGGGTTTAAAGAATCAAAATTCTACCTACTGTCTTTGGTTATATTTAC
>ERZ773031.484-NODE-484-length-21554-cov-5.234662_pt1 | contig 21554 bp, 20 predicted proteins | sample MGYA00511666_ERZ773031 | MGnify/ENA primary metagenome ERZ773031 (study PRJEB29015, sample SAMEA2738135) | human oral metagenome | biome: human oral; feature: human-associated habitat; material: saliva | place: China | collected 2250 ...
TATATTCAAACCAATCACCATGGACATCTTCGGTACGTTCTGGGGTTTTGAGAATAACTTTAGTATCGACCAGTTCTTTAGCGTAGAGTTTAGGGAAGTTGGCGGATTTAACGAGAGAGACTAGTTTTTCATCATCTGAATGTTGCGCTAGCCAGTTCTCTTTATCTACACCATAGAAATCATTGATTTGACGATAAACTTTAGCGAGGATTTCGGCGTTAAGTTTTGGGAAACTGAGGGCGGTAGTATTATCACGTCTATTGTAGTCTGCATCATCAAGATTGAGAGCATTGCTCATCTTGGAAATGCCATCGAAGGCATAAACCTTGAACCAGAGAGGATAAGGGCAGTTTTTATCGCCTAGATAGTTTGTCCAAGAAGTGATAGACTCACGCTGCTTTTCGATGAGATCTTCAGCGAGGATTTCCTTTTCATATTCACTTAATTCCCTACCTTGACCGTTGTCTCTTAGAATTTGTTCTTGTTGTTTCCAATAGGCTTCTGGAATGTCTTCATAGTCCATGACGAGATTTTCGGCAGAGGCTGCCCAGAGTTTTTGTTCAGCTTTATCGCCATACTTCTCAACCACATTATTGAGGCGAGAGAGATAGGCGAAGTTTCTGCGTTCATTGTTTTTACCTGGGAGTTTTTCTTTGTTTTGGCGGGCTTTATTGAAGGAGGATTCGACAATGTCTTTATGCTTGGATTCGAAGTTAACAAGAGAGAGGACCTTGGAGCCGATTTCGTTTTGGAGGCGAGATGTGGCCCTTTTTTCCATTTGTTGATTTACGTTTTCTGCAGTATTATCATTATCGCTGAACTGGCTCAAGTTGTTTGCGAAGTGATTTTGATTATGCTCCGGCATACTCTTCCTATTACCCAAATATTAGATCTTTATTGTCTATATTTTAACATATGCATTTTAAAAATGACCGAACTTGGCAGTATCTTCGAAGTGCTTATCTAGAAGACCTAGATCTTTAATCATTTGTTTTGGCGTACATTCGGCATACAAGGATTTTTCTGGTTCAAGACTTTTACCGTCACCTAGAATATAGATAGCTAAAGGTTCAGCAATACCGATGGCATATGAGAGCTGGACCTCACAGCGAGATAACTGATGTGCTTTGAGATAGCGAATGGCAATTTCGCGAGCTTTATAAGCGCCCGAACGATCTACCTTGGATGGATCTTTACCTGAGAAAGCACCGCCGCCGACCGGGGCAAATGACTGATAACTATCAACCACAATCTTACGACCAGTGAGACCGGCGTCACCTTGAAAACCACCGATAAGAAACTTACCCGTTGGATTGACCCAGAATTTTTCAATTTTTAAACCAAACTGAGCAGCTAATTCTTTTGCTTTGTCGATCAAGATTTGATCAGTTTCAGTACGGTCTTCTTCGGTGTTTTGATAGCTAATAGTCCAGTCTTTAATCTTCTTAAGGCGCATTTTGCGATCATAAATACCAGTAATTTGAGTCTTGCCATCAGGTAAAAATCTCTGGTCTTTTTGACGTAGCTCATCATAGAATCTAGAAAACTCCTGCAGTAAATGCATGGCGACTGGCTTATATTCTGGTGTATCATTACAGGCGAAGCCGAACATCATACCTTGATCGCCCGCTCCACCAACTTCATCATTGGTGCCGAGTGCAATATCATGACTCTGCTTGCCTAGATTATTGATAATTTCAATATCCTTTGGATCCCCTGATTCGACGACATTGATTGCACGATTATTTTGGTCAATATAGCCAACATCTTTTAATACGCGCATAACAATCTCTTCGACGTTAACCTCAGAGTTTGAGGTTACTTCTCCAGTAATAAAGATTTTACCTTTACCACCCATAACTTCAATTCCACAACGCGAATGCTTATCTCCTTGCAAAAAGGCATCAAGTAAGGCGTCGCTAATTTGATCGCAGACCTTGTCAGGATGACCACGAAAAACAGTTTCATTAGTATATAATTTCATACAATGCTTTCTTGTGGTCCCTAATTTTTACTCTTTAATAATAGCACAAAAAGCTCAAGGTTAGAATACTTATATTAAGTAGGTCACCTTGAGCTTTATTAGATTGATAATGGCTTTAACTACTCTAAAAGTCTTACTGTAGCTTCTTGCGAAGAATCTCTTGCGCCATACTTGGATTAGCCTTACCGCGAGAGGCTTTCATAACCTGTCCGACTAGAAAACCGAGTACTTTTTCAGAGCCAGCCTTAAAGTCAGCCACAGCCTGAGCGTTGTTTGGATCGGTGAGAACTTCATCAACAATTTTTTCAACGGCACCGAGATCATTTTCCTGAATCAAATTTAATTCTTTGGCAATTGCGCGAGTTTCTTTGAAGCGCATCTCTGGTGTAAAGAAGCGTAGGAAGACTTCCTTAACGCTAGTGCTTGAGAGCTCATTTTTAGCAATCATAGAACTTAGATCCATTAATTGCTTAACGCTTGGCATTGGATCATTTAAGAGACTACTATTCTCTTCAGCTAAGAGCACAGAAGTAAAGAGGTTGGAGATTTTTAGGATAGCAGCTTTGCTGGTTTCTTTATCGATGCCGTGGATATCATATTCGGTCTTAAGATCAGCTAGGCGATCGACCAACTGTTTGTAATCAAGGAGAATTTCCAAGATATCTTGAGAAATAATCATGCCAAGAGTATTACGATAATCGGCTGGAAGAAGCGGTATAGCTTCACGTTCCTTTTTCACCTGTTCCTCTGTCAATCGGATTGGTGGAAGATCTGGCTCTGGCATATAGCGGTAATCTTGAGCTTCTTCTTTAGAGCGCTGAGAAGTAGTCTTGCCGGTGGCGTCATTCCAACCACGAGTTTCTTGAGTAATGACTTCCCCAGCGTCAAGCATCTTGCTTTGTCGCTCATATTCATACTCAATAGCACGCTCAACCGAGCGGAAGGAGTTGAGGTTTTTGATCTCAGCACGCTTGCCAAGAGTTTTACTTCCCTTCTCGGCTAAAGAAATATTGACGTCAAAACGCATATTACCGTTATAGAGGTCACCAAAACAAACTCCGGCAAAAGTCATTAGACGCCAAAGCTCTTTACAGTAGTCATGAGCGTCATGGGCAGTATGAATATCTGGCATTGAAACAATCTCAATAAGTGGGGTATCAGCACGATTAAGATCTACGAGAGAATAATTATCAAAATGATTTAGCTTACCAGCATCACCCTCAAGATGAGCATGCTCGATGCGGATCTGCTTACCGTTTGGAAGCTCAACATAGCCGGCACCGATGATTGGCTGATACATCTGAGTGATCTGATAACCCTTTGGAGAATCTGGGTAGAAATAATGTTTGCGATCAAAACGTGAAAGAAGATTAATTTCGGAATTAAGTGCAAGTCCGGCACGTACTGCCATATTAACAGCTTCACGATTTAAACGTGGCAGCATGCCTGGTAAGGCATATTCTACAGGTGAAACACAAGAGTTTGGTTCTTTCCCCCTAGCATCATTATCTACCTCAGAGAAGAGTTTGGTTTTGGTAGCAAGTTGTACATGACACTCGATACCGACGGTGATTTCATATTTTTGTTCAGTCATAGTTTCTCCAATTAAATTGCTCCTAGGTCTTTTAAGGCCTGACGAAAACTCGCTAAGGCATGCTTAGCTTGATTATACTCTAAATTAAAATCTTGCTCATGGGCAATTTGATTACGTTGCTTATGAGCATACCAAACAGAGTTGAGCTGAGTAAAACGTGTACTGGAAGCTTTTAGCCTTTCTCCCATAGTTTTTCCTGGCACCCCAAGCTCCATAAGCGCACGGTCGAGTAGCTTATCCGCTTCAATGACAGCTGCGTTATAAGATAATTTATTGTCACGAGTCAGCGAGTTTTCAATTTTTAAAAACCTGGCTTGATAATCCTCGACATCAAAGCGATGACTGCGGCGGCCAGTGGAAGAAATGGCAATAAAGACAAAGACGCCGACAATTAAAATCGCAATTAGGAGGATTAAAGTTGAGTATGGCATTAATTTAACTCCTTAGCGAGGTATTTAGCAAAATCTAGAATACTTTTATCGCTTCTTCTTTGGCCGATCAATTGCAGACCAATTGGCATCTTAGTGTCCTGACTTTCACCGGCAGGATAGGCGAGGCTTGGAAGCCCAGCGAGATTAATAGGCACGCTCATAACATCTTCAAAATACATTGCAACTGGATCACTGACTTTCTCGCCAAGCTTAAAGGCTGGGGATGGTGAAACAGGAGTGAGGAGATAGTCACACTTTTCAAAAGCTTTTTGATATTCTTCAATAATCAGAGTACGTGCCTGCTCGGCTTTTTTAAAGTAGGCATCATAGAATCCGGAACTTAAGACGAAGTTACCAATCATAATACGACGCTTGTTCTCTGGCATAAATCCTTCATTACGTGAGAGACCGAATACTTCACTCAGATTCTTAGCATGCTCGGAGCGGTAACCATAGCGAATACCGTCATAGCGTGAAAGATTTGAAGCGACCTCTGCTGGCACCACAATATAATAGACGGCGAGGGCATACTTAAGGGTCGGCATTTCTAGCTCAATGATCTGATGTCCAGCAGCTTTTAGTTTTTCAACCTGAGAATCCAAAACACGTTGAACTTCGGGATCAATGGAGTCATTTCTGAAGTCTTTAATGATACCAATCTTAGCGCTTTTTGGAGCAATTTCTGGAACAAAATATTTTTGCTCTTCGTGGTTATAGAAACTAGGTAAAGTAGTGAGATCTTTTTCATCTTGGCCGGCACAGATCGACATTAAAAGATCCATATCTTCTGCGTTTTTAGTAAAGAAACCGATACAGTCGGTGCTAGAAGCCATGGCCACCACGCCGTAACGAGAAATCGTACCATAGGTTGGCTTAAAGCCGTAAACGCCATTAAACGAGGCTGGCTGACGAATGGAGCCGCCAGTATCTGTACCCGTAGCAAACTCAACGATATCAAGAGCAACGGCTGCGGCAGAACCACCGGAAGAGCCACCAGGCACACGATCAAAATCCTTGGCGTTATGAGATGGACCAAAGTAGGAATTTTCGGTCGAAGAGCCCTGAGCAAAGGCGTCGAGATTGGTGCGACCAATCATGATGGCGCCAGCTTCTTCGAGCTTCTTGACGGTGGTAGAATCGATTGGAGAATGAAATGGCTCAAGGATTTTTGCGGAGGCAGTAGTGTTTCCCTCTTTACTTAAGAAATTGTCCTTTAAAGCATACGGTACACCAGCCAGCGGTCCGACCTCTTCGCCAGCGGCAATCTTCTTATCAATTTCTTCAGCCTTTTTTAGGGCTTTCTCTTCGTCTGCTAGCGAAACGAAGACATTATATTTTGCAAACTGGCGAGCTTTTTCAAAGGCTTCCTTCACCAGACTAACGGCAGAAATTTGCTTATTTGCAATCTTCATTTTGGTCTTCCTTTTTTTAATTTCTGAGATATTAGATGTTCAAATTATTTAGAGCACTTTTGGCACCTGAATCATGTCTTGCCTTGATGCAGGAGCTAGATTTAAAAGCTGCTCTCTCGAAGCATCTTGTGGCTTGACTTCATCCTCTCGCCAGACATTCTCCATTTCAAAAACCTGATAAGTTGGTTCAACACCATCAGTGTTTAACTCATCTAGTTGTGAAATATAGTTAACAATATTATCTAAATCTCGCTGCAAGCCTTCTACTTCTGTCTCTTCGAGGGATAAATTAGAAAGTTTTGCTAAATGCAAGATATCCTCGCGTGTATTTTTCATAGCTTAATTATATCAGAAAATCAGAGACATAGCCGAGCTTCTGCATGACACGATGTATTATGTCAAAATCCTCACAGTTATTCTTAGTTAGTTTTGAATATGGGACATAATGCCAATTTTTTGGAAGTTTTTTTATCTTTGCTGATGCAAAAATAGCATTTTTGTTTTTTGCTTGGAAAAAAATATAACCGAAACGAATTTTTGCTTTAAAAAGCTCTTCGAATTGCCGCCTTACACCTCCCTGGGAGTTGAAAGTAGGAAGTTGTTTTTTATTATCCAATAAAAATACGATTTTGTTTTCTGACTGAACGTCAGAATATTTTATATTTTTTGCGAGAATTATTTTGTAATTCATGATATTAGTATAACAAAAAAACATGCCCCTCTTTCGAGGGGCTAAATGTTTTTACCATCCGTTTCGTCCGCGTTTTCGTCAATAGGACTATTAGTCGCGACGTAATTGCTTTTCAGAAATAATACGTTTGCTACTGAGATAAGTTAAGAGGAAGTAGCCGCCGTAAATTGTTACCAAAAATATTACAGCCATGACTATTGATGGAGCTAATCCATCAGTGCCAATAAAGCTAAGAATTTTTATAGCAAATGTCAGACCAAAGATCGAATGAATGATTGCTAGAAAGAGCGGAGCAGCGAAGAAAATAGCAATCTGACGAAAGAGTGCACGGTTAATCATCCTCTCATCTACACCTAAGCGTCTTAATGTCATATATTTTTCACGATTATCAGATGATTCAGATAATTCTTTAAGTGATAGAATTGCAGCACTTGAGATGAGGAAGATGATACCAAGATATAAGCCAAGGAAAACAGCAATAGCCTGAAGACCTACCGACATGGCGATTATCTGATTTTTGGTCTGTATATTATAAAAACGCGGGGAAGTAATTTTTATATAATCATTTTCGTTACCAGTAATGATGCGACGCAAATCTTTATCCAACTGTTCATTTTTATTTTTATCAGTTGTCTTATAGTTTGCGGCCATGAAGTTCTCATATTTTACTAAAGTTTTAGTAACTTCATCAGAGACAACAAGGATTCCCATATTGCCATTTGTATTGGATGGCTCGATAAAACCTTGCTTGTTATGATCAAATTTTGGTGATAAGGTTTTTCCGTTTATCTTGATTTTATGTCCATCTTTCAGGGAAATATTGTAAATTTCCTCCATTTTTTTGAAGTCAGATAGAATAAAATACTGATCGGGGTTTAATTTATATTGATTGAAGTGATATAAATTGGCGATCTTATTGTAATCTGAAACTGAGATGATCCTTAAGACATACATTCCATTAGCGTGACCGTTAGTCATTTCAGCTATCTTTTGAAGAGATTTTTGATTCAAAACAGCGTTAAGGTCAAGCCCGCCGTCTTCTATCTTCTTGGAGAGTATGTATGTATCAAACGAAGTCTGATCTTTGAGGTTATTCCATAGTCTTGGGCTGGTCTTAATAATATCCTCGATAGTCGCTCTAGAGTCGTTTTCGTTCCTAACTGCCATTTCTTGCTTCCAAGCCTTGACGACTGGACTATCTTTCTCTTCTTCAGAATTAGATTCTTCCCATTTTGAATTATAGTTATTCCGATATGAAATAACAGCATCGACAGGAGTGGCATATTCAAGTTGTTTTTTGGATGTTTCACGGATAGATAAACAGCTAGACAAAGTACAGATAGTAATGAAGAGCATGAGACAGATAATACTCATTGAAGCAACGGTAGTATTAATCTTGCTACTAATCTGCTTAAATGTAAAGCTATTTAAGTCTTTGTAATAGAGTTTTTTACGCGTTGCAATCAGCTTCATTATGAGGCCTGATAATGACCAGTAAAGCAAGAAAGTTGCGATGACTCCAGCACCAATTACTTGCCAAAATAGTGCGATTTCTGAGAGAACCTTGAGATAATTGACGGTAACTTGGTAGTAGGCAATGCCTAGAATCGTAGCAGCAAGAAAGAAGATAACTGTACAGATAATAGGATTTTTTAGGCGGACCTTTTCGGACTTACGACTAGCTTGGATTAGATCAATTATCTTAAGTTTATTAATCATGACGGTATTAAAGGCAATCACTAGAAGATAAATTATCCCGAAATAAGCAATAGTTTTTAGACAGGCTTCACCGGAAAAGACAAATTGAAATTTTGACATATCGGCCTCAAATAGATTGGCGACCATTACACTCATTAGTTGTGACAAAATAATACCGAGAGAGAGACCAGCAACCAGAGAGAGTAGCCCTATAAAGAGAGTCTCAAGAAAAAGTAGTAGAGATATTTTGCGTTTGCTCATACCGAGAGTGAGATAGATAGAGAACTCTTTATTACGCCGTTTAATGAGAAATCTTGAAGCATAAATGATAAGATAGCCAAGAATGCCAGCAACAATTAAACTTACGCCCGACAAAACATTTACAAGGAGTTTAACTACATCTTTAGTGGAGCTGCCTAGTTCCATCATGGACGTTTGCGTACCGATAGCATTAAAGACATAAAAAATAACAACGCCAAGAACGAGAGTAAAGAAATAGATGGCATAGTCCTTCATACTACGAATAATATTTCGAAAAGATAATTTAAAGAGCATCGTTAAGGTCTCCACCTAATAGAGTCATGACATTGATAATTTTGTCAAAGAATTCCTTTCGTGAATTCTTACCACGATTAATTTCATTAAAAATCTTACCATCTTTGATAAAAATTACCCTAGAAGAATAGCTTGCCGTGAAAGCGTCGTGGGTGACCATCAGAATAGTGGCACCGAGCTCTTGATTTAAGTAATCAAAACGTTCAAGTAGCATTCTAGAGGATTTTGAATCGAGCGCACCGGTTGGCTCATCAGCTAGAACTAGTTTTGGATCAGTAATAATGGCACGGGCTGATGCCACACGCTGTTTTTGTCCACCAGAGAGCTGATACGGATATTTTTGCAAGATATTCTGAATATCCAAATCGGTGGCAACTTTTTTAACACGCGGTTCAATATCAACGGCTTTAATGTTTTGAATAGAAAGAGCAAGTGCAATATTTTCGTAGGCAGTAAGATTATCAAGCAGATTAAAATCCTGAAAAATAAATCCGAGCTCTTCCCTTCGAAAGCGATTAAGTGCGTTACCCTTGAGTTTCGTAATATCGGTACCTGCTACATAAATATGTCCAGAGGTGACTTTGTCAATAGTGGAGATAAGGTTCAAAAGTGTAGTCTTACCAGAACCACTTGCACCCATAATAGCTACAAATTCACCACTATCCACCTCAAAAGATATATTATCAACCGCCTTCGTGATGCTTGAACGATTCCCGTAATACTTCTCGATTTTCTCAATTTTTAGTAATTCTTTCATTTTTTCCTTTCCAACAAGAAGTTCTTGTTATCTCAAGTTTATAGAATTTCAATTACTCTGTCGTGCTTTTAATATTACAGTTTCTTACATTTTTGTAATAATCATTTTTGGCAAAAACTATCATAACATCCGTATATTGATATTCAGTCGAACTGATTAGAATTCGATGTCCTAATTTATCAATCAACTTTTTAACGATATACAACCCCATGCCAGTACTCTTACTACCGCTAGTATCTGCCATGAGATTTATTTTAGTCTTATCAAAATCATAGGGACGACCATTTTGTCCAGTGAAGGCCTTTTGAAAGACGCGAGATTGATCAGACGTTGGAATACCAATACCATTATCATATACATGTAAAACAAGTACCTTTGACGTCTCCTCGCTGTAAACTTTAATTTGAGGTGATTTCTTTTTACGATATTTTATACTATTGGCAATGATTTGATTTAAGATAAATTCTAACCACTTTGAGTCGGTTTCAATAGTTTTCTCCACATTCTCAACTTGAAAGTCAATCCTACTATCTATGAGAGCGCTCTGATTTTTAAGAGCAACACGCTTAATAATCTCCGAAAGGCTGGACTCTGAAATTTGATAATCTTTTTCTACGTGCTCAGATCTGACTAGATACAAAATCTGATTAACATAGTCGTCCAGTCTATCTATTTCCGAAAGAAGTAATTGGTTATTTTTATATTTTGTTTGAGTGAGGTTTAACCGAAGAGCAGAGATAGGCAATTTTACCTCGTGGACCCAAAGCTCAAGATATTCTTTAAAATCTTCAAATTTGATTTTATATTGATTAATTTGGTCAATCATATAACGATTGAGTTCGGAAATTTCCTGATGAAGGAGCTTTTCTTCGTTGGTTATCGGGTCGATTAGTTCATGCACCAAGATCTTTTGATCGAGGGCATCGATTCCTCGATGAATTTTCTTGTAAAAACGCGCTTTCCTAAAATAGGCATGGAGGAAGCAAACAATAAAAGTAAAGAGATTGATAAAAATGATAAAGATATTAAATTCAAGAGAGGTTGAAAATACACAAAGAAGATACTCGGTTAGAACAATTGCAAAAAGATTAGCTAGAAGAATATTCAGATTATCCGCGATGTATTCCCTAAATTTCATAGTTATTTGGCAAGGATGTAGCCTAGACCCTTTCTAGTTTCAATAGTTGATGTTTCGCCTAACTTCTCTAATTTGTCACGAAGTCTACTAATATTAACAGTAAGCGCATTATCGTTAATATATTCGCAGTTATCCCAAAGCTCTGTCATCAGTTCATTACGTGAAACGATGCGTTCTTGATTATATAAAAGAGTACGAAAGATTAGGAGCTCATTTTTAGTAAGTTCAATAGCTTTACTATTGCTTTTTGTTGAAGAGATGGTTCCTTTCTTGAGATCGATTTGTAGATTTCGATAAGTTTTAATTTCTGAAGCAAGGTTTGATCGTCTTAAAATTGCCGCAATACGGAGCAATAAGATTGTTGGGTTGTAGGGTTTAGCAATAAAATCATCCGCACCATAACTAATAGCAAGCGCTTCATCCATTTCGGTATTACGACTAGTGACCATAATGACTGGTGTATTTAGAATTTTTCTAATTTCACGCACAAAATCACGACCATTAATACCTGGTAAATTAATATCCAGCAGAATAAGGTCTGGCGAGAGTTCTTGGATCTTTTCCACCGAGATGTTGTTCATATCCAAAATCAAAGGCAAGTAATTTGAGGTTAGTAAAAGCTCCGAAAGCCCTTCCCTGATGCCTTTATCATCCTCAATAATTAAAATTTTAAACATTAGCTCTTCCTTTTTTCTTCTTCGTCTCGGATTTTTTCTATCATATCACGAATCTCAGCAGCCTTCTCATACTCTAAATTAGCTGCGGCAAGCTGCATTTGCTCGGACATTATTGATAGTTGTATTAGTCGCGGCGTAATTGCTTTTCAGAGATAATACGTTTACTACTGAGGTAAGTCAAGAGGAAGTAACCGCCATAAATCAGAATGAGCATGGAAGCGGTGATTGGGATTGAGGCGAGTAGTCCACCAGAACCGAATACTTCGATGATGCTGGAGGCAAATTTAATACCGAAGACAGAATGGAGAATACCGACAAGAAGCGGGAAGACGAAGAAGATGGCGATTTGAATAAAGAGAGCATGATTCAGCATTTTATTACTGGCACCGAGACGTCTTAAAGCAGCGTATTTTTCAATATTATCAGATGACTCAGAAAGCTGTTTGAGAGCAAGAATTGCGGCAGAAGAAATCAAGAAGATAATACCAAGGTAAAAACCGACAAAGGTAGCGATGGCCTGCAGACCAATTGAGGAAGTATAAATAAGAATTTTAGTCATATAGCTAAAGGAGACACCGCTCGGACGCTGCTCTTCTTTTTTACCATTCTGTTTTGTTTTTGGTGCCGTCTCGTCTGCAGAGCTATGAATCTCAATAGATAAATTACCGAGGTCATAGATTCTACGTATGTCATTATCGATTTGTTGAGCAGTATGATCCGCACTGGTATTGTAGTTTACAAGTAAAACACGGCTACCAATGGCCTGGTCGGTAGCAATTTTATCCGGCACAACTAGAACACCAGTATTAGACTTCATACCAGAGGAGGTTACAAAACCTTCGAGATGCTTTTTTGCAACTGGACTTAGAGTTTGTCCTCGATAATTAATCTGAAAACCTGAAGCCAACGATTTATCAATAGAGTCGCTCATGGGTTTATAGTCTGCAAGCATTTGATATTGATTGTCAGCCAAAGAGATTTCTTCGCGATGGTAGAGTTTTGCTATTTTATTATAGTCAGAAACACGAAGTATTGGTACTGCAGTTTTTGACATAAACTCACCCACTAAGCCGTTAAGATACTCCGCTTGGAGTGCCTGTTTAAAAGTAAGGGTATGGTCGGCATAAACATTAACCTCAAGATACTCCTTAATACTTTTTGCAATATCCTTGTCTTTCTCAGTTAATCTTTGATAGATAGACTTTTGCATGTAATTTTGTGACTCTTTAATCTGCGCATCAAAATCTGGGTTGATACTGTCAGCCAAAGGTCCGTAGCCAGGGCGATTTGGACCAAAGACCGCCTGATAATCGGTAAGCTCAATGAAGGCATCAACCGGAGTGTTATAGGCTAACTCTTTTTTCATAGATTCGTTAATTGAAAAACAGAGTGAAAGAATGCTAATAGTCAAAAAGAGGAGAAGACTAATTAGAGACATTGAGACCACTGCCGTATTAATCTTGCTGGAGACTTGACGAAAGATAAAAGAATTGAGGCCACGATAGTAGAATCTTTTGCTCCTGGTGAGGACTTCCATAATTAAGCCTGAAAATGACCAGAAAAGCAGAAAAGTCGTAATCACACCAATTGCAACTGGCCAGAGGAGGTTATTTATGCGGTCCATCATTGAAACTTTGTCATTTGTAACCCACCAGTAGGCATAGCTTAGACCAAAACTAGAAAGAACAAAAACAATAGCACGAAGTAGCGGATTCTTTAGGAATGCCTTCTCGGATTTCTTGCTACCATGGAGAAGATCGATAATCTTAAGACGACCAACGATTATCGTATTAAATACGATAACAATGAGGTAGATGAGGCCAAAATAAAGGATGGTGTCAAAGAAAGCTTTTTCAGAAAATACGAACTGAAATTTACTCATATCTGCCTCAAATAGACGTCCGATGAGAATACTGATCAACTGCGAAGCGCCGATACCAACTAGGAGACCAACGGCGAGTGAGATGATACCGATCATTAGGGTTTCAAAGAAGAGGAGACGTGAGATTTTACGTTTACTCATCCCTAAGGTTAGATAGATAGCAAATTCTTTGTTGCGACGCTTGATTAAGAAACGTGAGGCATAGATAATCAGGGCGCCAAGAATGGCCACCACGAGAATACTCATACCGGAAAGGATTTTACTAAGTAACTCGACAATCAACTTCTTGGCATTATTAAGTTCGAGGACCGCTGCTTGAGATCCGACTGAATTGAAGACATAAAAGAGAGTAACGCCGAGTACTAACGTGAAGAAATAAATCGCATAATCCTTGACGCTACGCGTGATATTTCGAAACGAAAGTTTAAATAACATCAGAGTCGCCTCCACCAAGTGTGGCCATTACACGAATAATTTCGTCAAAGAACTCTTTGCGTGTTTTGCTCTCACGATGGATCTCATTAAAGATTTTACCGTCTTTGATAAAGATAATACGTGAAGCGAAGCTAGCCGAGAAGGCATCGTGGGTTACCATGATAATGGTTGCTTCAAGTTCCTGATTAAGATAATCAAAGCGTTCGAGTAGCAACTTTGAAGACTTTGAATCGAGGGCGCCGGTTGGTTCATCTGCTAGGACAAGTTTTGGATTAGTCACAATAGCTCGTGCGGAAGCGACACGCTGTTTTTGACCACCTGATAACTGGTATGGAAACTTATCGAGGATCTTCTCAATATCAAGATTCTTAGCTACCGCCTTAACGCGCTGATCAATTTCTTTTGCTTTGACATTCTGGATTGAGAGTGCAAGAGCAATGTTTTCATAAGCGGTTAGGTTATCTAGTAGATTGAAATCCTGGAAGATAAATCCGAGAGATTCACGCCTAAAGGCATTGAGCTTCTCACCTTTTAGTTTTGTAATATCAGTATCATCGACCAGGATCTTTCCTTCAGTCGGGCGATCAATGGTTGAAATTAAGTTTAGAGTAGTACTCTTACCAGATCCAGAGGCACCCATAATGGCAAGAAACTCACCCTTTTTGACTTTAAAAGATAGATTATCGACAGCCTTCGTAAGGCTGGCTCCCTTACCAAAAGTCTTCGTGACTTTTTCAACGGCAAGAATAGTTTCTGCTTTCGTCATTTACCTCCTTAGATAGAAAATATATTTTTTTCTATTTTATCACAACAAATCGCTGGTGATTGATTTTAAATATTAATCAGATTCTTATTTTTGGCCTTCTTCAGCATCTTTAATTTGCTGAATCATATCACGAATTTCTGCCGCTTTTTCATACTCTAGATTGGCTGCGGCTATCTGCATTTGCTCAGACAATTCTTTAACCAGGATCTTAAATTCTGATTTTGGAACTTTTTTGAGATCTAATTTATTTTCTTTGGCCTTTTCTGGGATAATTGCACGAAGCCCCAAAGAAATTTCCTTCTTGATACTGTGTGGGATTATATTGTGTTCGTGATTATATTTCATCTGAATATCGCGACGACGATCAGTTTCGGTGATGGCCCGCTCCATACTTTCGGTAATATTATCAGCATACATAATAACATGGCCTTCTTCATGACGAGCGGCACGACCAATAGTTTGAATTAAAGCAGATTCAGAACGCAAGAAGCCTTCTTTATCTGCATCCAATATAGCGACTAGTGAAACCTCAGGGAGATCAAGCCCTTCACGTAGAAGATTAATACCTACTAAAACGTCATAAACACCCGTGCGTAAATCCCTTAAAATATCACCTCGCTCCAAAGTATCTATTTCGGAATGAATGTAGGCAGTTTTTATACCATGATCCTTAAGATGATCTGAAAGATCCTCGGCCATACGCTTGGTGAGAGTTGTGACAATGACTCGCTGATTTTTTTGAATGCGGGTTTCGATCTCAGACATCAGATCATCAATCTGTCCATCCGTGGGACGAACTTCAATTTCAGGATCGAGCAGACCCGTGGGGCGAATCACCTGCTCGGCTGGAGTGGGAGATACTTCTAATTCATACTTACCTGGCGTGGCAGAAACATAGACCGCGCGATGAATATGTTTTTCAAATTCATCAAAAGTGAGTGGTCGGTTATCTAAGGCACTTGGCAGACGAAAACCATAATCGACAAGAGTAGTCTTTCTGGCATGGTCTCCGTTGTACATACCCCGAACTTGGGGCAAGGTCATATGTGACTCATCGACGAGCAAAAGAAAATCATCAGGAAAGAAATCTAGAAGTGTGGCAGGTGGCTCACCAGCCTTACGTCCGTCCAGATGTCTTGAATAATTTTCAATCCCTTTAACGAAGCCGGTTTCTTTAAGCATTTCTAGGTCGTACTTTGTGCGCTGAGACAAGCGTTGCGCTTCCAGGTATTTATGTTCTGCCTCAAAATATTTTAGCCTACTGTCAAATTCAGCCTCAATCGTATCAATGGCCCGAGAGAGTTGATCACGAGGGGTCGCATAATGAGTATTTGGGAAAATGTGAACCTGTTCAGGTTTTTCAAGAACTTCAGCAGTAAGCGGGTCAATAATTTTAACTGATTCTAGGTTATCGAAATCGAACTCAAAACGATAGGCCACTTCGCCAGATGCAGGAAAGAGATCAATAGTGTCGCCTTTAACCCGAAAATTACCACGTTCGAAGGCGAGGTCATTTCGGTGATATTGCATGGCAATGAGGTAGATGATAAAATTGGTCTGATTAAGAGAACCTGCACTTTGCGTGGTGGTATTAACGAGCGATGGCGAATGGAGACGGCCGAGAGAAGCTTTAGCAAGCTCACTAAGTTCCATGATTTGCCAAATCCCCTGTTTTTTGATTAAGGGGAGTGACATTTCAACATAGTGATCAGGAGAACCAATACCATAAATACAAGAAACCGAAGCCACAATAATAGTGTCGGGCCGAGTCAAGAGAGCAACCGTGGCAGCATGACGCAGCCGATCGATCTCGTCGTTAATAGCTGAATCTTTCTCAATATAAGTGTCAGTACTGGCAATGTAGGCTTCAGGCTGGTAGTAGTCGAAATAAGAAACAAAATAATGTACCTCATTTTTTGGGAAGAATTCTCTAAATTCAGAGTAGAGCTGGGCCGCTAGAGTCTTATTGTGAGCCAAGATCAAAGTTGGCTTTTGAAGATTCTGGATAATATTTGCCATAGTGAAGGTTTTGCCAGAACCGGTCACGCCAAGTAGGGTCTGCTCGCGAATGCCTTTTTTAAGACCATCAGTAAGCTGCCGGATTGCAGTCGGCTGGTCACCCGTGGGGGCATATTTACTCTGTAACTCAAATGAGGGCATGGTCTTATTATACCACTAGTTACGGTTCGATTCTGATTCCGAGAACACCGTAATGACGTTGTTTTTCTGCTGGATAGAATTCGTTGAGGAAATTTAGTAGTTCAGTTTTTGACATTGTGGCATCTGAAAGAAGTTCGATAGGAAAATCTTGAAATAGAGATACAAAATCCTGATAGTGCAATAAGCCAGTTATTTTGGTTGAAAGTGATTCCCCTTCGGGGTTAGTAAAAACTAATGTATCGCCAAGTTGAAGCTGTCTACGCTTTTCGTCATTAAGTCGAAGCTCGATACGCTTGGTACCGTTTTTTATGTAGTTAAAATAACGGGGCTGAAGATTCATTTGATGTGTTGTCATACTATGATTATATGTTAAAAATTTGTTTAATTTAAAAATAAAAACCCAGGGATAGCCCTGGGTGAATGATTAGTTGAAATCTAGCGTTTGATTTACACATTTTACCTCGATGAGATGCTTATCTTGATCCACACTCGATTCAGCTACTTTAAAATCTACCTCCTTTCCGATAATGACCGCCGGCTGAACGTCAGCCAAAGTGTTTTGACATTCAGTTCTAATGAACTCTTCATCATCAGCAAGTCGTCCTGCCAATGATAGGTCATAATAACCTGGCTGGGCCACTGGCTTATTCTGTTCCTGGAAGGTTTCCAAGTCAACAATAAACCAGGCAAGTTTCTTTGGCTTTCTTGCTTCAAAACCGGCTTGAGCAAATCCTTCTGGATAGTACTCGTCTACGCCATATTTATCAGCTGAGGCAATTAAATCACCATTGCCAAGGATAACTTTGACGGCTTCCTTGTCCTCCCTGAGAGCTTCAAAGATATTTACTTCAATTGGCTGCATTTGCCAATTGAATTTTATACCTACACTCTCGTGCCAGGCCCAGTACCCGTAGGTACACGCCTCGCATCCAGAAGGACTAGTGTCCCCCTGCTCCCAAAGACTGAGAACAGAGCCATCATCAAAGAAGACATTATATCTTCTAGATGCATAGCTCTTGTCTTTTTTATTGTGGCCATAGATTTGTTTCTCTATTAAATCAATGACCATGCCTAACATTTTCTTCTTCATAATCTTCTCCTTCTGCGGCTTTATACCGCCAAAAAATTTGCAGAAGAAGCTTTTTCTTCTGCGACTGATTATACCTACTAGAAAAAATATATTAGTAGAAATAATTAGTCACAGAAGTAAAGAAGAACAGAGACTAGACTTTTGTAAGGTACTTATTTGTATAGCTCTCAGATTATAACATAATTTTCTATTTGTGCAACCAACTTAGACCGAATAATTAAGATATTTTTTAACTTCTCTATACGTCTACTTAATCCACTTTATTAGCTCCTTGACAGCAATTTCTTGATAGACTGGTTCCTTTTGGCTATTTCTATAACTATGGTCTGCATCTACGATTTCAACTACTTCAGCTAAATCACCGACTATTCTTTTGACTTCAACTGGAGACGCAAAACGATCATTTGTACCCTGAATGACTAGTTTTAAGTTGTTTGAAATAGCTCCTTGTTTAATTTCTCCAGGGATGTATCCAAGAATTGAAAGTTCTATTTGACTATCTGGATATTGTTCAAGATAATAACTAGCAATAATACCGCCGAGTGATTTTGCAACAATTCTAATTTCATAAAACCCTTCAAGATGAGCAAAATCGACAGCTTGCTTGAGCGCCTCTACCTCTTCTTTTAATTTTGGTCCACTCGAAGACTCTTCTCCTCTCTCACAGTACGGAAAATTAAAACATAGGACACTATTTTTAGTGGCCGCAATTGCATCAAATATAGATGAAATGAAGTCTGTCTCTACCCCAACTGCCCCTCCACCGTGCAGGATTATATAAATTGTTTTGGTTCCATTTTTTCTATAATATTTATACGTAAGTCCTTGCATATCTATCCAAATAGTATCATATATTGAATATAAATACTTCTACTCTTGAAAAATACCTTGAGTAAGCGTACCATCTATTTTAAAGTAGGAGTAGAAAATGATAAGAGAAATGGACATCAAGGATCGAGAAAACATAGATAAAATGCAATTCGAACTTCAGAAATATTTTTCAGAAATCGATCAAACACACGAATCACTTCCCTATAAAGTTATGGACGACGCCCATCGCTATATGCGGAAAATGCTAGATGACGTCAAGAATATGAACGGTAAGGTTTTTGTTTCAGAAGAAGACGGCCAAGTTACTGGTTTTATTCAGGGTGTGATAATTGAACATAAAAAGGGTGATGACGAGATCTATGATCTGTCGCGTATGCCATCCAAGGACGGCTGGATCGGTCTATTATTCGTAAAGCCAGAATTCAGAGGATCTGGCATAGGACAAGAATTATTAGACAGAATGAAAGATTATTTCATAGCCCAGGGGTGTACCAGTATCAAGTTATTGGTTTTATCGGACAATATTAATGCTATAGACTTTTATAAAAAGAGTGGATTTATGGCCCACGATTTAGAAATGGTAATGAAAATATAAGCAAGGTATAAATCAACAATATGAAAATAGGGCCCTCTCAGATGAAAGGGACCCTATAAACCATCCATTAAATAATACTTGAACTAAAAAAATTCCAGTATGGTGCCCGAGACTGGACTCGAACCAGCACGCACGAGGCATATGCTCCTAAGGCATACGTGTATACCAATTTCACCACTCGGGCCTGTGTTAATTATAACACAATCTTAGGAATTTTGGAGAGCTATTTTTGCTTTGATTTCGCGATTCTTGAAGAAAAGATAACTAGCAACGCCGATAAGGAGGGCAGTAGGAAGAAGATCTTCAGGACCAGTTGTAGGAAGATCAGTAGCTGAAGTATTTGAGGTATTAGTTTGCTGACTGACGGGATATTGTGCAGCAGGGGAAGTAGTGCTTACGCCCGGCTTATTTGAGGTAGTACCGGTACTAGTAGAACTTGACGTATTACCATTGGTCTTACCATTGTTTGAGCTAGACTGTTCCGTAGTTTTATTGTCTGTGGTAGTTTTTTCATCTTTCTGAGCGGTTGTGCTATGCTCTGAGTTAGCTTGCTGTTTCTTCTCTACGCTTTTAATAGCTGAAGTAATTAGCCATGCACCAAAAATAAAAATGATGATTGCAGCAATAATAGTGATGATGATAATTTTGATACGCTGTGGGCGGTTAGCGTCTTGATTTCGCATGATAATTCTCCACAATCTTCGACACCACCTCGAGATTTCTTACAATTTATTGATTTATATTATACGATATTTAGAGATTATTGTAAAGAGGGACTAGGTTTCGTGGGGACGAAAAATTGTAATACGCGAACCAGCGTAGGCTTTGGTCGAAAGCAACTCAGCGTCAATAGCATGAGGGTCAAAATCGGAGGGATGAGATAAGACGAAGTATTCCCTGGCGGTTTTAGCAAGGCGATCAAGGACAGATAATGACAGGTCGTGAAAATATTCATAGGGCGGGTCTGCGATAACGATATCAAATGGACTATCGAAGTCAATTTTTTCCGCTTTTGTATTATAAATGCGCACCTGTTCAAAGACGCCAAGAACAATGGCGTTCTGCTTTAAGATTTCAGCAGCTTTTTTGTCAGCCTCAATGAAAGTAACGTGTGAAGCGCCGCGGGAAAGAGCCTCAAGTCCAAGGGCACCAGTACCAGCAAAGACGTCGAGAATAATCTTATCTTTAATTTTATCGCTTAACGAATTAAAAAGGGCTAATTTTTCGCGAGAACCCATCGGATGTGTAACACCATTTTGCGGAGCCTTAAGTTCACGGCCGCGGAAGAGCCCGGAAGTGATCTTAACATTAGTAAATTTCCCCTGGTGGAAGATTTCGCGTGCACTTTTCATGCTTTTATTTTACCACAAAGCTATTTGGCAGGATCGGTCAATTCAGGAATGGAGGACGCCCAACAGAGAGCAATTGCGCGTGCAATCTCCGGCAAAAGAATGTTTTTAGTTTCAAAGGCCAAATCTGTATTCCAGCCTTGTTCAAGAAACCTAGTATACATATTAAGAGAAGCAACACGTTCAAGAGATTGATAAAAAGCCTGTTTTAGGTCGACATTTTTTAATTCTTTTTTGTCTAGCTTAGGAGTAACAGCTCTCTCGGGCAGGGCAGTCATAGTAATAGCAACACCATATTCAAAGGCGACATGCTTACTCATATAACCATTGGCCCCCCAATAAAGCCAGTTGTTACGTAAGGTCTCCAAGGAATTACGACCACGCATGATTCCCTTGACTGGAATACCAAAAATTTTAATAAATTCTTTTTCAGTCATCAATTCACCCTGCGCTTCAGTGAGCGGAAAGTGATGGGCCGGAGTTAGGCCGTCAGTAACAGCATGAGCCATCCAACCAGCCTCAAAGGCAGCACGAACCTTATTGTCTGTAGCGAGTGCTTTTCTTAAATTATACTGGTGATCGAGAATCATTTGAATGAGTTTACCGTCGTCTTGACCAGGGATAATAAAGTGCATAGGCTCATCAACGCCAGGGCTTTTTCTTTTTAAACCATCTGGACCACCCATACCTTCAAAAAGCAGGATTTCCTTGATATCGGGAAAATAGACACGTGCCGGTAGGCTTTTTTGTAATATTTTACGAGCAATCTTATCGAGTTTTTGATGCGTGCCGACAATATTGCCTGATCTTTTACTATTGTTAAGAGCAAGGGTTGAATACATAATAACTTTCTGATGTAAAACTAATTTAGAGTAGTCAGCTGCTGATATTTCTGGATGGACTGACTAAGCTCTTTGTATTTTAGCATATTTTGCGGATCGGAAGCAAAATTAAGTGCTTGAGCTCTTGCAGCTTTAATCATTTCTGTATCAGCAAGACTCGCTATACGTAAATCCAGTTCGCCGTGCTGCATTGCGCCGTAAACCTCACCTGGACCGCGCAGTTTAAGGTCAACCTCAGCTAAGTAAAACCCATTATTGGACTTTTCTAGTTCCCTTAGGCGAGTAGTGGGAGGGGTATCACCGGTGGTAATCAAAAAACACTGGCTGGCCTTCTGTCCACGGCCAACACGCCCCCTTAACTGATGAGCCTGAGCCAAACCAAAGCGATCAGCGTTCATGATAACGATTTGCGTGGCATTAGGGACGTCAACACCGACCTCAACAACAGTGGTGGAGACTAAAATATCGATCCGATGTTCTTTAAAATCGTTCATAACCTGGTCTTTTTCCTGTGGTTTCATCTTGCCATGCAAAATGGCGAGTTTATATCCAGGAAAAATTTTAGCTAAACGTTTTATCTCTTCCTTAACCGTGTGTTGATCCTTTTCCAGTGGCTCATCTTCGTCCTGCTCGATAAGCCGGCAGATCCAGTACACCTGCTCCCCAG
>ERZ773031.485-NODE-485-length-21517-cov-10.348756_pt1 | contig 21517 bp, 23 predicted proteins | sample MGYA00511666_ERZ773031 | MGnify/ENA primary metagenome ERZ773031 (study PRJEB29015, sample SAMEA2738135) | human oral metagenome | biome: human oral; feature: human-associated habitat; material: saliva | place: China | collected 2250 ...
TAACATAAACATTTTCCAGTCTATAACAAAAAATCTGACGACTCGCACCAGATTTCTCTAGACTATTCTTTTGGACAATTCGGCAAAGTCAAAACTTCGTAGCCCTCTTCGGTCACTAGAATCGTATGTTCACAGTGACAACCGATCGAACCGTCTGACAGCACCACATTCCAACCACTCTCCGGATCCACATGATTATATGGCTTACCCAGAGACGACATTGGTTCAATACAAAGTGTATCTCCTGGCTTCAAAACATATCCACGACCACGTTTGCCGTAATTTGGCACTTCTGGCTCCATATGCATTGATTTACCAATAAAATGGCCGACGTAATTTTCAATCACCCCGAGATGCCCTGCGCGTAATACTTTTTCTACCGCATAACCGATATCACCCAGATGTACCCCTGGCGCCACCGTCTCAATTCCCGCCCAAAGCGCCTTTTCCGTAGTTTTAATCATCTGCTTCACGGCTGGATTAGCCTTTCCTACCACTGTAGTAAATGCCGCATCCGTATGATATCCCTTATAGCCGATCACCAAATCAAATGACACTTTGTCACCATCTTCCAGCGCATAATCAGTATTCGGCGCACCATGCACTAATTCATCATTCACCGAAATACAAATCGATCCTGGAAATTTTTCTTTTAATTCATCATAAGAAACCGTCGCTCCTCGTGACACAATCTGTTTCCTTACCCAGGCATCCAGCTCGCGCTTGGTCATTCCCACTGCGACATACTCGCGCAAATCTCGCAAAATCTCCCCCAAAATCTTGCCACCTTCGCGCATTGCTTCAATTTTTGCTTTATCCATAACTGATATTATACTACTCTTTTATACCCCTGTTAATATTTCTGTCAACTAGCGCCAAACTTCTAATTTACTTTTAACCTACACCAATAGTTTTGACATTTTTCCGTCTCAACTAGCGCCAAAATCCTCTGATTGACCGTTTCCTCGTCACCATTACCATCCACTTCGTAGACTTTCAGACCTTTTTCCTTCATTTTTGCCAAGAACGGCACACTTTTTTCCCGGTAATAATTAATTTTGCGCTGCCAAACCGTCAGATTGTCATCTTCCCGACCCCTTAAACTCAATCTATGGTAAAGCTCTTCCTCATCCACCCGAATATCTACCACGAATTCTACCTCTTGAAAAATTCCGGTTTTTTCCAACATTTCTACCTGTTCGACACTTCCCGGTTGACCATCAAATACTACATCCTTACCCGATCTTATTTCTCGGTACATATTTTCCGTCAAAAGCGCCACCAAAAGTTCTTCCGGAATCATCGCTCCTGTCTGAGTGTATTCTTCAAAACGCTTCGAGTCGCGAATTAATTGCCCCGCTGAAAGCCAAGTTCGTCCCAGTTCCGCCGCCAACATTCTCCCCTGTGTCGATTTTCCCGCCCCCGCCGGGCCGTAAACCATAATCATATTTTACGCGCCTTTCTTTGTTATTTCTTTTTTGCAAAAATCACAGAGCCAACTCTATGATTTTACGTTCCAATATTAAAATTCCGATTCCGACCTTATTACTTCATTTTTCATCATCGAAAGCGCTCTCTCATAAACCTCTTCCGGCGTCCCCACTCCATCAAGCACCGAAAATCCTACCCCACTCCCAAGTAATGGAGCAATAATCTTATCTCTGTTATCTTGGTAAATTTTCCAGCGTTCCTCAAAAATTTCTGGCGAATCTTGCTCTCGCCCCCTTAAAGCGATACGTTTTTCCACCTCGGCTTTTGGCACATCCACCTCTATTATGTAATCAATTTTAATTCCCCTCGACATCAAAATATCTACTTGGTTTGCCGTCCTCGGATATCCGTCAATAATTGCATTTTCCGCAGTTTCTAATCTCGAAAAAATCAAGTTTGACACCATCTGGTCATCAAATAACTGCGCCGTCGCTAATTTTTCCTGCACCCACGGCTCCTTGCTTTCCCTGAGAATTGCTCCACCGGAAATCCACTCCCAGCCTAGCTCTTCCGCTAATCTTTTACCCAAAGTACTTTTGCCGCTTCCCGGTCCGCCTAAAAATATTACATTCATTATTTTAAGTATACCATTAACTGACATCAAAAAACCCTCATCTGCGAGGGTTTTTAGTTATTTTAAGCCAAGTTTAATTCGTTCGGTTTTTTCTGCTTTGCGAATTTCGCGCAAAATTGCCTTACGACGACGCTCTCTCTTGGAAATAGGCTTAGAGAAACGTAATTGTGATTTTGCAAGTGGCATAATTCCACTCTGTAAAACCTTACGATTAAAACGACGAATAATATTCTCGTTAGCCTCACCCTGGTCTTTTCTAGTTACTTTTATTGACATATAGCAGGATTATACCAGAGAGCCTCAGATTTTTCAATATCTAATCACTGGGATCACTCTTTTTAATTTGCAGTAACCGACTTTCCACGGTTTTTCGTCCTCGCCACTCATTGAGTACTAAATTTATGTACACATTATAAGTGGCATCCTTGTCCAAATTAAACCACTCTTCCCGCGCATTAAACACCAAAGCCTTGAACAAATTTCCGTCTTTTTCCAGAGTAATTTTCAGATGTTTCTTCTCCGCACCCAGTGTTTCCACGAACTTAATTTTTGTATTCAAAAGCTCAAAAATTGGCTCCGCATTCCCTTGCCCAAATGGCTGAAGTACCGACATTTCTTCATATAAAGCCACGTCTAATTCTGCCAAATCATTCACTTTAATATCTTCAGTCATCTCCAGATATTTTTCTTGTTCAGTCAAGTTTAAGCTCTGATAATATTGGTTTACTGCCTCCGTAAAGCGCCCTAAATCTTCTTTCTTTAATTTCACTCCACAGGCCGCCGCGTGACCACCTCCACCGATCAAAGTCTCATTCACTGCCTTAATCGCTTCCGCTAAATTAAAATCCCCAAACGATCGTCCCGACCCCTTATAAATCCCTTCCGTTTCCCCCAAAACGAAAGACGGTCTACGATATTTTTCCACTAACCTCCCCGCAATAATTCCTAGCACTCCTTCATGCCAATTGCCAGCCGCCACAATTACCGGCTTCTCATCAACCAAAATCTCCTCCAATGCCGCTCGCTGCGCGGTTCGCCTCTCGCCATTCAGTCGATTAAGCTCCTCCGCCAACATCACCGCTTCCGCTCTCTCCTTCGACATCAAAAGTTTTAATGAGATTTCCGCCGACTCCATACGCCCACCCGCATTTAGCCTTGGTCCAATCTGAAAACCAATGGCCTCTGAGTCAATTTTTTGTACACCCGCCACGCGCATCAATTCTAAAAGCCCCACACGCTTAGTTTTCTGCAAAATAATCAAACCAAAATATGCCAGTTCCCGATTAATCTGATTCATCACCATCGAATCACAAATCGTCCCAATTAAAACTAGATCGAGAAACCATTTCTCTTGATTTTGCGGGATCATCCCCTCTAGAACCAAAGCTTGCATCACCATAAAAGCCACTCCCGCCCCACAAATCTCTCGGAGCTCTCTCTTCTCTAAATCAGATTCATTTTCATCGTATCGTTTTGAATTCACCACTGCGAGTGCTCGCTCCGGCACACCATTCATTAGTTCATGATGGTCAGTCACGATTGTATCAATTTTGTGTTCAGCCAATTTTTTGATCACTTCCGCATTATTACTGCCGCAATCTACCGTCACTACCAAACCTACCCTAAGTTCCACAGCTTTCTCTAAGCACCTTTCACTCATTCCGTAACCATCAATAAAGCGATCAGGCAACATTACTTCTACGCGCTTCACCCCCGCAAGTTTCAAAGCTTCGCACATAATCGTGCTCGCCGTTACCCCATCCACGTCGTAATCCCCATAAACCAATACCGTTTCGCCCCCATCTATCGCCGCCTTAATTCGCGCCACCGCCACCTCAATATCTGGCAGCTTCTTTGCGTGTTCCAAGCTGTATTTTGGCCGCAAAAACTCTTCCGTCACGCCCCTTTTAGCCAAAATCTCCTCAAAAATCTTCGACATAACTCGGATTTATTGAATAGTCTTCGTCACTTTCTGATTTGGTGACATTTGTTGACTCTTAATGACAATCGTCTGCAATTCCTTCAAGATTGGATATTGTTTATTTGTCTGATAAATGGTCGTGTTGCCTTTTTTCGAAGTCACCAAAAAATTCGCTTTTTCCAGCCTTTTTAGTTCCCTTTGAATATTACCTGCATCTTCGTGAATCAACTTCGCCAGTCCCCTAACATGGACTTTGAAATCCGGATATTTGGCGAAAACTACCAAAATCTTCCGGCGAACCCGAGATGTGATAAAAACATCTAACATTTACCTCTTTCCTTTCTTAAAGTATATCATAAATGTTAAAATATACTTGATGTACTATGAGGTAATTCCCACCACCACTTTCAAAAAATCTCCCCTCTTTTCTGATGGCCTCCTCACCTATTCTTTTGACCAAAACCTCGCTCCAGGCACCATTGTTTCTATTCCTCTCGGCAAGAAAACCGCCCTCGGCATTATTTATCGAAAAACCACCGCCCCCACTGATCAAAATTTCATTATTAAATCGATTAATAAAATTGTTCACCCCATTCCCCTACCTAACCATCTCTTAAAAAGTCTGACCTGGCTCTCCTCCTACTATCTAAATCCAGTCGCCAAAACCGCCAATCTTTTTCTCCCCCTCGGCATCGAGAAAAATCGTCGCAAAAAATCTCCCACTATGGCTACTACCACCACTAGCAAACAAATCCCCCTTAATTCCGCTCAAAAACAAGCCCTCTCCGAACTACATAAAATCAAAACTCACACCAAACTTCTTCACGGCATTACGGGTTCCGGTAAAACCAATATCTATCTCAAGCTCGCCCAGCAAATTTTCGATTCCAACCAATCCACCATCCTCCTCGTTCCCGAAATCTCACTCACCCCTCAACTGGTCGGTCGTTTTCAAGAACATTTTGGCGCCCAAATAATTTCTCTTCATTCTAAGCTCACCGAAGCCGAACGTCATCTCATTTGGCAACGCATCCACGAGGCTGATAGTTCCACTCCTTTTGTCGTGATTGGCCCACGTTCCGCTCTTTTTTCGCCACTAAAAAACCTTGGCCTTATTATTATCGATGAAGCCCATGAGCCTAGTTTTTATCAAGATACTTCACCACGCTACCATGCACTCCGTCTCGCCAGCTTTATGGCTCAAACCTTAAAAATCGATTGTCTCCTCGGCACTGCTACTCCACGCGTTGAGGATTATTTCCTAGCACAAAAGAATCACGCCTACGTTGCCCTCTCTAAAAAGGCTAAATCTATCGCCAGTCAAACCAAAATTAGTCTCATTGATCTCAAAAATCGCAGCCTTTTCACACGTAATCGCTATTTTTCCGACGCATTACTTCAAGACATCGAAAATAATCTTAAACAGCACAAGCAAACCCTGCTTTTCCATAATCGCCGCGGCTCTGCCCCACTCACACTCTGCGAACACTGTGGTTACCAAGTCCTCTGCCCCAACTGTCTTCTTCCACTCACCCTTCATAGTGACTCCTACCAGCTGATTTGTCACACTTGCGGCCATCACGAACCAGTCCCTTCCACCTGCCCGGTTTGCCATCACGGTTCTCTCATCCATAAAGGTTTCGGCACTAAACTTCTCGAATCAGAGCTCAAAAAACTCTTCAAATCTGCTCACATCGCTCGTTTCGATGCAGATAACTCCACTTCCGATTCTCTCACTCAAAATTTTGCAGCCGTCAAAAACGGTGATGTTGATATTATTATTGGCACTCAAACCATCGCCAAAGGTCTCGATCTTCCTCTTCTAAATACCGTCGGAATCGTCCAAGCTGATGCCAACCTCAACCTACCCGACTATGCCGCCGAAGAACGCACTTTCCAGCTCATCACCCAGGTCATCGGTCGCGTCGGACGCGGTCACACTGATATTAATCACGTTTTCCTCCAAACTTTTCAGCCCGAACATCCGGTTATTCTTGCCGCTAAATCTCTTGATTACGCCAAGTTTGCCGATTACCTCCTCAAAAAACGCCAAATTTCCCATTTACCACCCTTTTTCTACCTACTCCGTATCTCTATTGTTAAGAAAACCGAAGATCTTGCTATTAAAAAGATCATGGAACTCCATCGTGCGCTCAAAAAATTCCCCGACGTTTATCTTTCCGCTCCTACGCCCTCCTTTCATGAATACACCCCCAGTGGCTATTCTTGGCAAATCATCGTTAAAGCCAAAAAACGTGACTCGCTCACTCACCTCATCGAGTCGCTTGATCAGTATCCCGAAATTCGCTTCGCCATCGACCCGCCAAGCCTCATCTAATTCGACAAGCCTGATCTGCTCCACTAAATAAATCCGATCCGCTAAGCCCAACCCAATACTTAAAGCTAAATTTAATTCCTTTAATTTCTAGGTGATATTTCTGCGCCCACCACGGTGCCCTTATCAAAACTTAAATGGAGGAAGAATGGTATATTTGAAATTATGATTATAAAAATCTAGGATACTTTTTGGTCGTATGTGTTGAGAGACAGTTCTAATTATAGTATGGGAGTTTAATATAATTCTTTCTTCCTCCATCCAAGCCTTGCCTTTTGGCGTCTATTTCGTTTTTTCTTTTTGTCCTTTCGTTTAATTAATTGTGATTATTTAGCTTCATTATAAGACTTCCATTTTTTAGAAAACCTCCCTCCTTACCAAACCCCTAGTCCATCTCTACCGCACCAGAGTAAAATTCGCCCGAAAAATACTACAAAAAATATCGCAAACCCCACTGAAACCTCACAGAAACACCCATAGGAATCACTATATTCCCACTCACGTCATCACATGATTCCGCTTAAGCTTTATAAAAAGCCAAAATCGGTTATAATATTAAGATATGAAAATTATTGAATCTCCTGACCCAAGACTTCGTCAAAAGTCTCAGAAGGTCAACTATGTTACTGATGAAATTAAAGATATGATTCAGGCAATGGTCAATGCTAGTCTCGAATGGGAAAAATCTCACCCTCACGAGCTTTCTGCCGCCATGGCTGCCCCTCAACTTGGCATCAATAAGCGCCTCATTATTATCCGCGACAGTATGGACGACAAAGCGAATACTTCCTTCACGACCCTCGTAGATCCAGAAATCATCAAACAAGAAGGTAAAATTATCGAAGATTTCGAAGGCTGCCTCTCTGTTCCGTTTATTTATGGTAAGGTCCCACGCTACTCGAAAATTCGCGTCAAAGCTAAACTCGAAGATGGTACCGAAGTCCGTATTAAGGCCACCGATGAACTCGCTCGCACTCTTGCTCACGAAATTGACCACCTCGACGGCATTCTTTTCATTGATCGTATCAAAGATAGAACCGATGCCTTCTTTGAGCTCGATAAAAATGGCGACTTACAGCCAGTCGACTACGAAACTCGTATCAAGAATAACAAACAACTTTTCCCAGACGAAGACTAGTCTTTTTCTATTGAACACATAATTTATTCGAGGTAAAAAATGAGTACAAAATTTATCTTTTTTGGCAACGGACCCCTGGCAGAAGCCACATTAAATCAACTTCTTACTGCTAAAAATCTGGAATTAGTTTTCCATGCTAAAACTAAGGAAGATTTAGTAGAAGTTGCCCGTTTGAAACAAGAAAATCCTGAAATTAAGGGTATTCTCGCTAGTTTCGGTGTTCTAATCAAGTCCGACTTACTTGAACTTTTTGAGCCAGAGGGTATTCTTAATCTCCACCCCTCTCTCCTTCCCCTCTATCGTGGAGCCTCACCTATTGAATCTGCTATTTTGAACGGCGATCAAGATTTTTCTGTCTCTATTATGAAGCTGGTTAAAGCCATGGATGCCGGACCAATTTACTATCAAACCACCGTTAAAGCCTCTGAATTCTCATCCAACCTACCTGAAAAATCTGAAATCTATCAAAAACTCGCCACCATTGGCGCTAATTGGCTCATTGAACACCTAGACTCCCTGCCAAAACCTACCCTACAAGACGATGAGAAGGCCACATTCACCACTAAGTTCGATAAAAGCGACTCGAACCTATTCTTATCCGAACTTAGCGCCACAGCGGCTCTCAATCGCATTCGTGCCTTCCAAGGTTTTCCAAAGAGTAAACTTCAAATTCAAGGTTTCGAATGTATTATTCTAAAAGCCCACGTCGAAACCGAACAATCTAATAACCCCCTTTCATTCCCTTGCCAAGATGGTAATTTCCTCGTTATCGATCAGCTTCAACCCGCCAGCAAGAAGCCTATGGATGCCAAATCCTTTACTAACGGCTACCTAAAATAGTCCACTACCTCCCTAAGCTTCCAAAATCCAGAACCCAAAACTAACAATCCACCCCATTCTGCCCCAATCTACCACCAAAAATCCCTCTTTCGAGGGATTTAAATTTTGTGTTCAAAGTATTTTTAATCTATAAAGTCATCGATTTACGAATTTCTTCACTTGAAGCACGCACTTCTTGCTTCAATTCCTCAAATACCTGACGAGAAACCTCCGCGTAATTTGGACGATTGGTTTGAATCCATTTTACGCTCAAATATTCACTTAAAATATCTACCGTCCCCTCCGTTACTCCGTAACGCTTCAAGAGATTTTGGTAAACTTCGTCTATGCGATAATCACCTAGTTTCGCCAAGGCTTTAATCATCACATTTTTGTCTTTTTTCATAATACCGTCAAACTCTTCGAGTTGTTCCAAGCTCAAGCCTTCACTTAACTTTTCGCCGATACGGTTTTCTAACAGTCTCTGTGCTTCTTCGATGAAAGCGGTTCTTTGCATCTCATCAAGATCACCTAGTCCCGTTTCTCTCAAAAAATTTTCATCCACCCGAATCATATTATCTCCTAATTTACCCCATTATAACGCTTTTTTCTATCAACCACAAGCATTATCCCAATTGCAAATCATTATTCCAATCACAAGCGTTACCCCAGTCGCAACCATTAACCTTCCAATCCAAATTCTAATCTTCCCCCTCTTCTAAAATCCGCCAAGCCAATTTTGCACATTTCACTCTCGCTGGCATATTTTGAATCATCGAAAAGACTTCTAACTCACCTCCAATTTTCTGCGCTTTTTCACTTGAAATCCCCATCACCAAATCAAAGAATCCCTGCATCAGTTCTCGCGCCTCTTCCAAAGTTTTTCCCCGAATCGCATCAATCATCATATCCGCTGAAACCTTCGAAATCGCACACCCTACCCCCGAAAAACTGCCTTCCAAAATTACCCCATTTTTAATCTCCAAATTCACCACAAGTTCATCACCACAGCTGTAATTCACCAAAGTTTTGACCAAATTCGCCTCAATTTTTCGCTCAAAATTCAACGGATTTAAATTCCGCTCCAATAATTCTTCCCTATATTTGCTCTGAATTTCTCGCATTAATTTTTCTCCAATTTCATCAAGTCTCACTCATCGTATCAATTTCCTCTCCAATTTCACCAAATCCCATTCATTTCCGTGAACATCCCCCCGTCGACCATTACTCCAGCCCCATCACTCCGCGAACTCTCCTAAGGCAAGCTAAGAAATATTTAACATCTATATTTGTATTATAAAAAGCCAAGCTTGCTCGCACCACCGCTCCAATTTTCTTCTCTGTTAAAAACGGTTCCGCACACATCATTCCCGCCCGCACCATCACACCGAAATCTGCCAAAATCTGTGCCGTATCATGTGCATGTACCCCCTTTACGTTAAAACTAATAATTCCATTTTCTGCAAAATATAATTCAATATTCTCATCCTTCTCTAATTCTTCACGGATTTTCTCAGTTAATCCAGTTTCTACGCCATAAATTTCCGAATGTTTCAGCCAAAATTCTTCCGTCGCAGAAAGCCCAGCAATCGCCCCCATATTTAGCGTCCCACCTTCAAATTTACTCGGCCCCGACGCAAAACTCATCTTCACTTTTCCATCCACAAGCTTCACGGATTCCACCATTTCACCCCCATAATTTAGAGGCTTAAACTTTTTCATCAAATCGTATCTCAGATATACTGCCCCCACTCCCATCGGTGCTCCAATCTTATGCCCGGAGAAGACTAAGCCATCCACCCCTAACTCCTTCACATCAATCTTCTTATGTGCCACTAATTGTGCCGCATCCATCAAGATTAGACCCTGAAAGCCTATTTTTCTCAATTCTTTCGCAATATTACTGCGGTCCACCCCCATCACATTACTCATTCCCGTCATCGTCACAATCTTAATTTTTGGCTCCACCCCCGAAGTATCTACACGTTCAAGATCTAGCTTCACCTCACCTACTAGATCCTCCACGATTCGCACTTTCTCCCCGTAACGTTCAGAAAAAGCCAAGAGATTACTGTGATGAGATTCCAGATCCACTAAAATCTCCCCCTTATGGCCCCCGTCCTTGTCTAGCCACTCCTCAATTCCATTAGCCAGCAAATTTAGTCCCTCCGTCGCATTTTTCACAAAAATCACTTCTAGCGGCTCACAATCTAAAAACCTAGCAGTCGTCTCACGCGCTTGCCAAAGTTCCGCCGTCGCAAGCTCCGACAACTCATAAACTCCGCGCAAAGGATTCGCATTTTTCTTTGTATAAAAATCTTGTTCAGCCAAAAGTCCAGCCATCATTCTTTGCATCGTCGCGGCATTATCTAGATACACAAAAGGCAAGGTCTCATCTAGCTCATTTTTCTCAAATATCTCAAACTCTTCTCTGTACATTTCGCTTATCCTTAACTTTTTTATTCATTTTTTGGGTCATTATTTATTCAATTTAGCTCGCACTCACATCCCAATTCATTTATGCTTAAATTTTGTATTCATACTACATATTCTGCATTTCTAACTTAATTAAGTTATTCATTTCCATCGCGTATTCCAGTGGCAAAGCTTTCGTAATTTCTTCCGAAAATCCTCGAATCAGAATTTCTTTCGCCTTTTCTTCACCAATTCCGCGTGTCGCAAGATAATATAAAATCTCTTCCGATAATTTCCCCACCGAAGCCTCGTGAGTCACTTCTGCTTCCCCAGATTTTACGTCCACCATTGGTTCCGCATAAGACCGTGACTCACTATCTAAAATTAACGATTTGCAATCAATATAAGCCTTTACCCCCTTCACCCCCTTCCCTACCTTTGCCAAGGTTTTTGTCATACTCACACCCCCATTCTTCACTACCGACTTACTACGAATCATCGCCGAGGTATTATTTGCTAGACAAATCGCCTTCGCCCCAGAATCCAAAATCTGCTCACCCGAGGCCAAACTCATCCCTAAATATTCCATTTTTGCCCCCTCTCCCTTTAAAATCGTCGTCGGATACAGCATTGTCACCTTCGAACCAAAAGTACCTGAAACCCACTCCATTTCACCACCCGCGTCCACGAGCGCTCGCTTAGTATTTAGGTTGAACACATTTTTTGACCAACTTTCTACCGTCGAAAAACGCATTTTTGCCCCCTTTTTTACAAAAATCTCTACCGAACCCACATGTAGGTTATTTTTCTCATATTTTGGCGCCGAACACCCCTCAATAAAGTGCAGTTCACTCCCCTCATCTACCACGATTAAGGTATGCTCAAATTGCCCAATTCCCGGCTCGTTCATTCGATAATAACTCTGAATTGGTAGCTCCGCCGCCACCCCCTTAGGTACATAAATAAATGATCCACCACTGAACATTGCCGCGTGTAACCCAGCAAATTTATGGTCATCTTCTGGCACTAACTTCATAAAATGTTCTAAAAAGATTTCACCCACTGGCGCACCATATTTCGCCAAATTTTCCTCTGAGCTCTTCTCTGTTGCGAGAATTGCTTCCTCTAGTGGCAAAAACACCACGCCAGATTGCGCTAATTTTTCACGCATTCGGTGATAAACCACCTCCGAATCAAACTGCGCCCCCACGCCAGCCAATCCCTCTTTTTCTGCCTCTGGAATTCCTAAAGCCTCGAAAGTCTCTCGAATTTCCGCCGGTACCTCATCCCAAGAAGTTTTTACCTCAACATCATCCACTTTCTTATAAAATCGGATCCCACCTACGTCAATCTGCGAAATTAACTCCTCTACCCCTGATAGCATCTTCCCTAGATTCTGTTTTTGCCAAGCCTGCACCCCCAGAAGCCTCTTTTTTAACACCCATTCCGGTTCTCTTTTTTGTCGATGAATTATCTCCGCCGCCCGACGCACTACCTCTTTTTTCATTTCGCACTCCTCTCATTCATCGCACCCCTCTTGTCCATCGCACCCCTCCCATCCAATACTCGCGCCGACTCCTCATCGCCACGCTCATCCTCCACCGCTACCAGTTCCCCATCCACCAATTCAACCACCTTATCCACCTTCAATTTTTCCAAAATCCTCAAATTATGCGAAGTAATTAAAAAACTTGCTCCAGTTTCTTTTTTGTAATCCGCCAAAATTTGCGAAATCTTTCCCGCCGATTCCATATCTAACCCCGAATCCAATTCATCCAACATGCAAAATTTCGGCTTCAAGGCCAGCATCTGTAAAATTTCGTTCTTTTTCTTCTCTCCTCCTGACATCCCCACCCCACATTCGCGCTCCATAAAAAACATCGGAAGCCTCAACAATTTCTGATTTGACATCAAGCCACTACGCACCTCATCGAGCCGCACCTTTTCGCCACGTTCCGTTAATCCAGTTCGAATAATTTCCGTCGTGGAAACACCATTTATTTCTGGTGGTGTCTGAAAACTCAAAAACATCCCAAGAAGACTCCGTTTTTCTGTACTTAAATTCTGAATTTTCTCTCCCAAAAATTCAATTTCTCCCCCTAAAATTTCATATCGCTGGTCTCCCATGATTGCTCCTAAAAGTGTCGATTTTCCAGAGCCATTTTTTCCTTTTAGTACCAAAGTTTCCCCCGGCAATATCTCAAAATTCACCCCCCGAAGCACCACTTGCTGATTTTTCTTAATCGCCACAGTCAAATCCGAAACTCTGAACATTTCACCTCTACAAATTCTTTATTAAATTATAACATTGTCTCTTGATAGAATAAATTATCTGCGTTATAATTAAAGAACAATCCCCTGTAGCTCAATGGTGGAGCAAGAAGCTGTTAACTTCGAGGTTGTCAGTTCGAGCCTGACCGGGGGAGCCAAAATTATTGAATAATCCCATCTTTCGGGATTATTTTTTATTCTCCCTACCACCGATTAGACAAGAACGTAGTTCGTCCATGCAACGAAACGAGCATTACACTATAATATTTTACTAAAGCCTCAAAACTATTGCTTTTGCGGCCACTTTTTACTATAATGTAAACATATTCGGCACCTAGCCGCACACACCCCAACCGAAAGGTTGGGGCAAATTTTTTATTCAAGTGGTACAGGAAAGTCAAAATGATAGAGGTTATCAAACCCTTTACAGATAGCCTTAAAATCAGCCCTGGAAATTTGTCCAATTGCATTGCCATAAAGCCTAGATACACTCATCACTCTAATCTGTGCGAGTGCCGCATAGCTCATTTTACCTTGAAATTCAAACGGCATCGTCATCCATATGAAAAATCAGGCCCTAACGGCCTGTTTTTTATACCCCCTAGTATTTATTTTAATGTTATTTTCATAAAGCTCGCAGTTTCATCTGTGCCAATTTTCATTATTTTATTATTCGTAAGTTTTACGGTAATCACTGTACAGTGTATCGTAGTTTTTGGCGCAGATTTTATTGACAGATCATTAAATTCTATTTTTATAATTTTTTCGTTTTGAGTATATTCTTTCAGTGAATTACCAAAAAAATTTTCACTATTAATGCGGTTAGTTGCTGCTAGCGGTTCATGATCGGATTCGATCTTATTATTATTTACAAAAATAAATTTATTTATAATACACAATGTATCAAATTCACACTCAATGAAAATCTCTATCTCGTCACAAATAAACTTTCTAGGCTGATCAATTTTTACATCTTTACAAAAAATCTTAGTATCCTTAATTTTTTGATCAATTATTCTATTATGTCCGTAATATTTATTAGGATCCAAGCCTTTCTCCGAAAATTTTTCTATCATCTCATAGATAGTTGATAGGGTATTAGCATATTCATGATCCTGCATACAGCAATTTTGATAACTCTCCTCTGAGCCAATTGCATCTAAAGATTCATCAAAATTTAACTTTCTTCCACCTCTTAAGTTATTCAAAATAACTTTTACAAGTTCAATATAATATTTTTTATTATAGGTATATTGAATATTGCCCAATAAAACATTCGCATGCTTATCAACATCTAATCCATTATCAATAAATATTTTTAATAATCTTAGATAAAAATCATCATCAATTTTTCTTTCATTGTCGTCTGATAAAAAGTTAGCATTCCTCCAACACTCGACCAATAATAGGTCTTCCTCGATATCATCGCTACTATATTTTGTTACTATGCAAGCATTAACAGAAGCCCCATTTTTTAACAAAAAATCTATTCTGTCATAGTCGACTCTTTGTCTAGAACAAATTTCAATAATCTCATGCTCAAATTTATTAAATTCATTTATGGCTGACATGCATCACAAATACCTTTATATTTTATTTACTCAATAAAATTTTATCTACTTACATCCCTTAATCTAACTCGATTATACACTATCTGATAACTATATGATAACTCCTCTTCAAAATACACAAACATCCAAACATACTTCACACATTTCCTGTGCTACAATAACCTTAATGTCCTACTTACCTCTAGACACCGCCAAACTCTTCCTTGACCTCTTTGAGGTGCTTTATCTTCGTGAATACAATGTTTCAAAATTTAGCTTTGACGAATACGGCCTCGAAAAAATTTATCTCATCAATAACGAATTGATTCTTTACGTCAGTATTACTCCCGATAAAAACCCACGCGGGCTTAACGCCAAAGAACTTTTTAAAGCCGCTCACGGCCCCGGTAATCGTTTCGTCCATCTCCCGGATGACAATGAAGTTTACTATCAGCTCAAAATCGAAGAACTTACTCCGAACACCATTAATTTTCAAATTAATCAAACCGAATTTATCGACCGCCTTGAGATGCTTACCGGTTTCTACCCGCTCGACCTAGATATCAGCTACTCCCGTTTCAGTGGTTGGCGACGTCCTTACTGGTGTCAAGATCGCGAACTAACTGTTGAAAAAATTCATCGCTTCTTCCCTGAGCTTCAGCTAAAGGAACGTTACGAAAAATGGCCTGGTATCGAATATCATTTTGCTATCCTTAAACTTCCTCAAGGCCCCACCGATCTTTATGCTGTCGCCTATTTTCGCGCTCATCCCGAAAACTACCTCGACCGTTTTGTCAAAAGATATCTTGCTTCTGGTACCATCTCCAGTGAAATTCGTGGTGGCTATAATTTTAGTGATGGTTATAAAGCCGTGCCCAAACGTCTTCGCCGTAAAAATCTTGAAAAAATTACCGCCACTATCACTTCTCGTCACTTCCGCGAAAAAGACGATGTTTGGCGTTATTCCGATGAGCTTCTGATTGAGGCCCGAAATGAAAAATTTACCAATGATTTCAAGCCTCTCTTCAGTCTTTTTCCTAAAATCACTCCTAAACCCGAACCAGAAATTGAGCTCGAGCGCTTTCTTAAAAATCAAAATTTTGCACGTTATCACGATAATGGCAAAATTAAGGACACCACCTACGAGAGGCTCCTAGGCGATATTAAACAACGTAAATTCATGTCTAATATTTATTGGATTAACTTCATTTTTCCGCAGCTTAAAGGTTACGGTTGGGACGAACTCAATAATCGCATTGGCCTTCGTAGTTTTCATGAAGCGGTCGCCTACTATGAGCACCCTATTCTTAAACCACGCCTCGAAGAATCGCTCAAAGTCCTCATGAAGGCCACTAAAAAGAATGTTGATGTCCGCGATATTCTCGGTACAATCAATACCCAAAAACTTCACGCCTGCCTCACTCTTTTTTCTGAAATCGACCCGAATAACCGCTATTTCAAAAAGGCGCTCAATAAATTTTTTTCTAATGAAAAAGACCCTGCCACTTTAGATCTTTTAGAAAAACACTATTATGACTCACACCCAAGATTATAACCCCCAGAAAAAACCAACCCATCCACTCAAAAAAGATTGTTCCTTTTTTGTTTTAGATGTCTTTCTTAATTGTTTAACTGAACCATTTCCCATAATAACCTTGATTTTTTATTATTCCCTGATACAATAAGATTATATTCGGGGATTTCCCGCACCCTAGTCGCAAGGCTAGGGGAAATTTTTTTATAAATATAACTTTTTAAAGCCCTCATATATTTTAGACATATCTTTCTCGTCTAATTGACCTAAACGAGTATATAATCTCGCACTACTAAAAACTTTCGCCTGAGAAAGCACCGCATATACATTTTTGTTTTGAAATGAAAATTCTATATACCAAGAGCCACCATGCTTTTGAGTAGATAGTGGAATGCCCATAAATCCTAAATGACTCAATTTCCGATAAACTAAAACTGGTCGTGAAAAGTATTCACTCTTACCATTTATTTCGATGCCAACATTTTCACCAATGGCCGTCCACCAAACCTCACCATTATTTATTCGTGGAATTTTATGCTCAGATATATTATGTTTTATTTCTTTAATAACGAACCATTTATCTAGAAGTTCATGTTTAATTTTTTCGTTGTTCATAAAAATCTCATTTCTATAAAACACATACGAAAACCAGAAAATCTATCAAAATATTCCAAAAACTTGACAGTTAATAACTGTCAACCACATGTCCTTAATATCAATATACCACTCATTAATTAAAAACGTCAAACATTGCAAAACCCCAATCTCACGATTGGGGTTCCCTAATTTACAGAAATCTAACTGCTTATTTTATTTCGATCTCAGCCGAAATTCCTAAGTGATCCGAAGCATAACCCTCATACACCACAAAATTTTTCGCTTTCAGCTTATCGTTTGGCATAATATGATCGCATGGCACCTCGCCATTAAATTTCAAACCCGAAAGTGTATTTTTCACCCCATTTTCATAGGTCAAATCGCGCAAAAAATCTAGTTCTCTCATCGCTGGCGCTTCGTGTCTCACATTCAAATCACCACAAAGCACAAATGGCTTATCTTGAAATGGCTGAATAATTTCCGCCAGATGTTTAAAGGCCATCACCGTGTCTTCATCTCCGAGTGGTTGTAAGCGCCAAAATCCATGATGATTTGCGATCACTATTCCGTTTTCTAATTCCACCACCTGCACATTTAAATTGTTTGAACACATTTTTTCCAAAATCGCATGTTCCGTATATTCTCCGTTCACAAAAGTGTTCATCGTCGAGCGAAACGGAATTCTACTTAAAATCATATTTCCTAATTCGAAACTTCCATTCGCTATATCACTGCTCCAGTTTGGCGAAAAATAAGCATACGGCATCCCAGTCGCCTGTTTGATCGCCTCTGCGTCAAAACAAAGTCGCGCCAAATGCACTTGGCAATTCTCTGAACTCATCACCTCCTGCATACAGATTACATCAAATTTATTATTTTCTAAAAAGCGTTTTAATTCCCCCTCCACTTTTCCCATCCATACGTTCAATTGTAAAATTTTCATGCTTATATTGTACATCAAAAATCCAAGAAGACTTAGCAAAACCACTACCGCATTCCGCTAAGCTTATTTTGCGATATAATATAAGCATTATGGAGTACGAAATACGCAGAAATTTTAATCAATCTAACCACGAACTTAATCCTGAGTCTCATCAAATTTCCGAATTTCGTGCACGATTGAGAAATTCTGGTCCCGAAATTCCAGAATTCATGCGTACCGAAGCCTATACTGAGCGCCGTCTCCAACATCGAGCTCAATCTGAACCTAACAAAAAGCGTGAAAACGAGCCTGCTCTCAATACTATTGGCGAAAGACTTACTCATCTAGCTACCATGACCGCCCCTACCATTGGTCGCGCTGCTCTGCTTGCAATTGGTATAGGGCTTACCATGAAAGGCGCTTCCGCATTAGCTAACCACATCCCTAATCAATCCATCGAGCAGCACCAAAAAGACATGGAAGAACTCGGCATCCCTCTCGAAGATGAAGAAGAAAACGACTATGATCGCACCTTCACTGGTTATGAAGATTATATGAATAATGAAGCGCAAGAATTTACTCCCGATAATAATCTAACCATTCCAGAAAAAACTATAGAAAATAACAATGTCACCTTCTTGAATACCAATCTCGCTACCCCAGCTGAACACCACACCACTATTACTCTACAAGATGAGAAATTTACTCACACCGCTGAAAAGACTCTCTTAAGAACAATTAACTTCCCTGCCGGCGCCGGTCAGTTCAAATCCTTCATGGATTATAAAGCCATCACCGATAAAACTACTCCGAATTATAATTTCACTCACGAAAATACTAATTTTCACGTTGGAAAATCCGGTCTCACCTATTACCAAGATGGCGGAAATATCTACCCTGTCGTTGCGGTCGGTAGTGGCATCTCCGATAAAATCGGCCAACTCATCGAAGTTACCCTTGACAATCAAGGCCATCCAAACACCTTGCGTTGTGTCATTGGCGACCAAAAAGACGATAATGACACCGATCCAGCCACTCACACCGTTCACAAAAATGATCGCAGCGTTGTCGAATTCCTCGTCGATTACGACCGGCTAAAAGAAGCCAATCCTACCGCCGCTAATATGGGTGATCTCACCTATCTCGATAACTCTCAGTTTAATCTCAAAGGTAGCGTCGCTAAGGTTCAGGTCCTCGACCAAAATTTCTACTCAAACGAAAATCAATAATTCAAAATAAGCTCGAACCCCGAGCTTATTTTAATTCCGTACATCAAAATCCCAAGTTTATTTTATTCCACACATCAATCACTCCATTATTATCCCCAGAATCCACACACAAAAAAATAAGCCCTCACGGGGCTTATTTTTAACTTCTGTTTTATTTCGCAACAGAGAGTGAGATCTTGCGACCTTCACGATCGATATCTAGAACCTTGAAGTTCTTGCGTTCGTTCAAAGTAAAGATCTTTTCTGGATCGACATCGTTACCTTCACCAAGTTCAGAAACGTGAACCAAAGCTTCAACAGCTGGAGAAATCTGAACAAAAGCACCAAATGGGGTAATACGAGTAACCGTACCTTCCACCTTGGAACCCTTCTTCAAATTTTCTACCTCTGATAGCCATGGATCAGCCACGAGTTGCTTGATAGAGAGGCTGAGGCGTTCCTTGTCAATCGCAATAATTTTTGCCTTGATAGTGTCGCCAACCTTAACGTAGTCAGATGGATTGTTCACACGTTCCCAAGAAATTTCTGAGATGTGGACCAAACCTTCGATACCTTCCACGTTTACGAATACACCGAAGTCAACCACACCGGTTACTACACCTTCAACAGTGTCACCGACGTGAAGTTCAGCAAAACGAGCAGCGAGGCCATCTTTGACAGCTTCTTTTTCAGAGAAGATCAGCTTGTTATCTTTCTTGCTTGCATCAAGGATACGAACCTTGATTCCCTTACCGACAAGAGAGTTAAGGCGCTGCAAAATTTCGTCCTTATCAGCAGAACCTACGCGTGGGTAGTGCTCAGCAGAAAGTTGTGAAACTGGCAAGAAACCACGAATTCCTTCGTACTCTACGAGAAGACCACCACGGTTTGCATCAAATGGGGTAACTTCCACGATTTCAGAAGCATCGAGCTTGGCTTGGATTTCATCCCAACCCTTATCCTTCACCGCCTTGCGGAGTGAAAGAAGCACCATGCCGTCTTCCATCTCAGAATCGATCACAGAAGCGGTAACTTCTGCACCTTCTTCGAGGTTACGTGCGAAAGAAGCTTCGCGACGAGGCACCAAACCTACACCTTGTGCACCAAGATCAATCAAGATTTCGTGCTTTTTTACTGATAAAACAGTTCCGGAAACTACGTCTCCAGTTGCTGCTTTTTTGATAGAGTCACCAGCGTTAGCTAGCAATTCATCCATTGTTACTTTTTTGGCATCAGCCATTCTTATATTTTTCCTTCCTTCAGGCCCGTTCAGCTGATTTTCTTTCACAAAAAATCACTTGAACGAACCCGAATCTATTCCTTAATATATCAAAATCACCTCTGTTTGTAAAGTGTTACCGCCGTTCAAACTCTAGTCTCCACTCATTTCTACTCTTGCTCCATCTCTTACTCCTCGTTTCCACCCACACTTCTAGTCTTCTCCATCCATAGCGCCCACCTCCTATCTTTTATACCTTTAGTTCTCTCCGCTTCTGCTTTCTTTTTTTCTTCACTCAAACTACAATAACCTTATGAAAAGCGAGGTAACCTATCAAAAAAATTCTTTCCCTAGCGAGGTTACGCATAAGAAACAGCAATTTCTCGATTTTTTGCGCTCCCAGTATCCCGATTATCATTTCCGCCTCAAATCCCGCTTCTCTTTTCGTTATCCCAAGATGATTAATCTCGACCAATCCACTCTCACAGATGATACGCCTTTTTCCGATTTCGCCCTTCAAACTCTTCATGAACTCGGTCACGCGCTTAATGAACACCAAAATTATGCCACTTCTATTGATCGTATCAAACTCGAATCCGAAGCCTGGCAAACCGCCAAATCTCTCATTGAAAAACATCAGCATTTTAAGAATATTGAGTACTTAAATTATGACTCCGAATATGCTGAAGCCCATCTGGATACTTATCGAGACTGGCTACATGCTCAATCTCTCTGTAAAAAATGTACTCTCACTCGTTTTCAAGATGACCACGGCCGCTGGCATTGCCCACATTGTGATCACATATTTTAAGCAATTTTCCATCACTAGACCATGCCCATACAAAAAAATAAATCCGCCGAAGCAGATTTATTTTTCTTAATTCTAGGTGAATAAATAAATTATTCAGTTACAGTTTTTGCTTTTGCAGGACCGCGTTTTGACAAACGACCACCTTTAGCGCCAGCAATTTTCGCAAGAGCAGGGTTAGCTGCAAAGCCACCGGTACGACCTAAGCGTCCACCTTTTTGACCAATGCGAGCGTAAAACTCCTTACCATATTTTGCGCGATTTGTTGCAGCAGCTTTCAGACCACCAGCTTTAGTTCCAGCCATTTAAAATCCTTCTGCCCACCATTTTTTAATTCTCTTATTTACCTTAAGCCTCCCGCTCAAAGGTTAATAATTAGCATTATATAATGACAGAAGCAGTTTGTCAATACGCTAAAGTTAAAAAATATGTCATAATATTTATTCTTCCCTTAGGCTCAATATTCACCCCATGATATACTTCCGAGTCACGATATCCGTCTCATAATACATTCTCTTCGTAAAATCTCCCTAATGCCTCACAGCCCACTTCCTCCTCCTTTTCTCATATATCCGTTTATCCTACAATCCCACCTCTTCGAGTCTCCCTGATTTTATTGACTTTTCACTCGCTTTTTGCTAAAATTCTTGCGTATGGGGCAATAGCTCAGCTGATTAGAGCGCTGCCTTTGCAAGGCAGAGGTCCAGGGTTTGAA
>ERZ773031.493-NODE-493-length-21304-cov-6.979528_pt1 | contig 21304 bp, 19 predicted proteins | sample MGYA00511666_ERZ773031 | MGnify/ENA primary metagenome ERZ773031 (study PRJEB29015, sample SAMEA2738135) | human oral metagenome | biome: human oral; feature: human-associated habitat; material: saliva | place: China | collected 2250 ...
AAATTACGTTCACAAAAGATAGTTGTTTATCTCTTGGTAGCTATCGCGACTGGGATTTCGACCATTAGTTTTCAAACCCTAACGGAAAATCGCTTCCTGACGCCAAGTATTTTGGGAATTGAATCCTTCTACGTCCTACTACAAACCCTACTACTGGTTTTTGAAAGCAAGTTTCTTCAACTCGGGAAGTCTCCCATCTTAGAATTCCTAGTTTTGCTTCTGCTTCAATCCCTCTTCTTTCTTGCCTTACAAGGCTACTTGAAGACACTGATGAAACAAGACCTGGTCTTCATCCTGCTAATCTGTCTAGCCCTCGGAAGTCTCTTTCGAAATATCAGTACCTTCCTTCAGGTCCTGATGGATCCAAACGAATACGATAAACTGCAAAACAGTCTCTTTGCTTCCTTTCAGCATCTCAACACTTCCATCCTAGCCATTGGTTCTCTAATCATCCTTGCTTTGACAATCTTTTTCTTTCGAAAAGCAGTCATTCTGGATGTCTTGCACCTGCAAAGAGAAACGGCTCAGATATTGGGACTCGATGTTGAAAAAGAACAGAGAGAACTCCTCTGGGGTATCGTGCTTTTGACCTCAACGGCCACTGCCCTGGTAGGTCCTATGGCCTTCTTCGGCTTTATGCTAGCCAACCTCACCTACCTGATTGTCAAAGACTATCGTCACAAGTTACTCTTTATCGTAGCCATTCTGATTGGATTTATCAGTTTGACCTTGGGACAAGCCCTGATTGAACGAGTCTTTGCACTGGAAATTCGCATCAGCATGATCATCGAGAGTGTGGGTGGCTTCTTATTCTTTATCTTACTTTATAGGAGGGCGCGTCAGTGAAACTGAAAAACATTGACAAATCCATTCAAAAACAGGATATTTTGCAAGGCATTTCGCTTGAAGTCAGTCCTCAGAAACTGACAGCCTTTATTGGTCCAAATGGTGCTGGAAAATCGACTCTCCTCTCCATCATGAGCAGACTGACCAAGAAAGATCAGGGAATTCTCAGTATCAAAGGCCGTGAAATCGAGAGTTGGAATTCGCAAGAACTGGCTCAAGAACTGACTATCCTAAAGCAGAAAATCAATTACCAAGCCAAATTGACGGTTGAAGAACTGGTCAGTTTTGGACGTTTTCCCTACAGCCGAGGTCGACTGAGGGCAGAAGACTGGGAAAAAATCCGAGAAACTCTGGACTATCTGGAACTGACCAACTTAAAAGACCGCTACATCGATAGCCTGTCTGGAGGACAACTCCAGCGGGTCTTTATCGCTATGGTACTGGCCCAGGATACAGACTTTATCTTGCTGGACGAACCACTCAACAATCTCGATATCAAGCAAAGCGTCAGCATGATGCAGATTCTTCGGCGACTGGTGGAGGAACTCGGCAAGACCATTATCATCGTCCTCCACGATATCAACATAGCCAGTCAGTATGCAGATGAAATTGTCGCCTTCAAGGACGGTCAAGTCTTTAGCAAGGGAACAACCAATCAAATCATGCAGTCTGACCTGCTCAGTCAACTATATGAGATTCCCATCACGCTGGCTGACATCAATGGCAAAAAGATCTGTATCTATAGCTAGCAACTCAGAAACTCGAGTTAGAAGAAATTTTGTCTCTTAGTCAATAAAACCTAGAGACTCCCTACATCGTTATCATATTTTAAAAAGGAGAAATCATGAAAACATCCCTTAAATTTTATCTCACTGCCCTAGCGGCCAGCTTCTTGCTCCTACTTGGTGCATGTAGTACAAACTCAAGCACTAGTAAGACGGAGTCAAGTAGCTCTGCTCCAACAGAGGTAACCATTAAAAGTTCACTAGGTGTAGTCACACTTTCAAAAGTCCCTGAAAAGATTGTGACCTTTGACCTCGGTGCTGCGGATACTATTCGCGCTTTAGGTTTTGAAAAGAATATCGTCGGAATGCCTACAAAAACTGTTCCGACTTATCTTAAAGACCTAGCTGGAAAAGTTAAAAATGTTGGTTCTATGGTTGAGCCAGACCTAGAAGCCCTTGCTGCTCTTGAACCAGACCTAATTATCGCTTCACCACGTACCCAAAAATTCGTAGATAAGTTCAACGAAATCGCTCCGACTGTTCTCTTCCAAGCAGGCAAAGATGACTACTGGACTTCAACTAAGGCCAACATTGAGTCCTTAGCAAGTGCCTTTGGTGAAACTGGTACACAGAAAGCCAAGGAAGAATTGGCCAAGCTAGACAAGAGCATCCAAGAAGTCGCTACTAAAAATGAAAGCTCTGACAAAAAAGCCCTTGCTATCCTCCTCAACGAAGGAAAAATGGCTGCCTTTGGTGCCCAATCTCGTTTCTCTTTCTTGTATCAAACCTTGAAATTCAAACCAACTGATACTCAATTTGAAGACTCACGCCACGGACAAGAAGTCAGCTTTGAAAGTGTCAAAGAAATCAATCCTGACATCCTCTTTGTCATCAACCGTACCCTTGCCATCGGTGGGGACAACTCTAGCAACGATGGCGTCCTAGAAAATGCCCTCATCGCTGAAACTCCTGCCGCTAAAAATGGTAAGATTATCCAACTAACACCAGACCTCTGGTATCTAAGCGGAGGCGGACTTGAATCAACCAAACTCATGATTGAAGACGCACAAAAAGGCTTGAAATAAGCAACTTCAAACTCAATCACATCTTTACATGATAAAACGCATCCTATCAAGCTCACTCAAACCTGATAGGATGCGTTTTTATCATTTCACTAAAATATTTTTACCCAGCCTCATTTTTCTTCTTGATTCCGTTTGAGTGAAAAGTGGTCTGGGACGGGGTCCTTACCTGTTTTCGACCAGGGATGGCAACGTAAAATTCGAGCCAAGCCCATCAAGACACCCTTGAAGCCATGTTTTTCAATAGCCTCAATCATATAGTTTGAACAGGTAGGCTCAAAGCGACAAGAGGGTGGAAAGGCTGGTGAGATAAACCGTTGGTAAAAGCGCACAGGCGCTATTAAAATTCGTTTCATTATTTCTTGGTTACAGCCATGGTGTGTAGTTGGCTGATTTCTTTTTTGTTAAGACGACGGGATTCTCCTGGACGGAGTCCTGTCAAGTCTAGATGTCCAAAACGGGTCCGTGACAACTTGTCCACTTGAAGACCGACAGCTTCAAACATCTTTTTAACCTGGTGGTTACGCCCTTCATGGATGGTCAACTGCACCACAGAGCGGTTTTTGACTGGATCCACTTTGAGAATCTCATAGACAGCCGGCTTGGTTTTCTTACCATCAATCTCAAGTCCACGGGTCAAGGGGCGGAGATTATCCTTATTGGCCACACCTTTAACACGCGCGACATAAACCTTGTCAATCTCATTACGAGGGTGAATCATCTCATCCGTAAAATCCCCATCATTGGTCAAAATCAAGACTCCTGATGTATCCCAGTCCAAACGACCTACAGGGTAGATGCGCTCTTTCACGTTGGGCAAGAGGTCGACAACCGTCTTGCGGCCCTTGTCATCTGTCACACTGGAAATGACACCGCGTGGTTTGTTAAGCAGATAATAGACCTTTTCTTCGTTGTAGATAGGTTGACCTTCCACTTCGACCTTGTCGCCTGACTTGATGGTCGTTGCTAGTTCACGCACTACTTGGCCATTGACCGTCACCAAGCCTTGCTTGATCAACTCTTCTGCTTTTCTCCTACTGGCCACACCTGCGTGGGCAATATACTTATTGATTCTCATCTTCTTCTATCCTTTCACCAAATAATTGGCTTTCTTGGGCTTGAATCTCAAGCTCATCAATCACTGGTAATTCTTCTAAATGGTTTATCCCCATGTAATCTAGGAAATAATCCGTAGTCACATAGAGGTTGGGGCGTCCCAACACTTCTTTTTTCCCGTCTTCTCGTATCAAGTCAAAGGCCTGCAACTTTGCCAAGGCCCCACTCGAGTTGACCCCACGGATGGCATCAATTTCTATCCGTGTGATGGGCTGTTTGTAGGCAATGATGGACAAGGTCTCAAGGGCAGCCCGAGATAAACTCTGGTTGATAGGTGCCTTAGAGTATTCCTTCAAAATCTCTGCAAATTGAGGCTTGGTCACCAATCTATAAGCGCCCCCTGTCTCAATCAGGGCCAAACTGGAATCTGGGTCCTTTTCATACTTCTGGGCTAATTTTTCTAAACTCTGTTGGATGCCTGTCGGTGGCAGAGAGAGGAGTTCAGCTAACTGGCGGACTCTAATCCCATCTTCACCCGCTACAAACAAGAGCGCTTCTATTTTTGCTAAAGTACTCATCTTTCCTCTCTATCAAGTCTAGCTTTGTGCCACTTGACTTTCTTCCTTCTTTTCCATGAGATAAATATCTCCGAAACTTTCCTCTTGCACAAGAATCAGCTCCTGGGTTTTGATTAACTCTAGGGTTGCCAAAAAGAGGGTAATGACCTCTTGGACATTCTGGGCTTCCTTGAACAAATCCTGCAAGCGCAATTGATCTCGTCCAGTCAAAGACTCTTTTACGATGACCATCATGTCCTCAATCTTATACTCATCCCGCAAGATAGTCGTGTGATTCTGTGCAAACTCCTCTTTTTTCTTGGCTAGGATATTTGAAAAAGCCAAAAAGAGGTCAATGGTCGTCTTGTCATGCACAAGCTCCGCATCTTCGTAAATCAACTCTGTCGGCGCTTTGGAATAGTGCTGGGCCCGTTCTTGGTGCTTGGCTTCCAAGTGCTCCCCCAAGAGCTTGAACTTGCGGTATTCTTCGATTTGAGAGAGAAGATCCTGCTCTAGGTCATCTTCCAAATCTGTCACTTCTGCTACCTTTGGCAAGAGCTTGCGGCTCTTGATCAGCATGAGCTGACTGGCCATAACCATGTACTCACCCGTCACTTCCAGACGCATGGCCTGAAGGGTTGAGACATAGGCTAGATACTGTTCGATGACTTCCGTAATGGGCACATCGTAGATATCCATCTGATACTTAGAAACCAGATGCAAGAGTAAGTCCAGGGGCCCTTCAAAATCTTTTAATTTAATATCCATTATCTATATTTTTCTAAGGTCAGGACTGTTTTTAATCCTAATTTTTTTGCAATTTCGTACAAATCGACCTTGTTTTCTATTTGTCTTAGAATGAACTGTTCCCGCAAGGCTTGAGCGGATAAGGTTGAGAAACCTTTCTCCTTGACAAAGGACTCTAGCTGACGGAAGGCCCACTGACGGGAATAGGCTTTGTCTCCCCTTTCAAAGAGGTAGGTCTGGCCCATCAAGGGTTCCAATTCTGACAGCAAGGTCGTAGGAATGGTGACAATCCTCTGTTGGGAAGCCTTTTTGATTCGCAACACCTGAAAATCCAGATTGATATCCGCAACCTTAAGAGCTAAAATCTCACTCGGCAAGAGCCCCATTTCTAGGATTAAGAGCGCTAGCAAGCGACCCTCTGGATAGTCACTTTCTTGCCAAAAGGAGTCTAGGTCTAACAGTTCTGGCTTTGCTGTCTTCTTTTCAGCTTGTTTAGCTAATTCCAATCGGTAAAAGCTGTCCACTTCTCCTTTTTGATAGAGAAAGTAGAGAAATTGGTTACAGGCCGAAATCTTTCGTTTCTGGGCGCTGATTTTTAGATTGGCTAGCTGGGCTTGGTAAATCTTGAGACTGGTCTCAGAAATCCGCTCGTCTACAATGTCTAAAAATTGCTCCAAATCATACTTATAGGACTGCTTGGAATTGGCAGACAGACCCTGCTTTTCCTCTAAAAAGGCTGAAATCCTATCTCTCATTTGCATCGAATCTCATATTCCTTACTAAAGTCATGCAAGAGGGCATTCACTGCCTTGAGGATAGACTTGCGCGTGATAATTCCTTGGAAAATACCAGACGCATCCACAACCGGCAAGAAGGACTCATCTACCAGCTTGTGCAAGACCTCCGTAATGGTAAAATCAGGCGAGACGACCGCTACGTCCCTTTTCGTCATATGAACAATATCCGTATCTGCCATAATTTCTTGACTCAAATCATGCTCCATCTGATAAGCCATAATATCTCTGAGCCCAATCGTCCCAACAAACTGTTTTTCATCTGTCACAACAGGAACACGGGTATAGGTCATCTGACTGAGCAAGAGGGTCGCGTGATCCGCATTGTGGGTATCAATCAACACAGCCAGATTTTCAGCAGGCGTCAAAAAAGTTTCTTCTTGCCCCAACAAGAAAGTCTCAAACTCCTTGGCAATCATCGGCTAAACTCCTTGGACAAGCCCGGATACACCTCATGGTCTCGTGTCAAAAAGTCCACTTTGAAATAACTGTCATCAATCTCCACACGAGCATAGAGACATTCTCTGATGGTCCCACGTGGTTGACTGATGGAGCCTGGATTTAGAAAGAGTGTCTTACCTTCCATCCAAGCACTTGGCACATGCAAGTGACCATAGAGGCAGATATCAGCCTCTTCCTCCTGAGCCCAGTAGTCCAACTTTTGAAAATTGAAATTAATGTCAAACAAGTGACCATGGGTTTGGATAATCTTGGTCGAACCAAGCTCAGTCACCAAACGTTCTGGGTAACCTGCATAGAAGTCCATATTCCCTTTAACAACACGGATGCCTTCCCAAAGGGGAGAATCAGGACGCAGTTCAGAATCGCCGTTATGAAAAACGGCATCAACTTTGCCTACATAGCGATCACGGATTTCTTCCACAATCAAGCTATCGCCATGGGAATCGCTCATTACAATGATGGTTTGCTTTGCCATGATGGAAATACCTCCAAAAGTTTCTTAACGGCTAAGGCACGGTGAGATTGACTATTTTTTTCTTCAAGGGTTAATTCAGCTGATGACTTGCCTGTCTCTCCTACAAGGAAGAGAGGATCGTAACCAAATCCATTTTCACCCTTAGGTTCAAAGTTAATGTAGCCTGGCCAGTCTGCTTCAACAACCAAACTTTCCTTGTTTGGACTGGCTACGACTAGGGTTGTATGGAATTGAGCCGAGCGGTCCTTGAGTTCAAAGACCATGGCCAATTCGTGCAAGAGTTTGGCATTGTTTTCACGGTCAGTAGCTCCCACTCCTGCGAAACGAGCTGACCAGACACCTGGCAAGCCACCAAGGACATCGACTTTGAGACCTGAGTCATCTGCCAAAACCATCTTGCCCGTTAATTGGGAAATAGTTTCTGCTTTGAGACGGGCATTTTCTTCGAAGGTCATGCCTGTTTCAGCTACTTCAGGCAGGTCAGGATAGTCATTAAGATTTTCCACATCGTAGCCTAACTTATCAAAGATAGCTCGGAACTCTTTGGTCTTGCCTTCGTTTCGAGTCGCAATCAATAAGGTTTCTCTGACCTTGTTTGTCTCAAAGAAGGCTTCTACATCAACACCTTCTTTGGGTAATTCTACATGCAGGAGTTGCCCATTTTCAACTAAGAGAAAAGCCCCCTGACGTTGGATGACTTCCACATTTCGTCCCATTTCTTGGTTGAGGATATCTACCACAAAAGACAATAAACGGTAGAGAGAACCATAGCGTAAAACAGTAACAGAAACAGGAAAACCTCGATCCTCATCTCGAAATCTTTGGGCAAACTCCAATAGAGGAAAATCCAAGTCATCATCCGTCAACGTCCGGACGCCACCAAAAATACCATAGGACCCGACATACCAGTCCTGTTCATCCTTGTATTCATAAATTTTATTTGTCATAATTCTACATGCTCCACATGAATCTCTTTTTCCAGCCATTCTTCACCAATTTGTGCAAAACTTTGGCTGCTGGCTGTTGTGTAAAAACGGTGATTAAGTGGTCCAGCATCGCGACCACGATTGATTTCAAAATAATTGAGTAAGACTGAAATGTCCCGTACGCACTCTGCCCCACTATCGATAAGTTGGACCTTGGGCCCCATGACATTTTGAATAATAGGTCTGAGCAGTGGATAATGGGTACAACCCAAAATCAGGCTATCCACCTTTCCAACCAAGGGACGCAGGGTTTCATAGACCACTTTCTTGGTGACACTGGTTGACAGGGCACCAGACTCCACCAAGGGAGCAAACTTGGGACAGGCCAAACTCTCCACCTGTAAGTCCGGATCCAAATCATGGATTTTCTGACGGTAGATGTCTGATTGGACCGTCATGGGCGTTCCAATCACTCCGATTTTCCCACCTTGACTGGACTTGATGGCTGCCGAAGCTCCTGGCAAAATCACACCTAGGACAGGAATATCTAGTTGAGCCTTGATTTCTTCCCAGACGACCGCAGTCGCAGTATTACAAGCAATGACAATCATCTTGACATCCTTGGTCAAAAGAAAGTTGACCAACTGCCAAGTATATTCACGAATTTGCTCAGCAGGACGGGGCCCGTAAGGTGCCCGTGCCGAATCTCCAATATAGACGATTTCTTCATGAGGAAGCTGGCGCATGAGCTCGCGCACAACGGTCAAGCCCCCGACACCCGAATCCAAAAAACCAATTGGTCGATTATCCATACAGTCTTCTTTCTAGTCTTTTTTCTGATTGATAGTTCATTATGATTACTGTTTCTTATGAACTATATGACAGCCTAATCAACAACTATCTCTCTTAATCATAATCAAATATCAATAGAATGCAAGGAAAAAGTCTCATCCCTAAACCCTTAGCCAACATAGTGAGAAGTCTGGAACTTTCATCCCAGACTTTTCCTTATTTATTTTTTCTTTTTATTGTTAGCAAGGGCTGCCTTTTGTTGGCGGATGATTTGGTGGTAAACTTGTTGTACCTTAGCTTCGCTTGGTTTTTGACCATTTGCACTCAAAAGAGTACGAACTGCTTCAGCATTCAAACGTGGGTTGTCAGCGAATTCTTTTTCAATTTGCTTACGAACCAAGTACATTCCTCCAAGAGCTCCTCCTAGAAAAGCTAGCACAATCAATACAATTGCTAATAGTAAATCCATCATTTTTCTCCTGTTTCTTTTTGAGTCTCTTTCATTATACCACAAACTAGCCACCCTGACTAGTTTGTTTTACGCTTTCAAGGATGGAATAGACAGCAAAAAAGAACCCTGATTTTCTGCAAAAGAGGGCTCCTTACTGAGTTTAATTTACATAGATAGCCAGTGTTTGATACGGTTTGAGTAGAATTTTCTCAGACACTTCTGCATCTTCATAGTTTGAAAGCAAAATCTGCCCATTTTGGTAGGCTAGAGGTGAGTCAATCTCCACTTCTATAGCATAAAAATTATTGAGGACCAGTAACTGTTCAGCCTCATACTGACGTTCAAAAGCGTAGACTTGTTTGCTATCTTCAAAGGCTGGTTTGTAACTTCCTTCTGAGATGATAGGCATTTCTTTACGGAGTCGAATCAAGTCTTGGTAGAAGGTAAAAATCGGGACTTGGATTTCATTTTCTACATTGATGTGAGGGTAGGATTTTCCTGCCTTCAACCAAGGAGTACCTGCTGTGAAACCAGCATTTTCCGAAGCATCCCACTGCATGGGAATTCGTGAGTTATCACGCGACTTAGCCTGAATAATCTGGAAGGCTTCTTCCTGACTCTTCCCTTCTTGTAAGAGCATCTGATAAGCATTGAGCGATTCGACATCCACATAATCATCTATAGAATCATAGTCTGGGTCAATCATTCCGATTTCCTCGCCCATATAGATATAAGGCGTCCCACGAGAATTCCGATTTATATATTTTGCAAAACGTAAGAAATAAAAGACTGAGACACCAGATCTCAGCCTTTTTCTTTATCCCAAAACCAATTCATCACTAACTAGACTTTGGCCACTATTTTTCTGGAAGAGATGCATGAGATCTTCAACCGTCAGATGCTTTTTCTCCTCTCCCTTGACATCAACCACTATCTTGCCCTGATAGAGCATAATGAGACGATTTCCGTACTCAATAGCATGGTTCATATCGTGGGTAATCATCAAAGTCGTCAACTGATGATCTTCCACAATTTTTTGCGTCAAATCCATCACCATTTGACTCGTTTTCGGGTCAAGTGCCGCAGTATGTTCATCCAAAAGCAAAAGTTTGGGTTTCACCAAGGCTGCCATGACTAGGGTCAAGGCCTGTCTTTGTCCTCCTGAAAGGTATTGAGTATCCACTTTCAAGCGATTCTCAAGACCAATATTCAACTCTTTTAAGGCTTCTTGGAACTGGATTCTATCCTTCTCCTTCACGCCCCAACCAAGCCCTCTCTTCTGCCCGCGTCTCAAGGCAATAGCCATATTCTCCTCAATCGTCAAACGAGAAGCTGTTCCCATCTTAGGATCTTGAAAAACACGGGCGATATCCTTGGCTCTCTTTCTGACACTCAGATTTTTAATGGATTTGCCTGCCAATAAAAGGTCCCCTTCATCCACCGATAGATTGCCAGCCAAGATATTCATCAAAGTGGATTTCCCTGCTCCATTTCCACCGATCACAGAGATAAAATCTCCCTCTTCAACCTCTAAATCTAATCCTTTGAGGACATGGTTCTCATTGACCGTCCCTGCTTCAAATGTCTTGTGAATATTTTCAAGTGTTAATAAACTTGCCATAACTTTCTCCTCCTATTCATTTCTCAATTTCAGACCACGAATCTTTAATCTCTTTTGCAATTCTGGTGCAAATAAAACCAAGGCAAGCAAGATTGCATTAAAGAGACGAACCAGGTTTTGATCTAGATTTGGAATTTCATAGATATTTAAAATAATCAAACGGTAAACAATAGCACCGATTCCGATGGATAACAAGCGGCCTCCAATGGTCAAGTCGTGTATCAAGACTTCCGCAATAATCACTGCACTCAAACCAACAACGATGGTTCCTGTCCCAGAAGTCACATCTGAAAATCCATCATTTTGGGCAAACAAGGAACCACATAGGGCAATCAAACCGTTTGAAATCATGTAACCAACAATCTTCATGGTGTCTACATTGACCCCATTAGCCTCACTCATCGGAATATTGTCTCCAGTCGAACGCAAGACCAAACCAATCTCTGTTTTCATCAACAGGGTCAAGACCAAACAAACAAGTAAGAGACAGGCTAAACTAAGTGAGAAAACAGCTTCTTCAGTTGTCAGCCCTAAGCTCGCCAACTGTTTAAAGACAGTTGAAGAATCTCCCAAGGAAAGATTGGGCACACTTCCCATGATTTTAATATTGATTGAATAAAGCCCTGTCAAGGTCACAATCCCTGTCAAGAGAGCTGGGATTTTCATCTTGGTGTGAAGCATTCCTGATACAAGACCTGCTACCATACCTGCCAGCAAAGCTAGTAAGGTCGCAATCCAAGGATTTGTCCCTGCCTGTATCTGTGATACAACGACAGCCGCCCCCAGAGGAAAGGCTCCCTCAGCAGTCATATCCGCAATATCCAAAATACGGAAAGTCAAGTAGACCCCAATGGCCATAATCGACCACAACAAACCTTCTGATAAACTAGATAATACAAAACTCATCTTAAACCTCCTTATTCCTTGCCTTCTAACTTACTAATATCAATTCCTAGTGCAGCTGCCATTTCTTGATTAGTATGCAATTCCAGTTTTTCAGGCAACTCAACTGCTATATTTTCTGGCTTCTCACCTTTTAAAACACGAATCAGCATGCGAGCTGTCTGTCTTCCCAATTCTTCATAATTGGTACCGTAGTTATACAAGCCACCAACCGCAACCATTTCTGTTGAACCACCAAATACTGGAACCTTGTGTTTAATAGAAACCTGCTTGACTGTTTCCATGGTTGATGAAATGATATTATCCGTTGGTACAAAAACCATATCCACCTCTGCCATCAAGCTTTCTGCAGCAGCCTTGACGTTGTTACTGTCCAAGATTGTTTTTTCAACAACGGTAAAGCCTTTTTCTTCCAGAAGGCGCTTAGCTTCATCCTTTTGTACAACTGAGTTTGGCTCGCTCTGAGTATAGAGAATTCCAATCGTTTTAGCCTTTGGCAACACTTTCTTTATCAAATTGATTTGGGTTGAAATGGCATCTGATGACTGATCGCTTGTTCCAGTTACATTACCTCCAGGATGTTCTCTTGACTCAACTAGCTTAGCACTGACAGGATCTGTTACCGCTGAAAAGATAACCGGTGTCGTTTGCGTTGTATTGGCCAGGCTCTGAGCAGAAGGCGTTGCGATAGCTAAAACGACATCACTAGATTCTGCTAGTTGCTGGGAAATCGTTTTAAGATTTCTTTGTTCTCCTTGTGCATTTTGCAAATCAATCTCAATATTTTTCCCCTCAACATAGCCTTGCTTGACCAGCTCATCTACAAAACCTTCTCTAGTAGCATCTAAAGACTGGTGGGTAATAAATTGCGAAATACCGATACGAAACACATCTTTTTTCTTATCTGCCTTCAACTGATGCAAACTAATCAGAGAGGTCAAGAGGATTCCCACTACCAAGAGAGGGGCTAGTAATTTTCGAACAACTTTCATAATGAAACTCCTTCTCAGAAAAGATAAAACAAAAAACCGCCTAGATACTATCTAAACGGATGCTTGAAATAATCTAACAAGTTATAACTTTGCTAGTCCATTTAGATATTCATCTATATGGACCACAATCAAAAATCTTAGCCACATAGATACAAACAAATTGCTTGAACTGTTTGCATCCATGGTGACATGTCTACAAACACTATCTAAAGTAGCTAAAGTAAAAGTTTTGATTCATCGTTACAGCTTGTTTCTTATTCATTTCTTTTTCTGCTTTCTTTTTTGATGTTTCCTATCTTACCACCTTTTTCATTAGCTGTCAAGAATATTTCAGAATTTTTTAATTTTTTTGAAAATTCTTTCAGGTCGCTTTCAAAAGCCTTTCAAATCAGTCCAACAAAAAAAGGTTTATAATTTCCATAAAAGTTGACATGGAAATTATAAAACCATTATTAGTTTAATCCTTGTTGGTAACGCGCCAATTCGGCTTGGTTAGCCCAAACATAGTGACCTGGACGGATTTCAACCATAGAAGGTTTATCAGTCTCATAGTCGTGTTGACTTGGATCGTAAACCTTCAAGACCTTTTTGCGTTCCAAGATTGGATCTGGGATTGGTACCGCTGAAAGCAAGGCTTGAGTATATGGGTGAATTGGATTGTTAAACAATTCTTCTGTTTCTGCAACCTCTACAATAACACCCTTATAAATAACTGCGATACGATCTGAAATAAAGCGAACGACCGACAAATCATGGGCGATAAAGAGATAAGTCAAACCAAGTTCTTTTTGGAATTTTTTGAGCAAGTTCAAGACTTGGGCACGAACAGAAACGTCCAAGGCTGAAATTGGCTCATCCGCAATAACAAAGTCTGGTTGCATCACCAAGGCACGGGCAATACCGATACGTTGACGTTGACCACCTGAAAACTCATGAGGGTAACGAGTCAAGTGCTCAGCAAGAAGCCCCACTTCACGGATAATATTTTGAACTTTCTCTTTACGTTCTTCTTCATCCTTAAACAGATGGTGATTGTAAAGACCTTCAGAAATAATATAATCAACAGTCGCACGTTCATTCAAACTTGCGGCAGGGTCTTGGAAAATCATCTGGATTCGACGAATCAATTCCGCAGCTTGTTCACGCGATTTCTTACCATTAATCTTTTGACCATCAAAAATGATATCTCCATTACTTGTGTCATTTAGACCGATTATCGCACGACCAATAGTTGTTTTCCCACTACCTGACTCACCAACAAGCGAGAATGTTTCTCCCTTGTTGATAAAGAAGTTGGCATTTTTAACCGCGACAAACTTCTTACTTCCTTCACCGAAGGAAATTTCTAAATCTTTGATTTCTACTAATTTTTCAGACATTTCCTTCCTCCTAGTCTGCCAGATGGGCAAATCCCATTTTATCACGGATCTTATCGTGAAGATTTGCAATCACAGCTGGTTTTTCTACTTTTGGAGCATCCTCATGAAGAAGCCAAGTTTTAGCCCAATGCGTCTCTGATACTGAGAATTGAGGGGCTTTTTGTTCGAAGTCAATCTGCATTGCATAGTCAGAACGCAAGGCAAAAGCATCCCCTTTCAGGTCAGTATAAAGTGACGGAGGTGTTCCTGGGATTGAGTAAAGATCCCCTTTATCATCAGCAAGCTGAGGCAAGCTAGACAAGAGACTCCATGTATATGGATGGCGAGGGTCATAGAAGACTTCCTCAACAGTTCCATACTCAACGATTTCTCCCGCATACATAACTGCTACCTTATCCGCAATACTTGCTACCACACCAAGGTCGTGAGTGATAAAGATTGTTGTGAAATGATACTCATTTTGTAAAGATTTTAGCAAATCAATAATCTGAGCTTGGATGGTCACATCCAAGGCTGTTGTTGGCTCATCACAGATCAAGACATCAGGTCGGCAGGCAAGGGCAATCGCAATAACGATACGTTGACGCATTCCTCCAGAATATTGGAATGGGTATTCATCAAAACGTCTATCTGCGTCTGGAATCCCAACCTTATTCATGTAGTCAATCGCTAATTCTTTCGCTTCTTTGGCTGTTTTTCCTTGGTGTTTTACAATAACTTCTGTAATCTGACTACCAATTGTTTTAATTGGGTCCAAACTAGTCATTGGGTCCTGGAAGATAGTCGCAATCTTAGCGCCACGAATTTGTTCCCAATCCTTGTGAGAAGATAAGGCTGTCAAATCTTGACCACGATAGTCAATGCTACCTTGGGCAATACGACCATTTTCTTCGAGCATACCTGTGAAGGTCTTTGTCAAAACAGATTTACCTGATCCTGACTCACCTACCAAGGCTAATACTTCTCCTTCAACTAGTTCAAGGGAAACACCGCGAATGGCTGTCAATACTTTGTCACGAACGTCAAATTCCACGACAATATCGCGAGCAGTCAAAATTACATTTTTTTCTTTTGTCATTTCTACTCCTATCTATGTGTACGTGGATCACTAGCATCCGCTAAGTTTTGACCAACTACGAAAAGGGACAAGGATACCAAGACAAGAGTTGTCAATGGAATCCAGAACAAGTAAGCATTGGTTGTTACGTTTTGTGAATAATCCGAAATCAAACGACCCAAACTTGGCACAGTAATCGGTAAACCAAGACCGAAGAAAGACAAGAAGGCTTCGTATGAGATAAAGCTTGGAAGCATTTGAGTCATGGTTGTCACAATAACAGACACCAATTGAGGCATGATATTTTTGGCAACAATCTTCAAGGTTGGTGTTCCCAACGTACGGGACGCCAAGTTGTATTCCAAGTCACGATAGCGCAAGATTTGCACACGGATCATGAAGGCAATCCCAATCCATGTTGTTACACTCATGGCAAAAATCAGATTCCAGAATCCAGCTCCGATTGAGTAAGTCAAGACAATGACAATCAAAAGAGATGGGATGTTTGAGATGACGTTATAAACTTCCATCATCACACGGTCTACTGATTTTGAAATTCCCCAAATACCACCGACAAAGACACCGATAACCAAGTTAATCACTGTCGCAATCACAGAAATGAGGATAGAGTTACGAGCTCCGAACCAAACACCGTCAAAGAGCGATTTACCGTTACTGTCAGTACCGAACCAATGCTCAGCATTTGGCTTGATATAACGAGCACTAAAGTCGTTTACCTTGCTGACATCATTGAAATCAAACTTAGAAAACATTGGGTAGATGAAACTCATCAAAATGATAGCTACCAAAATTCCCAACATGACTACAGTTGATTTTTTCTTCATGAATTGTCTAAACACTGAACCCCAGTATGAATAAGCTGGCGCATCAATGGCTTCAGAGGCAAAATCGTCACGTTTTACAAACTGAAATTTTTCTTTATCGATTGTAGACATTATTTGCCTCCTTTCTCAGTCAATTTAATACGTGGGTCAATAATAGTCATCCAAATATCTCCCAAAAGAAGTGAGAAGATAGAAATACATGTAAAGATGAAGACAAGACCAACGACCATAGAGTTATTAGATGCTTTTACAGAGTCAATCAACATTTTACCCATACCTGGGAAGGCGAAGACTGTTTCAGTAAGGGTTGCACCACCGATAACCCCGATAACAGCACCAGGAATTCCTGAAACCAGCGGAACCATGGCATTTTTAAAGATGTGTTTATTTGAAATTTCTTTTTCAGACAAACCTTTGGCACGAGCAAAACGAACAAAGTCCTGCGACTGCAAGTCAATCATGTAACGACGAATCCAAATAGCGGTACCAGGAGCACCCAATAAACCAAGGATAACTGCTGGTAAAACATACGAACGCCAATCTCCAGCACCCAAGATAGGGAATGAATCTGGCAAGCCGATTGAAGAACCAGCCAAACGAACGATATAAACCAAGGCAATCGTTGGAAGAGCCATCAAGAAGGTCAAAGCCCCTGTTGAGAAGCTATCAATCCAAGTATTCTTGAAGCGAGCCATAGCTGAACCAAGTGGCACGGCAATCGCATAAGAAATCACCAAACCAATCAATCCAACGACAGCAGAGCTGGCAATCATAGAAGGATATTGGTAGTTACTTTCAGTAGCTGTATAGGGATCATCTTTTCCGTAGTTGGCTACTTCACGAGAATCAGCCTGACTAGGTGATTTGTAGGTTCTTGAGTAAATATTTACAGAAGAAGTTTTCTTACCTGTTGGGAACTGAACTTGAGCCGTTTTTGTTTGTCCTTGTCCCTGAGTAATAACCTGTAAAACAGGGCTATTAGCATAGGTTGGATAAGAGTCACCTAAATTGATGTTCACAAAGTTTTGATGCACAAACGGGAACTGACTGTTGAAGTACAAGAGATATTTGTGTTTTGTTCCTGAACCAACCAAGGACCATCCGATAGCTGGATCATTTTCGAAACGAAGGTAACGTTTCAAGTCTGGATTTTCAGGGTCTTGGATTTTATTTGTATGATCAATATCAATCAAGTTAGCATAAAATTTGAAAACACGTTCAAAAATTGGGATTTCACGAGTAGCGTAGAATTGGCCACTTTCAGTAAATTCTCCCAAGGTCCAACCATGACCGATTTGTTTGATGTATTTTTCATAGATAGCCTTGTTGGTGTCATTGGCTTCAACTGTTACAGAAGCATCCATCTGGCTAGCTTTTTCTTGCAACTCTTTGGTATCGTAGTACTCGATATAGCCCATACGCTCATAAACGGTATTCTCATAGTTATCACGTTTATCAGCAGTTGTCGCAATCTTGTTATAGTTGGTATCCTGTTTGAAAATCAATTTTCGAGGAACCATTGTATAGATAATCGTGTAAGTCAAGGTTGTTACTAAGAAGATAGAAACCAATGACCGCAAAACACGCATAAAAATATATTTTTTCATATCATTTCCTTTAAAAATCCCAAAAGAACCTTCTCCTCATGGAGAGAAAGTTCTATTGAAAATTATTTACTTCACATGACTTGCCAATTCTTTTTGAGCTTTCTCGTTTGACTCAGTCTTTTCTTTCAACCATTTTTCACGAGCTTTTTCATACTCTTCTTTGGTGATTGCTTTTTCACCAACTTCAGTATACTTCAAGTATCCTGCATTTTCACCTTTAAGACCAGCTACAGAATATGAAGAACTAAATGGTAGAACCTTTGAAACAAATGAAACGGCTGTTTCTTTAGGAGAAGCCATTACTGGAATTGTCAAAGCATTGTCAGTCAACCAAGCTTGTGCTACTGCGTATTTTTCATAACGTTTTTGAACATCTTGGTTTTCGCTGTTTGCGTCATCAAGTAATTTTCCATAGTCAGCTAAACCAAGTTTGCTCACTACTGATGCATCAGTGTTTTGGTCGATACCAAGGTAAAGACGAGTGTTTCCTCCCTTAATGACGAACTGATCCAAGAAAGTAGACGGATCTTGATAATCAGGGTTCCATCCTGACAAGGTATGGATATCCCAGTCTTGCTCTTTAGCTGTCGGAGCGCTAAATGAAATTGGTAAAGCTTCTGCTTGAGTCATTTGTTGCAAGTCTACAACAACATTATCTGAACCCAATACTTTTTCAATTGATTGTTTCAATGATTGAACACGGTTTACAACCGCTGTTGATTCTTGGATAACCAAGGCATCCAAGTGGATTGGGAATTCAACACCTTCAGCTTGTAGACTTGATTTAGCTTTAGCAAAGACTTCTTTAGCTTTTTCTTCATTGTAAAGTCCATTTTGAGAATCTGCTAGAGACACGTTTGACCAAGTAGAAGAATTTGTCTTAGCCAAGCTATCTTGTACCAATTCACCAAATGTCTTCTTACCAACTTGAAGATTATAAGGTGCAAACGTATTACGGATGGCTACTGAAGCTCCATCAGTACCATTTGTTTGAGCTGAGTAAGAATTGCGATCGACTGCAAAGTTCAAGGCTTGACGGAATTCCTTGTTTAGCAATGCTTTCTGAGTAGATGTCTTTTGAGCATCACTTGTTTTGGCAGTGTGGTTATAGGTTGTACGGCCATAGTTCAAGCTGACAGTTGCAACACCCGCACCTGGTTCATTAAAGTAAATGTTATCTTTGAAGTCAGCTGCATATTTTTCATATGTAGAACTTGTAGGGAAGATACGCGCCTTGCTATATTGACCATCGGCAAAACCTTTGGCAATCACATCTTGGTCCTTACCATCCCAGAAAGTGAACTTAACGTTCTCAATTTTTACATTTTCTTTGTCCCAGTAAGCATCATTTTTAGCCATCTCGATAGATGATTTTGGAGTTACAGATTTTAAGACAAATGGACCGTTATAAAGAATAGAGTTAGCATCTGTTGGGGCACCAAAACCTTCCCCTTTTGAAGCTAAGAATTCTGCATTAACCGGCATCAAAACACCACTAGTGGTCTTGTCATTCCAGAAAGTTTCTGGCTGGTTCAAGGTATATTCTAGTGTTTGATCATCAAGTGCTTTTACACCAACGGTTGAAAAATCGCTTGTTTCACCCTTGATATAAGCTTCTAATCCCTTAATAGAAGAGCTAACGATTGAAAGTCCTTTTGATTTTCCATCTACGGCGTGTTTCAAACCAGTAACGAAGTCTTTAGCAGTGACAGGAGCGTATTCTTCTCCCTCTGCAGTTACCCATTTAGCATCCTTACGGATTTTATAGGTATAAGTCAAACCATCTTTTGAAACTGTCCATGATTCAGCAATAGAAGGAACCAGGTTACCATATTTATCATTAGCCAACAAACCATCTACAGCATTTGTTGTGACGAATGATGTTGAATCGATATTGCTGACGATATAATCCAAGGTTTCTGGATCTGTTTGATAAACATATTGGTAATCTTTTGCTAGTTTAGCATTATTTGAACTAGTGTTTGAACACGCAGCTAGAACTCCTGACGCTAATAAGGTAGCTCCCGCTACAGCAAGCACTTGACTTTTTTTCATTTCTTTACTCCTCTTATAAAGTATAGGTTATTATTAATTATACCATATATTTCAAGATATTTCAAGAAAAGTAAACGAATTTTCAGAATATTTAGGCTTATTAACACAAAAAATCTGAAAAAGCTATTGACTGAAAATCATTTTCAAGGTATAATAATAAACGTTAAGGCGGTATAGCCAAGTGGTAAGGCACGGCTCTGCAAAAGCTTGATCGTCGGTTCAAATCCGTCTACCGCCTTCTATAACTTGATTTATCAAGTTGCAAATGAACAGAAAGCCCCGTTTGAAGGGCTTTTTTCTTTTGATAAATATATATAATTTACAAACATTTTGGGGCTAAGTTTTTCGAGGATACAATTCCCTCTTGAAATCAACTGAAAAAAGCTTCGTCACGCCTGGTGACAAAAGCCTCTAGTTTACTCTGTTTCTTCTTCTATTTCAACTTCGGTAATTTGGACTTTTACCTTGGTAACACGTCCATTTTTCACCTTATCATTGGTTAGGATAAGCTGTTTGTTTTGGCTGACCAATTCATAGCTGAGTTTCTCAGTCGTTGGAATACTCCCAATTCCTGTCAAATAATAACCAGCGATGGTATCAACGTCATCACTTTCCAGTTCAACATCAAAGTAGCTATTAAAATCATTGAGATTCATGGTACCTTGAACAATATAAGTATCTTCTCCAATTTTATGAACTTCGATTTCAGCCTTATCTGTTTCGTCATCGATTTCCCCAACGATTTCCTCTAAGAGGTCTTCAAGTGTCACCAAACCAGCCATCCCACCGTATTCATCTAGCAAGATTGCCATTTGTCTTTGGGTATTGCGCAATTCTTTTAGCAAGTCATCCACAAAAATAGTTTCAGGAACAAAAAGTGGATCTTGTAAGATTTTCTTCCAAACAATATTGTCAAAACCGTCCACAAAGCCCGCCTTAAGGAGACTCTTGGTGTGAATGATCCCAATCACGTTATCCTTGTCTCCATCATAGACAGGGATACGAGAATAATTTTGTTTTAAAATACTTTGGATAATGATTTGACTATCATCCTTAATATCAACCATGAAGGCATCCGTTCGAGGAACCATGACTTCTCTGGCCATTAATTCGTCCAGTGAAAAGATCCCTTGTAACATCTCAATTTCGTCAGCATCTAGTGTTTCTTCACTTTTTGTCAACATGTACTCAATTTCATCACGGGTCATTTTTTCGTCAGCATCGTCAAAGGTCATAGGAGTCAAGCGACTCAAGAGATTGGTAGATGCAGACAAGAGCCAAACAAAGGGACTAACTAGTTTCCCCAGCCCAATGATAACTGGCGCTGTACGAATCGCCAAGGCATCCTTTAGATTAAGAGCGATTCTCTTAGGATACAATTCCCCAAAAACGATGGAAATATAAGTCAAAAATGCTAAAGATAGAAAACTTGCAATAGCATAAGCTGTTTCACCATTTCCAAGCCACGATGCAATTTCTCGTCCCAGAGTCTCTGCCAAACTCGCCCCAGATAAGATCGTAATCAGGGTAATCCCTACTTGAATGGTTGATAAAAAGTGGTTAGGATTTTCTAGTACCTTCAGCAGACGGATATAGCGTCTATCTCCTTCTTCTGCCTTTTGTTCAACCCGCGCACGGTTTAGTGACACCATGGCCATTTCTGTGGCTGAGAAAAAGGCATTCAACACCGTCAAGATAAACAATAAAACAAATTGTAGCAACAAATTCTGACTACTTGGGTCTTCCATAGTTCTTCTCCTAAAATAGTATCTTATCCTTTATTATATCACAAAATCTAGTCCAGTACATATTATTTTTTCTCATACTCTTCGAAAATCTCTTCAAACCACGTCAGCTTTATCTGCAACCTCAAAGCTGTGCTTTGAGCAACCTGCGGCTAGCTTCCTAGTTTGCTCTTTGATTTTCATTGAG
>ERZ773031.496-NODE-496-length-21238-cov-10.295048_pt1 | contig 21238 bp, 17 predicted proteins | sample MGYA00511666_ERZ773031 | MGnify/ENA primary metagenome ERZ773031 (study PRJEB29015, sample SAMEA2738135) | human oral metagenome | biome: human oral; feature: human-associated habitat; material: saliva | place: China | collected 2250 ...
TGTTATCGTTGACGAGGCAACTGGTAAGGGTGTACAGGGTGTAACTTCTAACCGTTTGGCTGTTGTTTACGTAAAGTAATCAATCATACAAATTAAGAAGTTAAACCTTCTATAAAGTAATATGGGATGTACCTCAAGGGGTGCATCCCTTTTTCTTATTCTAGATGAATGGGGTTTAAGTTCTGTTGAGTGATTTGGTTGTAGAATGATTGTCTAATAGTTGGGATTGATTCGTATTGATACATTGTTTATTAAATATGGGAGAGATGGAAAAGTTATCAAAGATAGGGAGATATGAGTTTATGGCAGAACCTTTTCATTGCGATTTCTCTAATCATCTATTCATGGGACATTTAGGTAATCATATGCTTAATGCAGCTGATTTTCATAGTAATGAGCGGGGTTATGGCATGAATTATCTTAATACTATCAACAAAACATGGGTGTTGAGTCGTCTCGCTATCGAAATGGAGGATATGCCTAAAGCATACGACAAGTTTTATGTTGAGACATGGGTTGATGATGCTATGAAGTATTTTACAAGTCGCAACTTTAAGGTCGTTAGTGAGTCAGGACACATTTATGGATATGGTAAGAGCGTTTGGGCACTCATCGACACGGGTACTCGTGAGCCTTCAGATATCTTTTCTATCCGTGAAGGTCTTATTAATGAATACATAGAGAAGGACTATATTTGTCCGATTAGTAAGTCTTCGCGTGTGAAGATAACAGATAAGGCTTCACTTATTCGTTCTATTGATACCTATTATAGTAATGTGGATGTGAATGGGCACATCAACTCTGTTAAGTATATTGAACATATATTTGACTTGTGGGATTTAGCTTGGTATCGTCAGCATACAATTAAGCGTCTTGAGATTGCATACGTAGCTGAGTCTCATCAAGGTGATTGCTTACATTTCTATCGTGAGCAGCGTGATTCAGACTTAGACTTTAATGTGAGAATAACAAAGAGCAATGAACTTTGTGAAGAAACAGAGACTTGTAGGTGCAGGGTGTTATTTGTCTGATAGAATGAGGTAACTCCCATCCATTAATAATTGTTCCTCGTCCATAAGTTCCTTCATAACCTTGGTGACCATATCCCAATCCTCATCAAGCAGTCTAACCTCTGTCACAAGATGTCTCTCGCCATCAGCTACCATTGCGAGGAGCTTTTCTTTTATCTCCTCTTGCTGGTCGTGATTATCGTGATGAGTATGAGAGAGACATACATCACACTGCTCACAATCTACTGATTTCTTCTCTCCGAAATAATAGAGCAGCTGTCTACTTCTACAAACCCTATCGTTCTGTGCATAATTAATAACAGAATTAATGCTCTTCTGGAATTGCTCCTTCCGCTCTTCGTAAACGCTTTTATCCAGTATGACATTGCTACCATCAACACGATCTCTCTTATAGCTAATGAGCGGAATACTCTTGCGAGGAATGAAATCTATGATGCGTTTCTTGCTTAGATTTACAAGCACCATATAAGTTTGATTGCGGTCAAGACCGGCCTCTTGCGCTATGTAACTCTCATCGACATAACCATAGTCAGTAAATAATCCACCATAGTTCCTAAGTAGAGATATGACGACATCATTCTCTTTCTCGCTTAATGAATCAAGTCGATAAAGGTCATCCCGTCTTAACAAGAACCGCACACGTGCATTATTATCTGGGTTCGGTTCGTAATCAATATAACCAGCTCGTTGTAATAGAATCAACGCAGCGTTGGCTCGGATAGGGAAGTGTTTAAATGTTGCACAGAACTTATCAATAGGGAACTCAAACGTACAGCCTTCACCGCTATTCACGCCTATTTGATAGAAATAGGCTAAGTGCTCATATACCTGTTGTACATATTCTTTCGGAGGGAACGTGTCTTCGACTCTCTTTTGTAGCGTTCGGTTATCATGCCCATTATAGAGAAGAACTGCATAAGCCTTCTGCCCATCACGCCCTGCGCGCCCTGCTTCTTGGAAATAAGCCTCGAGCGAACTAGGGCAATCCATGTGTACCACTACACGCACGTCGGCTTTGTCAATTCCCATACCAAAGGCATTCGTCGCAACCATAACATGCACCTTGTCATGTTGCCATTCACTTTGACGTTGATCCTTCACGGCTGGTTCCAGTCCTGCATGATACCATGTTGCAGATATACCATACTGCATAAGCAGTTGCGCAACCTCTTTCGTTCGCTTCCTACTACGACAGTAAACAATAGCCGTCTTTGGTATTGATTGAAGGATATGAACCATCTCCGCCTCTTTATCTTCCGCCTGTCTGACAACATACACAAGATTCTTTCGCTCGAAGCTCATACGGAAGACATTCTTCTCTGTGAAACCGAGTCGTTCCTGTATATCGTCAATAACGTCAGGTGTGGCAGTGGCAGTTAACGCAAGGATAGGTACGTTGGGTACGAGCTTTCGTATCACTGCTATTTGCAAATAGGATGGGCGGAAGTCGTAACCCCATTGACTAATGCAATGAGCCTCATCTACCGTGATGAAACTCACTTTCATGTGTTTTAGTTTGATTTGGAAGAGATCAGAACTAATGCGCTCGGGTGAGATGTACAATAACTTAACGCCACCAAAGATACAATTCTCCAATGTTGTTACAATCGCATCTCTACTCATCCCAGAGTAGATAGCTGCTGCGGCTATTCCTTTGTGTCGAAGGTGCTCCACTTGGTCTTTCATCAATGCGATAAGCGGAGTAATGACAATGCACACGCCATCTTGGGCTAATGCTGGTACTTGGAAGGTTAGTGATTTACCTCCTCCTGTTGGCATTAGGCCTAAGGTATCCTTCCCTGCACCGATACTCTCGATAATTTCTCTTTGAATACCACGAAAGTCGGGATACCCCCAGTACTTATGAAGAATGTCAAGATAGGACATTGGACTTGCTACTTTGAGCTTTGATGTTTGACCTTTAGTGTTTGGACTTTGACCTAGAAACCAGGAACTTTGAACTTGGGTGTTCGCTCTTTAATCTTTGGGCTTTGAAGGCAGGAAGGGGCTATTCAGCCTAAATCTTACTTATGACCACCCTACATTCGTCAACGATTATTACTCCTCTGTAGGTCTTATATCCTCAATCTGCAGCTGCACAGCTCCCCGTTTGAAGACATTGTCCTCGATGGTATAAGCAATATCAAACGAACGCTTGGATTTGATGTATCGTGCCGACGCACTCTGTCCGAAAGCAATACCATTCATAACATTGTTTGATTTCGAATCAACGAGTTCCAGCTTGATATGCTCTTGCTCACGTCCAACGACTTTACTTGTTCCGAAATCGTACACATCCAACGTACAGAAGATAGGTTTAGGATTTGCGGGGCCGAAAGGTGCAAATCGCTTCAAGTCACTATGTAGTTTCTTCGTAATATCTTTGAAGTCTATGACGGCATCAATGTCTAGTATGGCTTCCCGCTGTTCAGGTTCGATATGCTCCTCTACGTATGCTTGGAACCGCTTACGGAACTCCTTAACATCCGACCACTTCATCGTTAGGCCAGCCGCATAAGTATGTCCACCGAAGTTTAGAAGTAAATCACGGCAACTCTTGATAGCCGCATAGACATCAAAACCAGCTACGCTACGGGCAGAACCAGTAGCAAGATTCTCGTCACGGGTCAGTACAACTGTCGGGCGGAAATATATCTCAGTGAGGCGGGAGGCAACAATACCGATGACACCTTTCTTCCAGTGTTCGTCATACAGTACGATACTGGATTGGTGCTTCTGACTCTCTAGGCGTGCCACAATCTGGTTCGCCTCTTCCGTCATCTGCCTATCGACGTCCTTGCGTTGTTCGTTATATTCATCGATATGTTTTGCCTGATTGAGCGCTAGGCTATACTCGCGTTCAACTAATAGATCCACACTCTTCTTACCATTCTCCATTCTTCCGCTGGCGTTAATGCGCGGTCCTATCTTGAAGATAATATCACTCATGGATAGTTCCCGCCCATTCAGCCCACAGATGTCAATAATCGCTTTAAGTCCTAAGCTAGGATTCTGGTTGAGCTGTTTCAATCCGTGGAAGGCAAGAATACGATTCTCGTCAATTACTGGCACAAGGTCGGCGGCTATACTAACGGCACAGAAGTCGAGTAGGGGAACGAGACGTGAGAACGGAATATTATTATTCTTAGCAAAGGCTTGCATGAACTTGAAGCCCACACCACAGCCACATAAGCTCTTAAAAGGATAAGAGTCATCTGGTCTTTTGGGGTTCAATATCGCCACTGCGGGCGGCATAGTCTCGTCAGGCACATGATGATCACAGATGATGAAATCAATTCCTCGCTGCTTAGCATAGGTAATTTCTTCTATGGCTTTAATACCGCAATCAAGGATGATAATAAGTTTCACACCCGTTTCTGCGGCATAATCAATTCCCTTCTTACTCACCCCATAACCCTCATCATATCGGTCGGGGATATAGTAATCAATGTTAGAATAAAACTGTCGTAAGAATTTATAGACCAGCGCAACAGCCGTGCACCCATCTACGTCGTAATCTCCGTAAACAAGGATACGCTCCTTATGCCCCATTGCGTCGTTCAACCTGTCAACGGCGGCATCCATATCTTTCATTAAGAAGGGGTTGATGAGGTCGGCCAGCTGTGGTCGGAAGAATCTCTTCGCAGCACTCTCCGTCGTTATCCCGCGACGTATAAGCAGAGATGCAAGTGTAGGGCTCATGCCTAACTTATCACCTAATTCCTTAGCAGCATTACTCTGCTCGGTTGTCGGTGGCGTATAGTTCCATTTAAAATGCATCTTAATTTATTTTTATTTCTGCCCGTAAAGGTACAAAAAAAAAGCCAACCGCCGTGATGGCTAAGATGAATATTTGTATTAGATAGGCATAGGAAGTCCCACTTTCGCAGGTGTGGAACGGCTGTTACATATCGCCTTTGCGACTCATGATGTATATGTTTCTGATCCGTTTCCGTTGCTATTTGTATGATTTTATGATAGGTATTTGCAGGTGGAAAGGGTAGGGGAATGGCATATTCAGGAACGGCTAAGAATCTTTTTAGTAGCCTTATATACTACGCTCACTTGCGGTTTCCGTGTTTGTTTTATACGCTTCTTGTATTATTTCCGTGCTTATTCTGTATTTGCGCAATACGTATGTTATTATATTATCTAAGTCTGATAATTAATTATCACGCTTAGATAATTAATTATCAGACTTAGATAATACTTTATCACGCTTAGATAATACAGTTATATACGTATCAAAACAATGCAGAACGCCTGAGAAAAGAAAGCGAATACGGGGAAAATGAAATGCAATACGTATGTTTTTCTTCCTCTTTGATTATGTTTTACGGGCGGTTATGGGTGGTTATACTATTGTATAGGGTGTTTTGCACGATGTATTGTTGATGTGTGAAAGTGGGGATAGATTGGTTTGTTCGAGGCTTAGGGCATAAAAAATCCCGCTCCATAGCTATGGAACGGGAAGAGTTATTTGTGATTGGAATCTAAGCGATTAGAGTCCCATCTTCTTGCGAATATCCTTAGGAATTGCATTCTTGTTAATCATGTAGTCCATGGTGTTAGCAGCAATGAAGTCCTTTGTCATGTACCAGATACCCTTGTAGTCACCAGTCTCACCCCAAGAGTTCTTTACCATGTAGTATTCCTTACCATTCTGATCCTTTGCAATACCAAATATGAGCATACCATGGTCATCGGTTAGCTCCCAGTTGTCGAAACGCTCTTGACGCTGCTTCTGTGTAGGGGTAATCTCTGGTACATTTACGCCGAGAGAGTCGATCAAGTCCTTCTTCTTCGCAGCCGATAGACCTAGCCAGTGAGCCATGTCACTGCCCTTCATGCTCTCAACTTTCTTGCCATCAACCATGTAAGCGAGTCCCTTGCGTGAGAAACCGGGCTCACTAACATCGCCACCCCAAGCAACGGTGTAACCATTCATTACGGCATTGTCGATGACGCGCATCATCTCATCCATCGGAAGGTTGTAAGATTGTGGGTAACGCCAGTTGTCCTGTACTTCTACAGCGAATGTGGTGTAGAATGGATGGTGTGTGTAAGAGGTAATGGTTACGTAATCGTCCCAATTCACACCGAGGCTTGCAGCGAAAGTCTCTGGAGTGTATTGCTTGCCTTCGTATGTGAACTTATCTGGGCACTTGCCGAGGTAAGCATCGAGAATGCCTTGCAATCCAACCTTCCATTGACCAGAAATCTTGTTAGCCTTGTTGCGTGCAACTGCATTTACGTATGGTTCCATCAATGAGAAGAACTCGTTGAAGTTATTCAATGAGTCGCCATAGAGTGAACCAGGGAAAGGCATTGCACTCTCTGGTACGATACCATGGTGCTGAATGGTGTAAAGTACATCGTATGCTGAACCGCCTTGTGCGAACTGGCAATCGCCATGCAGACGAACAACTTGAACGGCACGATCCATGTAAGTCTTGTTAGCTACGAAGCTCTCGCAGAGGTCGTAAGTCTTACCAGTCTTCTTGAGAATCTCCGCCTCGAAGTAGCTAAGTGTGGAGTAATCCCAGCACGTACCTGAGCGGTTCTGGTCTTTAATACTTGTAATTGGATTCTGCTTTACTACCGTAAAGACAGGCTTGTTAGAAGCAGATGCTTCTTTCTTGTCTGCAGCGTTAGCGCCTATCGCTACCAAAGCGAGCAGTGCTACTACTAATGTTTTCTTCATAAAGTTGTAAATAAAAGTAGGCTGCCATTGTTAGCTTTTGCATTGAGTGGCAGCCTTGGATGAAATTATTAATTATATGTTATCAATTACTTTCTGTTGGCTGCGATAAACTCTTCAACATCCTTTGGATGGTAAGGGATAAGGTCTTTACCAATAAAGCGACATCCCTCCTTGGTGATGAGGATATCGTCCTCAAGACGTATTCCACCGAAGTCTTTATACTCATCGAGCTTATCGAAGTTCAAAAAGTCAGCGCAGTGTTTCTTTGCTCTCCATTCGTCAATGAGAGCAGGGATGAAGTAGATACCAGGCTCATCAGTTACCACGAATCCTTCTTCCAGACGGCGACCCATACGCAAGCAGTTCGTTCCAAATTGCTCTAGGTTAGGGCGTGTCTCCTCATCGAATCCTACGTTAATCTGGTCGAATGATTCCATATCATGAACGTCCATACCCATCATGTGACCTAATCCGTGAGGCAGGAACATTGCGTGTGCGCCAGCAGCAACAGCAGCGTCTGTATCGCCCTTTGCTAAGCCTAATTCTTTCATGCGATCGAAGAGAATACGGCAAATAGCAAAGTGAACATCGGCATACTTGACTCCTGGTTTCGCATACTTCAAAGCAGCGTCATGACATTCCTCAACAACCTTGTATATCTCTAATTGTCTCTGCGTAAACTTGCCATTTACTGGGAAAGTACGTGTGTTATCCGAGCAATAGTGGTTGATGGTCTCGGCACCAGCATCACATAATGCAAGTCGACCTGATTCCAATACAGCCATTGATGGGATACCATGCATAATCTCACCATGTTGTGAGAAGATGGTTGGGAAAGAAACCATTGCACCGTATGAACTGGCGATACCGCTAACCTGTCCACCAACGTACTTCTCCGTTACGCCAGGTTTAGCAATGATCATAGCCGTTGTGTGCATCTTATAACCAATAACGGCAGCACGCTCCAGTTCTTCGATTTCTTCTTGCGTCTTCACAGAACGCATCTTTACGACGGCACGGATGAGATCCATGCTTGCTGATTCTTTCTGCTGGTTAGGATGAATACCGAAGAGGTCAAAGATCTGAATCTTTATATCGGCACGATAAGGGGGAAGGAAATGGACTTTACGATGCTCACGCAATGCGTTGTTGCAAATCGTCTTGAGTCCTTTCATGTCTACTGTGTTAGCCACGCCAACGGCATTGGCCATGTCTCTAACAGAATCAACACTTCCATACCAAACGATGTCATCAATGTCGATGTCGTCACCAACGAGTGTCTCGGTGTCGTTATCAACATCAATCACACCAACGAGCCCATCACGCTTCATACCGAAGTAATAGAGGAAAGACGAGTCTTGGCGGAACGGATAATAACCATTTGCAGGGAAGTTTGCAGGTGATTCGTTATTGCCAAAGAGAATGATGATACCACTCTTTACGAGCTTCTTTAGCTCTGCTCGGCGGTTTACATAAGTTTCTTTGCTAAACATATTTCAATAAATTAGATGGTTTGATTGCAAAGATAGTTATTTTTGGTTGAAAGTTATTAACTTTGCAGTTGTTTTTTAACGAGTTTTTATGCAAATTGATAGGAATACGGGCTTAGTATTAGAAGGAGGTGGCATGCGCGGAGTATTTACCTCGGGCGTATTGGATGCTTTTATGAAGTATAATCTTCGTTTTAAGTATGTCGTAGCTGTATCGGCTGGTGCCTGTAACGGCTTGTCATATATGAGCAGACAGCCCCGCCGTGCACGTATTTCTAACATCGATATGCTTGCCAAGTATGATTATATAGGTTTACGCCATTTGGTAACACAGGGCTGCATTTTTAATCCTGAGTTGTTGTATAAGCAGTTTCCATTTGAGCTTGTTCCCTTCGATTATGATGAGTACTTCCGTCAAAGTAAGTTAGGCGAAGTCTATGAGATGGTTGTAACGAATTGTGAGACTGGGTTAGCTGAATATCTTACCGAAACTGAGGGCAATGCGAAGAGATTAAATGAGTTAGCACGAGCATCCTCCAGTTTGCCTTATGTAAGCAAAATTGTCACCATAGATGGCAAACCTTTGTTGGATGGTGGTATTGTTGATTCCATTCCTGTTCAACACGCTATTGAGACTGGGCACGAAACCAACGTAGTGATTTGCACACGTAATAAAGGATGGCGGGATAAGGGTAAAGACTATAAGCAACCTAAGTTTATCTATCGTAATTACCCCCGCCTACGCGTTGCATTAAGTCATCGTATAGAGGTGTACAATCGTCAGTTAGATTTGATTGACGAGTTAGAAGAACAAGGAAAGATACTCGTCATTCGTCCAGAGAAGCCCGTTGTTGTTGGTAGAATGGAGAAGGATGTCAACAAGCTCGAAGATCTTTACGAAGAAGGATTCCGCTTAGGCGAAGACTTTATAAAGGAACATGTCGAGTAATGGGAGTAGTTTCGTTGAACAATTATAGGAAGCGCTTCACATTAAATTATCAGTCCGAATAGTTTGCCATTATGTAAGAAATTATCATTACCTTTGTATCTGTTAATAACTAACCATTACATTTTGAAATAATAATATTATGACACAAGAGGAATATAACCTTTTAGACATTGATTTTGCTCATTGCCCTGGCTCTCATTGTGGAAAAGCAAATGAATGCTTCCGCCACGTAGCCTATCAGATGCTTGCAAATTGCACACGAGATTGTTATATGGTAACCAATCCGAATGTGATAACGGGCAAGCCAAATTGTCCGCTCTTTATATCTAACCGCAAGGAACGCTATGCTTGGGGAATCTCACACATCTTTGACAACGTGCGTGCCTCCGATTTGCGTGGCGTCCGACTGAGCGTTATGCAATGCTTCGGTGCAGCTACCTATTATCATGTTAAGGAACAGCTCCGTGCCATCACCGAAGAAGAACAACAGGACGTCCGTGATGCCTTTACCGAGAACGGTTATGACGGGCAGAGCATTGAGTTCGATCGCTATGAAGAGCATTATCCCGTGCTTATGCGCATGAAACGTTATAAGTAAGCACAGTCTTCGCCTTTCAATTATAAATTCTTTTCTGCTTATATAAGTAATACGATGATACTTATATAAGCAGTACGATCGTATTCCTATAAGACCTATCGAGTTCTACACGTTTGTATAGCGAATTATACAGGCGTGTATAACTGATTATACAGACGTGTATAACTCGTTATACAAACTTGTATAATGCGGTTGATAAAGGCTAAGGAGGATGCGATGTCAAGTATAAGTGCAATCGTACATTAACTTATAGGTGCATTGCATGGGTATTAGGAGTAAGATTGTAGTCTAATTGGATGGCGGAAGATAATGCTATCTTCTCTGTCTATATGGGTAAAAATAAAGGATTCCTCACTGGTATATTGCTGTGAGGAATCCTTATAACTGGATTGAATCTATAAATTCAAAGAGAAAGCTTTTTCTATTGTGGGTTAGACCAATATCGTTCGCTTAGTCTTTGTCGTCTTTTAGTAAATCAGGACGTAACCGCTTTGTGCGCTCCATTGCTTGATCGAACTCCCATTGCTTGATCTTAGCTTCATTACCGCTTAGCAATATCTCTGGTACATCCCATCCTTTATAACTGCGTGGGCGTGTATAGATTGGAGCGGAAAGCATATCGTCCATAAAACAATCAGAGAGCGCACTTTGGTCGTCACTGATAACGCCCGGAACGAGTCTAACTACAGCGTCGGCAATGATAGCAGCAGGTAGTTCGCCACCCGTAAGCACGAAGTCGCCTATAGATATTTCACGTGTAATGAGATGGTCACGTACTCGCTGGTCAATCCCCTTATAGTGACCTGCAAGAATGATGATATTACCCCCCATTGATAAGTCATTGGCTATCTTCTGATTGAATTGTTCGCCATCGGGAGAGGTGAAGATAACGTCGTCATAATCTCTCTCTTCCTTTAAAGCACTAATACAATTATCAATAGGTTCAATCTGCATAACCATTCCAGCCTGTCCGCCGAATGGATAATCGTCCACTCTGCGCCACTTATCCTTTGTATAATCACGAAGGTTATGAAGCCTAATCTCTGCAAGTCCTTTCTTTTCGGCTCTGGCAAGGATGCTCTCATGCACGAATCCTTCCAGCATTTCTGGTAAAACGGTGATAATATCTATTCTCATAAGTGTTACAAAGTTAAGTATTATTTTATTATTGCGTTGAGACTTTAAGTTTTTTTTGTAACTTTGCAGCAGTTTTCTAATAATAAACTAAAAACGAAATGAAAAGATTCTTTTCCCTCGCTATCCTTTTGATGGCAGCTTTTGGCAGTGCTATGGCACAGGATGTTCAAGTTCATTACGACTTAGGACACAGTCTTTACAAAGATCTCTCATCACGCATGTCGGTAACGACTACTGTTGAGATGTTTAAACCTGATACCTGGGGTTCTACTTTCATGTTCACCGATATCGACTATAAACGTGATGGTGCTATCGGCGCTTATTGGGAGATCTCTCGTGAGTTTAATCTCTCAAAGAACAAGCAGTGGGCAGCCCATGTTGAGTATAATGGTGGTGCTGGAACTAACTTGAAAGATGGTGCTTATGTAGGTAATCGTTATCAGCATGCAGTTCTCCTTGGTGGTGCTTGGAACTGGGCTTCAAAGGATTTCTCTAAGACATTCAGCGTTCAGTTAATGTATAAGTATTATTTCAAGAACGCTAATAAAGGTTGGCATCCCTTTAGTGGTTTTCAGTTGACAGAAGTATGGAGTACCACCTTTGCAAAGGGGCTTTGCACATTTGATGGTTTCTGCGATGTATGGTATAATCCGAATGTAAAGGGCAAGTTAATCATGATTTCAGAGCCACAGTTCTGGTTTAACCTTAACACACTAAAGGGAATGAAGAATGTGAATCTGTCCTTAGGTTCAGAGGTTGAGCTTAGCAACAACTTCGTTTATAACGATGAGGGTAAGAATAACCGCTTCTATGCTATCCCAACCATCGCTGCTAAGTGGACGTTCTAGGGAAATCGGAAAGGAGTTGACGAAATAAACGAGGTCGTTGAATAGTAAACTTAAAAAGGCTCACAATAATTGTTGTGAGCCTTTTTTATTATCCTTTTAATAATCAACCTTACAAAGTTGCTATCTTGTAATTGACGAAAGTACATTTCGTGGGGCACGGAAGTATAAGTTGTGGGGTACGAAAGTACATTTCGTCAATCTCTCTATTTCTTATATCCTAGAGCCTCTAACCACGCTTTAACCTTACTCATGTCTGTACGAACCTCATGACCATAAAAGGCTTCGGGACTAAGGATATTGGCATTAGGATAAATCTCTTTGATGTCTCGAACGGCATAACCTAGTCCACTTCCTTCGTGCGTGAGGAAAGGAATGAGCGTCTTATTACTCAAGTCATACTGTTTCATAAAGGTGAACATAACCTGCGGATAGCTATGAATCCAGACTGGACCACCAAGGAACACAACATCATAGTCGTCAATATTGTTGACCTTTCCTTTGAACGGAGGATATTCTTTGCCGTATCTCTCCTTCTTTGCAACCTCAACTACTTCCTTGTAAGTCTTAGGATAAGGAGTTTCTCTTACCACTTCAAACTCATCACCACCGGTCACATCTCGAATGTAGTCAGCCACCATCTTTGTGTTGCCCACTTCGATATTCCCCACAGCATAATTCTCTCCTGTGTGAGAGAAGAAAACAATAAGAATCTTACCTTTCTTTTTCTCAGCATCTTTCTTCTCATTGTTACTCGTCTTACAACTTTGCGCTCTACTTGTCTTTGGTAGCATGACAAGACATAATACAGCCACGATAATGGCAAATATTCCTGTTAACTGTTTCATAATTTATTGTTTTTAGTTAGTTGTTCTTTCTGCGTAATCTTATTCGGCGTTCCCACAGAGCCGTTCCAAATTTGATAGTGCTAGTTATATTGTATTCAGCCACAAACCCATCAGGGGTGATATGTATCTTTATCTTATTATAGAGCGGATGAAAATCTTCGGTTAGCGAATCACAATCATTGTCAATTTCGGTCGTGTCTATGACAACAGAGTCTGTGTCATCATCCACTACTTCTGCTATGGCTGTATCACAAACCGCTTCATAGTCAATACTATCATCTGATATAGAGTCTACTTCTACGGAATCTATCTCTTCTTCTGAATTTCCATTGACATAATTAAACATATAATCGCTGACATATTCTTCACTCTTTATGTCCCTGTAGAAATTCTCATCTGAAACCTTATCGGTTGTGTTGCAGTAGTTCATTGTCCGACTACTCCCATCTAATGGTTTCCCGGTGATGGTTACCTTGTCTTGCCAAGGAATACTCTGTGCCATAATAGCAAGACTTAGTCCTGGGCAAAAAGCATTGATTGCATATTTTAAAACATTGATAGAAACCATATTGAGAGAAGGTTGACTTAACTTATAATCCTCTGTTTGTAATAAGAACTCGTTAGGAATCCCATGCTGAAGAATCTTGTCTAATGAAGGATAGAAGTCATGCATGTTACAAATGATGTATTGGTCTAATAAGGAAGAATAGGCTAGGATAACATCATGTTCCATTATGATTTGTAAGATAGAATCGAGAGGTATTCCATATCTGTTAAGGGTACAACAGGGTTGATTGATATGCAAACGGAATACCCTTCCATAGGTAGAAGAGTTAAGTGCTGTAAGGGTGAAGCTAGAGTAAACGCTGTCTGGAGTTGATTTATACAATGGAGCGTAAGGATAGAGAAGCTGTTGTTGTTGTGTGGGCTGGAATATTCTATCCTCATTGTCAGTAGAATCTCCTTTGGCTGAATAGGACCACGAGTTGGAGAACTCATAAGTAATTTCATCACCTATCTCTATTGCATTCTGAGCAGAAGTAGGTAAAGAAATAAGCAAGAGACATAATCCAAGCCAGATACTTATGTATGATTTGTGTCCTGCGTTGGATAAATTATTATGAAGAATGGATTGTGATGTGCGCATACTTTATCTTGTTAATGGTTGATGAAAATGGTGCCGATTCACTTTATTGTTTAACCTGCCTAATAAGCGATTCATGTGAAACAATAAGTGACCTTGGTTGTTTAAAGGTAACAGTTCTATTGTATTCATTTAGCCAGCCTTCCGAGTTGAAAGAAGTTGTTTCTTCTATCTTGAGAGGATGAGAGCCTTTCTTATCTGATGGTATCTCTTTATAATGTACCACTTCTGGTGTGTACTTATGTCCATAAATCTCAGGTAGCATACCAAGCCCTGGAGCCGAGAGGTTTATAATTAATGATATAAAAGAATTGACATCTTCTGATTGGGTGAATTCTTGCTTAAATTCCTCCTTTGGAACTACATCAGTAAATTTTTTAATAAGTTCGTTCTCTTCTCTGTGTGTGTAGAGGTAGTCTACAAGATCATTTATTGTTTCATTCGAATTGGTGGGCATATAATTACTCATATTTTTATTAAAGGTGATTAAGATTCCTTCTTCTTTTAGTAATCCATTAGTGAACTTAGGAGTAATTAAATCTGGGTTACCATTGATATTATCCCCATAAGGGCTCTGTTGAACCTGTAACCGCATGGTATAAGTATAAGGTGTCACTTCCCGTACAGTTAATGTAAATGTTGATTCGTAGGATTTTCTATTTTCATTGAGTAGATAGTAAGATGATGATAAATTCTCATAGATATCATAAGGAATCTCTATGGGCTTTCTTGTAGTTGGATCCTCTGCTTTTATCGATAGCTTATAGGTGTATTGGAGAGTATCTCCCTTTTTGAAATGTGTAGAGATATAGTCTCCTGGCACTTGTGCACATGCTATCGTACAAATGAATGTGACAATGGCTAGTGCTATTCTCCGTTGATCAATATTCTTCATTTTGAGAAGGGTGTTAAAAGGTTATTTAAATTGTTTTTGTTAAGTAGTAAAAGCTATTCTTGAACCATCTTTATAGAGAAAGACCCATCTTAGAACAATGAGCCTTCTTTAGTTGGAGAAGGAATGGCTTCCATCTGCACGAATCGAGCAATGAATTCTTCCTCAGAGATAATTGGAATAGAGAGTTCCTTTGCCTTTTTATTTTTGCCAGAAGAACTTTCTACATCGTTGTTAATAAGGAAACTGGTTGATTTAGAGACAGAGCCTGTTACTTTGCCCCCTTGACTCTCAATGTAAGCCTTCAGCTCATTACGATTCTTATAATGATGTACATCGCCAGTGATAACAAACGTTAGTCCTTCGCAACTATTACCAGTTGGCGCAGATGAAGACTGACTAATATTGAGTTCTACTAATAGCTGTTGCAGCATAGAATAGTTATCTTTATCCTTCATCCATCTAACAAAGCCGGCACTCTTTTCTGGACCAATGCCTGCAATAGTAGCAAAGACATCTTCGGTGGTAGCTTCAGTAGCTGTATGGAATAGGTCTGCTATTTGATAAGCTGATAACAAACGATTGCAAACATCACGCCCGATAAGTGGTATATTTAATGCAAAGAGTAAGCGATGCGCTTCCACGTCACGAGCTTTCTCAATGGCTGTAAGTAACTTGCTAACACTCTTGTCTCCAAATCCCTCCATTGTTCGTAGTTCTGAAGCATGGTTGTCGAGATGGAATAAGTCTGCATATTCACGTACCCAACCAAGATTGATAAACTTCTGTATCGTCTGTTCGGATAGTCCATCAATATTGATTCCTTCTTTTGAAACAAAGCGTCCGAACTTTTTGAGTTGCTTTGCAGGACAATGCGTGTTGGTGCAATGCAACGTCTTTGTTCCACTACTCTCACTCTCAGTTACCTCTGTTGCTGATTGACATACAGGGCAAACTTCAGGTATATGGAATACGCCCAATCGCTCAACAACATTGATTACCTTTGGGATAATCTTATTCGCTTTTATAACGGAGATTCTTGTTCCTGTATCGCCAATACCCAGTCGCTCACATTCAGAGATATTACAGAGCGAGGCACGCTTTACGGTTGTTCCTTCTAGTTCAACGGGCTTGAATACGGCAACGGGAGATATTGTTGATGCTGCACAAGACCATTCTATATATTCTAATTCTGTTTCCGCACTCTCATCCTGCCATTTGAAAGCATAACCAGCACGTGTCGCATGATGCCCTGTCACCGAACCCGTTGCAGCGTAGACAGTATCGTCGTATGTGATGACTAATCCATCAACAGGATAGGGGAAAGGTGAGGAACTCTTGCCTGTTACCCGTTCTGTCCAGCGATCAATGACAGCTTGGATATTTACCTCTGTGGGTTGCTCAATGAGTTCTCTGTCTACTGGCTTAAAGCCTTGTTGTTCTAGCCATGCCATACGATTGCCCCATGAGATAATCTCTTCTTCTTCATAGACAAGGGTAAACGGAATCCAACGGATATGGCGTTCTTTCACTTCATTGATATTCTTCAATGTCAATGAACCTGATGCAAGGTTACGAGGATTAGCATATTCCTCTTCTGATTCCATATTGAATTGCTCGAAGTCAGGATAACTGATAACTGCCTCACCACGAATCACAAGATGTCCTTTATAGGGTATTGCCTGTAGGATTCCGTCAATAGCTTTAGATAGATGGGTAATATTTGTCCCAATGTGACCATTACCACGTGTGACAACCTTTGTCAGTTTCCCATTATCGTATGTAACAACTAATGTCAAACCATCTAACTTCCATGAGAGCCAAATAGGTCTATTCTCTGCCCATTTTGCAAGTTCTGCCACCTTCTTTGTCTTTGCGAGGGAGAGAGCAGGGAACTCATGTTCCTCTTTCTGACCAGTAAGATTATCAGCAGATACATTTTGTGTAGGGGAATCTGGTAAGATAATTCCCGTTTCCTCTTCTAACTTCTTTAATCGGTCAAAGGCTGCATCCCACTCATAGTTGGTCATGATTTCTTCTCGACCATTATAATAAGCATCAGATGCAGCGTTGAGTTGTTCAACAAGGGATTGTATTTCGTCGTTCATTCGTGTTGAGTGTTTGAATATTGGCAAAGATACTACAATTTGATGAATCTGACATTCATTCGCTGAATTAATTTGAATAGTTTATGTTGCCAACTCACTTCTTTTGCTTACCTTTGCGCCAAAGAATAATCGAATCAATTTTATTTATGTCTACACTAACGATTTCTATTATCGTCGCCTTCGTCTTGGGGTATGCGCTCATAGCAATGGAGAGTTTGACGAAAATCAACAAAGCTGCAATAGCTCTGTTGATGTTTGTAGTATGTTGGGTTCTTTACATGGTCGACCCTTCACCATTTGTGCAACTGATGCACCCAGAGTTTAAGGGTATGGGCGATCAATTAGCTACATTTGCCAACAAGTTGATAACGGAGCATCTTGGAGACACGGCAACTACGCTCTTCTTCCTCATGGGAGCTATGACAATCGTTGAGATTGTTGATCAGAACGGCGGTTTCAACTGGGTAAAGAACGTGATGCGCTCTAAGTCAAAGCGTAGTCTATTATGGAAGATAGCCTTCATGACGTTCTTCCTTTCAGCTATCTTGGACAACTTGACAACAAGTATTGTGATGATTATGATTCTCCGCAAGCTCGTTCAAGATCATAAGGACCGTATGATTTATGCGTCATTGGTTATCATTGCTGCCAACTCGGGTGGTGCCTTCTCACCAATCGGTGATGTGACAACTATTATGTTGTGGAACGCAGGAATGATAACAGCTGGTGGCGTGATAAGCGAGATTTTCATTCCATCTCTTATATCAATGATTATCCCAGCCCTTGTTCTTCAGTTCTTATTAAAAGGCAAGTTAGGAGGTGATATGCTAGAGACCGACCACACTGGTGATACAGAACTATTAGAGTTCAATGGCTCACAACGCAAGATAATCTTTGCCATTGGTGTGGGTGGACTCTGTTTCGTACCAGTATTCCATTATTTCACAGACCTTCCCCCATTCGTTGGAATCCTCTTTGTCCTGGGTATTCTTTGGACGATTACAGAGATATTTTATCGCAAGCTACATCGTGCTAAGGGCGATAGCGAAGACTTCTCTAAGCGTGTCACCAATCTGTTGAGCCGTATTGACATGTCAACAATCCTCTTCTTCCTTGGTATTTTGATGGCTGTTGCCTGTCTTGAAGAAGTGGGAGTATTACACGAACTCGGTGGAGGATTAAACAGTTTCTTCCAAGGTAATCATTATGCAGTGACGGGTATCATTGGAGTATTATCGTCTATTGTTGACAACGTCCCACTTGTTGCAGGTAGTATGGGTATGTATCCTGTTCAGGCAACAGGCGACATGGCTGTTGATGGTATCTTCTGGCAGCTATTGGCTTATTGTGCTGGGGTGGGTGGTTCTATCCTTATCATCGGTTCTGCAGCAGGTGTTGTCGTAATGGGATTGGAGAAGATAACCTTTGGTTGGTACATGAAGAAGATTTCGTGGATAGCTTTCTTGGGTTATCTCTGTGGTATTCTCTCTTATTGGGTTATCCGTACATTTATCTTCACAACTCCGTTGTAAGAGTTACTATTAAATTCAGATTTCATAATTCAAAATTAGGGTCTCCCCAAGCCGAAAGGAGGGGATGTCTCCTAAACACGCCACAAAATAAGGACAGACGCTCTCGTCTGTCCTTAATTTATGGAGATTGAGAAAAACCTATCCTAACTAGCTCCCGTAGGCACTCCCCCTCCTTTGGAAAGGCTTGGGGAGGCTTCTTTAGGGGCGGCTTCCTTTCCTACCCAACCTGTGGTCCAGGATGCTCTTCACTCCCCTCTCCTTTCGGCTTGGGGTTGGGGGTGAGGCTTTCCTTCCACTCTTCCCAATGAATGTTATCAGAAACCAGCGAGCGAGTGGCAACTTTATTGCTCTGCGTGCGAGAAGTCTCGGGGATAAAACGCACACGGACATTCTTTATTTGCTTTGCCGTCACCTCTTCAGGCTTTGCAATACCCTTATCGGCGTTGATGGTGTAGTAAAACGTACCTATGCCCTCCAACTTCACCGTGCGACCTTCTGCCATAAAAGCAGCCATAACAACTCCTAAGTCTTTCAACACCGCATACGTGTCACCGCGACTCACGGTCGAAATCAATGCCAATCGGTCAGCCACTTGATCTGTTGTTACGGGCTTTCCAACGGTTATCGCTTCCGGATACCATAGCCCCGTCAACTTTTTCTTTACTTTCTTAAAAAATGCCATAATCTCAATGTTTTAAAGTTGGTAAATACAATATGTAAATTATTTTCTTATTCGAGCCACCCTCGGTATGGGACTGAGGGTACCTAAGTATCATACTTAGGGTACCTGAGTATCATACTTAGACCCCCTAAGTATCATACTTAGATACCCTATTTATAAGACCTTGATTGTCAGCCACTTATAAAGGGTTTATTTTTACCCCTTTTTGTCATATTTTTTCGCATTAATTATCTACTATTGTTTATCAAACAGAGTAGAAGATAACCACTCATGAATATATCTTAGGTGTCGCCTTTTAGATAGCGACACCTATAAAAGACAATCGCAAGGACTACTCAAACGTCCCAACAATGAACCCGTCTGAGCGGCTGTTGAATTGCACTACGACGCCAACACTGCTGAATGCCAGACTGCATGCTTGGAGATTGTTTGAAGGATCGGCACTTGACGACCAATAGCCGACGTTGAGACCAATGCCGAGCAGCTGACAAGAGTTGCTAATGCTATTACAGTCGTACCAACCCAAAGTGGGCAAGTAGAAGTAATTGCTTGCGTTGGCTGCGGAAGGGAGATCTGAGCTGACACTACTATTGTTGTACTCCTTCCGTGTTGTACGTAAATCTGTTAAACGATCGTAGGACTTCTCTGTATCATAATTATTCTCTGCTTTCAAAACAGATTTCTTCTTAAACCACATACCACCTTTATATATGTGACCCATAGTAGTCCATAATTCGTTTGTGTCCCAATGAGGATCACCAGCCATGCAATACCAAGACATCTCGTTGGCATTAGGAAGGGTAGCACATGAATGGGTAGCTTGGAATGCACCGCTGCCCTCGTGAAACCAACGAGAGTCAGTGTTGCTCTTGGCGTAGTTGCTGGAAGTTGTTGCACCTGGAAGCCCGTTATTAATGGTTGGCTGGCCTACGCCTGATCCCAAGTTCTTTGTCCATTCGTAACCATACCAATATAGCTGCTGAGCATCCCACATAGAGTAATGGTCGCCATCGTAATCATGCGGATCAAGATTAGCTGTTATATCATGAATTGAACCTGCCGTACAATTTACCGTAACGATCTTTGATACTGTTCCCTCTATTGTGCCATCTGGATTGTCAGTTGTATTGCGAAGCCAATAACGAATGCGGAAAGTATGTGTACCAGGAGCAACGACTGCATAGGTTGCATTCTTGCTCATATCATCAGCAGAGTTATCAATTGCAAAGCCCGAACCAGTTGTTACGGTGATTGTCTTTGAACCGCCTGAAGCGAGGGTAAGAGCTCCATTGGCAGCTATGTTGTAAGTACCAGCAATATCGTCATCGCTCATAATCTCAACCTTAATCAACTTACTGCGATTTACGTATGGGTTACTTGATCGAGGGATAAAACAGAGATAAGCAGCCTTGTGATTAAGGGTGAATTTGTAATTACTGCCCGCTTTGTTACCTGTTGCGATACCAAAATCGCCGGATTCACCTGCATGGTCAAAGTTGTTTGGGGCAGACTGTGCTTGTGTTGCCTTTATCTCTACTTGTGGTTGCGTCCCCGAAATAGTCTTGTTTGTGTAAAGAATATCGTGTGTAGAACCTGTATAAGTACCAGAAAGGGCAAACATTCCTTGTGCCTTATTAGTAGCAAAGGGGAATGTTACAGCTCCACTCTGCTGCCAGTTTCCTCCATCGTCCTTTACCCATATCTTGTCTGTGCTGCTCCAATTCACAGAAGCATCTGAACCCTTTGTATGATTAAGAATGGCTGTACGTGTTGTGACTTCCGTTTGAGAAGTACCTGTAAAGACGGTTGTACCAGCAGGGATATTATCTTTCTTTTGCTTGTTCTCTTGTGCAACGTCGTCATTCGCACAGCTAGCAGCAAACAATAAGGCTGCGAAACCATAACATATACCTCGCATTACTGAAGAGATAGTTGTTCTTTTCATAAACTTATTCATTTTCGTTTTCCTTTCTTATAATTTTTAGTCATTTTCTGTATTGTCCCAAGAAAAACCTTCCTGGTCTTCGTCTTCTTCTTCGTTAAAGAAGTTACGCTTTGCATCGCCCGTTACCGTTCCTGACTGAATCTTTCCGGCATTACCACTGGCATTGCCTAACAGGGCTTCTGTCTCCGTGCAAATGATGTTGCATTGAGGCTTTTGATAAATCTTTCTTTCAGTTGCTATCATTTTGTTTTAAAGTTAAAGGATACAGAGTTAATGTATCCATTGTTTTATTGATTAAAAATAGTTGTTATTTCGTGCTTAATTTCTCTATAT
>ERZ773031.499-NODE-499-length-21131-cov-7.414073_pt1 | contig 21131 bp, 25 predicted proteins | sample MGYA00511666_ERZ773031 | MGnify/ENA primary metagenome ERZ773031 (study PRJEB29015, sample SAMEA2738135) | human oral metagenome | biome: human oral; feature: human-associated habitat; material: saliva | place: China | collected 2250 ...
TTCTGAGAATAAAAGAATGATATTACAGCATAAATAACTACATTCGCAGTTGTGCTCTTTTGTTTGACAACGTACAATCCCGTGCCACTCGGATAGAAAATTGTTCGAGTATTTGTTTTTGGAGGCGATGTCCGCTGGCCTCAGTTGGAAATTGATGCTCCAGAAAAGGGAAATCTTTCGAGCTTGCTTCGTCGACTTTGATTATAATAAGGTGGCAGCGTTCACCGATTCAGACATCAATGCCGCAATGGAACATCATGGCATGATACGTTCACGGCGAAAGATTGAGGCAATCGTCACAAACGCTCAGGCATTTATCCGCATCATCGAAGAGTTCGGCTCATTTGAAACCTACCTTTGGAAATATACCAACGGACAGACATATATCTACCATCGCCACCTTGACGGTGAATGGATTACAAAAAATGAATTGTCGGATGCCATCGCCACAGACCTAAAGAAGCGTGGCTTCAAGTACCTTGGTTCCACACTCATCTACTCATTCCTTCAGAGCATCGGTATGATTAACGGCCACAGTACCGGCTGCTGGCTGTTTGAAAAGATTGGTGGAATTTTTGTCAAATGAGCAAAATCCTCAAACCTCTGCCCGAAATCGACACACCCCACATCTATCTTTGCAACGAAAAGTCAAGAGCACGTATGGCAACGAATCAAATTAACAAGTATGTCTGGCTGGTGGACACCATCCATCGGGCTAAACGGATTTCCTTTGAGGACATCAACCGCCGATGGCTAGTCAACGACATGAGCGAAGGGCTGGAAATCCCCAAGCGTACCTTCCACAAGTGGCGCATTGCGATTGAGGAGATGTTTGGGCTGGTCATTGAGAATGAGAACTGCGGTGAATACCGATACTACATTCTCAACGATGATGAGATAAGCCGTGGAGGTCTGCGCACATGGCTGGTCAACACGATTGCTGTCAGCAACCTGATTACAAACAATCAGAGCATTAAGGACCGCATCGTGTTGGAAGACATCCCGTCTGGACGGCTGTTCCTTCCATCTATCTTGGAGGCACTGAAAGAGGAAACTCTCTTGCGGATTACCTATCAAAGTTTTTGGAAGAATGAAGCATTCACTTTTGAGGTGGAACCATATTGTGTAAAGCTGTTCCGCCAACGGTGGTACTTGGTAGCACGCAGCACCTATTATGATAAGGTAATGATTTATGCGGTTGACCGCATGTCGGAGGTGCATAAGACATCCACTCCATTCGACTATCCCAAGGATTTTACACCCGAAGAGTTCTTCTACGGTTGCTTCGGTGTGATAGCCGGTGACGGAACGAAAATCGAGCGTGTAGAACTGCAAGTGTCGGCGGGAAAAGCCAACTACTTGCGCTCGCTGCCTTTACACCAATCACAGATTGAGTCTTATCGTGGCGACGAGTACAGTATCTTTGAGTATCAGATACGTCCAACGTTTGATTTCCAGTTGGAGATACTGGCACACACGCCTGACATCGAAGTGCTTTCTCCGATATGGCTTAGGGAAGAGATCGCTGGTAAAATCGCATACATGAACAAGAAATACAGGTCAGCCAAATGAGAGACTTTGCAGCAATAGATTTTGAAACAGCCAACAACGAGCGCAGCTCGGTGTGCAGTGTGGGCATCGTGATTGTTCTCGATGGAGAGATTGTGGATAGCTTCTATTCTCTCATCAATCCCGAACCGAACTATTACAACTACTGGTGCAGTCAGGTACATGGACTGACACGTGAAGACACCGATACAGCTCCAATCTTCCCCGAAGTGTGGAAGCAGATAGAACCGTTAATTGAGGGTCTGCCTCTCGTGGCGCACAACCGTCCATTCGACGAGAGCTGTCTGAAGGCTGTGTTCCGCGTCTATCAGATGGACTATCCCGACTATGAGTTCTACGACACTCTCTGTGTCTCCCGTCGGGTTCTGCCAGACTTGGAGAACCACCAGTTACACACCGTGGCTGCTGCCTGTGGCTATCAGTTGAAGAATCACCACCACGCACTGGCTGATGCAGAAGCCTGTGCTTGGATTGCAAGAGAAATATTATAAAGAGATTAGAATTTCATGGCAGAAATAAAGAGCACAATAACCCTACGGGAGTACATCGAAAAGCTGTATAATGACGGTCATTTCGTCATACCCGACTACCAAAGAGGATATATCTGGGGACAGTACAACCCTAATCATGCAAGCAAAGATGGACTAGATTCCGTCAGCTACCTTGTTTGTAGTATCCTATCTGGCTATAAGGAAAACAGGAAAGACGTATTCCTGCAGGGAATAACTGTACACACTGGGCCTTCCACGCATGACATAACATTGGTAGATGGACAGCAAAGAACCACTTTCTTTTACCTACTATTGAAGTACCTGGGGGTTGCTGACTATATTGCAATAAAGTACGAAATCAGGGGAAATAGCGACATCTTCTTATCTCAGCTGAACGTAGAAGACTGTGAAGAAAATGAGGAAGAACCGTATCAGGACATCTATTTCTTTAAGAAAACGCTCCGTACATTTAAGAATCTTATAAAGGATGAAGACAAGAATAAATTACTTGAATACGTTTTAGATCATGTAAGGTTTCTATATATCAATATACCGCCGGAGAAGGCAAAACTCGTCTTCTCAATGATGAATGGTAATAAGGCAATTATGCTTCAAGAAGAACTGATAAAATCGGAACTTCTGAGATGCAGTTCTGTCAATACTGATTTCATCAAGGAGGCTGAAAATATTTCTATCCGCAACCGTTTCGCTCACGAATGGGATAAATGGCTTTACTGGTGGAATGATAAGGATGTAAAGAAATACTTTAAATGCGACAGACAACTCGGATGGCTGCTTCCTCTAACTGCAAACACAGAAAGAGTTTCTTTCGAAGATTTTAAGGAGAAGTGCATAGGTGGGCAGAATGTTAGAGAGGCTAAAGCATCCTTCAGAAAGATGCGCTTATTACAAAAAAGCATCGAAGATGCCTACAATGCTCCACTAGTTTATAATCTTATGGGGGCAATCCTGTGTATTCGCTATAAATCTGAGCGTTTCGAATTCCTTAAATGGTATTTTGATTTGGTTGGACGTATAGACCATACTGAAGCGTATAAGGAGCTACGTCGATACTTTGACTGGGCATGTATAAACATGACCCATAAAGAAATCATTGACAAAAACATTGATGCTTATAACGAACGCCGATTGGCATTCCTTGAAGCATTGAAAATGGTTGACCTCTATAGAAATGGGTATGAAACCGGCGCACGATGGCTCCTCAGATGTAACATATTGGAGGACTGCTCACAAAATAAATCGGAAGGCAGAAAATTTAATTATGCTATTTGGGAAGAACGTTCACTGGAACACATATATCCAAAATCAAAAGTGCTTCACTACGAAAGCAACATGCCGCTGAATTATGATGACAATCCCATCCCTCTGGAGATGACGGGAAGCTATACTCTGAATCGGGAGAGCATTGTATATCACAAAGGAATGCCAGACGAGGTGAGAGCATCTGAGCATTCTATAGGAAACCTAGTGCTGTTGTACAAGAACGATAACAGCAAATTCAATGATGCTGACTTTGAACAAAAGAAATCCTTGTATTTCACGATAAAGGATGATTCGGGATTTCAAAGCCGCCATCTTTTACACACCGTGAGCGTCTTCGCCTCCTCTAAATGGGATGGTAAAGACATCGCTCAGCACTACGTTAACGAAATAAACCGTTTCAACTCCGAATATACTGAAAATTATGAATCTTGAAAGCGGGAAAAACTATACCATCAGCCAACTCTTCTGCGGAGATAACGATAAAATCATGATTCCTGACCTCCAGCGTGATTATTGTTGGGGCGATGAAGATAAAGGACTTGTTAAAGGCTTCATAGACGATTTGCTAGAGATGGACAAAAGTCAGCCTATAACTATGGGGCTGTTCTATGGCTATTACGATAAATTCACCCCAGAACATTTGCAATTGTGCGATGGCCAGCAACGCTTGACTACGATATTCCTGATTATAGGTGTCATCAACAGGAAACTGGGATTCAAACAGTTTGAACGTCTGCTGATGTCATCCTTTGAACGGGAGAATGACGATAATGAGCCTTACTTGCAATATGCAATACGTGACAGCTCGCTTTACTTTCTCAGCGACCTAACGCTGCATTATTTCTTAAATCCGGATATTGAAGGGAGAGAACAAATCAACAAAAGCCCTTGGTTTCTGAATGAATTTAAGCTGGACCCAACGGTACAGAGTATGTTGTCTGCGATAAAGACGATAGAAGAATCTATTCAAGAACAGAACAAGGATGACCTTATTGAGTTGGGAAACTTCATCGCAGATAAGCTGGAATTCCTTTTCTATGATATGGGTAACCGTGAGAATGGAGAGAAAACGTTTGTGATTATCAATACAACCGGAGAGCCTCTTTCACCAACTCAAAATCTAAAACCCTTAGTGATTGACTACAACCAAGCAATTTCCCCAGATGTGCCGAAACTTTGGGAAGAGATGGAAACTTGGTTTTGGCAAAACCGCCGTAGCAAAGTGGAAACAGAATATCCTCATACCGCAGACGAAGGAATGGAGTGTTTCCTCAATTTGGTGAGATTATTGCACTGCACCTCAGAAGAGACATCCTACCATACAATAGAGAACACCGATAAATTCCCCTACAAGGAAATGTCTTTCGATGAAATATATAATGCCTTCAAAGTATATAGAAGACTGTATAGTTTGGATTTCTCGGAACGGTATGATAAGGCTGTCAGATACCCTAAAGACCGACGCTTCTTCCAACAGGATAGAATTTATACCATATTGCCTACAATGAGATATTGTTTACGCTTTGGTGAAACTGAAGATGAGGATATTAAGCGTATTTACCATATCTTTAACAATATGGCTCGTTATCGCACAACAAACAGATATAAGGATAGCCGTACTGATAAACTCTATTCCCCTGCTTATAGGGCTATGCTTGTGGTAGAGCAAATGAACGACAAAGACTCGCTATCCTTGTTGTCCATCTTGACACAGGATGGCAACGAGGTTGTGGAAGAATGTGTAAAGTTGAAATTCATCAGCACATATAAAGATAGCGAAGAGGAACGGAAAGAAGTGGAGCTGTTACTTGCACAAGCAGAAGCGAATGAGATCCTTCAGGGACAATGTGGCGATTTCGTTACATGGAGCGAATTTAGAAAAGATGGCTTCTATCACTACTATTCAGAATTTGCTGAGAGGTGGAATGAAAACCTCATGGATTTATTGCGACGGGCACTTCTGACAAGGAACATGGCGGACTACCCGTTACGACTGTCCGATACATTCTTCAATTTCGGCAATAAGGACAACTGGCAAAAAATCATCAAGCATAATCAAGGAGAAATTAAGAAGTTCCTTGATGACAAGCGTTCCTTGCAGCAGATGATTGACGACTTCTCTGACGAAAGCAACAAATGGTACAAAATTATCAAGGATAGTCAGTTGATGAACTTCTCACAGTACAAGAACGTGTATGTCTATGGCGATATAAAAGTAGTCATGGCGAAAGAACGCACCTCAGCTGATTATCGGATTGTCTATCGAAATACGACCTACAGCAAGATGATTCTTGCAAAAGCGAAAGGGGCAACATGGTATCAAGTTTGGACGAACAAAAATTGCATGTGGAGCGATAACAATAAGTTCAACCTCACCATTGATTATTTCATGAGTTCTAAAGGTTATCAAGTCGTTGTTTGGCAGGGTAAGCACCCCAATATGGACGCATACCCTTACTACGACCAGTTAAGGAATCTTGGCCTTCAATATATTGAAGACGGAGATTGGGCAGGACGATGGACATCGCCAATGATTGAAGACGCGGAATCCGCGAAATCAATGTTCAAGGATATAGCTAAACACATAGATGAATGCAAACCTCTTGTGATAACGACTGAAAATGCTTGACTTTATATCCGACACCGAACACTTCACCAAGGTGCTTGGCCTTGCGGCAAAGGCCAAAGAGACGCTTTGGATTGGCACGGCTGACATCAAAGATCTGTACGTGGTGCAGGGCAAGATGGAAAAGCCGTTCCTCGGTGTATTGTCGGACTTGATAGGCAAAGGGGTGGAGGTACGGCTCATCCATGCCAAAGAACCTGGCCCGAACTTTCGGGAGGATTTCGACCGCTACCCACGACTGGCCACTATGCTGGAACGTGTCATGTGTCCGCGCGTCCACTTCAAGATTATTGTCATTGACCAAGCAGTGTGCTATGTTGGCAGTGCCAACCTAACTGGTGCCGGCATGGGCATGAAGTCGGCTACACGGCGCAACTTTGAGGCTGGTGTCCTTACGGATATCCCGTCCATCGTGGACAATGCCGCCAACGAGTTTGATAAGGTGTGGCGCGGTAGCGAGTGCCGCAATTGCCAACGGAAAAATGTTTGTCCTGACCCCATCGTAATAAAATAGCCGTATGAAGAATCTGTTATTGACCATCGCCCTTATGCTGGCAACCGTCAGCATAAGGGCACAGAAGATAAGCCATATTGAAACCACAAAGTCGTGGTATTATGTCTATGATGACAATGGCAAGAAGATAAAGACCATCAGCACCTCTGCAGGAGAACTGAAAGGGTACAGTGCCAACTTCTATATCATCCAGCAAGGCTCATGGGTTTACACCTATGACCCAAAGGGAAAGAAACCCCATACCTTCTCTACTTCCACCGTTGGCGCCATCCTTTCTGTAACTGGTGATACCTTCACCACAAGGAAAGGCGCATGGATATACACTTGGAGCAAGGAGGGGAAGAAACTGAATACCCGTGACGCCCAACAATGACAGAAAACGGATGACCAAGATAATCTTCCTCGACTTCGACGGTGTATTGAACACCGAACACTACCAAGTCTTGCTCATGTATCAAGGCAAACCTTGGCAGGACAGGCATGGGGCATTCTTCGACCCTGCTTCTGTGAGACAGTTGCAGCGAATCATTGATGCAACCCACGCGGATATTGTTGTCGAATCGTCGTGGAAGTACTTGGGGCTGGAAGCCATGCAGGAGATGTGGGAGCAACGGCATCTTCCTGGCCGTGTGATAGACATCACTCCATCTTCTGTCAGTGATGAATGGCTGCTTACCGCCGATCTTTCGGACATTGATCCTGCTATGGGACACTGCAAAGGGATGGAAATTGCATCTTGGCTTACAGACAATGCCAAGTCTGATACCCGATACGTCATCATTGACGATGAATGTGTGATACTTGACTCGCAACAGCCGCACTTCATCCTTACCAATCCCTATGCTGGTATAACGGAAGAAGACGCTGACCGTGCAATATCCATCCTCAACAACTGAAAATTTTAATTTTTCTCCAACATTTTTCAAGGGTGCGCCTCTCGTCGGCATACCCTGCTTCTATCTTTGCCCCCGTAATCTCATAGAAGTATTGTATGGAAGCAAAGAAAGTGAAAAAGGATTTACTCTACCACATGGAGAAAGTGGTGGAGGAGTTGAAGGATTCCCAACTCAGCAAGGAGTTCTTCAAGAAAGCTGCTACGCATATAAGATATGTGTCCAAGAAACTGGACATGACACAGGAGCAGAGCGTGCTGATGTCGCTGTTCATTGACAAGAGCGATGACAACTGCATATACATCAGCGAACTGGCTGAGTATATGAAGTGCCGCATTGTCCGCATCATCCGTTATATGCCTGACATTGACGAGCTGGAACGTAGGGGGCTTGTGCGCTGCAGCCGCTCCGGACACAGACCGTCGTATCGTGTTCCCATTGAGGTTATCAATGCGTTCAAGAACGATGAGAACTACATACCTCGGAACATTCACGACTTGACCTGTTCCGACTTGTTCGCCGAGTTGCAGGACATCTTCATGGAACGGGACGACTGCGAACTGACCTATGAAGGAACGGTTGAGAAAGTCAAGTATCTGCTGGAGTGTAACCGACACCTGGTATTCACAAGCAGAATACTCGGCTATGGCTTTGATGATTACGACCTTTGTCTGCTGATGCTGTTCTGTCATCTGTTTGTGAACAATACGGATGACCGCATCCGCTTCCACGATATTGAGTTCCTCTATAAAGATACACGTCGTTTTTCAGGACTGAAGTGTGGACTTCAATGTGAAGAACACATCCTTCAGGAAGAAAAGTTGATTGAATTCAGCGGAGAAGACGGTTTCAAAGACCGCGATACGTTCAAAATGACATCGGAGGCCAAGTCATTTTTGTTCCCCGAGTTGAAAATTCCGTCGATGGACAACGACAAGAAACGCGGCGACATGATTCGCCACGAAGACATTTCCCCCAAACAACTGTTCTACGACAAATCCATAACTGCACAGATTCAGGAATTGGGAGGCTTGCTCGATGAGAAGCACTATAAGGATGTTTGCTCACGTCTGAAAGCAAACGGTTTTCGCAGCGGCTTCACTTGTCTGTTCTATGGTGCCCCTGGTACTGGAAAGACGGAAACGGTTCTCCAACTGGCACGGCAGACAGGACGGGACATAGTACAAGTGAATGTCTCTAAAATCAAAAGCATGTGGGTCGGAGAGAGCGAGAAGAATATCAAGAATCTCTTTGACCTCTACCGCCAGAAGGTGAAAGAGATGGCGATTGCACCAATCTTGCTTTTCAACGAGGCTGATGCCATCATTGGCAAACGGCAGGAGGGAGCGGAGCGTGCCGTGGATAAGATGGAGAACTCCATTCAGAACATTATCCTGCAAGAGATGGAATCACTTGAAGGCATCCTCATCGCCACCACAAACCTCGCACAGAACATGGACAAGGCTTTCGAGCGTCGCTTCCTCTATAAAATAAAATTCACCAAACCGACCTTGGAGGCACGCACAGCCATCTGGAAGTCGATGATACCGTCTCTCTCGGAAGAAATAGCCCATGCATTGGCAAACAAATACGACTTTAGCGGTGGACAGATAGAGAACATCGCACGGCACTATGCTATTGACAATATCCTGCATGGTGCCAAGGCCGGGGAACTCGCCACTCTCACCGAACACTGCGACAACGAACGATTGGAGAAGGACGGTATCAAGCGTCGCATAGGTTTCGTGTAATTTTCTCTGAAAAAGGTTGGGGATGTGCCTCTATTCGGCACACCTCCCTCTTTTATTTGCACCATTCATATTTACAGATTTCATTTACACAAAGAGACACATGGAACAGGACAAAGATATTTTAAAGGATGAGGAACTGACCGCACGCATCCATGACATCGTGTGGCAGGTGAACAAGAGTTGGGAACACAACAGATATATTGAAGGCCTTGTCGCTAAAATTATTGACACGCATGGGGCGGTCATCAATTTGGACATCCAAGACATCAAGGCGATGAAGAAGAGTGGCGGTGAGATTGTCGGTATTGAGAATTGTGTGCCAGCCGACAGTCCAAACCGAATGGCTACCCTCATTGAGCAGATTCAACTGGACGGAGCGTTTGAAAGAGACATCAACCGCATTATCCTCAAATTCTTCTACCCCGAAGACAATCCTCTGATGATGGAGGAACAGGCTCCGCTTACCGAATGGATGGAATCGTTAAGCAACGAAGATACGGTTTTCATCTGGGGACTTGCCTCAGAAGAAAACTCGAACCTCTTACGTGCTATTATATTGGGACAAAAGGCAAACAGAAACGACCATACAGAATGAAAAAGTCTGAAATCCATAGCAAACCGCTCATCCGCGAGAGGATGGCAAATCTGATAAAGTACATGTCGGAAGGTATCTTTGAAAAGGAAAACATCCTCTCCATGACACTACTCTGTGCCATCGCAGGAGAGAGCATCTTCCTTCTTGGGCCTCCGGGAACGGCAAAGAGTTTAGCGGCACGACGGCTGAAAATGGTGTTCAAAGGGGCAAAGTCCTTTGAATACCTGATGTCGCGTTTCAGTACGCCTGACGAGATGTTCGGCCCTGTATCTATCTCGAAACTGAAGAATGAAGACAAGTACGAGCGTCTGACCGATGGTTATCTGCCCGACGCTTCCGTGGTCTTCCTTGACGAGATATGGAAAGCCGGACCTGCCATACAGAATGCTTTGCTGACGGTCATCAATGAGCGCATATACCAAAATGGCTCTGCTACGATTAAGTTGCCCATGAAAGCTCTTATTGCTGCCAGCAACGAGTTACCTGCCGAGGACGAAGGACTGGAAGCCTTGTGGGACAGGTTCCTCGTGCGCATGGTGTCGAACTGCATCAGCAACGAGAAGACTTTCTTCAAGATGATACGCCAGCAGACTCCTTCCACCATTGACATTCCCGACAGCTTGTTGATTACAGAGGATGAATATGAAGCATGGCACTCGGCTTTTGAGAATGTCCTGATTCCCGACGATGTGTGCCAAGTCGTTTCCAACGTCCGAACATGTCTTAGGGAAGAGGGGAAGAAAGAGGGAGCCAACCCTATGTACTACTATATTTCAGACCGACGTTGGAAAAAGGTGTTTCATTTGATGCAGGCATCAGCATGGCTGAATGGGCGCAACACGTTAGACCTTTCTGATTGCCATATCCTCATCCACTGCCTTTGGAACAAGGCTGAAACCATACCGAATACGTTGGATTGTGTTTGCCGTGGCTTCACATTTGACATAGAATCGAGCATCACACAGGTTCAGACGAAGATAGGCAAAGCCTTGAAGTCGGCTTCTGCCGGCATGTCACAGCAAAGGGTCAACATAACAGATGAAGCTGATGATTACGAGGTGGTAAGGTTCTTCTATTACAAGATGCAGAACTTTCCCAAAGGGCTTTGCCTGTTTGCGAAGGCTGACCTCAACCAGATCTCCACGGATAGAGACCAGCCTGGTATTCTGTACTACGATGACAAGAGCAAATGTTGGATTATCCATGCCATCTATACTGGCGCACCGTTTGATTACAAGATGAACTCGCAAGAAAATGTGGAGAAGATACAACTGCGGAAGTGCCAGGGTGGTATCGTGATGAACGGCATCCCTTATGGCTTTAAACGCAAACTGGGCGTGGTACGGACGGCCAGCGACTTGTTCGGCGGCGACTATACGGGCGACTCAGTATATCAGTCTTTGCAAAACGACTATGACGGTATCTGCCGTAGATGGAACATTCTAACAAAAAGCCTCGAAGATACCAGCAACTTGTTTGTCTCTGCGGATGACAGGAAATTGGTAGGACGACAGGTGAAGAAAGTGGCGAAGCAACTGGAGGAACTGAATGTGAAACTCATTAACGCTAAACAGCTGCTATGACCGTACAGGAATATGTTGAGCAGAAGATGGAACAATATAGCGAGGCATTTGACTTCTACATGGATGTAGGAGAAATGCCCGAAGACATGCCCATGTCTGATACGCTCTGCGGCTACATGAAGGCTGTAATTGATGACAACCCGCAGTTGAATAGTCAAGACCCACTGTGGAGGGAACTGCTGAAAGATGACTTGATGAAATTCTTAGAGGCTATGCTGTCGCTGTTTATCCCCATTGAGCAGGAGTACAGGAAGCAATGGAGTATGATTGCGACATTTGCCAATGCCGACATGGATGGGAAACGTGCGCAGTGGGGAGAGGTGTATCAAGTCATTACAGAAAATTATCCTTCGCAGGATGTCAATATCAATGGCTATGCGGAGCAGATTAAAGAAAACCAGCAGAACCCCGAAGTGGTGGATGCCGCATTGACTTCACTCACCAAGGACTGGGCCAAAGCCAACCGCGAGCAGAAATTGGAGAAAGAGCAACAACTGCTTGAACGGCACAAGGACAAATGGGAAAGGTCGGTCAAGGAGCATGGGCTGAGCGACTACCGTCAGGCCAAGAAAGTGGATAATGTCTATCACCGCTATCCAGCCTTGAAGGAGATTGTAACGATAATGGGCAGGGAGCAACCTCAGAACAAGGAGGAACAGGATGATATTGTGCTGAAATATCAACCCATACTGCTGTCTGCGCACACCTCATGCGAAGAGGTGGAGCAGATTTCTGTGGGTAAAGACCTTAACCATCTTATTCCATCGGAAACGGCTTTGCTGTCTGAGAAGGCTACGGAAACGCTCTTCTATCAGAAATATGCCACAGGACAACTCCAACTCTTTGCCAACCGCCTGCCTATAAAGGCGCAGAAGAAGTCGGAGCAACAAAGGAAAGAGAAACCGCGCTTGCAGATGGGACCAATCATTGTTGGTGTGGACACCAGCGGTTCCATGTCGGGCCGGCCTGAGCAACTGGCGAAGACCTTGTTGTTGCAACTTCTTCGCATGACAAAGAAGAAGAAACGTAAGTGCTTCCTGATTACATTCTCTGTCCGTGCACAGGCCATCGACTTGGCGCACCCAGCCAACTGGCGCAAACTGAATGATTTCATGACGCATGGTTTTACGGGTGGCACGGATGGCGAAGATATGCTGCGTATCGCCTTGGAGCAACTGCGAAAGGAGGACTACGCACTGGCTGACGTACTTATCATCAGCGACTTCCACTTTGCCCTTCCCATGAAGCACACCCTGGAGAGCCTTCAATGGGAACACGACAAGGGAGCACGTTTCTATGGGCTGCAAATAGGTAAGCAAAGTTGCATCTATGAGAAAGTCCTTGATAAAGTGTGGAGGGTATGAAAAAGTCGCCAACATTTCGTATTAACCCGAACTTTCGCCTGCAATCCAACTACCTGCATGTAGCATGGTACAGGGTAGATGCTCATACGCTTCAAACGGAGATAGCCTTTGCTGTTCCTGCCCGACAGGTATTCAACAAGAACAAAGGCTGTTTGATGATGGCGGAGAGGGATGCCAATGCCTTGACATTTGTTTATGCGGACATCACAGACTGGGATAACCGCTCATTACAGAAATGGCTTCGTGAGGTACTGAGGGAGTATATCTTTGAACAGGCAGCACTAATACTCCCACAGAAACTTCATATATTGGAGCAGAAGCACAACCTCTATGCAAAAGGTGTATGTGTAAAGAAGCTGCGTAGCCGTATTCTTGGGCAATGTTCGCACGACGGCATAATTTCACTCTCTCCCAAAATACTCTTGCTCCCTGAAGAATATACCGACAGTGTTCTTCTGCATGAAATGGCTCACTTGCGCTTTCCTCACCACCGAAAATCGTTCTGGAGTTTTCTATCCACACTATTGGGGGAAGATACCAAAGCGCAAAAGCTAAGGATGGATGTACTGTTGAGTCGCTTCTACGCTTACAGTGCCTATCTACTGAAATAATTTCATTACAGCCGCTATTTTTCTTAAAGGTATGCCTCCATTCGGCATAGGTCTGAGTTTTCTTTGCATCCATAAACTGATAGATTGAATGACTATGAACAGAAAACGTGACAAACAAAACAATGTGGCTACTCTTCCTGCCACACAGATACCACCGACGTTTCATTCCGCCTATGAATATCTTGCAGCATTGGTCAAGGAGGGTGCTACTGTGCGGTATGGCAATCCACTCCCAGCAGAGGTAGTTAGTCGTATCGATGAAGAACTTTCCGTCATCAAGCATCTTGAAGCCGTCAACTATTTCCTATTTTACCACAAGATGGTCAAGGCAGCCAAAGATGAGCTGGGTATATGGATTGGCCCTGGTAGAGGATCATGCGCAGGTTCTATCGTAAGCTATTGTTTGGATATAACCACGATTGACCCCATAAAGCACGGCTTGTTGTACGAGCGGTTCTTCTATCAGAACAGAGGTTGCATGCCTGACATCGACCTTGATATGGATTGGGACGGTCGGAAGATACTCTACGCTGTACGTTGTCAAACGAAAGTGCACAACTTGCTCCTTAATTTAGTTTGGGGTTTAGTATGAATTATATTAATAAAAAGTATATTTGCACAATGACAACAAAAAAAGAATTTTTCAGTAAATCCTAATCAAAGTTCTTCGGAATCCTTATTAAAGGATATTCGTCGCAACACGAAACGTATTTTCACTTCAGAACAAAAAGTTTTGATTGTGATGGAAGGAATCCGTGGCGAGCATAGTATTGCCGAGCTCTGCCGTAAATATGGTATATCAGATAGCACTTACTACAAATGGAATAAGGATTTTATCGAGGCCGGCAAAGCTCGTCTCGATGGTGATACCATTCGTGATGCAACAAGCGATGAGGTAAAGGAACTTCGTCAGGAAAACATTCGCTTAAAAGAAGCCCTTGCCGATTTGGTAGTGAGATATGATGTTGTAAAAAAAGCTTGAAACTCATCGAATAAGCCCTATGCATGAATCGCATATACGTTATAGTGCGGAAGAGAAAGAGAGCATCATTCTAACAATAAAGCGTTCAGAGTTAAGTATTGTTCAGGCCCTCAAAGCTTAGGTATCCCAAGGCGTACCTTTTATAATTGGTATAAGAAATATGTTATAGGAGGTTTGAATGCTCTCAGAGCAACACATTGTAGAGCAACGACAACGTGGAACCGCATACCTGATAATATTCGACAAATAGTGGTTGAACTTTCTTTAGAGCATCCAGAGTTCACCCCCAGGGAATTGTCAGTTCTTTTATTGGAAGAGAGTCAGATATTTGTTTCAGAGTCAAGCTTTTATCGTATATTACACGAAAGAGGTCTATTAGAACGTATGGAGCATAATTTTATCTTTGCAGCTGATGAATTCCATCATAAGACTAAATTCGCTAATGAGATGTGGCAGACCGATTTTACCTATTTCAAAGTCAAGGGTTGGGGCTGGTATTATCTCTCTACGGTAATTGATGACTACAGCAGGTATATTATCCATTGGGAGTTATGTTCGAGTATGACTTCTGAAGATATATCCAGAACAATAGACAAGGCAGTTGAAAAGGCTGGGGTTACACTTCAAATCCTCCTTGCTTACTATCGGACAATGGGCCATGCTATATTGCTTCCTCGCTCAAGGAGCATTTCGGTAAGGTATATAACATCAAGCATATCCATGGCAAACCCTTACATCCGCAGACGCAAGGAAAGATAGAATGATATCACAGATCGATGAAAAATGTAATTAAGCTAAATCATTATTTTTGTCCCTCTGAATTAGAAAAGGCTATCGATGGGTGGGTGAAATATTATAATGAGAGCAGATTTCATGAATCGTTGGATAATCTCACACCCAAAGACGTATATTTAGGACAAGGGGAGAGAATTAAAAAGATAAGAGAAATAATAAAGCAAAATTCAATCAACAAAAGATTTTTTGATAATAAAACAATGAAATATCAGAGTAAATAACTATATTTGCAGTTGTGCACTTTTGTTTGACAACGTACAGTACCTGCGTACTATCCATGAACTTCTGCCTCCGTCTGTTTTCTTCCGCATCAACAAATCCTATGTTTTGAATTTAGAGAAAATAGAATCGTTCGACACCAACGACGTATTCATCGGAAAATATGAAATCAGTATCGGCAATACTTACAAAGAAAATTTCTACAAAAGGCTCATGAAATAACAGTTGACTTTGCTATTATCTCAATCAATAATTCAAATCAAATGTGTATGGAAAGATTAGTCAAAACTTTTTCATTCAGGGTCCTTTCTTCGAATGATTCATCCACTGCCGAACAGCGGAATGCAACTGATAACTTGATAAAAGAGATCATTAAATTGAACACGGAAGAGAATGATAACATTTTTGTACTCCGTATTCTTCGTTATACCCGTTTCCGATTGCAATCTCTGCAAGAGAAACCCTCATCGGATAGGGCGGGGGAAAAATGTGGCAGAGCTATTGTCTGTCATTGATACTGAACTAGAACTGTTGAATATGCGAATACAGGGGATTCTTCCTGCTTTGTCCATCAAATCTGCTAAGAAGTTCCATTGGACAGGAAAGGTCATTGATTTGGTAGAACTACTCTATGCTTTTGACACTTGCGATTGTATTAACAACGGAGAAATCGGTGTAGAGGAACTGGCAGACGTCATTTCCGAAATCTTCGGAGTAGAAATCAAGAACTGCTACAACGTCTATATGAACATGAAAAATCGCAAGGACGACAGTCGCACATATTTCCTTGACGAACTCCGAGAGAAACTGAACAAACGAATGGTAGAGAGCGACCTGAAAGGTGGAAAATTCAAAAAACGGTAATTGCATGCAAATAATCAATCAGGCTTCCCCAAACGAGATGGAAGCCTGATTTTTTCATCCATAAAGAACAGTACAATGTAAAATGGTTACTGCCGATGTTGCCATTTTTCTTGGAATTCACGAGTCAATTGCACGATTTCACCTCCGATTATTGCCAGTTCAAGCGTCAGTTTCTCCAACTTTGTGAGCATTGCAAAGGCTTTCTTCTCTGTAAAGTTGCTCTTCATTGCAACTACTGTCTGGTTGTAATTGACTCCCACACTGCGGAATTGTCCATACAAAGTCGTCAGCTTTTGATAATAGTCAAGCAACGAACGATCCACTTTTATCACCCGAAAAGTCTCATTAAAGATTTTTGTCTTGATGAATAATGACAGACTTGGTACACCGCTCTTCTCTTTCATCGTGAGGAAATGGGCGTATTCTGTCGGCGTGAAATTGACCGATACGCGCTTTTCTGTCTTCTCTTTGGAGCGTGCGCTCCGAATTTTCTTCATTTTCATTTCTTACTTTGGATTTTAGTATTTTACGGCATAACCAGCATTCGAAATATGACATTTTCTCTTTCAAGAAAAACGACTTCGGAGTTTTTTCAGCTCTCTTGGAGAGCAAGGGTTTTATGCTGCAAAAACGAAGTCATGCTGCATAAAACATATCTTGCTATTTGCCCGATGCAAATAAATCCATCCCGAAAAATGGAGCATTTCTTTCTCTAAAAGAAAGGTTTTATGCCTCGAAGGCTTCGGCTTACCGCTTGGGTGCAAAGTTACTAAGCGTTGTATCTAACTCCGTTACCTCATATGAAGCCACAACTATCCAAATTAACGCCACAAGTACGCACTAAAGGAAATCACGCTGATTACAGCATCTCCGAGCCATATATTTGCACTGTCGAATATGTCGGTGGAGGGATGCGTCTTCGATAATATCACGTTTCGATGAGCGATATGAGCGAGGGTGTATATCAAAGAATATTGGTGTCCGGTAAAACTTTCCTCTCCAATTTGTTGTAATAAAGAATGCTTATAAAAGTATCATTTGGGGTGTTTTTCTCTGAATATTCGGCTAAATTTCATTCAAATAATAGTTTTGAGTAACGGTTACTATTTGAAACAAAAAGTAAGCCCCCACTGGTTAAATGTACCTGTATTGCCGATAAACAAAGGCTTGTAGAACTTTCAATCAGTTTTTATCGGACACCAATAATCAAAGAACATGTCCTTGATTCTTTCACTTGAACGTGGGAATGTGCGAAAGCAGATACAATCGAATGATTGTATTGATGGACACCAATGAACATCTCCACTGAAAGGGTATGAACGAAAGGATGTAGTCCTGCTGGTACAAGTCGACTGTTGGGCATATCTTCGATAGCGGACGTATTCATCTTCATCGGTAAATATACCGACAACGAAATGAACAGTGAATTGTATAACAATAAAAGTAAGTATGACAGAAAAACAAAACGGCAAGGTAGATCCCGTTGCCATCCGAGAACTTATTTCACAGGGTATTCCCATGAAAAGAAAAGAGAGCGAGATAAAACGCTCTCAATCAGAAGAGCAGTGTACTAAATCGGAACGTCCCTATGACGAACCAATGTCAAAGGATTTTTCAAAAGCCCCAAGAAGAGAAAGGCGAAAGGCTGACAAAGGTGATTATGAGTCACTTTTCATCTGTCGCAACACTTTGAAAAATCGCAAGACCATCTATATTGCCAAAGAGTTGCAAGACACGTTGGCGGAGATAGTCATGTCGATGAGAAACAGAGATATGACCATCGGCATCTATGTGGAGAACATCATCCTCCACCACCTTGAGACCTACAAAGATGAAATCAACAGATTGGCTGAGATGAAGTTCAAGAAACTGTTGTGAGGCATTTAGCAATGGCTTTTTGTTACTTTTGAGCCGTATCAACTCACTGTCAAAAGTAACGAGGTGTTTTTCATTGGGGGGCTTTGTCCGCCCAAAGCTCACGAAAGGAAAGGGGGGGGCGGCAAATCTGCCGACCGCTTTACTCCATTTGTTCTTCTTGAGCGGTTATTCGTCCCATCCTTACTTCGGAATAAATCATCTTGTCTGATTTTATGCGAATTTCAGAGGTGAGAGAGTTTGAGTTTCAACTTTTTCTTCTTCCCTTCTTCTCGTATATCCGACATTTTTTTATGCGTCTTTTCGTCGGGTCGGTCGTTTTCGTTTTAGTGGCGCAAAAAGGTAGGGCTTAGGACAAACAAGGTTTTATGGCGAGAATACTACCTGCAATGAAATGGAAGTGTGGAGATTGTCGTCCAAACGGCTTGCCGCCTCGACCTTTTTTGTCCGTAAAAGCCCGAAACTACCTTTGCCGCTGACAACGAACAACCGATCCCGACATTATACACGGGCATAAGTGGAGGATGTGCAGACAGAGAAGCGGGGCGAAAACAAAAAACACAGTCTTCGGAGACTCCACTTTACCATAGGAATAGAATCCACGGAAAAAGCCGCCCCCAACGGACGGCTTTACGGAAATAACTCGGAGAAAATTCTTTTTTCTCACGATATACCTTTATCTTTGCATTGGGTTCTTTGAGCCATGCAAAATGCTGTATATCATTGCTATAGTTTTATCGACTAATTGTTTCTACAGTATTCTATAACTCAAGAATCTGTTGACATTCAATTAGTAATTTAAAATAAAAGAGACACATCTTATGGCAAGAAAAATTAGTTTAGCCCTCTATCAATTATCGATAAACAGAAAGGGAAACAGGGATGACCGAATAGTGCTTTCGGACTTTATGAATGGATTTGATATTATTGATATTGTTAATGAATTATTTAACACCTTAAGGTATAACTCAGTAAATGAAGATGTTGCTCAAAATCGAGATGAAGAAAAATTCTTTCGAATTATGAAAAGAGATGGGAGGGATTTGCTATTTACTGACGGAAGGTATATATCTGGAATTATTGAAACAGGAGATTACGGAACAGAAGAAAATATGGTTAATGTTTTAACAGGAGAAGCAACACATACCAAAAGTGTAAATGAGGCTCTTCTTATTCCTTTCTATTTCCTTTTTTATGTTCCTGAAGATTCTAAAGTTGCTTTTTTGCTTTTAGAAAGAATTGGGAATCTAGGTATCTATAGCTTATTGGAAAGTAAACTGAGAGGATATTTAGCCCCCCGAATTATTGAAGATGATGAAAACAATTTTGTTTTAAAAATCAATCCATTAGTTTTACAAAGACTCATAAATCAACATCTTGGTTCTATAGGAGGAGGGGCAAAGAAGATAACTTTTGAACAGGTGCACAAGGAAGATCTCGAAGTTTCGCGCATGACAAACAATGAAATATCTAATGAAGAGGTGGGAAATACAGAAATTGTTTATACTGCTAAAAGAAATAATTTCTTTAATATCAGAAGCCTTCTTAATAGAATACAGCGTGTTGATTCATCTAATGTTTTTAGTATTGAAGGTGTGCAATATGGAGATGTTAAATTTGAAGTAATAATTGAAGGGCAAGTAAGGCAGTTATCAGTAAAAGACATAGAAAAAATTGGAACTTTTATGGATATAACAGACAATGTTGAGCTTGCTTCAAACAATTATCCTACTTATGAGTCGCTTAATAGGCAAGCACATCTGTTGACAACATTTATTATAAGGGAAATACAAGAGGGTAATTAGAATGAAGAAAAATTTGATGTTTTGGATGGCAATTATTTTTTTAGTTGCAGGCATACTCCTATGTGTATACTTTTTGTATATGGGTATTTCACAAAAGGTGTTTAGTAATAGTTATGTTGTTGAACAACTAAAGAATAACCTTGGAAGTTTTATTTCAGGCACGATTGGTATACTCTTTACAATAACAGCAACTATCTTCTTATTCATAACATTCAGAGAACAACGGAAACAGTTTGAATTATCTAAACAGTCTCAAGAGCAATCTCGCTTTGAAACAACATATTTTAATCTCCTATTAATGTTAGATGATGTCAGGGATAATGTGAATAAAAACATTGCTCAACACTTTAATAACCCCAACATTACAACGATATGGGACTATTATGGATTAATGAAAGAATATTACACAATCTATCCGAAAGAAGAGAACAAGGATAATTTTGAAACTATTATGGATAGGCTGTCAAGCAATTCATTGGATACCGAGAAAGATATGGCTCAAGGCTGTATATTAGATTTTTTTGATTCATTCGTTGGAAAGTATAATTTTAGTATAGGCTATTTTTTTAGATATATTTACAATACGATCAACTTTGTCGTAACAGAAAGGAATACAGTTCAAGATAAAACCGAGAATACTGACATTCAACGTTATTTAAATATTTTACAAGCACAATTGTCAGACGAAGAATTAACCTTGATTTTTTACGATGCTCTTTCATCCTTTGGAAAAAATAAGTATGGGTATAAGCAATTTCATACTTTATTAGATACATACCAATTTTTGGAAAATATTAACGAGCACTTTTTGCTACATAGAAATCACCATGTATTTTATCAAAAAACATTTTTCAAATTTTTAAATAGAGATGAGAGGCGTTTAAAAAAGAAATGCCTCTAAAGAGAGATATCTTTCATAGATAACTAATAAAAAAAACAGAGAAATATTTGTCTTTCTGTTTAGAAAATAATATTTTTGCAAAACTAAAAAGCGGTTCTTTGAAATGGCAAAATAAGGTGGAGTATAGAAGCTTGCTGGTTTCCTTATCGTGACCTACCTTCATTGACAAATAAATTAATCGATTGATTATTTGGTATTTATAAAATTATATATGCCTTGCCATGTTGAAAGGTTAGGTCCTTTTTAATACCACAAATATCTGCAATTTCCTTCAGATATGAATTAGTTCGCTGATTAGTTAGCATTGGGAAAAGTTTACCATTACGATAGGTCTTGCCACTATACTTTTCGATGATATTTTTCGGAATATCCAATAAAAGAACATTTGTTGCAACACTCGTCTTTTGTC
>ERZ773031.500-NODE-500-length-21106-cov-5.452615_pt1 | contig 21106 bp, 20 predicted proteins | sample MGYA00511666_ERZ773031 | MGnify/ENA primary metagenome ERZ773031 (study PRJEB29015, sample SAMEA2738135) | human oral metagenome | biome: human oral; feature: human-associated habitat; material: saliva | place: China | collected 2250 ...
ATTAAATCATAATTTTCATTAATATTAAATTGTTTTAAATAATATTCTCTGTTTTCTTGAACTTTATTTTTTCTATCTAAGAATTCTTTATCTAAGATTATACCTCCACTTTTTTCCGAAAGTCCTGGTATGAAAAAATATTTTTTTAGATTTCCACCTAAAAATGATTCTTGAAGATGAAAGTCATCTACCCAATCTTCTGAAGAGAAATATTCTAAATTAATCATAAGTTTAGAGCTCTTTAAAGCTTTGTCCATATATATTTCAGGGATATTACAGGCAAAAGTTTCTATAATCAAATCAGCAGGAGATTCTATTCTATCTACATCCTTATAATCGATTACAATAATGTCATCATTTTTTTTGATAAGATTTAATTCTTCAGTTTGATTAATGATAAATCTTAACTTTTTATTTGGATAGATTCTTTTAAGCTCTCTAGCCAATCTATAAGCTACGCCTACATCCCCATAATTATCTATTACTTCACAAAAAATATCTATATTATCTATTAGCATTATTGTTGTCTTTCTTGTTTAACTCTTTTAGGTGTAGTTACACTAGTTTCAGTACTTTTAGTAGTAGTATTAGTTTCAAATGTAGTTGTTGAACTAGTAACTTCGTTTTTTTCAGTTTTTACTTGAGTTTTATCTTCTACTGCTTTTTTTGTTGTATTTGTTGAATGATCAGTAGTCTTCTTAACAGTAGATTTAGTATTACTATTAGTATGGCTATTACCACTAGTTTTAGTTTCAACTTTCTTTTTAGTATCTTTTTTAGTAGGGATTTTCTTTTCAACAGAAACACCAGTTCCTACTGAAACTCCACTGCTACTGCCACCTAGACCAAATCCTGTTCCAATTCCAAAAGATGTTGTACAAGCAGTTGCTAAAAATAGTGATGAAATGATTAAAATTAAATTCTTTTTCATTTTATACCCCCTCTAAATAATATCTTCTAAATTAATTTCTTTAACTTCACCTAATGCTAAATCATTTAATTTTAATTTAGCAAAAGCTGTTCTCTGTAAGTAAGTAACTTTGTTGCCTACAGCTTCTAACATTTTTTTTACTTGATGGAATTTTCCTTCTTTAATGGTCAAGTAAATTTTAGTATCAGATATTTTTTCAACTTTAGCTGGAAGAGTGATATAGTTTCCTATATCAACTCCTTCTTCCAACTTTAAAATATCTTCTTGTGAAATATTATTTTCTATTTCTACATAATAAGTCTTATCTACATGATTTTTAGGAGAAAGTAATTTATGATTAAGCTTTCCATCATTTGTAAGTAGAAGTAAACCTTCAGTATCTTTATCTAGTCTTCCAACAGGAGCTAGATCTTTTCTTATAACCCATTCAGGAAGTAAGTCCATAACAGTTGCTTCTCTTATATCTTCAGTCGCTGTTATATAACCAGCTTTTTTATTCATAATATAGTATCTAAATTCTTTATATTCTAATCTTTCTCCATTATATTCTATTATATCAGAATATTCATTTATATTATCCTTAGCCGAAATATCATAAGAGTCATTAACTTTTACTTCTTTTGCAGAAATGATTTTCTTAACTTCTTTTCTACTTCCTATACCACATTCTACTAAAAATCTATCCAATCTCATTAGTCTTCTACCCTTTTACCATTTTTATATTCATAGTGTTCAGCTGTACCATCATTAAATATGTATATAGCAGGTCCTTCTAAGACACCGTCTTTATATGCAACTTCTTCTCTTTCACCATCAGCAAAAAAGTAGATAGAAGCTCCATTTTTCTTTTCATTATTTCCATAGAAGAAGTCTTCTTTATCTCCATTAGCATAGAATTTTTGAGCTTCTCCATATCTTTTACCGTTGACATAGTTAAATTCTATTTTGTCACCATTAGCTAAATACTCAATAGCAGGTCCGTTCATAATAGCATTTTTATGAATAAACTCTATTTTTCTTCCATCTTGATATTCAATAAGACCATTTTTAGTATTTAGGTAAGTATCTTTACTTAACATATCTTTATAAGTTGCAGTATATTCTTCAGCTAGGTTATGAGCTTTTAAATCATAAGAAGAAAAATCATCGTTTGCAATCAATTCTTTTTCTAAAACTACTTTACCAGCATCAAAGAATTTTTGAGTAATTTTATTGTCATTCATCTCAACTACTAAAGTTTCGTTTTCATTATTAGTAGATTTAAAATTATAGATTTTCTTTCCTGTTATTTTATCATATAATTTTTTATAGAAAGGTCTAGCTTCTAAAACATAATCTTTCTCTATTTCACTAATAATTAGATTGTTCCAAGTATCTTTAGAGTTAACATCTTCAGGTTTAGTAGCTTCTTCAGTTTTTACTTCTTCTTTAGCTTCATCCTTCTTTTCTTCACTTGTTCCACCAAAATTGAATAGATTTTTTACTTCATTAATCTTTTTTTCTCTTTGATAATTTTGGTAAATTGAATAACCAAAACTAGCAGTAAAAGCAACAAAAATCGAAACTATTAGAAGAATAAGAAATTGTTTAAAGTCCTTCTTCATTTCTATCATCTCCATCATTAAGGGAAATTTGACTTTGTTCAGATTTATTTAAAGCGAAGTAAGTTACAAAAGCTAGAGCTAATGAAATTAAATAAAGTAAAATCTTAAAGAATGAAACAGAAATATATTCACTTGCTTCTCCACCAGGTAATTTAACAAATAGAATAATATAGAAGATAACTAAAAATATTACATTTCCTATAATAGAATACAATAAAATATTCTTATTTCTAATTACACTTGAATATATTAAAAGTCCAGCAAAAGCTATAAATAAAATACCAGAGAATAATAAAATAGCTTGAGCATTTTTAGCTTCCTTACTAAAATCAGCTAAGATACCTAGACCTTTAAAAAATCCTATAGAGTAACTTCCAAAAATTGGAACTTTAACAGAGAAAACAGCAACAAGAAAAGTATTTATTATTGCTATAATTCCTCCAATAATACCAAATAAATTTTCACTTCCCTTAGGAATATTATTAGTAAGTTCGTTTGCTTTATTTTTCAAATCTTCAGTTCCCTTTTTAAAACTTTCTTTATCTTTAAAGTTAGACATAGTTGAGTTCATAGTAGCTTTAAAATCAAACTCTTCTTTTACAGGAACATAAGTAGTAAATTCACCTTCATTTAAAGTTGAAGATACATCCTTTATTTTCTTTGCTTCAGGAATAACTAAATTATCTTTTTTTAATTCAGCTAACTTTGTTTTTATAGTTTCAGTTGCAACAGATTGAATACTTTCTTCAGAATCAGCTGTAGCTGTTAAGCCCTCAAAATCTGGAAAAGTAATTAAAAATTTACCATCTTCTAAAGCCTTCATTACTATAATATAATTTGTCATTGACATTGATTTCCTCCACTCCTTTTTTCATTAAAGATTTTTCTAATCGTTTAAAGAATTTAAAATTCTATATCCACTGTAAATCACTGCTACAGATATTGCATATAGTATAAATTTAATAATTCCCACTGATAAATAAGCATTTGTTAGAGCTGTTATAAAAACTAAAAGATAACAAAGAACAAAAGTTCCTAAAATCCCAAGTGTAGATATTTGTAAAATTTTCATATCTCTATTTAGACTAGCATATATATTTGCTCCTGCAAAAGCTAAGAATGCCAAACCAAAAAGCATATAAAGAGCATTCATTTGGAAAAAGTTAGCTCCCCCTCCACCAAAACCAAAAAATCCAGTAATAGTGTAAACAGGGAACAATAATGTATTAAGAATAGCTAGAATAGCTCCCACTATTCCTAAAAAATGTTCTTTTCCTTCAGGAACAGATTTTTTAATATCCTTATTTATAAAATTATCAACTTTATTTGTTACATCTTTTAAAGTTTCATTATCTTTTAAAGTACTAAAAGAAGGAGTTTCTGTTACTGGAATGTAAGTAGTAAATTCTCCAGCTTGTAAATTTTTAGAAACTTCTGTTATTTTTTTAGGTTCAGGAGCTTCTATATTAGAATTTTTTAGCTCAGCTAACTTAGACTTTATAGCCTTTGCTGCATTATTTTGTATATTTTCTTCAGAATCAGCCGTAGTTGTTAGCCCTTCAAAATCTGGAAAAGATAATAAAATTGTGTTATCTTCTAAATATTTTGCCACTGCGATATAGTTTTTTGTTGTCATATTAAGCCTCCAATTAAAAATTTATTAACATTGTCATTATATCAAATTTTACCTGTTTTTTATAGCTTTTTATTTATATTAATGTCCATTTTTTGACATAAAATCTTTTCTTGCATTTTCCATCCACTTATCTTGTGAAATCATTGCTTTTCCAACTGCAACAAAGTCTAATAAATTATTTTCAACAAGCCAACTAGCTTGACTTTCTTTTTTTATTTTACTCACACCTATAACAGGAATTTTTACCTGTTTTTTTATTTCTGTTCCCATATAGATTATCCAATCTAAAGGAAAATTTTCAGGAAAGTTACTTATTTTTACTTGCCTTTTATATTCAGGATTAGGAACACCACTTGAAACATGTAATATATCTAAACCATAAGATTCTAGTTCTTTAGCATTTTCTACACCATCTTCAAGTTCAGGCTCATTTCCACCCATTCTATAACCAAGAATGAAATTATCATCAAATAAATACCTAGTATTCTCTATTAATTTTCTTGAAAAGTAAAGTCTTTCTCCATATTTATCAGTTCTTTTATTCCAAAGTTTAGAATTTAATTGAGAGATTAAATAAGTATGAGCTCCATGAATTTCTATTCCATCAAAGCCACATTTTTTAGCTCTAATAAAAGCCTCTTCAAAAAGTTTTAAAATTCTATCTAGTTCTTCTTCAGGAACTTCTGCTATTTTATCTTTAAAGCCAGCATGGTGAATCTGTATCATACAAGGTACATCATATTTATGAATTTCATTAGCCACCTTAGTAAGTCCTTCAATAAAGCTATCATTCCAAATTCCAATTTGATTTTCTCTTAATTTTCCACTTTCTTCAACTGCTGAAGCTTCAACAATTATAAGTCCTACACCACTTCTAGCTATCATACCATACCAATCAATTAAATCTTCAGTGACATAGCCATCATCTTTTACAAGAGAAAATCTAACCATAGGGGGTAGAACTATTCTATTTTTTATATGAATATTTTTTATTTTAAAATCTGTAAAAATATTAATTTTTTCCATATACGTCCTTTAAAAAATATAATAAAGTAATAAGCCAGCTAATCCTGACGAGATAATTAAAGTGATGCTTCCTATCTTAAAGAATAAGCCACCTATCAGAACAGAGGCAAATATTATATATGATCTGTAGTCTATAAAATTATCTTTAACAAAAAGAGCAACAGCTGCTGCTAAAATAAGTCCTACAACAGTAATTCTTAGAGCTGCAAAGGTTCTTTTTACAACAGGTAGATTACTGAATTTTTTTAAGAATACAACTATAATAGTCATTATTATTATAGACGGCAGAACAACACTAAAAGTTGCAATTGTTGAACCCATAGTTTGCGCAATTCTATAGCCTACATGAGTTGCTAAATTTATTGATATAGGTCCTGGAGTTATCTGAGAAACAGCAACAATCTCCATAAATTCATGGAAACTTATCCACTTATTTACATCAACAACTTCATGTTGCATAAGAGGAAGTATTGCATAACCTCCACCGAAACTAAAAAGTCCAACTTTAAAAAATACTAAAAATAATTTTAAATATGTCATTGGACATCATCTTCTTTTTCTTTTTTTGATTTTTCTTTAAATAAAAAATAGATATTTCCTAGTATCATAGTAGCAATTATTATAATGATAGGAGAAACTCCCAAATATCTAATTAATATAGCAATTATAATAGGAAAAATAAAGGTATATCTATTTATATTTGCAGATTTAGCTATTCTGTATACAGAAATTAATATAAGAGCTGCGATAGCTGGCTTTATACCATTAAAAATAGCAACAACTATAGGGTGATTCCCAATAGCCAATAAAATTTGACTCAAAAATAGCACTATAAAAAAAGAAGGTAGAACAGCTCCTAGCATTCCTGCAAACATTCCTAAAAATCCTGCTATTTTATATCCAGTTATAAGAGATATATTTACAGCAAGAACACCAGGAATAGATTGTGCAATAGCCATTCCATCTACAAATTCTTCTTTCTCTAACCAATTTTTTTTATTTACTATTTCATCTTCTATCAGAGAAAGCATAGCATAGCCTCCTCCGATAGTAAAAGCTCCTATTTTGAAAAATAGCATAAAAATATCTAAAATCTTATTTTTCTTCATCTTCAGCCTTCTTTAAATCTAAAATAACTTCTTTTAAAATATCATAAGCTAGTTCCATTTTACTCTTTTGATTTATAACAGTAGAACTTCTATCTTTTCTTATGATTTCTATACTGTTAGTATCTGTTCCCATGGTTGAAGCATTATTTGCAACTATCATATCAAGTCTTTTCTTTTCTAATTTTTTTAGAGCATTCTCAATGATATTATTAGTTTCTGCCGCAAAACCAACCAATAATTGATTTTCTTTCTTTTTACCCATTTCAAATAGGATATCAGGATTTCTAACTAGTTCTATTGTTAAATTTAAATCTGATTTTTTAATTTTTTTATCTTGATATTCTTTAGGTCTGTAGTCTGCAACTGCAGCACAAGCTATAAAAATATCAGTATCTTTAAACTTTTCATCTACCTTTTCATACATATGAATTGCAGAATCAACAGAAATAAATTCTTTAAGTCCATCAGGAACACTAAGATTTGTAGGTCCACTTACCAAAGTTACTTCAGCTCCTAAATCAACAGCAGCTTGAGCAAGTGAATATCCCATTTTCCCACTTGATTTATTTGAAAGATATCTTATGGGATCTATATCTTCTCTTGTTCTACCACTTGTGATAAGAAGTTTTTTACCTTTTAGAGCATCTCTAAAATTATCAATTTTAGAAGCTAAGTTATATCTTTCAATTATATCAACAATTTCTTCAGGTTCTTTCATTCTGCCTTTAGCTTCATAGTTGCAAGCTAGTAGGCCTTCATTTGTATCTATAAATCTATAACCATAAGTTTTTAATTTGTCTATATTTTCATTAAGAATAGGATTTTCATACATATTTACATTCATTGCAAGAGCAAAAAATACTGGTTTTCTCAATGAAACAGCTGAAAGAATTGTTGAAAGCATGTCATCAGCAATTCCATTAGCAACTTTGCCAATTATATTATATGTTGCAGGTGCAATTAAAACTATATCTGCCCAATCAGCAAGAGAAATATGTTCAACTTCATAGTGAGGAGTTTTATCCCACATATCAACATAGACTCTATTTTTTGAAAGAGTCTCAAGAGTTAAAGGACCTATTATATTTGTAGCATTTTCTGTCATGACTACTTTTACATTGTACCCCTTCTTTTTTAGGAGAGATACTATGCTTGCAGATTTAAATGCAGCAATTCCTCCTGTAACTCCTACTAAAATGTTTTTCATCTTCTTCTCTCCTTATAATAATTATCTCTCTTTGAAATGAATTCTTCAATTTCAGAAATATCAAAACCTTGAGATTTTAAATTCATGAAATCAAAATTTGCTATATCATCTAAATATTCAAGATATAAGTCAGAAAATATAGTCATTAATTTTCTTGATTTAGAATATAATTTAGAAAGTTCTTCTCCTTTATTTATAAGAGTTGTAATAGACCATTCCATATGTCCATTTTTAAAATCTATAAATCTTTGTTTTGCTTTGTTAGCATTTTTTACTTCTTTACTTATATTATCGAAAATTTCTTCATTTAATTCATCAACAAAAAATTTATTATTTTCATTTAGGAATTTTATTACTTCTTCAAATTTCTTTTCAGAATAAAAATGTTTTAAATCAACTCTATATTTATATGATTTTTTTTCAGTATCTAAATTATATGAATCTATAATACTTCTATATTTTTTAGCAACTTCAATATTATGTTTAAAATTTTTCTCAAAAATTTCTAGTTGTTTACTATTAATTCTGCCATCTCTTTCTTTTGTAACAGCTTCAAGTTGAAGCTTCAAATCAGCAATTTGATCCTCTTGTATACTTAAATAATTTTGTAAATCTTCTATCTGTTTTAAATACTTATCTTCTTTTTCTTTAAAAAGTAAATCGCCTAAACCCATTAAACTCCTCCTTGAGATTTATAAAATTTTCAATAGATTATATCATAAAACAAAAAATAAAACTATTTACTTTTTGTAAAAAACCCTCTCCCTATATTTGTATATTGGATATGCCCATTGTAATAAAAATATAGCAGAGAAAATAACTAATTTTAAAATGACATTGTTTACATAAAAAGCAAGTGCTGTTGCAATTACTGAAGAAATACAAATTTTTATAGCAGTGGCAATAATATTTTTTAAATCTAATTTAACATAAAGTTTTACATACATAAATAATAATAAAAAGAAGTTTACTCCTGAAGAAATTGATGTAGCTAAAGCTAAACCTTTATGTTGAAAATTTTTAATAAATAGATAATTTAAAACTATATTCATAATAATAGCTATAATTGAAAATTTTGCAGGTCTTTTATTGTCCCCCATAGCATAGTATCCCTTACTAACTAATTGAACTCCAACATAAAAGATAAGCCCTAGTGAATAGTAAAGTAGACATTCTGAAGTAATTTTAACAGCATCTTCATTAAATTTTCCATAAGAAAAGATAAGTCTTATAACATCTTTTGAAAAAAATGTTAAAACAAATAGACTCGGTATAGTTAGAAAATTTAAGAAATTTATAGCTGATACTAGTCTTCTATTTGTATCTTCTTTATCTCCATTGGCTGCTGCTCTTGATATACTTGGGAAAAGTACATTGGAGATAGTTACTCCAAAGACTCCAACAGGAAGTAAGTAAACTCTACTTGCATTCTCAAGTGCAGTTATAGAACCAGCCACCAAAAAAGAAGCAAAAAATTGATCAACTATAGTATTAACTTGTCTTGCAAAAACTCCTACAAGCATAGGAATTAATTTTATACCTAGCAATTTTAAATACATATCTTTAAAATCTATTTTAAATGAATAAGATTTTAGTAGTTTTATAAATGGGAAAAATACAACTAAAAATTGTAAAACTCCACCTATTAAAACTCCATAAGCCAATGCATCTATACTAAAATATTTAGTAAGCCACATAGCTGAAAAGATTATAGATAAATTAAAAAATATTGAAGTTGAAGCAGGTATAGCGAAGTATCCAAAGTTATTTAAAATAGATCCCATCATACCTGATAAAGATATAAATAGAAAGTAGAAAGACATAATTTTTAAAAGTCTTGATGCTACCATTTTTAGCTCATCACTAAAACCAACAACTATAAAATCAATAATATAACTTGAAAAAATTATCATCAATACACTTATTACAAAACTAAATAAAAATGTAATATTTAGAACTGAAAAAATATATTCTCTACTTCTTTCCTCTCCTTCTTCTTTTTTCTTCTTATGATAGAGGGGAATAAAGGTATTTCCTAAGGCACCTTCTCCTAAAAGCTGCCTAAAAAAATTACTTATTTTGAATGCACTATAATATGCATCTGTTAAAACAGAGGCTCCAAAAAAATAGGCCACTAGAGTCCCTCTAAAAAGTCCTAGTACCCTACTCACCATTGTTATTATCATAGTATTTATAGATTTTTTTAACATTTTCTTATCTCTCCATCGTCAATGTTTATCTTAGCGTCTTTATATAATTCTAAAATAGCTAAAAAGATATATATTAAATGTAGTTTATTTTCAGCTTCTAAAAATAAATCATCAATAAGCCAATTTTTAAAATATGCTTTTATCAATATGTTATCCATAATTTCTTTGATATCATATTGTTTTATTAAGTTTAATTCCATAAATTCAGACATATCAACTGAATCAAAATATTTCTTATAGACATCAAAAATATCGTCAGTTGTAAGTGAAGTTAAATCATAGTCTTTCGCAATTTTTTTAATAGTTCTTTTACTTTCTCCTCTTGAATAAGAAATGTTAAATTCTTTTTCTAGATTAGCGACTTTAGGAGTCAATTCTTTGAATAATTTATGTTCTTCCAATCTTCTCTTAAGATTTGTTTCTTTTTCTTTATCACTATCTAAATTAAGTAGGTTTAAAGTTTTAATCTCAATTAATTCTGAAGCAATTATTATAAAGTCTGATTTTATCTCAATATTTTCTCTTTCTGAAAGCTTTAAAACTTCTAAATATTCATCAATAAGCTGAGAAATATTTATATCAGAAATCATCATTTTCTTTTTTTCAATTAAATTTAGAAGTAAGTCAAAAGGCCCTTCAAAATTATTAACTTTTACTACTAGTTCTTCCATATTTCATCTCTCTTTTAAATAATTTCCATCTATCTACATCAGCTTGAATAGTAGCTTTTAATTCATCTATTGAAGAAAATTTCTTTTCTTCTCTCATGAATTTAACAATTTGTATATATAATTTTTCACCGTAAACTTCTCTATCAAAATCTAGTATATGAACTTCTAAACTCAATTCTTGTTTCAATGTTGGATTATATCCAATATTAACCACTCCATATAAAACTTTTGAATTTTTATCTGAAACTTGTAAAAAAGCTCCATATATACCAGAAGGAGGGTATAATCTGTTATCCATTTTTATATTTGTAGTGGGAAAACCTAATTGTCTAGCAATTTTCTTACCATGGATAACTTCTCCTATAACTATCATAGGATGATCTAAAAGTTTAATAGCTCCATCAAAATCAGAATTAGCAATTTTTTTTCTTATTGCTGATGAACTTACAAGTTCCCCGTCTAAAGTTACAGGTGGTAGCTCATTAACTTTTATATTATGAACTTCAGCTAAATACTCTAAGTCTTCTGCTGTTCCAAGTCCACCCTTACCAAAAGAAAAATTGAAGCCAACAAATATTTCTTTTACTTTTAACTTATTTTTTAAGATTCTCACAAATTCCAAGGGAGTATATTCTAAGAAGTTCTTATCTAATTTTTGCATTATAACAACATCTACTCCTAAAGATTCAAGTAGATAAAGCTTTTCTTCATTTGTGTTAATGTAATCAAACTTTCTTTCAGGAAATAAAAACTCCAAAGGGTGTTTTTCAAAGGTAAAGACAACAGCCTTTTTAGAATTTTCTCTAGCTGCTTTTATAGTCTCATTTATAAGCTTTTTATGTCCATAATGTACTCCATCAAAATTTCCTATGGCAACATAAGTATCTTCAAATTCTATATTTGATGTCAGTATATCATTTACTACTATCATTATTTTTTGCTCCTAACTATTTTCTTCTTCTAAAAGATTATTATAAATCTCCTCTATTCTTCTAAAACGATTTCTTATACCAGACTTAGATATATTTATCATGTCCGCTAAGCTTTGTAAAGAATCTTCTGGATTATTTAGTCTTAACATAGCTGCTTCTTTTAAAACATCTGTCAGAGTATTAAGACCAAGTTTTTCATCTATATACTTTATCATTTTTATTTGATAATTTCCAGTATTTAAAGTTTTAGTTTCATTGGCAACTTCCCAATTCATCTCTCTAATTGTCTTATTTTTTAAATTTTTTATGATAGTGATTTCTTCATATTCAAAAAAATATTTTAGAGCATTCATTGAAACAAGTAAATCCATAATATCTTCTGAGTTTCTTAAGTATACTAAAATTTTATTCTTTTTAATAGTCTTAAATATCTTTTTCTTTTTTGATAATAATATATTATAAATTTTATCTGCTAATTCTTTATTGTCAACAAAAAAATCTAAAGAATATTCTTTCTTAGGATCTTTGATATATCCACAGCTTAAGAAGAATCCTCTCAAGTAACCTCTAAATATTTCATCGTTTTGAATGATATCAAGAAAAGAAAATTTAAAACTTTCTAAAAATTCTTTTAAGCCTTTTTGTTTATACAAAGTTATAACATAGATTCTGTGTTCAGTAAATTTTTTTGTTATAGAATATTTTATTCCAAATTGTAAAGAGCTAGTAGCCTTAATTAAAGAATAAAGTCTTTTAGCTAAAATGGAATTCTCCATTTTTATTTCTATTCCTTCTTTCACTAAATTTGCCTTATTTTCAAAAATAGCTGATATTTCTGCTAAACATTCTAAATTAGTAACAGGAATTTTTTGTGTAATTTCTTGTTTAACATTAGAACTATAAGACACAAGCCTACCTCCCTATTTTGCTTCAGCCCAATTCTTACCTATATTTATGTTTATATTCAAATTTACATCTTCAAGTTTAACTGTATTTTTCATTATATCTGCTAAAATTTCTGAGTATTTTTCAACAGAACTTTCTTCTACTTCAAAAATTAATTCATCATGTACTTGTAATAATAAAGCTATATCATCTTTATCTTTTAAAGTTTCATGGACTTTAAGCATAACTTTTTTAAGAATTTCAGCTGCTGTACCTTGTATGACAGTGTTAACTGCCATTCTTTCAGCTTGAGCTTTTATAGTTTTATTTTTAGAATCAATACCACTTATATATCTTTTTCTACCAAAAAGAGTTTTAACATAACCATGTTCTTCTCCAAACTCTATAACTTCTTTTTCAAAAGTTGTGACTCTTGGATATTGTTCAAAATATTTCTTTATATATTCCGAAGCATCTTTTACAGGTATTTTTAATTCTTTAGCCAAACCAAAGGCTGTTTTTCCATAGATTATACTAAAATTAATAATCTTAGCAATAGTTCTTTGTTCTCTAGTCACATCATCAGAATCTGATAAGTTAAAAATTCTTCTTGCAGTTAAATCATGTAAATCTTTTTCTTCTCTATATGCTTCTATTAGATTTTCATCTTTAGACATAGAAGTAAGTACTCTCAATTCAACTTGAGAATAATCTATACTCATTAAAACTTTTCCTTCTTCTGCAACAAAACCTTCTCTTATTTTAATTCCATCATCTGTCTTTACAGGAATATTTTGTAGATTAGGCTCAGATGAAGAAAGTCTACCTGTTGCTGTTCCTATTTGATTAAAACTTGTATGTATTCTTGAATTAGAATCAACTAGATTAGGTAGAGTATCTACATAAGTAGTTTTTAACTTATTAAGTTTTCTATAGTCAAGAAGTAATCTCGCTATATTATATCCATAACTTTCTAAGTCTTCCAAAACCATTACATCTGTAGAATATCCAGTTTTAGTCTTTTTACCACTAGGTAAATTCATTTTTACAAATAGTATATCCCCTAATTGCTTTGGAGAATTTATATTAAACTCTTCACCAGCTTCTTCATAGATAGCTTTTTCAATCTTAGCAAGTTCTTTTTCTAACTCAGAAGAGTAGTTTTTAAAGTAAGAAACATCTATTTTAATTCCCTTTCTTTCCATAAGAGATAGAACAGGAATTAAAGGCATTTCATTTTGAATTAAGATGTCATAAAGTTCCTCTTTATGTAGTATATGATTTATTTCATCATAGATAGCTAAGATACCTAAACCTATCTTAGACAAGTATCCTGCAAACTCACCAACTAATAGAGTCTCTATATGAGCTTTTCCAAAAGTTGTTTTAAAGTCTTTAGCATCAACATTAGAATACTCTGTAATAGGGATAAAAACATCCATTTTAGTTTGAGAGCTAATTAAATGGTATGCTATCATCATATCCATATACATAGACTTAAAAGTAAATCCTAAATTTAATAAAGTTTTAAAATTATATGAAATAAATTTTACATCAAGTTCAGCTATAAACTTTATTAAAGTATTTTTATCTATATTTTTAGAAAGTAAGCCTCCATGATTTAAAGGAAAATATAAATCCTTTTCTTCAGTAGATAAAATTATTCCTAATTCTTCATAGTAGATAGAAGCTATTTTTTTATAGTTGTTTAAATATTCTTTTTGCTCATTTAAAAGAGTTTCACTATCGATAATTAAAAACTCTCTATTTGAAAAATTTATATTAAGTTCTTTTTCGTATTTAATTTCTTTTTCAACTTTTTCTGTTTTCTCTACTTCTTCAACTTTATCAAAAAGTGAAAGCAGAACAGGTTTATGATCAAAATCAGTTTTTTGGACTTTTTCTTCTAAATTTAATTTTTTAATAAACATCTTAAATTCTAAAGCTTTACAAAGTTCATATAGTTTCTCTTTATCCATAGAGTATTTTAAATTTTCTTCATCTGCATTAATATCCAAATTTGTGAAGATTTTTGCAAGTTCTCTACTCAAAAAAGCTATATCTTTTTCATTTGTAAGATTCTTTATAAGAGAAGGACCAATACCTTCTATATTTTTTAAATCATCTATATTTTCATAAATTTTTTCTAGACTATCATATTTAGAGAATATAGCTAGAGCTTTCTTTTCTCCTATTTTTGTTACTCCTGGTATACCATCACTTTTATCTCCAATAAGTCCAAACAAATCAGGAATCTTTTCTGGAACAACTCCTAAGTAATTTACAACATCTTCAGCTGTTCTCAACATTCCAAACTTTTCACCCTCTGAACCTTTTCCAAGTAAGGCAATAGTTATATTTTTTTCAACTAATTGGGATAAATCTTTATCTCCTGTAACAATTATAACTTCTAAATCATCCTTAGCTATTTTCTTAGCTAAACTTCCAAGTACATCGTCAGCTTCATAAGATTCTATTCTGTATCTATTTATATTAAAAGCATCTAAAACTTCTTCTATTCTTGGTATTTGAGCAACTAAATCTTCAGGAGTAGATTGCCTATTAGATTTATAATCACTATATATTTCTGTTCTTTTCAGTGAAGATCTTTTCACATCAAAGGCAGCAGCCATATAGTCAGGATTAAATTCTTTTATTATACTCAATAGAGTATTAATAAAACCATAGACAGCTCCTGTTGGTTCATTTTTAGTTCTAAAATTCATATTTGCAAAATATGCTCTATACATTATGGCACTTACATCTAAAAGCACAGCTCTTTTCATAAAATTATCACCTTGTTAAATTTTTTTAATTTCATTATACTTTAATATTATATCACATAGAGATAAAAATATAGAATAAACTTTATCCTATTATATAAAGAAATTTTTATCTCTGAAAAATTAAAAAATAAATTAAAGTTTATTAATTTAGTAAAAAATAGTTGACAAAGAGAAATATAGGAGTATAATAACAGTTGAATAAGAATTCAATTGATGATTAAAAAGGAGTGATAAGTATGAAATTAAATTTAAAAATTGATGGTATGGGTTGTGAACATTGTATAAAATCTGTTAGAGAAGCACTTGAAGGAATAAGTGGAGTAAAAGTGATAGATGTTAAAATTGGTTCAGCAGAAGTAGAAGCAGAAAATGATAGTGTATTAAATGAAATAAGAGAAAAACTAGATGATGCAGGTTATGATTTAGTTTAGTTTCTCTTTTTAAAAGGAAAATAAGGTGAGTATGATGGAAAATGATATAAAATTAGGAACAGAGCTTGATGATAGACAAGAAAAGGATAACAAGAAATTAGAATTAAAAATTGATGGTATCAGTTGTCAAGCCTGTGTTGCAAAGATAGAAAGAAAATTATCAAGAACTGATGGAGTAGAAAAAGCTCTTGTCAATATTTCAAATAATATGGCTGACATAGAATATGACGAAAAAGAAATAAAAGCTAGTGAAATTATGAAAATAATTGAAAAGCTTGGTTATACTCCAAAAAGAAGAGAAGATTTAAAAGATAAAGAAGAAGCTCTTAGAGCAGAAAAAAAATTAAAATCAGAATTAACTAAATCAAAAATTGCTATAGTTTTATCTTTAATACTTATGTATATTTCAATGAGCCATATGTTTGGATTACCAGTACCTCATATAATTTATCCTGTTGATCATATATTTAATTATGTAGCTATACAGTTTATTATAGCTATAACTGTAATGATAATTGGAAAAAGATTTTATAAAGTCGGTTTCAGACAACTGTTTATGTTAAGTCCTAATATGGATAGTTTAGTAGCTGTTGGAACAAGCTCAGCTTTTATATATAGTCTCTATATAAGTTATAAAATATTTGCTGACAATAACATACACTTAATGCATTCTTTGTATTATGAGTCTGCTGCTATGATAATAGCCTTTGTTATGTTAGGAAAATATTTAGAAACTTTAAGTAAGGGAAAAGCTTCAGCAGCAATAAAAAAATTAGTAAATTTTCAAGCTAAAAAGGCTAATATTATTAGAAATGGTGAGATAGTTGAAATAGATATAAATGAAGTTTCAAAAGGTGATATAGTTTTTATTAAACCTGGAGAAAAAATTCCTGTTGATGGAACAATAATTGAAGGTCATTCTACTATAGATGAAGCCATGATAACAGGTGAAAGTATTCCTGTTGAAAAGCTTGAAAATGACAAGGTTTATAGTGGAAGTATAAATAAAGACGGAGCCTTAAAAGTTGTTGTAAATGCAACTGAAGGGGAAACTCTTATATCAAAAATTGCTAAATTAGTTGAAGATGCTCAGATGACAAAAGCACCAATAGCAAGACTTGCAGATAAAGTTTCATTGATATTCGTTCCTACTGTTATTTTTATTGCAATTTTTGCAGCTTTACTTTGGTGGTTTTTAATAAAGTATAATGTAGTATCAGTTAGTCAAAATCATTTTGAATTTGTATTAACTATCTTTATATCAATTTTGATTATTGCTTGTCCTTGTTCATTGGGACTGGCAACTCCTACTGCAATAATGGTAGGAACAGGAAAAGGAGCAGAACTAGGTATTTTAATCAAATCTGGAGAAGCTTTAGAAAAATTAAATGAAATTGATACTATTGTTTTTGATAAAACAGGAACATTGACAGAAGGTAGACCAAAAGTTATAGATATTGTAAGTATAGGTAATGCTTTATCTAAAGATGAGATATTGAAAATAGCAGCTTCTATGGAAGTAAACTCAGAACACCCTTTAGGAAAGGCAGTATACGATGAAGCAAAAGAAAAAAATGTAGAGCTTTATGAAGTAAAGAAATTCTTATCTATATCAGGTAGAGGAGTTATAGGGGAAATAGAAGAAAAAAAATATTTATTAGGAAATAAAAAATTATTACTTGATAATGGAATAAGTAATTTACATGAAGAAGAAATTCATAGATATGAACTAGAAGGAAAAACAACTATACTGTTGGCTGATGAAGAAAAATTAATAGCTTTTATAACACTTGCAGATGTTGTTAGAAATGAAAGTATAAAACTTATTGAAAAATTAAAAAAAGAAAATATAAAAACTTATATGCTTACAGGTGACAATGAAAGAACAGCGAAAGTTATTGCTAAAAAGCTAGGTATAGATGATGTTATTGCAGAAGTTTCTCCTGAAGATAAGTATAAAAAAGTTAAAGATTTACAAGAACAAGGTAGAAAAGTAGTTATGGTTGGAGATGGAGTAAATGACTCTCCAGCACTTGCTCAGGCAGATGTTGGAATGGCAATAGGAAGTGGAACTGATATTGCAATAGAAAGTGCTGATATAGTTTTAATGTCCAAAGATATAGAAACTATTTTAACTGCTATAAGATTGAGTAAGGCAACTATAAAAAATATAAAAGAAAATTTATTCTGGGCATTTTTCTATAATAGTTGTGGTATTCCAATAGCAGGAGGTTTATTATATTTATTTACAGGTCATTTATTAAACCCAATGTTAGCAGGACTTGCTATGGGATTGAGTTCAGTCTCAGTTGTAACTAATGCTTTAAGGTTAAAAAGATTCAAATAAAAGATAAAGGCATTCATATTTATGGATGCTTTTATTATATGAAATATAAGAAAAATTCAAAATAATTGACAGATAATAAAATAAAAATTATAATAAGTATGATATTTCTATTGAGATTGGAGGATTTATGAAAAAAGTATTATTAGGATTTTTAGTAGTAATTATGACTTTATTTGTTGCTTGTGAAGCTAAGACGGATTATGAGTATAAAGATGGAGTTATGTATGAGAATAAGAAACCAGCAACAGGAACTTTTGAATTTAAAAGTGGAGATTATAAAGTTAAAAGTCAATTTGTAGATGGTGTTCCTGAAGGAGTACTTGAAAAATATTATCTAGATGGAAAGCTTATGATAAAAGATGTTTTTGAAGGTGGAGAAATTATCCAAGAAGAAATTTATTATAAAAATGGTAATTTAATGGGGTTTTCTGATGCAGAAGGGCTAAAAATGTACTATGATGATGGACAGTTACTAATGTCTACAACTTACAGTACTGGAGAGACAATATTATATCATGAAAATGGAAATCCTATGATGGAAGTATTAAATGATAATGTAGCTATTTATAATGAAGATAACGAAGGATTATTTAAAGCAGAAAGTGGACAAATGATTGACCTTGGATTAACTATGAAAAAATTAGATGATGGTACATTTGAAGTTTTAAAAGGTGATAAGTTAGTTTCTACAATAGATGCCAATGGAGAAATTACAAATTATTTATATTCAACTGGAGAAAAAATGATGACTTTAAGTGATGTTGATGCTTTAACTGAATTTTTCTTTAAAAATGGAACTACTTTAATGAAACAATATGGAGATGGGAAAATTCTTATCAACTACAAAAGTGGTAAACCACTATATGAAGTTGAAGAAAATAATTGGTATATATATGATGAAGATGGTAATAAAATAACTAGTGAAAATGAAACTGTAACAGATATTAAGAAACTAGATTAAAAATAAAGGAGTTGTTGCATTGCAACAGCTCCTAATTTTTTTAATCTAATTCACTTAAAATAACTGGTTTACCATCGATAATAGCTATACTATGCTCGAAATGAGCTGATCTTTTTCCATCTCTTGTAATAATAGTCCAACCATCAGGAAGCATTGCTATCTTATAAGTTCCAGCATTAACCATAGGTTCAATAGCTAAAACCATTCCATTTTCTATTTTTAAGCCTCTACCTTTTCTACCATAGTTTGGTATCATAGGTTCTTCATGTAGTGCTAAGCCAACCCCATGTCCTGCAAAATCTCTTACAACAGAAAAATCATTTTGTTCAACAAAAGTTTGGATAGCGTGACCTACATCACCTAGTCTATTTCCAGCAACAGCAGTTTGAATTCCAATTTCTCTTGCTTTTTCTGTAACTTCTAAAAGTTTTCTACTTTCATCATCAATAATACCTATAGCAAAAGTTCTAGCAGAATCTCCATAGTAACCATCCAATTCTGTTACAGTATCTAGACTTACAATATCTCCTTCTTTGATAACTCTATCTCCAGGAACTCCATGAACAACTTCTTCATTTACAGAAATACAAGTTGCAGCTGGGAAAGGACCATAAATCCCTTCAACTCCAATGCAAGCAGGCCTTGCTCCACAGCTTCTGATATATTCATCAATAATTCTGTCAATTTCTCTAGTTGTAATTCCAGGTTTTAAATATGGAGGAATAATATCAGTGTAGATTTTAGCTATAATTTGATTAGCTTTTCTTATTCCTTTGATTTCATCTAATGTTTTAATTAATCTCATTTATACCCTTTCTTTTTAATAGTCCCCTTTTACTCTCAATTATCCTAAGATTTTATAGATATCTTGTGTGATATCTTCTAATTTCTTTGTTCCATCAATTTCAGTTACTTTATTTTGTGCTTTATAGTAATCTAAAACAGGGGCAGTTTGATTATGATATGTTTCTAATCTTTTTACAACAACTTCTTCAGTGTCATCCGCTCTTTGAACTAGATCTTCTTCTTTTTCATCAACTGGGGGGTTAAATTTAATATGATAAATTTTACCAGTTACTTTTGAAGTTCTTCTTCCAGTAATTCTTTCAATAATGTCGGCATCAGGAACATTTAAAGCGATAACTTTTTCTATTTGTTTTCCTAATCTTGTTAAAATTTCATCTAAGGCTTTTGCTTGAACAACAGTTCTTGGGAAACCATCCATTATAAAACCTTTTTCACAATCTTTTTCAGCTAATCTTTCTTCAACTAATCCATTAACAACTTCATCAGGAACTAATTGTCCTGCATCCATAAATTTTTTAGCTTCAAGTCCTAATTTTGTTTGATTAGCAACAGCAACTCTTAATATGTCCCCAGTTGAAATTTGAGGAATTCCATATTTATCTACAATAAATTTTGCTTGTGTACCTTTCCCAGCACCAGGTGCTCCAAATAATACTAAATTCACATCAACCATCTCCTATTTATTTTTTTACGCCTTTATATTATACATCAATTTCTTTGAAATTAAAAATTAATTTTCTTTTTCAACCTCATTTAAATTAGGTTCAATTATTAAATCGTGTTCTTCATTATATTTATATGTTTTTTCTAGTCCTTTTATTAAAGAGTATTTATTTCTAAATCCTGTATTTTCAAGTTTAGAGATATCTCCAAATAAATTTACTTCTCTAAATGGAAACCAATCTCTTGCTTTAATATTTTTTTCTTCTGTGTCAATATGCTTAATTATAGATTTCTTATTCATAATTTTTCCACATATTTCAGCAAACTCAGTTATGGCAACATATTCATCACCTGATATATTAAAAACTTGTCCGTAAAAGTCAGAATTTTCTACAGCTAACTCTATAGCAGAAGCTAAATCTTCTATATAGCCAAACTGAACTATATTATTTCCTTTATTTGGAATATAGATAGGTAGATTATATTTTATTCTTGAAAAGAAGTAATTTTCTCTATCTAAATTATTACCTATTCCATAGATATAGAAAGGACGGAATATAGTATACTTAAAATTATATAATCTTGAATTCTCAATAGTTCTTATTTCAGCTAGATATTTATTTTTTGCATAGTCACCCCAGGCTGAATTTTCTCCTGTTGGATCATCTTCTTTAGCAGGACTTTCTGTTATATCAGTGTAAATAGAAGCACTACTTATTAAGATATATTGTTTAAATTTATTTTTCATAACTCTTTGTAAAATTTCAACTTGCTCTTCTGTATATGCTGAAATATCGATAATAACATCTATCTCTATATTTTTTAAAATATTTTCCATTTCAGAGATGTTTTTTCTATCTGCTTTTAAAAAGATGGCATTATCTAAATTTTTCCTAATAC
>ERZ773031.503-NODE-503-length-21074-cov-7.644893_pt1 | contig 21074 bp, 15 predicted proteins | sample MGYA00511666_ERZ773031 | MGnify/ENA primary metagenome ERZ773031 (study PRJEB29015, sample SAMEA2738135) | human oral metagenome | biome: human oral; feature: human-associated habitat; material: saliva | place: China | collected 2250 ...
TTTGAAAGAAATTCGTAAACGATCGTTTTACATTCAATTGAGCATTTGAAAGTGCCAAACTGTCTACTTCTTTCAAAAATTGATTTTCACTTTTCAAACTGGCAGGTGTAATTATTTTATTTTTTCCAGTTTCTTCATAAAATTTATTCGCAGTATACAAAATCGTATTGTAAACAAAACGAACACATCCAAAAGTCTTGTTTATCAACAATTCTTGATCTTTATTTGGATAAATTCTGTATTTGAATGCTAAATTATATTTCATAAAATTACACCTCCTTTTGATTTTGAATATTATTTCTTTAGAAATTTTATCATTAATGATTTCTCTTCAATATTTTATACAAAAATTTTATCATGGATGTATCCTTTTTTCAATTTTTTTTACAAAAAAACTCAAATAATTTTTTATTATCTGAGTTTATTATAACTTATTTTTTTAATTTTTTCTAGATGTTTTTTAATTTTATTTTAATATTTCTTCTGAAATTTTTGTTTTATCAATATCTTTAATATCTTTACAAATCACATATTCAATAGTATTTGGATTTTTCAATCTAATAAAAAGACTTCCACTCTCATCATCTTGTACCAAAATCCGTATTCTCAAACATTCTGAAGCTGGAAATTCTTTTCCCTCTGCTCTTGTATCTCCTGAATAAAGTACTTCTATACTATTCTCATTTTCAATATCGTCATATTTTATCCATTCATTGTATTTTGTATTAAAATCAATAATTGGAACAAATCTTCTTTTTTTACTATATCCTATGCAATATTTAAAATTAATTTCTTCATTTTTAGTAATATTTCTAAATGGTATATACTCAACTTCTCCATTACCTTCTCTCAATTCTACTAATCCAAAGGCTACTCCTGTTTTAGAATTTAATCCTATAACTTCTCCTTCTGTTTCATCTTCTATCGAATAAGCATCTTTCAAAATAATATTATACTTTTGTTTAAATTCCTCTGTTAATTCATTTTCAAATATTTCTTCCACAAATTTACTTTTTGAAGAATTTCCTGCCAAGAAAATATATATTTCTTTCAATTTTTTACCATCAAATACCACTTTGAATTTTTCTAAAAATGATATTACGCCATTATAAATATTTTTTTTCAAAATTTCATCTAATCTGTTGTAATCAATATCCAATTCTTCATTTTGATACTGACCTGATTTATTTGAAAGATAAATCGTTTTTTTCAATTTTTCTTTTTCTGTTTCTTCCAATTTTCCTTCCCAATAATCTCTCATTGATTCCATTATTTTTTTCATATTATACTCAGCTTGATTTGACTCAGACACAAATGTTTCAAACCCTATTTTAGATTTTTGATTTATTGGCAATGAAATTTCATATCCCTTCTCAAACATCTTTTCTCTATTTTGCAAAAATACATCAAAAGCAATTAATGATAATAAATTTTCTCCACCTAAATATTTATCTCCTCCACTTTCAAGTTCTTGTATTTCATAATCATATTTTCTAGAATTTTCTTTTTCACGATAAATTCCATAAGAAAAATCTGTTGTTCCTCCACCAAAATCAAATACTGAATATCCAATTTCATTTTCCAAGTCTGGTTCTACACAGAACTTTTTCAATGCAGTTATCGCATAAGAAGCAGGTTCACTTGCTCCAAATTTCACTCTAAAATTCTTCATAATTTCTTCATCATTTAAAATTGAATTTGGAAGTGACTTCATAATACCTTTTCTAAAACTATTCAATATTTTATTTTTTACTTCCAGTTCATAAGTTACTGGGAATGATAAAATATATTCTAAAAATATCGAATATTGTGCCATATTATTAATTCGACAACCAATATAATAAGCATAAATTTCTATTGGATCAAACTCGTTTTCATTTAATTCCAAATAACCATTTAAAATTATTTCTTTTCCAGTTTTATCAGCTATCGTTTTTTTCTTATTTTTATTTGCAGACCATTGTTTTAAATCTAACATAAACTCGTTTATATCAAAATTATTCTGAGTTCTTTTCAGTTCATTTTCAGCATCAACCGAAACTTGAATATCATCATAATGCGTATATGGTCTACCTTCTGAAGACAAATACTCTGTTATAAATTTTTCAATATTATCAAAATGAATAATTGTAGCATTTTCATAATTTTCGGTTCTTTCAATAGCATCCAAATTCCCAGAAATTCTAATTGGCAAAGTTTTACTACCATCTATTCCCTCGTTATCATCTTTATACGAAACAACAACCGTACTTTTAGTCCCAAAATCAATTCCAATCACCCCTGATTTAACAATATCATTTTTAGGATTTCTCCCATAAATTTTCCTATCTAAAATGTCTTCATTTATTTTTTCTCCATCAATAACAACATCATTATTTTCATCTGTGGCTTCAAAAATATCCCAGCTTCCTTTGTTTCTGTCATATATTTCTGTAGTGTATTTTTTACTTCTGAATCTATCGAAATCTTTATCAACAAAAATTGAAACTAACTTTTCGATTCTAATTTCTTTTTTCATATTTTCTAGTTCGTTTGGTAAAATTTCTTGAAATTCTTTTAATTCTGTTATAACTTTTTCTTTTAATTTTTCAGCCTTTTGAACTATTATCTTTTTTAATCCTTCAATATATATCCCACCTTTTTGAATATAATTCTCTATTTCAGAAAATCCTTTTTCATCCAATTTTTGTACAGCTTCTTCTTGACTATTTTTTAAAATTTCAACTTTATTTTTATTAAATTCTTCAAATATCAATTTTATTATTTCTCTTACTTTTTTCTGTCCCTCAATATTCATTTCTTTTAAAATCATTTCTTTTTCATTTTCAATAAATTCATCGATTTTTTTAAAATTGCTATTATAAATCATTCTAATTTCTTTTATTTTTTCATTAAATTCATTCTCAATATCTGAAAATTTTAATATTTGTTTTCTTACATTTTCTTCTTTTGATTCTGCCTCTCGTAATATTTTTTCTTTTATTTTAAAATATTGTTCCTCAGCTGTTTTTAAAATTTGTAATTTTTCTTTAACAGAGGGATTAAATATTTTCATTTGGACAAAATCACCAGTATAATATCTTAAAAACATATTCTCAATAAAATGTATAACTTCTATATCTGTTCTACTTTTATTTCTGTCATATGCCTCTGAAGATAAACAAACATATTTTATTTTACCTATTCTATCTTCCCAAATTATTTTTGTATTTTTTATAACTATATTCTCCAAAGTATTCGGAATTCTTTTTACTAGATTTACAAATTCTCCACTATATTTTGAAGAAGCTTCTCTCAATTTTTTTAATAGATTTTTTATTTCTTCTTGTTTTTTATCATTAAATTCAATTTCAATCTCACCATCATAATAATAAAAATAAAATAATCTCTTTTGCAACCATAATATATCTTTATTATAAACATCTTCTTCATAATAGGCTATATCATCATTGTAATACTTCTCATTATCTGAAAAATATACCTTTAATTTTCTATCAGTAAAATTTTCATATAATTTTTTACTACCTAATATTTCTATCTCCCCAACATCTCCTATTTGACTCAAAATATCATTGTAAGTTTTCTTATAAGATTGATAAGCCTCTCTAATTTTATTTTGATAACTTTCTGGTATATCTACTGATATTCTCAATTCTTGATTCATTGTTTTTCCTCTTTCCAAAAATTATATTTTTAATTTTTATTATAACTCTCTCTCTAAAATTTTCCCCTCATCAATCTTCTCAACATCTTCACAAATTACATATTCAATCGTACTTGGATTTTTCAATCTAATAAAAAGACTTCCTTTGTCATCATCTTGCACTAAAATTCTTATTCTTGAACACTCTGAAGCTGGAAATTCTTTTCCCTCTGCTCTTGTGTTTCCTGAATAAAGTACTTCTATTATTTTTTCATCTTCTACATCATCATATTTTATCCACTCGTTGTATTTTGTGTTAAAATTAATAACTGGGATAAATCTTCTCTTTTTACTGTATCCAAGGCAATATTTAAAATTAATTTCTTCATTTTTTGAAATATTTCTAAATGGAATATATTCTACTTCTCCGTTACCTTCTCTTAATTCCACCAATCCGAAGGCTACTCCTGTTTTTGAGTTTAAACCTATAACTCTTCCTTCTCTTTCTTCCTCTATCGAATAAGCATTTTTTAAAATGATATTATATTTCTGTTTAAATTCCTCTGTTAATTCATTTTCAAATATTTCTTCCACAAATTTACTTTTTGAAGAATTTCCTGCCAAGAAAATATAAATTTCTTTTAATTTCTTATTATTAAATACTGTATCAAATTTTTCTAAAAATGAAATAATTCCTCCATAAATATTTTTCTTTAAAATTTCGTCTAATCTATCATAATCCACATCAAGCTCTTCATTTTTGTATTGATTTTCTTTATTTGAAAGATAAACTGTCACTTTCCCTGAATCCTTCAAACTTTCTTCCAATTTTCCTTCCCAATAATCTCTCATAGCTTCCATCATTTTTTTCATATTATATTCTGCTTGACTCGCTTCTGACACAAATGTTTCAAATCCTATTTCTGATTTTTTATTCGCAGGTAATGAGATAAAATATTTACCATTCACTAATTTTTCTCTATTTTGCAAAAATACATCAAATGCAATTAATGACAACAAATTTTCTCCACCTAAATATTTATCTCCTCCACTTTCTAATTCCTTTATCTCATAATCATATTTTCTAGAATTTTCCTTTTCACGATAAATTCCATAAGAAAAATCAGTTGTTCCACCACCAAAATCAAATACTGAATACCCAATTTCATTTTCCAAATCTGGTTCTACACAAAACTTTTTCAACGCAGTAATCGCATAAGAAGCAGGTTCACTCGCTCCAAAAACTACTCTAAATCTTTTCATAACTTCTTCATCATTCAAAATTGAATTTGGTAGCGATTTCATAATTCCTTTTCTAAAACTGTTCAATATCCGATTTTTTACTTCCAATTCATAAGTTACTGGAAACGAAAGATAATATTCCAAAAATATCGAATATTGTGCCATATTATTAATTCTACAACCAATATAGTAAGCATAAATTTCTATCGGATCAAATTCTCCTTCTTTCAAATCCAAATACCCACTTATCGTATGCAAAAATCCTTCTTCATCTCTAATTTTTTTCTTTTTATTTTTACTAGAGGCCCATTGTTTCAAATCTAACATAAATTCATTAATATCAAAATCTTCTGTATTTCTTTTCAATTCATTTTCTGCTTCTAATGATACTTGGATATCGCAATAATGAGTATGAGGTCTTCCTTTTACAAAATTGTAATCCCACATAAAATTATTTAATTTACTAAAATGAATAATTGTAGCATTCTCATAATTTTCTGTTCTTTCAATATCGTTCATATTCCCAGAAATTCTTATAGGTAATGTCTTACTATTGTTAATCCCTTCATTATCGTCTCGATAAGACACAACAACTGTACTTTTTGTTCCAAAATCTATTCCAACTACTCCTGATTCAACAATGTCATATTTAGGATTTCTAGCATAAATTTCATCTTCCATTTCTACAACTTCACTATATTCTCCTTCACTAACACATAAATTTCCTTCTTCATCTAAATCATCGAAAATATCCCAATTTCCTTTATTTATATCTTTAATTTCATTTTCATAAGTTTGACTAAAAAATCTATCTTCATCTTTTTTTATATATTTAGTAAAGGTATAGGTATATTTTAAATAATTTTCATATTCTTTTTTAATTTTTTCTAACTTCTCTGAATCTTCTAAAAAAATTTCATTTAGCAGATACTTTTTTACAAAATCTTTAATTCCATTAGAATAAAATAAAAATTCTCTCTTTATTTTATTTAATTTTTCTTTTAACTCACGACACTTAATTTCATCTTCTTTATATAGATTATTTGACACTTTAAACAAATGTGAAGCGTATGCTGCACCCAACATTTTTGCTGTATACATAATTATTTCAGAATTTAGCCTTTCTATTTCTGTCTCTACTTCTCTTTTTTTAATTTCATATAATTCCTTTTTAAAAAAAATAGCAACTTTTTCCCCAATTCCTACATCAAAAATCTTTTTATTATTTTCATTCTCTTCTAATATCCCTTCTACTTTATCAGGAAAATCCTTTAATATATCACTCTCTTCTATAAATTTATCTATCGCATTTTCTCCCAATCCAACTTTTATTTTCCTAACTTCTCTAATATCCATTCTACTTGCTCTCTCCTACTAAAAAATTTTAATTTCCTTCTTTTTACTAAAAATCACAGCTAAAATAAACTGTGATTTTAATTTTTATTTGTAAATCTTACTTCTATGTCCAAAATCAATAGCCACTATTACCAAAATATCATCCTGAATATCTACAATAAGCCTATAATCCATTATTCTATATCGCCAAAGCCCTTTTAAATTTCCTGTCAATGCTTTTCCTTTTATTCTTGGATTTTCCACATCTACAAGATTCTTTTTTATATATGAATATAGTGTTCGTTTAGTAGATTTATCTAACTTTTTTATTTTCTTATTCAACTCTTCCGAAATTTCTACTCTAAATCCCATTCTTTAGCTGCCTCCTCAAATGGAATTGTTACTAACTTCCCTTCTTCCTTTGCTTTTAAATATTCTTTACATATTTCCAAATCATATTCATCTTCTATTTTCTCAAATATTAGATCTTTAATATATTGAGATACCGAAAATCCTTTACTTTCAATAAATTTTTTTATTACTTTTTCCTCTTCATCATTAAATCTAATTGAAATTACAGACATTAATATCACTCTCCTTTTTTGTTTACATTGTAAACTAAAAAAATAAATAAGTCAATTTTTTATCTTTCTATAAAAATTTAATCTAAAACAACAAGCGACTGTTTAACAATATCCCCTTTCCTATTTTTATATCCTTTAAATACAACTTTTTTTACTTCATTTTTTGTATAACCAGTATTTACTGGAATTGATGTTATAGGATTATATCTATCTCCTATTTTATTATCTAAAAATGTATAAACAGGCGCTGAAAATAATGAATTATATAATTCAAAAAAGTAATAGTATGTTTCTATCAAAATTTCTGTATCTTTTGGGTTTTCATTTTTTTGGATATTAAATTCAATTTGTTCCCATAACAATTTTAAATTTGATGCTTGTAATCCTAGTCCTAAAAATACTTCTTTTCCTTTTTTTTCTGTAATTATAACTTCTATTCGTTTTTTTTCATTTTCAGAAATTTTCTTAAAATCATTAAAGATTTTTTCAAAATTATCATTAAAACTTTCATTTGATGAACTATTTTTAACTACTTCTTTTGCTTTTTGTTTTTCTTGATTCAACTCTTTTTCCAACTCATCTATTTTTAAAGTCAAATTTTTTTCTTTTTTCTCTGCTTCATTTTTCAAATATTCTTTTTCAGAATTTAATATTTTTATTTGTTGCTCAAGTTTTTCCTTTTCTCCATCATTTCTATTACTTTCAAATTTTTTTATTTTCTCATTCAATTTTCTAATTTCATTTTTCAATGTTTCTTCATTTGATGAACTACTTTGTAAATTTCCCAATTGACTTCTTAAATTTCTAATTTCTATTTTTAATCCATCATTCTCTGCTTTCATTTTTGCTTCATTTACAATTCCACTTTTTTTCGACATTTGATTTCTTTTACTTTTTAAACTTTCTGATAAGTTTTTTATTACCCATAACAAAAAGATAATTATCGCTATTAATATTACTATTATTACTGCTGCCATAATATTTTCCTCCTAAATTAATCCAAAATTTCCGTTCTAATCTCTTCTAATTGTTGTCCTCTCTTGTTAATTACTGTGTAATCAATGGTGTCTTTTCCTCTTGATTTTATAAAAATATCTGCATCTGCATAACTTCTTTCTATTTCTAAAATCAAATTATATACTTCACCTTTTTTATTCATAAAATTCAGACATATTTCTTTCTCATCTGCTGATAAAGTTTTAATCCATTCTTCTTCACTATTATTATCTAATAATACTTGAAATTCTTCATTTCTTTTTATTCCAACCTTATACAAAAATTCTTCTTCATCAACAATTTTTTCTTTATACATTTTTATCCATCCACTTCTTTGACAAAGAAGAAGACCATAAACTTTAAAAAAATTTTTATTTAATTCAATTCCATTTTCTAAAACAATTTTATCTCCCTCAAAAATTTCAATTATATCAATTTCAAATTCATACTCTTCCATTTTTTTTGAAACTTCACCAATAACAAAATCTTTAAATTCAGGCATAACATCAAATATTATTTTTACTTTTTTAGAAAAAATATTTTTGTTATTTTCAATATCTAAAAATAAAATTTCTAATTTTTTCCAGATAAGTTCTTGTATTTCCCAAAACTCTTTTCCATTAAATTCTTTATTCAAAAATCCGTTTGCTACTTTTTTATTAATTTCTAAATCATATCTATCATTGTTTAATATTTTTTTATAATATCCCATCGAATAATTATATTCATTTTTATCTAATTTTAAAACAATATAATTTGTTGGAATGTCTGATATTTCTATTTTTTTACTGCTTTGCTCACTTAAAATTCCAGCAAGTAAAGATGTTGTATTTTCCACTCGATACTCTACTTTAAATTTACTCATTACTTTATCTTTTAATACTGAAGTTGGAATTGATTTTCTTATACCTTTTTCAAAATTGTATTTTATAAAATCGAGTTCCTCTTTTGTTCTAACATTTGAAAATGACAATGAATATCTCAAAAATATTTTTTTATCAATTTCATTATTCAAATAAAGTCCCAAAGTATATGCAAATATTTCAATTAAATTTATTTCTTTATCTAATTTCTCCAAATAAATTGTATTTTTAAATGGATTTTGAAAATCTATCCAATAAAAATTTTCTTTATTTTCAGTATTTTCATATTCTTTAAAAGCATCATAAGAAAACAAAATATCATTTTTTGAAGTATTTGGTCTACTCTCAAATTTTTCATAATCTTCCAAAAATTTTTTAATATTACAAAATTTCATGATACTCAAATTTTCTATAGAATCCTCATTTCTTTTAGAAAAAATACTTTTAGGATATATTCTACCATCTGAATCTTTTACTAATACTCTAACCATTTCATTGTCAAATTCTATCAATACTTGTGCATTTTTATCCACGTTATTAAGCGGATTTTCTCCGTAAATACTTTCATCAGAATACACTTTTCTAAAATCTTCACTTTTAGAAAATTTTCTTTTATCATAAATTGACCATAATCCTAAATTCATATCTTTTAGATTTGGTTTTAAATATTCAATTTTACTTTTATCATTTTCTTCTTCTAAAATTTTATCCTCAAGAAATCCCTTTTCAAAAATAATTTCTCCCTTTTCAATTAATTTTCTTAAACCCTTCACATTTTTCACAATAACTACATATTCATCTGTTCCTTTTTGAGCCATTCCTATAACATTAAAAAACATCATATTTGCCAAATTTTTAGAAATATCTAATTCTCGATCAAAAATATAAAATTTTCCATTTTTTCTTTCAATTAATAAATTTAATATTTCTATCGTAGCATTCGTATTCAATGATATTTCTTTTATCGGAAATATTATAGAATTTCCTTCTTCTTCAGTAAACATTTCAAATTCTATATTATAAATTTCATAATTATTATTTCGATTCATCAATATTTTTTGAAAATTATTGTTACTTATTCTTATTTTCCCATTTTCAAAAATTTTTCTTTGAATATAATAATTTTCATTCTTAATTTGTTTAAATAAATATTCATTAGGAATTGAAGAATTGAAATCTAAAATTCCATATTTTGATAATTCCTCTTCGTATTCTTCTTTTCTTTCAATTATTTCATTTTTGTTTTTCACAAAAATAGGATCTTTTAATTTGTAAATTATCAGTTTTCTTTTTATATCTATTATTTTAGTTTCTGTCTCTATTTTTGTATTAAAATATTCCAAATAAAGTCTTTTTTCAATATTTTTAAATAACTCTATTATTTTTTCTTTATTATCAATATATAACCTAGAAATATAGTTATATAATTCTTCTTTTTTTATAGTATCCTTATGCAAATACACGACCTTATTGTTTACTTTTAACATCTTTACACCATTTCTTCCTATTCATTTGATAAATCTATCACTTTTGGCTCTTCTATATATTCTTCTTTTTTTATTTTTTCACTATTAGAAACGCAATACTCAATTTTATTTGGAGAAATACTTCTTATATAAATAAATTCATCATCATCATATTCATCATCTAAATCAATCATAATTGTTTTTATATTTTTTAATTCACTATCTTTCAATAAGTTAGAATAATCATCTGTAAAGTAAATTTCATTTTCAATTTCATTTGCAACAATATACTTTTTCCATTCATTATATCCAACTTCTTTATTTAAAATATCTTTAAATTCTCCTTTTCTCTTTCTTCCTACAATATAATTAAATGGCACTTCCTCTTCTGAAGCTGAAATATCTGTCTTTATTTCTCCATTTTTTCTAAGCAAAATACTTCCATAAGCAACTCCAGTTTTACCATTTGGAATAAATTTATTTCTATCTATAACATATCCCATTTCCCTTTGCTTTTCTTCAGCTTCTTCTGTTCCTAATGGTGGAAATATCTTTACTTTCTCATTAAATTTTTCATTTCCATCTAGCATTTCTACCTTTTTTGCTTCAAAAATTTCTTTAACATATTCAGATTTACTCGAATTTCCTGCTAAAAATATATTAATCTCATTTACCATTTTGTTTTTTATTGCTGAAGACAAATTAGCAAAGAACACATCCACTCCATTTTTTATCATTTCTCTTATTCTATTTTTTAATCTATCAATATCCACTATTAAATTAACTGTAGTTTGATTAGAAAATTTATCCAATAAATTTATTGACAATTCTCCTAAATCATCATTGTAATTATCTGGCATATCACTATTTTCCCAAATAAATCTTAATCCCTCAGCTATTTTTATTAAATTACTTTTAGCTTCTTTTGTTTCATTTATCATATCATAATTTTTCAATGGCATTTTTTCATTTAAAGGCAGATAAATTTGAAAATTACTTTTTCTCAAATTTTCAATATTTTCTTCTGACATAAATGTTTCATACGCTAATGTACTTAGAATATTTTCTCCACCTAAATACTTATTTCCATCCGATGAAATACTTTCCATTTCATACGAATATCTATTATCATCTTCAAGTTTTCTAAAAATCCCAAAATCAAAATCTGTTGTTCCACCACCGAAATCAAATATACCATAAAATACTTCTTCATCTTTTACCTTATTAAAAAAATTATATTGTTCTAATGCTGTGGCTGCATAACAAAATGGCTCACTATTAAAATTTTTTACAGAAAATTTTTTCATTATTTTTTCATTGTTTAAAATCGTTACAGGTAATGATTTTTTTATTCCTTTTTCAAAGCATAGTCTTATTTTTTCTCTTATGGCTTTTTCATAAGTTACAGGATAACTCAAAATGTATCTTAAAAATATTTTTTTATTACACATATTATTAAGGTTTAATCCAATGTAATAAGCATACAATTCAACAGGAGTAATATCGTCTTCTGAACCTTCTAAAAATTTTTTTATACTATACTCATTTCTTCTATCTTTTATATTAATTTTTCGATTTCCACTCGCCCATTGTTTTACATCTGACAATATTGAATTTAATACTTCAGGTTTATTTGAATTTACAAAATCATTTTGTGCATGATGCGATACTTGAAGATCATTCCATTCAGTGTAAGGACGCCCTTCTTTTGCATTATACAATCTTAAAAATTCTTCAAAATCTCCAAATTCAATCATTGTCGGATTTTCAAAATTCTTTTCTTTATAATTTTCATTCGCACTATTTGAACCTATTTCCAATGGATATACAGTTGCTGTATTATCTCTATAAATTGCAACTGTACTTTTCGTTCCAAAATCTATCGCCACAATCGCATTTTTTTCTATATCATTTTCTGGATTTCTCCCATATACTTTTATATTCTCTTCCTGCACAAAAGGCACACTTTCTGACCCTTTCACATCATCAAAAACATCCCAATGCCCACCATTTATATCAGTTAATTCTGACTCTAACAATTCATTTAAATTTGCTCTTTTATATTCACTTTTTTTATAATATTCTTTTATTTTAATATCATTCATAAAACAATTCTCTCTTTCTGTTATATTTCCCACCGCTCGTTTTATTTCGTCTTGTATTCTATTTATTTCATAACTATTTTTTTTACCCGATATTTTTAACAACAGCACTTGATAAAGTTTCATTATCAACATTTCATAACCAAATTTTTTATCCAACATTTTTTAACTCCAAAATATTTTTTTACAAACAAAATAACTTTAAATCTTTCTAAATATATTTTTCAACATTTTTTAGATTCTTTAAAGTTATCTTGCTCTTTATTTTTTATTTTAATAAAACAATAGATTGATACAATAATTTTTTATCTCTTTTTCTTTGATATCCTTTAACAATAACTCTAGCTACATCACCATTGCTCACACTATTTGAAGATGGTATTTGAGAAATTGGATTGTATCTTTCACCAATTTCAGGATTTACAAATTCATACACTTCTTCATCATACTCTTTATTCATCACATTAATTACATAATCATAGATTTTAACTAACACAGCATAAAAATCAGCATTCTCAATAAAATCATTTTTTAAAAAATCTTTATAATTTGAAAATTTTGTAGTTACCAAATATAGAAACATATCTTTTCCCAAATGTGGTTTTAATATCGCATCATATTTTTCTCTATCATTTTCAGGAATTTTCAAATACTCGCTATAAAGAGCTTCTAATTCTTCTAAATCTTTAAAATCCGCTAATCTTGATATTAAGTTATTTTTATCATTTTCTAATTCATATTTATCTTTTTTTAATCCTAAAATTTTATTATCCTTATTTTTCACATCTTCTGTTAAAGAACTAACTTGATTTTTTAAATTATCTTTTTTTTGATTTAAATCTTTACTTATTTTTTTAATTTCATCAATTTTCTCATTTTTTTCTTCTTCTAATTTTTTATTTTTATCTTCTAATTTTTTATTTTTTTCTTCCAATTCAGTATTTTTTTCTGTTAGTTCTGATATTCTTTGATCTTTTTCTTTTATCTCTTTTATTTTTTCATTTTTTAAATTTTCTAATTTTTCCTTTAAATCTAGATTTTCTTTTTTTAATTCGATTTCTTGATTTTTATTTCCAAAATCTAAATCATTTTTCTCTTTTACTTCTTTTTTATCTTCTAATTTTTCACAACTAGGAAACATCTCTTCGAAAGAATTACTAAAATTATTTTTTTCAGTATTCGGAAATTCATTTAATACATTATTTTTAAATTCATCTCTTAACTTTTCTATTTCATTTTTAAAATTTTTCTCAATTTCAGATATTTTTTTTGAAAATTCTTCTTTTTGGTTCTTGATTTTTTCTTTCACTCCTTCTAATTCTTTTATTATTACATTTATATTACTTTCATTTTGTTTTATAGCTTCTATAGTATCTTCCAATGTTTTTATATTTTTAACTAAAATTTCATCTCTTAGATGATCATTCATACACATTCGTATCTTCTCCTTAATTTCCTTTCAACTTCTTAGCAAATATTGAACTCAAATTCACTTCATCTTTTGCTACTGTATTCAAATTTTCTTTCTTTTTAGAAACAATTTTTGATTTTTTTGAACTTACTTTAAAAAACTTCTTATTATTAGTTATTACCAAAATCTCATTTCCAAAATTTTCTTCTTCTTTTGTTCTAATAAATTGTTTTCCTTTTTTAGTTATGAAAATCTTTTCATTTTCATTATTAGAAATTTTCAAAACTATATTTTCTTTTAAATTCACATTTTCAAGCAAAATTTTTTCCAAAGTTTCTAAAGTAAAATCACTATCTTCTAAAACTTCAAAATCATTAAATCCATTATAAATTTCTTTAACTTTTTCAAAATCTGTACCAAAAATTAATAAATCAAAAACATTTTTTGAACGAAAATCTTTTTTTAACCACGATAAAAATTCTTTTACTTCCCTATTACAAAATTTTTCTCCTTGGTATTTTTTTATATTTCCATTATATTCTGTCAAAATTCCCTGTTCAGAAACATAAATTGCAATCGAAATTTTTACTGCCATTTTTTATTCAGCTCCTCTTAATAATTCTGTTACAGTTTTTTCTTCCCCAGTTTTTTCTAACGCTTCTTTCAAAAATTCATACGCCTCTATATCTTCTTTTGAATTTAATTCATTTTTTAAATAGCTTTTTAGATCTGGTTGTTTATTTTCCTCTTTTACTAAATTCCACATTTCTTTAGCAAGTTTAGGATCTTTATCTGCTCCCAAATTAACCATTCCTTCTAAAAATCCTGGTTTTATTTCAGCATTGATTTCTTTGGCAAGATTAGCTATTTTAATTGCCATACCTAAAGTTTTATATAAATGATATTCTTCAGGAGTTAAATTTTCTTTTGCTTTAACATCAATATCTGAATTCTCAACAGTATTCACATAATCTTTAAAATTATCAAAATCTTCTGCCTTTCCAGCAAATTTTGAAGCTTTTTGCCCTAAAATTTCACTAGAAATGTTCATATTTTTAGCCATAAATGCCATTTCTGCTACATCAATAATTGGTTCAACCCTATCTAAAAATTCAGGAACTTTTGAAAATAAAAATTCAAATACTTTTTTTATATATGGTCCTATTTTTGTTACTAATTCTGTCATTACCGCAACTACTTTTGTTACTATTCCACTTTCTAATAATGGTGATATTATTTCTGATAACATTTTTTATTCTCCTTTCACTTCTTCATTTGAAGCTGATAAATTTTCATTCATTTTATTTAATTTTTCTTTCAAATATTCATACATTTTTACATCTTCATTTGCATTCAATTTATTTTCTAAATACTTATCTACATCCATTGTTGGAATTTTACCATCCCTATAATCTTCTGCCATTTGTTTAAATTCTTTTGCTTCCATTTTAACTTCTACTGCTCCCTTTAATGCTCCAAATGGTATTGGTTCTTTCAATCCTATTTCTTCTGCAAATGCTTGAACTTGAGTAGCCATTGCATCAGATCTATAATATTTCTTTTCTTCTTTATTCAAATTTTCTAATTTTATCTCATCTTCAGGAGTTAATTTTTTCATTGATTCTTTAACTTCTTTTATGTATTCTGAAACACTTTCATAATTTTCTGGTTTTATATCTCTTACCTTTGCAGTATATGAAAATCTTTCATAATCTTTTTCATCTATTTTGTTTGACGGATTAAGAAAATTCGATATTCCTTCAACCAAATTTGAAATTCCTCTAAATAAAGCACTTCCAACTACCATAAGTGCAGAACCAACTGCTTTTATCCCACTACAAATTGCACTTGCTACTCCTGAAATAAAACTTCCAATCGCACTAAAAAATCCCATTATTATTCATCTCCCTTACCAAGTTTTTTAATCATTTCTACTCTTAAATCTGGAAATATATTTCTCAAATTTTTTTCATCTATTTCTTCATTTATAAATTCTCTAATATTTTCCAATATATTTCCTTGAATTTCTATTGTTTTATCATACTTATTAGTAAAATATCTATCTCCTAAATATTTTATAAATACTTCTTTCTCAAGTTCCTCCATATTTTTTAGATAATTTCTAAATTCTTTATAATTTGAAATTCTTTTTTCTGTTTCTTCCGTACTTGGATTTACAAAATTTACATCTTCCATAAAACTTCTGTACATTTTTTTAAAACTGTCGATCACCTCACTCTTATTAACTTCAACTACTGTTTTCATTTCTTCAAAAGTCGGCTCTCTATCAAAAATATTACTTCCTGCAAATATTTCTCTTCTATAATTTTCTCTATAGTAATTAATACAACTATCTTTCAATATTTGTTCGTCTACTTCTTCATCTGAAGTTGTATTTGTCAATAATTTTATTTGAACTTGTACTGCTTTTGACCATCCTTGAGAGAAAACAACAGCTCTTCCTGTTGGCAAACTAGATAAAAATTCTTTTTGTTCTTTTTCCAAAATCATTGTATTTCCAACCGATTCTTTATCATCTTCTGCAAACAATTTATGAATTATTTTTGTATTCGTATTTTTCAACACTTCAGGAGTTAACTTATTCGGAATTTGATCAGCAATTATTAACGATTCTCCATATTTTCTAACTTCAGCAAGCATGTCAGCAAAAATTTCCACACCTTGTTTTTTATTAACAGAATCTCCCGGCTCAAATTTACTAAGTAGTCTATGTGCTTCTTCAATCAATGTAATATGTTTAAAATGTTTATTTTCTTTATATTTTGCTCTCAATGCTTCTCTTAAATTCGTCATTATAAGTCCCATTACAAAAGATTTTTCTCCAGTATTTTTTACTTCTTCTATTTCTAAAACAACCTTTTTATCTAATAATCCCACAAAATCAATACTTCTCGGTGTATTTAACATAAGTCCTTTTGAACCTAGAGTCAAACTTTGTAATCTAGCTTTTATTGAACCAATATAGTCTTTTTTCAATCTTTCATCAAATCCTTGTTTCTCAGCTACAGCATCCACTTTTTTCAATATATCACTGAATGTAGGAAATGCGTAAACATCGTCTGCAAACGGATTTTCAAATTTTGTATTCTTATTCGTATTTACATTCCAACCATAATCTTTGTAACATTCATATATTGTTGATTCAATTAATTGCGGTATAGCTGCTTCCATATCAAATGAGGCTTCAATAGCAGCTTTTATCATATCTACTCTCGAAGTTAAACTTTCGTGTGGAAAAAACTCAAATGGATTCAATCTAAATGGTGCAATATTATCTTGACCTAAAGTAAAAATTACCATATCTTCTGTTTTTTTACTAAGTTTCATAATTCTATATTCTGTTTTAGCTGGTTCCACTACCAAAAATGGCATTCCACTTTCAAGCAAAATTCTTTGGCAAGTAGTCGTTTTACCTGTTCCTGTTACTCCAGCAACAAAAATATGTTTATTCAAATCTTTTTTATCAATATTTACTTCTGAATTTTCTAATATTTTTCCACTTTGTACCAAATTTCCTAGTTCCAATGGTTCTTTCATTTTTTCATCAGTTGTATTTAATCCAAATTCCACTTGTTTTGTTACTTTTAATCCGTTTACTTCTTTTCTAGGAAGTCCTGCAATCAACGATAATTCTTTCGATGAATAAAAATCATTAACAAATCCATTTCCTATTTCTATTGAATTTACAGTATAAAACTCATCTTTTTCAATATCATTTTGAATTTTATTCATTTGAAAATTAACTAAATTATTTATTATTTTTTTATCTTTCACATTATCTAATCTGTAATATTCCAATGGTCTTTTATTCCCTTTTTTCCCAGAAGATAATGATTTCAATGTATTTCCCAATTTAAGCAAAGTTGCAGAATTATCAGCAAAAATATACGTATTTACTCTAAATAACCCTTTTCCTTTCCCATAATCAATTATCGGCAATAAAGTTTCATCAATGTATGAAATCCATGAATGAATTTCTTTTTTTATAATTTCAATATTTTCCGTTTCAGATGTTCCTGTGCTAGAACCTATATTTTTAGTTGTACTTTGATTTTCTGATGTTCCCATTGTTTTGCTTGATGATGTTCCTGTTGTTGTATTTTTTGATGTTCCTGTTGTTTCATTACGGCTTCCACCCTCTGCTTTACTCCAACTCGTTCCATTTGTTTCACTTTTACTTTCTCCTTCTGAGGTTCCAGCACTTTTTGTTGTACCTTTTGCTAAACTTTCTGATGAAGAACTATTATTTGTTCCATTTGTTGTTGTTGTTGATTCACCTTGATTTTCATTTTTCCCAGAATTTGTTCCTTCGTTCTTACTCCAACTCGTTCCATTTGTTTCAGTATAAGAACTTCCTTTACTAGTGCTTTTATTTTCTCCTTTACTAGTACTTTTATTTTCCCCTTCAGTCTCACTTTTATTAATCCCACTTCCTACAGTAGCACTCTCCCCAGTATTATTACTTTTATTTTCCCCCAATTGATAACTTCTCTTATGAACCGTATTATAATAATTATACTGTTTATAAATATCTTTCTCAATCTCTACAATTTCCTCTTTTTGAATCGGGTTAGCATAAATCACAAGTCCAAATGTCCCTTGATTTCCCACACTCATTATGTCAATTAATCTGTCAATTCCCTGAAAATCGCTTCTATCTTCAGATTCATTTATTCCAGGATTTCCTTCAAAATATGCATATTTATTTCCTTGATTTCTTATAACCTTCAAAACTTCTTCTTTTTCGTCAGAAATAATTTCTTTTATCTTACTTCCTCTAAAATTCCCTTCAATACTCGGCTTTAAAATCATATCCCCAACATCTTGTAATTCCAAAATACTATTGCTCGAATCAATATAACTGTTTTTCGCAACTCCAAAATAAATCGAAACTTTTTCTTTCGTCCCCAAAATAATGTACAAAAAATTATTAAAACTATCCCTCAATGCTCCCAAAACATTCTCAAAAGCCTCTCTTCTCGGTGCTTTCTCTTCTTCTTCATAAGTAATCTCATTAATCTTATAAAGTGCAATATCCCCAAAATTCTCTCCTAACAAATCAAAATCCGTCACTTCATAAATATCTGTAAACAAATCTTGTTTTTTTACTTCATTCACTAATTTTGTGTCAATTTCTTTCAAACTTTCTAGTAAAGTTTCTTTTTTCATACTTTTTTACCTCCAATTTTTTTAAAAAATTTTAATAGATGTCTCCAAAATAATTCTTAACTTCAGCTGATTTTGCATTTTTTTCGTAGATTAAATCTATTAAGAAGTTCATGAAATTTAATGTGTCGTTTAAGTCTATTTTGAAAGTGTAATAGCCACTTCCTTCTAACTTCCCTTGATAATAAGCATCCCATCTCATTTTTAAATATATTTCTCCTGTTTTTTCTATTTTTAAATTATAATTTTTATCTTGAGAATTCCAGAAACATTTATAATAATTATCATAACAATTACCACTTTTATAACTCTGAGAATAACCACCATAGTCCCAAACACATCTCTCATTTTCCCAACCTCTAAAACTCCCCTCATACACATAAGACATCGGCAACTCCCTCACAATATTATCCTCTGTCTCTTTCTCATTCGGCTTATCCCCATACTTTCTAAACTTAAATTTATAATTCGCTAACTCCTCTTTCGTTTTCCCAGTTTCTTTCAAAATATCTCTCAATGGAACTGCTCCACCTGAAATAAATCTCATTTTCAATAACTTCTCAATCCCACTTCTATCACTTATTGAATACAACAACTCCATAAATTTCTCATCATCTGTCAAATATTCTTCTGCATTCTCCCTCAAATAATCTACATTTAATTGCACCACTTTCAATGCCTTAGTACTTTCATCATTCATCGTCTCAACTTCTTGCACATCTTCAATCACAATAATATCATCACTCATTAGTTTTCTCTCCCTAATTTTAAAATTTTCTTTTCATTATTTTCATAAAAACTAAATATTATCTATATTTTGAAAATAAATTATATCAATAAATATCTTCAAAATAATTCTTCAAATTATCCGCCTTCACATTTTTCTCATGAATTACGTCAATCAAAAAATTCATAAAATTTTCAGTATCATCTGCATCTATTTTGAAAGTGTAATAGCCATTTCCTTTATCAATATCAGAACATTGATAGTACCATCTCATTTTTAAATACATTTCTCCTGTTTTTTCTATTTTTAAATTATAATGCCCATCAATAGAATACCATTTAGCACAAGAATCATTACCTTTATAATTTGTATATTTATAATTAGCATAATCATACGAACATCTCTCATTTTCCCAACCTCTAAAACTCCCCTCCAAAACATCTGACATCAATAACTCCCTCACAATATTATCTTCTGTCTTCTTCTCTTCAGGTTTATCCCCATATTTCCTAAACTTCACTTTATAATTTGCCAATTCTGCTTTAGTCTTCCCACTTCTCCACAAAATATCTCTTAATGGTACTGCTCCGCCTGATAAAAATCTCATTTTTAATAATTTTTCTACTCCGCTTCTATCACTTATTGAATATAGCAAATCCATAAATTTTTCATCATTTGTCAAATATTCCTCAGCATTTTCTTTCAAATATTCCATATCTAATTGAATTACTTTTAACGGATTATTCCCATTTTCTTTTACTGTTTCAGCTTCTATAATTTCTTTATCACTCATATTCCTATCCTTTCTCGCATTTCACATTATTATCATGCAATATTGCTAAAAAATGTCTCCAAAATAGCATTTCAATTTATTCTCTTTAACATTTTTCTCATAAATTATATCTATCAAAAAATTCATAAAATTTAAAGTATCATCAATATCTATCTGAAAAAAATATTCCGATGAATTCCCACAAGTCATATCAAAATACAATTCCCAACTTTTATCCAATTTCAAATTAAAATTATCAAGCGACTGCCAAGTTCCATCCCCCACAAATCTTTCACCTGACCAAATTCCAAAAGTTCCTGAAAAGATATTCGCCATTGATAATTCTCTTACCACATTATCCTGCGTCCCCTTTTCATTCTCTCCAATTCCATATTTTCTAAATTTTACTATATATTCTTCTAACTCTCCCCTATTTTTCCCACTTCTCCATAAAATATCTCTAATTGATACCCCTTTTCCTAATAAAAATCTCATTTTTAATACTCTCTCTACACCACTTCTGTCAGCCATCGAATAAAGTAAATCCATGTATTTCTCATCATCTTCAAAATATTCTTCCACATTATTTTTCAAAAATGGCACATCTAATTGAAGTTTTTTAAGTACACCATCATTATTTTTGTCGAATTTTTCCACATCAGATGACTCTCTTACTATAATTTCATCTTCGATTATAATATCTTCCATTATGACCTCCTTATTTTTTTTACTTTAATAAATTATAA
>ERZ773031.510-NODE-510-length-20876-cov-3.921570_pt1 | contig 20876 bp, 14 predicted proteins | sample MGYA00511666_ERZ773031 | MGnify/ENA primary metagenome ERZ773031 (study PRJEB29015, sample SAMEA2738135) | human oral metagenome | biome: human oral; feature: human-associated habitat; material: saliva | place: China | collected 2250 ...
TCATACTCGAACATAACTCCCAATGGATAATATACCTGCTGTAGTCATCAATTACAGTAGAGAGATAATACCAGCCCCAACCCTTGGGTAGTGTCCTAAAAAGTGTGTAAATTCTTTCTTTTCTTTGTTTCTTATTCATTTATTTTTTTGTTTCCAGAATTTGCATTGATAATTTTTTCTTGAATATGTTGTTTTTGTTTCTTCCATGGCAACACTTGCTAGTAGGAAAAGTACCGACTTGTTTGATGGCATTGATGTTCTCGTTTTTATAGCTCTCTTATATTTTCTATTGAGTCTTTCAATCCAATTAGTCGTATATATACACCTTTGCACTTGCACAGGAAAGTCCATATATGTAAAGTAAGCGATGTTGCGGTCGGCTTTATACTTTTTCAATATTGGGTATTTCTTTTCCCATTTGGCTACAAAAGTAATAAATTGTTTATGCCCCGACAAGAATCCCATCTCTTTATTTTCTAAAGTAAATACCTCATTGAGTTCCTCAGCCATCTGTAGGTTATCTTTATGTGAGACACAATTTAGTATTTGTCGCTTGACGTGAGCTACACAAAACTGATGAGATGCCTAGGGGAAAGCTGCACAAACAGCATTCTCTATTCCTTGAAGTGCATCAGATACTACTAAGTCTATTTGACTGACTCATCATTCTTTCAACGCTTCAAGCTCTTCCTTCCAGCATATATCTCCCTCACTAGGACAAAACCTTCGCTGCTGCTTGTGTAATTAGAAAGAATTTCCGAAATTTGTAATTGTGTAAGTTCCATTGTTTATTTATTTTGTTATTTTCAAATGCAAAGAGAAGAAAAATATGGGCTTACACACTTTTTTAGACACTACCATAAATAGATAATTTGTATGCTATGTTTGCAGGTATTTGCAAATAAAATAGTTCTCTCAGAAATTAGGAAAATCCAGACAGGCGGCAGTATCTTTTGTTTTAGATATCTGTCAGTTGCGTTTCAGATATCTGTCAGTTACGTTTCAGATATCTGTTTTTTTCAAATTAGACGTAACAACAAGTTTCAGCCTTTATTACGTGGGATTGTTGCAGCTGAAAGAGATTTATTGAGATGAGATTTATAAAAAAAAGGTGTAATGCTATGTGTATTGTGGTTTCTATTGTTTGGCTACAATGACTAAACATTGTGGGTAGCAAACTTATGAGGAACAATTACGGGAGGTTAGTTATTTGAGGAAGAAGGGTGTGTAGTTTTCTTAAGAAGTTACAAGCTAATGCTTTAGAACGAAGTGGGAGGAGGGTGAGAGACAGAAAAGGTGTCTACATATCGCATGCAGACACCTTTTAATATGTATGAAAAAATTAAAAGTTCGTTTTGAATGTTTTGTTTTTATCCGAAGTCGTCGAATCGAATAGCGTCTTTCTCTACGCCAAGGCTGTCGAGATAGTCGGTAACAGTCTTAATAAGCATAGGAGGTCCGCATAGATAATACTCACAATCTTCTGGTGCTTCGTGGTTTTTCAGATAAGTGTCTCGTATGCAGTTCACTGCAAATCCCTGATAATACTTCACGCCTTCAGCATCTGCTACAGGGTCTGGCTGGTCGAGCGAGAGGTGCATGTGGAAGTTTGGATATTCTTTTTCGAGTTTCCAGAAGTCGTCAAGGAAGAATGCTTCGCTTAGCGAACGTGCTCCGTAGAAGAAGTGCATTTCTCTATCGCGAGTGTGCAATGTGCACAACATGTGCATAATTTGGCTACGCAACGGAGCCATACCTGCTCCACCACCAATCCATATCATTTCTTTTCCTGATGTGAAATTAGGTGCAAACTCTCCGTAGGGACCACTCATCATTACTTTATCGCCAGGTTTTAGGCTGAAGATGTATGATGAGCCAATACCAGAAGGTACATTTTGGAATCCTACTTGTGGGCGTGGCAAGAATGGCGGAGTAGCAATACGCACGGTAAGCGTAATTATATCGCCTTCTGCAGGGTAGTTCGCCATAGAGTAAGCACGCACCGTGTCGTCGGGGTTGCTAGCTTTTAGCGAGAACAAATTGAACTTTTCCCATGTTGGAAGATATTCTTTTCCAATGAGTTCTTTATCGAAGTCTTTGTTGTAGTCTATGCAATTGTACTTTGGAATGCGTATTTGTGCGTACGAACCAGGCACAAAGTCCATGTGTTCGCCTGGAGGTAATGCCACTTTAAACTCTTTAATGAACGACGATACATTAGAGTTTGAGATAACAGTACATTCCCATTCTTTAACGCCCAATACGGCTTCGGGTACTTTTATAGAGAGATTTCCTTTCACTTTAGCCTGACAGCCCAGACGCCAATGGTCTTTTATCTCTTTACGAGAGAAGTGTGGGCGTTCCGAATCGAGTATTTCTCCGCCTCCTTCCAGTACTTGGCACTTACACTGACCGCAGCTTCCTTTACCTCCACATGCTGAAGGCAGGTGCACTCCGTTTTCGTTTAGTGTAGCCAGAATGGTGCCACCTTGTTCCACTTCTAATTCTTTTTCACCATTAATGGTTATCTTAACCTTTCCGCTCGGGCTTAAATACTTCTTTGCAACAAGTAGAAGTACAACCAAAAAAAGTATTGTAACCAAGAAAACAGCAATGCTGTATAATATAAACTCTGCCATTTTTGTATTCTAAATTTTAAGTCCTGAGAAGCACATCATAGCCAAAGCCATAAGTCCCACGGTGATAAATGTAATGCCAAGTCCTTGCAAAGGTTTTGGAACATCAGAGTATTCCATTTTTTCGCGTATAGCTCCCATCAGCACAATTGCCAAACACCAGCCAATGCCAGAGCCGAGTCCGTAGATGAGGGCGTCCCAAACAGAGCCTATATATTGCGAGCTTGCAGGGTCGAGACCTATGCGTTGCTGCATAAAGAGGCTTGCTCCCATGATAGCACAATTCACTGCGATGAGCGGAAGGAATATTCCTAATGCTCCGTATAGTGATGGTGAGTATCGTTCTACAGCCATCTCTACTATCTGCACAATACCAGCAATAACGGCAATGAAGAGAATAAAGCTAAGATAAGAGAGGTCTACACCTTCTATTAAACAATCGGGTCCGAGCACTTTAGTCTGTAACAAATAGTTAACAGGCACTGTAACAACCAACACAAAGGTTACGGCTGCGCCCAATCCGAACGATGTTTTAACGTTTTTAGATACGGCTAAGAATGAACACATTCCCAAGAAGAATGCGAAAATCATATTGTCCACGAAGATGGACCTGAAGAATAAGCTAACTAAATGTTCCATAATTATTTTCCTTCTCCCTTATAGAAAAATGCTCGATGAGCCCATATTACACAACCAAGTAGTATCAACGCCATTGCAGGCATAGCCATCATACCGTTGTCTACATATCCCATATCGTAGAAACTTTGTGGAATTATCTTAAAACCAAGTAAGCTTCCACGTCCAAAAAATTCGCGGAAGGCTCCTACTAATATCAAAATGAGCGCATAGCCTAACCCATTTCCTATTCCATCGAGGAAGCTTGGCCAAGGCTTATTGGTCATAGCGAAAGCCTCTAAACGTCCCATCAAAATACAGTTTGTAATGATAAGACCCACATAAACCGACAATTGCACGCTAACATCGTAGGCAAACGCCTTCAATATTTGGCTTACAACGGTTACCAAAGCTGCCACAACAACCAGCTGAACGATAATACGAATGCGGTTAGGAATGGTTTTTCTGATAATTGAAATAATCACATTCGAGAAGCCCGTAATAATGGTTACGGCTAATCCCATTACTATAGATGGCTTTAATTGAGAGGTTACAGCTAAAGCCGAACATATACCTAACACTTGAACAAGTATAGGGTTGTCGAGGTTTAATGGGTTTATAAAAACCTCTCTATTTTGTTTTGAGAACAAACTCATAATCTTTTTGTTTTATATTAATTTATTTCTCAATATTACTTTTCTGTAAGAAACTTAATGTATGGGGCTAGTCCACCTTTCTCGTTGTGGAACATTTCAGAAACGCCATTACTTGTTAAAGTAGCTCCAGTTACAGCATCTACCTGATTGTTTGGCTGTTCTACCTTCTTTGTTACACTAAAAATTATATGTTGTTTTTGTGCATCTAAGATGTTTTTACCCTTGAATTTATCTTGCCAAGCTTTGTTATCTTTTATTTCTGCGCCCAGTCCGGCAGTTTCACTTTCGTGGTTAAAGTACACACCGAATATGGTTGTTTTATCTCCATTCAGGGCTATAAATCCGTTAATAGGTCCCCATAGTCCGTTACCATATACTGGTATAACATACTTATCTTGTCCATCTACCTTACAACGGAATAGCGCCAGTTTACCTTCTTTAGCATCTTTGCTATTCAGCTTAAAGCCTGCATCTACACCGCCTTGTGTTCCTTGTTTCACTACTTTTCCATTTGCGTCTATAATATCGTCGGCAATAATAATTTGATGCCAAAGCTTTTGTGCTGTTTCATCAGACATATTACGGTCTTGATTTAGTGCAAACAGAATTTGTTTCTGGTGGTCTAAGCGCACATTAGCATCTTGCTGTGGGCGTAATGCCTGAAAAACAAAAGCAAGCAAGAATGCTACAATAAGCACAAGAACAACAGAATAGATGATTGTATACGAATTACTATTAGTCTTCATTTGGTATTCTCTCCTTACATTTTAGCACGTTTAGCACGCTTGTTTATATTAGATTGAACCACACAATAGTCTATTAGAGGAGCGCACATATTGCCAAAGAGTATGGCAAGCATCATTCCTTCTGGATAACCAGGGTTCAATACACGAATAATAACTGCCATAGCACCTATTAAGAAGCCATAAATCCATTTGCCTTGCTCTGTTCTTGCAGAGGTAACAGGGTCGGTTGCCATAAAGACTGCACCAAAACAGAAGCCTCCTAATACTATATGTTCGTACCATTGCAGTGGACTTGCTCCTGTTGAATGGAATATTAGTGCCATTACAATGCCACCAACAAACACGCTAAACATAGTTTTCCAACTTGCAATGTTCGTCCAAATCAATATAATAGCACCGATAGCGATGGCGATGACAGATGTTTCGCCTACCGAACCGGGTATTAATCCAAGCACCATATCGCATACTGAAGCATTTACAGAGGCACCTTGAGCAACCTCGCCCAATGGTGTTGCCATTGTAAATCCGTCAGGAAGCGTGTAGCCAAGCCCACAAATCTGATTAGTAGCTGCCCAAATTTTATCGCCAGTCATACTCCCTGGATAAGAGAAGAAGAGGAATGCACGTGCAGCAAGTGCCACATTAAAGGTGTTCATACCTGTTCCACCAAATATTTCCTTTGTGAATATCACAGCAAAAGCCACTGCTAAAGCCAACATCCAAAGGGGTAATGTTATGGGAACTATAAGTGGAATAAGAATACCACTTACCAAATAGCCTTCCTGAATCTCTTCGCCTTTCCACTGTGCCCAGGCAAATTCAATTCCCAGACCCACAATATAGGATACTAAAATTTTTGGTAACAGCATTAAAGCGCCATACAGAAACATTCCCATACAGGTTGCTTCGCCCAGTTTGCCGGCAGCTAATGCATTTTGATAACCTATATTGTACATTCCAAACAGCATTGCAGGTATTAACGAAATAACCACAATACTCATTATTCTCTTAGAATCGATGGCATCATGAATAGATGTTCCGCTCTTTGATGTTTCGTTTGGAACATACAGAAAGGTGTCCATACCATCGTAGATACTCTTGAAAGCATGCCATTTTCCGCCTTCTTCGAATTGCGGACGCAGCTTATCAAGCCAATTTCTTAAGCTCATATTGTATCTCTTAAAGTTGTTAATTCTCTATTATAATATAAGGTGTATTTACGCATTCTCCTTTCGTAGTGTATTCAAACCATTGCGTACAATTTGTTGTAATGGTTGTTTTGAACTATCAACGAACTCTGCCAAAGCAAAATCTTCAGGGCTTACTTCGTATATTCCCAGTTCTTCTTGCTTGTCTATGTTGCCTGTTATAATGGCTTTAACAAGATATTCGCCATATATATCCATTGGTAACACAGCGTCATACTCACCACTCATAATTATATTACGCTTTCCTCCCTTGATGCGCGCATCGAGGTCGTACTCTTTATTCTTGCCAAAGAGCCAGCTAAAATAGCTTCGAGATGTTGAGAACTGGTTGAAACGAGGCATTATCCAACCTGCAAATTCATTCACATTGTCGCCTTCTGGCATTGCCACAACCTCTGATGTGTGTGCTCCAAGAAAACTTTTATCGTCTGCAATAGTACCTGTTAGTGGGTTTCCGTTTAGAATACGCACATGTTCTGTGCCTGTTAGTCGTCCTGCAACAATATCTTTAATGGGTGTTCCCACTAATGCTTTCACGTAAGCTGGGTCTTTCACCTTGCTACCTGCTACGGCAACAACACGTGTTAGGTCTACTTTTCCTGTAAGAAATAGCTTTCCAAAGAATATAACAGCCGTTGGATCTACCGTCCAAACCACCTCTCCTTTGTTTACTGGAGATAGATGATTTACCTGCACACCCACATTTCCTGCTGGGCATGGTCCATCAAATACAGTCAGTTCTACATTCTTTGCCTTTGTTAAAGCATCGCTGTTCTGCTGTATTCCAATGGATAAATAAACCTTTGCTATCTTAGAAAGTGCCGTTAATCCTACCAGAAAACTTTCTTCTTGTCCTTTTAATTCGTATTCAAAGTCGCCCGCTAACGGCTTATCTCTTAGCGCTGATACGAATATTGCCTTGGGTTTTGTGTCGGGAGTGGTAGACACTGCGTAGGGCAATTGGTTGATATAACCAAACAAACCTGCCTCTAAAAGTGCATTTTTCACTGTTTCTCCATCGAGTGTTTGCACATCTTTTACGCCAAAATCAATAAATTCTTGCTCTCTATCGGGTTCTATACTTACATATAAAACCTTTCTGCGATCGCCTCGTTCCACCGATTTTACGGTACCACTTACAGGAGAAGCAAAGCCTACTTCCTCCGAATTCTTATTCACAAAAAGCGTCTCCCCCGCTTTTACATGGTCGCCTGGCTTTACTTTTAGCCTCGGAATGATTCCTACAAAGTCGTCTGGTACAAGTCCATACACCGACGATAATTCTTGTGGCATAGTCGTTTCCTTAGCACGTCCTTTGAGTTTTATGTCTAACCCCTTATGCAACCTTATTTGTTTTGTCATAAATTTAAATAATGAAAACGTCACTAAATGAGTGTGCAAATATAGCTATTTTTAATCAGTTTAGAAAACTTTTCGCTTCATTAATTTCACTATGCAACAGAAAAATAGTAGTTTTGCACTCGCTTTGAAGATATTAAAGACTCTTATTCGTTGGGGTGTATGGACAGCCATAGGGCTATATTTGCTTATAATTATACTGTTACACCTTTCGTCTGTGCAACATTTCGTGGGTGCGCAGGTTGCTGGTGCACTTGAAAAAAAGTTAGGAACAAAGGTTAAAATAGAGCGTGTAGACTTGGGGTTTCTTAACCATTTCATTGTAGACGGACTTGTTATTAACGACCAAAGTGGTAAGCAAATGGCGAAAGCATCGCGTATTGCTGCCAAAATAGACATTCTTTCGCTTATCAATGGGGGGAAGGTGCGCATCTCGTCGGCACAGATTTTTGGACTGAATGCCCTACTCTACCAAACTTCTCCTACCGAAAAACCTAACTTCCAATTCCTTATCGACTCGCTAAAATCGCGCAATACCACTCGCCATACTCCATTAGACCTTAATCTTCAAAGTCTTATTATACGGCACAGCAACGTGCGATACGACCTTCTTTCGGCTCCTAACACGCCCAATAAACTAAACCTTAACCACCTGAATGTAACCGAAATATCGGGGCATATTGATATTGACACGCTTACAGATAGCCGTATTTGCACCCAAATACATAGTCTTTCGTTCAACGAAAAACAGGGTTTAAATGTGCAAAATCTACGTTTTAAGCTGAAAGCTAATAAACAATTAGCTACCATAACTCAGCTCTTTGTTCAGCTGCCACAGTCTAAAATTAATGTACCTTTCTATTCTGTGCGCTTTAATAATAGGTATAAAAAACTTAATTTTGCTACTGCTTATCACCAATTACGCACAGAAAAATCGTATATAACACCTGCCGACATTGCCTGTTTGCTACCTCCATTGCTTACTTTCGACCAGAAATTGTATTTCAATACAAATGTTTCGGGAACAGCTAACCAGCTGAAACTTAAAACGTTTGCACTGCATTATGGAAACAACGAGGCTGCTATTAGCTGCAAAGGTATGCTCTCGCAGCTCGCCAAACAACCAGAATGGAAGTTGAATTCGCTGTCGGTGGTTCTTAAAAGTAAACTTATTCAGCACATTAACAGTGCCTTCCAACTAAAGTTGCCTGCCGAAGTTATGCGCTTAGGAGATGTGCGTTTCAAAGGAAAAACACAAGGAACACGAAACTACCGACACGCAAAGGGCTCTCTTTTGCTTGCACATGGCAATGCCAACATAAACTTTCTACAGCGTGGAAAAACCATTAATGCCGAACTGTATACACCGCATTTCACACTCGGAAACATTCTTACATCATCGCAACTTGGCTCTATTGCTGCCGATATAAAGGTAGAAGCTACGTCCGATTTGCATCATATCAATGCAAAAGGAGTTGTTCCTCGTTTCGACTATAATGGTTACACTTACCGAAATATTGCCGTAAATGGCGATTATACTAACGATACTTTCAACGGAAAAGCATCTATCAACGACCTCAATGGCAAACTTAGCATTGATGGTATGGTGGGAAACATTCGCAAGTTTATAGAGAAAAAGGGATTAATAAGGGTGAATGCACGCATTAATGCCGAACGTTTAAACCTGCACAATATGCACATTACAAACGCATTGGGCAATCGTACACTCTCGTTTCGCACTACTTTAGCTGGAAGTGGAACCACGCTTAACAACCTGATTGGTAAACTTACGCTCGACAATTTTGTAATGCAAGAGGCGAACAACCGTAGCTTTAAGCTAAACCATCTGGAACTTAATGCCGATAATAAACTTGCTGGTAGGTCCATAAAACTACTGTCCGACTTTGGAACACTCGCCATTTCAGGACGTTTCAACTATACTTCTATGGTGCAAAGTGTGCAAAATGTGGTGGGCACATATCTTCCTGCACTCGTTGAAACACCTCACCGATGGAACAAAACCACTGCTAACAATGTGTTCCACATAGAGGCTAACATAACAAACACACAGCTTTTACACGAACTAACAGGACTTAAAATTGGTCTTTCGCCATCGCTTCAGCTTAAAGGCGACGTAAACGAGGCTAACAACACCGTGGCGCTTAACATTGCCGCACCACGTGCCAACTATGCAAAATACCGTTTCGAGAATATCTCTCTTGCACTTTCCACTCTCCACAATGCACTAAACATTGGCATAAAAGGCGAATGGATAGATGGCGCAGGACGGCGTATTGCACTGCAAACCATAGCTACTGCACAACACAACGAACTAAATACGCTATCGTCGTTCAATGCTTTTGCACAGAAAACTTTCCGTGGACAGATAGATTGTTCTGCACAATTTGAACGACAAAGGGGTAACAAACTGGCTACTCATTTACACTTTGCGCCATCTAAGATACGCATTGATACAATTGATTTACAGGTACAACCATCAGAAATTTCGTATGTTCAGAACCATTTAAATATACAACATTTCGAACTTTCTAATAAGGAACAACACATTATTGTTAATGGTTTAACATCGGGAAACCCTGCCGATTCGCTCACCGTACAGCTTAAAGACATTGATGTTCCATACATTCTCGACATTGCAAACTTCCATAGCGTGGGCTTTAATGGGCTTGCTTCGGGCAATGTTGTGCTTAAATCGGTTTTCCATAACCTACAAGCCAATGCCAATCTCACGGTTAAACAGTTTCAATTTGAGCATGGCGATATGGGAATACTATATGCAAAAGCTAACTATTCTAATGCTGAAGGACGCATAAACATAGATGCTGAAACCATAGACGAGGGGGCTTCAACTAACATTGAGGGGTATATAGACTTGCGACATAGCTATATAAATTTGCCAATATATGCAAACGACACACGACTAACCTTCTTAAAGAAGTTCTGTGGAACCTTTATGGACAACATAAACCTACGTGGAAATGGCTGGGTAAAGGTGGTTGGACCACTTAATAACGTTAATCTCGAAGGCGATATGCTGGCTTCTGGCTCGGTACGCATAACTCCTTTGGGCACCACATATATTGTACAAGATGGCAGGGTTACGCTTGTTCCTAACGAAATAAGCCTCAACAACATTACCATTGCCGACCCTGAAGGACACAAAGCGGTGCTTACGGGCGGATTGCACCACCAATCTTTGCGACATTTAACGTTCGATATTGATGTGCAAACCAACAATTTGCTTACTTATAACTTTGCTCGCAAGGCATCATCGGGTACTTTTTGGGGACGTATATATGCCTCTGGCAAATGCCAAATAATAGGTCGCAACCACGAAATTACTATGAATGTGGATATAACGCCTAACCGTAACTCGTTCATAACATACAATGCGGCAAAAAACACCATAGACGAAAACTCGTTTATTAGATGGCGCGATATGACACCAGACTCGTTACAAGCCTCTCTAAAGCAAGACACTACATGGCTGAAACGACCTGCAGAAGACGGATATAACAAGAATTTAGCAAGCGATTTGCACATTAACTTCCTCATAAACACTACTCCCGACTTTACATTGGGCGTTCTAATGGACGAGGCTACAGGCGATAATATATCGCTAAATGGTACAGGGGTTATTCGTGCTACCTACTATAACAAAGGGGCTTTCCAAATTTTTGGAAACTATAATGTGAGACGTGGAGCATACAATCTCACCATTCAGAACATTATAAAAAGGCAGTTCGCATTCGACGAAGGCTCGCTTATAGCATTCGGAGGCGACCCTTATGCTGCCACTCTCGCACTTAAAGGACGATATACGCTTAACTCTGTGCCTCTATCCGACCTGCAAATGGGTAGTTCGTTCCGCACCAGCAACACGAAGGTAGACTGCTTATTAGACATAAATGGTACACCAGAAGCTCCATCTGTTACCTTTAATCTGAACTTACCAGAGCTTTCTGCCGATGCTAAACAAATGGTACTATCGGTGCTAAACTCCGAACAAGACCTTAACCAACAGGTGTTATACCTACTGGCGGTGGGGCGTTTCTATCCGCAAACTGCCAACAATGCCAATCCAAACACACCCAATCAGCCCAAACAAGCATCGCTCGTAATGCAAAGCATACTGTCTGGAACTATCTCGCAACAAATAAACACCGTGCTTTCTAACGTTATTAAGGACAATCATTGGAACTTTGGAGCAAACATTGCCACTGGTAATGATGGCTTTAGCAATGCCGAATACGAAGGCATACTATCAGGAAGTCTGCTTAACAACCGCCTACTTATAAACGGCGAATTTGGATATCGCGACAACGTTGCTACAAATACATCTGCCTTCATTGGCGATTTCGATATTAAATATCTACTATTGCCCAACGGCAATATAGCACTAAACTTCTACAACAGAGCCAACGATCGATACTTTACACGTAACTCTCTCAACACACAAGGCATAGGTGTGATTATGAAAAAAGACTTTACCAACTTTAAAGAGTTGTTCCATTGGAGAAAGAAAAAGAAGAAGTAAACAATGGTTAAGCATTAATACTGAGGCAAATAAGTTATTCTGTTCTGCAACAAAATGGCTTATTCGTTGTGTAAAATATACGGCAGCATGCATTCTGCAAGGGTTATTTATTACGCAATATATACGCAGCGTGCATTCAGAAAGGCGTAGGGGCAGATTCATCGCGCCCGCATCATCAACAAAAACAATTGGTTGTAATCTGCAAAATATTACGGATTACAATGCCTACGGTGGAAACAAAATATGAGAAAAACAATATTGCGTAACTATTTGTATGACAATGCTTTGCAAAAAACCACCTTTTTGTGCTGCAAAAGTATGGTTTTTGGCGTGCAAAAACCATACTTTTACATTGCAAAAACCCCCTTTTTGCATTGCAAGAAGGGGGAACTACATCACTCTTTGTGGTTGTTCTGTTGTTGTTTTCGCCACTCATCATCACGTATCCGCATTAGTTTTCTTGCTGTAAGCATATAGTTTACCGCTATAATAGCAAGTATAACTATTGCGAAAACTGTGGACGATTCTTGGAATTTCATATCCCACAACGCCATAAGAGCCATAACCAAACCTAACGATGTTAGTTCTATGGCAAACACACGATAGAACTTTGATACCACTATAGCCTCTCGAACGTTTGCAGGGTGGAAGTCGTTGCTAGCCCAACGCATACCTGGCCGATACGAAATGTAGTGTGCTATTGCCGCAATAATAGTAAAAACAAGTAGCACAGTAATAATTACTCCATTCTTTCTGTGTGCATTTGTTGCCATAACGCCTGCTATCCATGCAAGCAGAAGCATAATTGCCGACACCACTTCGTATAGTGTCGATTCGGTAGTACGAGGTAAACGTAAATCTTCAATTGGTGTTTTCATTGTCTGTATTTGTTGTTTTTGTTTCGGCTTTGTCTCTTAGTTGCTGCTTTGGAAGGCGGTGTGCTTTGCGCAGAGCTTCGGTTATTATCCACTGTAACTGTCCGTTTGTGGAGCGAAACTCATCGGCAGCCCATTTCTCTATTGCCCCCATTGTGGTAGCATCTACCCTAAGAATAAAGCTTTTTGTGTTATTTTCTTTCTTTGCCATATAGTTTTAGCTTATGCCAACAACACGTTTTTACAGTGCATAGGCACGGCACTCGGCACGCACTTATATATATAAGGTGTGGGCAGAGTGCCTCTATAATGTTTGGTTTACATATTCAGTGTGCCCGAATTTACCATTGGGTGGCGTTTTCGCTACATAGCACCACCATAAGGTTGCTCACCATAGCCGCTTTCTTATCGTCGTCTAAAGCCACAACGTTCTCTTTGTCTAGTTTTTTCAGTGCCATGTCTACCATAGAAACCGCTCCTTCCACTATTTTTTCGCGGGCAGAGATTATGGCAGAGGCCTGTTGGCGACGCAACATTACGGCTGCTATCTCGGGAGCGTATGCCAAATAGTTAATGCGAGCCTCTATAATTTCTATTCCAGCCATATCTAATCGTTCGTCAAGAGTCTGTTCCAACAGTTTGTTTATCTCTTCGCTGTTGTCTCTAAGTGTCTGTGCTGTCTTGTCATCGTCGGTGTTATCGTATGCATATTGCCCAGCTACGTGTCGCAAAGCCGCATCGCCTTGTATGCGAACAAAGCGTTCGAATGCCATCATAATATTGCTTACAGGATTAACTTTGCCGTTTTCGTCTACCGATGTTGCCATTGCTTCAGAGTCAATCTCGAATATTGCCTTGTAAGTATCCTTTAATCGCCACACCAACATCATACCAATTAAAACCGGATTACCTGTTTTGTCGTTCACCTTAATGGGGGCAGCGTCTATATTTCGTGCCCTAAACGATAGTCGTTTAGTACTAATAAAGGGGTTCACCCAGTGGAAACCTACAGTGGTAAACGTACCCTTGTATTGTCCGAAGAACACCATTACACGAGCTTCGTTAGGTTCTATTTTCACAAAACCACACATTACGCATATCATACACACTATTAATGCAACACCCAAACCAACAAATAAGCCTCCGTTGGCATCGTTGTCTATTTGCGCAAAACCATATATGGCACTGGCAATGCCACACAACAGCAATGCAAGCGTTAGGCTTAGCATAGCAAAACCATTCACTACTGTGCCTTTAAAGGCAAATTCTTTCTTTTCCATAGTCGTATTATTTTAATCCGTTTTCGTATGTTTTATAATATCATTTTGATATCGCAAAGATACATTATATATCTTAATGGTGTGTCAAAAACACAATACTATTATAGAATATTAACGAAACAAAATTATAAAATCATCTTTAATTATCATTAAAACAAATTCCAATGTTCTGAAAAAGAGTAATTTTTGTTTTCGAACATTGCGTTATTGCAAACCGTTAGCAACGTTATTAGCAGTCCGTTCGCAGCTGTAGGGGACCGATTTATCGTGCCCACGTATACGTAAACACCCACGAAATGACGAACGGAAATACGTTATCGTGATGTAAATGCACGTATTCGGTGAAACGAATATCTATATTTGATAATATAAGGATACGGGCGCGATGAATCGGCCCCTACGCCTAGCGGTGTGTTTCGTTGGACATTTCGTGGGTGTTCGTTGGGTGTTTCGTGTGTTTTCGTGGGCATTTCGTGGAATGTTCGCCACGTTATCGCAATCCGTCAGCAGCTGTAGGGGCCGATTTATCGTGCCCGCATATACGTAAACACCCACGAAACGAGGAATGGAAACGCATATTTGATAATGTGAAAACACGTGTATGATGGAATGAATATGTGTATTCAATAATGGTTAAATATGTATTCGGTGAAACGAATATGTGTATTTGGTAATGCAAGGATACGGGCGCGATGAATCGGTCCCTACGCCTGGCGGAGTGTTTCGTGGGCATTTTGTGGAATGTTCGCAACCATTTCACGGAATATTTGTAACACATTAACAACGTGTTTGTTATACTAACGAAAAACAAAAGTATGGTTTTTGCGTTGCAAAAGTATGGTTTTTGGCGTACAAAAAGGGGGTTTTTGCCGTGCAAAAGTGTGGTTTTTGTTTTTTGAATGTTATGTTGTTGCAAATCGGTAGAAATGTATTTCGTGGTTGAGTGTGAATACTTCACGAAATAGATGTAGATATTTCTCAGCGCATTCGTTGCATTTTGGCTAACCATTCGGAACAGAACGGCAAATCACAAGCAACATTTTTCCAATTCGTTTGCAACGAAATGGCTGTCCACAAGCAGCCGTAGGGCGATATTTATAGTACCTCCGCATATACAGTTAGCAATATTATTGCAATATGTTTGTGGCAAATGGAGGAAACATTTCCTAAGTTTTTATGCCTTCTATAAGCATTAGAAAGGCATTCCAATGGCAAGGTGTAGGGCTTGCGCATCGCCAAAATGGCGAATATTATAGAGCCTATTCAACCCGGTTTCGTAAGGAACGTGCAGACCAATGCCCCAATCTACACGAAGCATAAAGAAGCCTATGTCGTACCGAAGACCTACGCCTGTGCCGAAAGCCAGCTCTTTAAAGAAGTTGTTAAAGTGGAATTGCGAACCCGGTCTGCTGGCATCGCTGTGCAAAGTCCACACATTGCCAGCATCGAGGAATAGTGCACCGTACAAATTTCCTACCAAATGCGGACGATACTCTACATTTGCTTCTACCTTTACCTCGCCTGTTTGCTCTACATACGACCGTACGAGCGATGCAGAACGGTAAGTTCCCGGACCAATTTCGCGCACATTGAAGGCACGAATGCTGTTTGCGCCACCCACAAAGAACTGTTCTGAATAGGGAGCAAACCTGCTGTTGCCATACGCCCACACCACTCCTGCGTTTGCATGTGCGGCTATAGACGACTTGCCAGATAGCGCCCACAGTTTAGTAAAGTTTGTTTCGATTTTTACAAACTGGGCAAACGGATTTTTAAACATGGTTTTTCCACGCTTATTCCACTTCTCTCCGCTTGCCAAATAGCCTAAAGCGATCACGTTAGAGGCTTCGCTGACTGTAGACCACCACCTTATTGGATTGGCATATCCACTCGGACTCTGGTACGTATACTGGAATAAGGCTTTCGGAATAAACTGATCTGCCATAGAAACTTCTAAGTATGGCACGCTATCGGTAAGTGCTTTAAAGCGGTCGGTTACGCTTCTCATATACTCGTATGTAAGCGATAGGGGTTTAAAAATGAACGAATGGCGTTCGCTGGGTGCCCAACTGTAAGTGAGTTCGCCTGCTACCACGTGGCGTTTAAAGTAGAGTGCACGTTTAATAACGTTGGTTGAAGCACTCAAAGTGGTCATTGGCGATTCGAAATAGGTGCGTTGTGGCTTCAGCGTGAGAGGTTTTCCAGCTGCAATAGCGGCAGCTTCGCGTTTTCGCATACGTTCGCGAAGTATGCGAGGAGGTGTTTTAAACGGATTAAGAAAACGAGGAAACTGTAGGCTTACCTCTGCTCCGTACTGGTAATCGTTAATGCGTCCGGTGGTGCCAGCATCGTTGCTGCGTTTTGTTGTCCACTCGTATGCACCGTGCAAACGCACATTTAGCAGTTCGGCACCACGGAAAGCGTTACGCTTAGTTACACCTACCACCAATTCAGGTCCATATTTTCCTGTTGTTTTTCCCCGTCCGTAAGCCTCCACATAGAAGTCGTATGGTCGGTCGAACATAAAGTCTAACGTTACATTAAGCGTGCTACAGGTGTCTGTAGAGTTGCTTGGTCTGAACGAAATGTTAGACGCCGTAAACAGTCTGGTGGCGTTTAGGCGTTCCATAGTCTCTGTGTGTTTGCTTTGTTGGTATAGGTCGCCGGGGCGAAATTGTAGGTCGTTGGCAATTACTCTGCCCCTTAATGGTGAGTGTCTACCGTTGAAATTAAGGTCGAACCCCTGTTTTTTGCGATGTTGGCGTAGTTCTTCCATAAAGTTTTTTTGCAGATTTACCGTTATTTTTCCTATGCGCCACTGTTTCAAATCGATGGGATTTATGGAGTCGGCAAGCTGCAAACGTGTTATAACTTTACCTCGAACGATGGTGGTATCTGCCAAATAGCTAGCGTCATTGTTCTTATAATAGTAGTAACCATTATTGTGAAACAGGCTCGTAAGGCGTTGTCGCTCTTGTTCAAGTGTGGCAACATCGAAAGCATCGCCATTTTTTATAATGGCATTAGGGCGTGAAGCCTGTATCAAACTGTCGGCATCGGGTGGGAAATTTACATATTGCAGACTGTCGATGGTCCACAAATGTCCCATATTTACGGTGTATTTCAGTTTTATTTTCTTCTTATTTGATTGCGGAACAAGCTCGTGTGTAATCTTATTATTGAAGTATCCACGCTTATTTAGCAGGTTTTTTCCAACCGTAGCATGTAGGTCGGGCGACACATTAGATAAGGTAATGGGTCGCGAACCGAACACTCTTGTTATCCATCTACCAAACTTTGTGGTATCGGGAGAGAAGGCATTCCATATCCATAAACCCACGGGGAAGGGCGATTTTAGCGACGGACTGCCAAAAAGAGAGGCATTTGGCTTTGTGGCAAGCACGATGTCGAGTTCCTCCCTCACGGTTTTGAAGTGGGCGTTTTTGGTGTAGTTGGTGTATTCGGTGGGGGTCATGCCCGTGTAAAGTTGCTCACTTTCTGGCAAAGCACTGGTTGTGCTGCATGCCGAAAGCATAGCCGTGAGCACAAACAAAACAACTATTGCTGTGCAAAACAAACTGCCACGTGCTGCTATAAAGTGGCTATGGTTGTGTTTATTGTTTCTTTTCATTTACGAAATTTATTAAACTGTCGCGCTTTGGAGCCTGTTCTTTCTTACTTTTAAAGCGAAATATGTCTTTAAAATGCTGCAATTTGCGTCGCCACATAAAGCCTATTCCAAACTCTCCTTGGTTTCCTTCTAGCCAATCGTATGCTTCTCGCTCGTAATAGAGCTTTAAATACTGCGTTTCTTGTCGGTTTAAGCGATACTCTAACGAGAAGTTATCGAAGAAAGCACCGTTCTGTTCGGACACCTGAGAGCCTGTTGAGACACGTCCGCCCATAATTATTCGGAGCCTATTGTCCCACAAACGTTTAGAAAAACGGAAGGTATAGTCGGTGTGAAGACTACCCGATGCATCGGCAGCACTCTCCATATTGGCTGTAATGTCTACCCCCATAGAGTTCAAAGCACGTCCTGTTATGGCGTTTACTTGGTTCTGAAGGAATCCCATTAGAGCATTATTCATAGCCGAATTGGCTGTTGTGCCAGTGCTTCCATCAAAGTACATGCCCGATGCAAGCATAGTAACGGCAAGTTTAGAACGTTCTTCTGCACCCTTAGAGCTTAGTTTTCCTTGCATTTCTTGGTCTTCTGGCGCTTGTATAATGAACTCTACGCCGGGGTTAGGGAAGCGTTTCGATAGTCGGACACCCGCCTCAAAGTCTACCATTCGTCCGTTGCTCGATCCATCAGAAACGTTGGTACGCACATTTTCGGTGGCTGTAATGCTAAGCAATGGTGTGGTTGGGTCGCCCATAAACTCTACATAACTACCTTCTTTTATATTGAAAGTGTGCAATGGAATAATAGGTAACGAATACTTCATTTTACCATCGCTAATGGTGTAACGCCCTCTTAAGCGTGTTCCGTTAGTAGCATCGTACTCCATATTTAGGGTTCCTCCACCCACAATATCTATATAGTTAGACCGCTCTGGGTTGAGTGCGCACACCAAATGAGCCTCGTTATCCACCTCGACACGTAGTTTCATGCTTAGTCCTTCTATATCTGGTCGCTTCACAACGTCCTTTGTTGAGTCGTTAAGATGGGTGAAAGTAACAAGGTTTTCCAGCTCGTTATCGTTGGCAAGCTGTGCATCGCGCATTATGTAAGTAAGGTCGGTGTTGTCTAAAATGTCTACTTTTCCAGCCAATTGGAGCGACGATAGTGGTCCTTGCAGCTCTCCATCGAAGTTTACAAAAGCCTTTCCGAATACTTCAGAACGTGCATTTTCCTGTGCATCAATTACCTGGAAGTTTCGTGTTCGCATACGTAAATCGGTGTTCATTCGGTCGAAATTAGAGAAATCTAAGTAGCCAGAGATGTCGAGCGGAACCTTATTGGAAGCGAAAACCTCAAAGTTTTCGAACTCCACACGACTATGATTGATGAGCACTGGGTCGTTTGCGAAGTTGAGTTTTACCCCGTATGGTTCGCTGAAGACGTAGGAAGAGTCGAGATAAATCTCTCCATTTATATCCATATTTTTTAGTGGTCCTTGCATAGAGAGTGTACCTTCGCCTGTTCCGTGTAGGCCTATTATGCGGTCGGGAATAAAGCCGTTGATATAACTAAGGGGGAATTTTTCGAGTGTAAACTCGGCATCTAAGCTGCCTTTACCCTTACTATCGTACACACCAGTGAGCCTTCCTATCTCTTTATCGTCCCTTGTTAGCATACCATCTACATAGTGTGTGCCATCGCCTTTAGGCATATAAACAAACTCTGCCCCTACATCGCCCATGCTGTTTTGCTCGTATACCATGTTTTTAATACCCATATCGCTCGACACAGTTAGGCTAGATGCAGTTTGAATAACGTGATAGTCGCCATTAAGTTCGCCCGAAATGCGTGGTGCAAATGGTAGAACTTTCATAAGCTGACTAAGTTCGAACTTGTTGATAGATAGGGTGAAGTTTTGCAACGAGGTAGAATCGGTGTCGTCGCTGTATAGGTGTAAACCTGCTTCATCGGTAGCAAGCAATTGCATTTCTGCCTTTAGTCGTTTGTTTCTGCCTATATATAGGTAGTTGTTAGGCTCTACATTATATGTTTTATAGCCTAATATTGCTTGGGCAGAAGTAAGCGAAATGCTTATGCCTTGCCCTTGCATTGCTGCTTGTGCAGATAGTGCAAGAGCTGTTTTATTGTCCATATCGGTTATCAAAAGAGATGTATTGAGTCCACGATCGAATAGCGAACCGTGCACAAAACCTTTGTATGGATAGCTGTTTTGGGCATTGTTTAGCACTTGTAAGTCGTAGTTTAATCCTGTATCGTTGGTAGTTAGGTCTACTATTAACGAGTCGGCTTTCACATCGTTGTATACTAACGAGTCTACAACAATGTTGCCGTTGAGTCCCTTTAGAGGCGATGATGTTAGGTTAATATTGGCTGTTTTAAACACATAACCTTGCTGTTCGAGCAACTTACTAAACAGATTTCCTTCGCCACTAACTAGTTTAAATTGTCCTATGGGGAGTAGTTTTTGCAACGAAGTTTGGTCTATTCGTTTGTTTTTCACTTGCTTTTGCAAGTTGGTTGCTATTTTTTCGCCTGCTGTTAGCACGTGTTTATAGCTTCCATGCCAGTCCGTGTTCAGTGCGAAATCGCCTCCTTCAATCACGGCATGGGTAGTATCGGCTCTACTTAGCAAGTCTATGGTAACATCGCCGGGTACAAATTGCTTGTGGTCTGCCTGTACTTTCAGGTTACCAAGCATACCTTTCACCATTAATTTGGCTGCCATGTCGGTGCTAAAATCTATGTTTAGTGCACAATTAGACACGAAAGGCTTGTCTACAAACCCCATTTGATAGAGGTCGGCGTGGCGTATCACACCGTTAGCACCCCCATTTACCAAGTTGCCTGCCATTGTTGTGTGAATGTTTAAGTCGCCATTGAAGAGCGAAACAGTATTTCCTTCTCTATGTTCGTCTATCTTTAAATTGCCTAAATAGCCTTCCACAGTGTAGTGTTTGGGGCGTTCGGAGTGGAAAGCAATATTGGCTTCGGTAGACAGAAGGTAGGGTTTGTCCATCAGTCCCAAGCCTTTCAGGTTGGCATAGTCTAACTTTCCATTGACGTGGGCGGCAGTCTTGGCTCCGTTTATGCTTGCCGTAATGTCCAAATTGCCTGTTGCAAGGTGCTGTTCGCCATGCTTATGCACGCTTGTAAGCACGAGTTGGTGCAGCGGTCCGCTTATGTAGTGGTGGTTTTTCAGGTCGGAGCGCACATCAACATCTACCCATGCAGACACCACGTAGGGGTCTTTCATTGCGCCAAGTTGCCTTAAATCGACACGACGGAACCACCCTC
>ERZ773031.516-NODE-516-length-20721-cov-3.590196_pt1 | contig 20721 bp, 20 predicted proteins | sample MGYA00511666_ERZ773031 | MGnify/ENA primary metagenome ERZ773031 (study PRJEB29015, sample SAMEA2738135) | human oral metagenome | biome: human oral; feature: human-associated habitat; material: saliva | place: China | collected 2250 ...
CACCACAATCTATTTCACTGGATCCGACGGCATAGACGATACAAAGGGTATCATCGACGAAGAGAACCCAATCAAACTAGTAATCATTGATGAGTTGACGGAGTTCTTCGATGACGGCGACGGTGAAGATGAACTACTGAACATCGAGGCAACATTCGTCCGTGGTAATTCAGATGAGTTCACAATGGAGTATTATTTCAACCCACCGAAGAATCAAAAAGCACCAATCATGCAGTGGGTTGATAAGATGTGCCGCCGACCAGATACAATCCGCATACATGCGTCATACAAGGACGTACCGGTTAAGTGGCTCGGACAAAAGTTAATAGACAGTGCCGAGGAACTCCGAAAGAATGATGAAAAGATGTATCGCTGGGTGTGGCTTGGTGAATGCGTCGGAATCGATGATGTGATCTACTACATGTTCAGTCCAGAAAAACACGTAACGGATCGTTACAACTGGTCGGATGTAGCCTACATAGGAATAGGCGTTGACTATGGTCAGAAGAATGCCACAACATACCAAGCGTTCGGTTTGGATATGAAGAATCGCAAGCTGCGAGGCGTAGGTGAGTACTGGCACAGCGGAAGAGATACAGGAAAGCAGAAAAGCCCGAGCGAATATGCACAGGACTTCAAGGCATTTAAGGAACGCCTGGAAAGCCCACAGCCAGCAACGTACGAGGCAGCAGTTGAGCTGCAGCATAACCCAGAAGCAAACACACCAACGACCAGAAAGAAAGTGACAGATGTATTCATAGATCCATCCGCACAGGGCCTGGCCGAAGAAATCAGACGTTTGTGTCCGGACGTTATGATCCACAACGCGAAGAACGACGTAGCCGTCGGAATACAACGAGTTAGCAAATTATTAAGCCTGCAGGCCATGACATATCACCCAACACAGAAGAACCTGCAGGAAGAAATGTATTTATATCAATACGACGAAAAGTCAATCGAGGCAGGAAAAGAAGTTCCAGTCAAGGTTGACGACCACGCATGCGACGCGCAGCGATACTTGGTAATGGGTTACTGGCGACGCATGGCCGCCATTTTGCCAGGGCTGGCACTTGGCGATAAAAAGGAGGCAAGCGAAGAATGAATATTCAAAATACAACAGAAACAACGCTGGAGATTGCAGAAAGAAAACTGGTAACAAACGAAAGCGATTGTCTAACGGCCGTGCGCGGTTTCATTAAGCAGGTTCTAAACCGCGACGTGCTTGCAACGGAATATCACGCATATATAAGCGAGTGGCTGCTTTGGTACAAAGGTAAAGTCGAAAGTTTCCACACATACAATCACTTCAACGGCCACAGATACAAGAAATGCAGCCGTTTCAGTTTAGGATTGCCGAAGCAAATTTGCGAGCAGTGGGCGTCATTGCTTTACAACGATAAGGTTTGTTTCAATCTGGATAGCGATACAAAAGCAGGAAGCGCAAAGTTTGACGATAACGATATATTGAAAGAGATTTTAGAAAATAATAAATTCTCGATTAAGTTTAGTAATCTTGTCGAAATGTACATGGCATTAGGAACAGGAGCAACGACGGAATATAAGGACGCAAAAGGAAACGTTAAAATCAATTACATCTACGCGCCAATGATATTTCCGTTGGAAGTAGAAAACGGCGAAATTGTAAGCTGCGCGTTTGGATCATACACCGGCACCGAATACTTCGTGGAGGTACACCAGCGCCAGGAAAACGATACGTACAAAATCAATAATTATCACTTTGTAGAGAAAGCGAGCGAAAGCAGCAAATACGAAGTTATCCAAAAGGACGGCGTCGTAGATGAATACATTTCAGAAGTTAAGATGTTCCAGATTTACACACCGAACATTAAAAACAACATCTCCATTTTTTCACCGTTCGGAATTTCCGTTTATGGAAATGCGCTGGACGAAATAAAGACCGCCGACCTTGTGTACGATAGTTTCAAAAATGAGTTCTTGTTAGGAAAGAAAAAAATCTTCCTACGCGAGGGAGCGGTTAATTACAAAGTTATTACAGACGAAAAAGGGCAGCCACAGACGGTGCCCATTTTTGATGAGAACGAAACAGAGTTCTTCGCAATCCAGGACGTAGACGACGATGGCGGGAAGCAAAAACTAATCGAAGAGAGCAATCCGCAGCTGCGCGTCCAGGAACACACAGAGGGAATGCAGACGGCGCTAAACACAGTTGGTAAGGCCGTAGGGTTTGGTCTTGATTATTTCACGTTCAAAGGCAACGGAACGTACCAGAACACGACGCAGATCATATCAACGAAGAGCGAATTATATACAAATATAAAGCAGCACGAAAAGGTACTGGATGGCGCGTTGAAAGATTTAATAAAAGCGGTCATGTATTTGCGCAATAACACGACGTACGAAAAAGACATCACTATCGACTTTGACGACTCTATCGTAGAGGACAGCGCAGAAGTTAAGCGCCAAGCACTGCTGGAGTTAAACGCAGGAATAATCGACAACGTTCAATATTACCAGGACGTTTATAAGATGACCAAAGAGCAGGCTATTAAGTTTGACGAGGAAATCCGCAACAGAAAAGCAGCTGCAGAACCTGCAGAACCGCTCGAAGATGAGGATAGCGACGAAGAGTTCATCACAACCGGCAGACAGACAGCCAATGGCGAAGAAAAGCCGGATAAGAACCCAATCAAAGAAGCAGTTAAAAAGCCGGCAGATATAGCCGACCATGAGGGCGCAAAACAAGCACGTGGAGGCCTCATTCGCATTAAGACGAGTAAATAGCCATAGGAGATAAACAATGCTCACAGATAAGCAAATAGAGGCACTGTGCGAAGAGTTGGTGTCTATCTATAACAAAATGGAAATGCAACTATTCAAAGACGTAATAATGCGGTTCCAGACATATGAAGAAGCTACAGGCGCATTGAAGTGGCATTTGCATCAACTCGACGAGTTGGGGTTATTAAATCGCCAGGCGGTTGAAACGATATCCAAGTATTCCGGCAGGGGAAAAGAAGCCATCCGAAACATGCTGAAAAAAGCACAGTTTGCTAACTTTGATGATGACGATATTGAAGAAGCATACAAGAAAGGCATGATCCAATTAAGCATGGAGCAGCTACAGAAATTGCCGATTGTTAAACAATTACAGAACGTGGCGTATAAAGGCATTGTTAACGACACAATCAAGTTGATAGAAACAAAAGCCCTAGAGTCCACGAAGCAGGCATATATGACAGCATTAAACCAAGCGTATATTGAAAGCGCCAGCGGAACATACAGTCACAACCAAGCCATTACAAGAGCAATCGAAGCAATGGCCAAGAACGGCATAGATGGAGCGACGTACCAACGTGCAGACGGTACTATTCGTCATATGAGCATAGAGGCAGTAGTCAGACGCGACGCGATGAGCGCCAGCACCAGGCTGGCCAACGATACAATGGCAAAATGTGCAGAAGAGATGGGCGCGGAATATGTCGAAACAACTTCACACCTGGGCGCCAGGATAGGCGACGGCCAACACGACCACACAAACCACGCCTGGTGGCAGGGTAAGGTTTACGCATTGCACGGCAAAGGGAGCGCAGATGCAAACGAGGCCGTGGGATATGAAATTCAAAACTTTGCAGATACCACAGGTTACGGCGAAGTTGACGGCATAGGCGGCGTTAATTGCAGGCACCGTTTCTTTGCATTCTTTCCAGGGATAACAACCCAGGCGGCGGAGCATTACGACGAAGAAAAGAACGCGGAAATATACCAAGCAACGCAGAAGCAGCGCAGGCTGGAACGTAATATCCGTCGTTGGAAGAAAGTACGCGACGCAATGAAAGCGATGGAAGATACACCAGAAACAATGGCGGCTGCAGATAAGGCGCAGCAGCACATTGATAAATTAAGCCAAATCTTGGAAGCACACTGCGACAAATACGACCTAAGAAGATCATCCGCAAGGGAACAATACAAGTAAGAAAAGACAGGAGGGAAACACCATGAGCAAAGACAACGAAGAAGCCGGCGTGTGGCGATATATAAACGGACATCCTGTTTTTATTAAAAACAAAGTTCCAGCGGACGCATTAAAGGCCGCAATAAAAGAACACTATGCCGCAGCACAGGGAAAGAAACCCTCCGAAAAAAAGTTAAAAGATATTATGAACGAATGGAGAGTATCGCCCAATCCGAGCAACAAACCACAAGAACTCGCTGCGATTGGTGAGGTTTACGAGCTTGATGGAGTGGAGTATTTGGTTGATGGAAAATATGTAAAATATGATTATGATAAAACTGAACAGACCATTGCTGAAAGGCTGGCGGATACATACAACAAAAAAGTATTTTATGTGCCAAAAATAGATAAGCCAGATGGAGTTAAAAGTCCAGACTATTTTATCGGAGATGAAAGGGCAAAATATGACTTAAAAACAATTGAAGGAAACAGCCATAGAACATTGAAGTCGGCCATTTCGCATAAGAAAAAGCAAGCGCCTAATTTTATCCTCAATATATCTAAAAAGTCATATCTAAGTGATGGCGAATTAAAACAACAAATTAACGGTTTATATTCATCGAAAGATACAGCATTTGTTAAAAATATCGTTGTGATAAGAAACGGAAAAGTTATAATGGCATATCGAAGAATAAGAATCGATGGCGAAAAAAAATAAAAAGCAACCGTAGGTCTAAGCGGTAAACGCTTCGCAGACCATGACTGCTTTTCATCTATTATATAACACATTAAAAAGTGAAATACAAGTCAGTAAGAGAAATCTTGCTTTTTTTATTTGCAAAATAGGTGAACACGTCTGTGGTGGCCGTTAAACGCAAACACAGACGACACATAGAAGCAGAACAATGTTCATACAAGATAGGGAACGCACGGCCGCGAGAGCGAACGGACGGAACCAGACGGGAGGAGAAAATGAACGGAACAGAAAACACAACAGCAACAAACGCAGCAGAGAACCAGGAAGTTGAAAACACAGCAGGAGCAGAAGTTGCAGTGCAAGAAAATGCGACAGCAGAAGCACAGCAAGGCAGCCGACCAGCAGAAGAAGAAAGCCAGAGCGCACAAGAAAGCGCAGGACAACCACAGAATGCAGCTGGAGCAAGCCAGGGCCTGGATGAGTTTTTGAATTCAAACAAAGCGTTCAAAGCAGAGTTTGACCGTCGAGTTGCAAAAGCAATCGACACGTACAAGCAGAACCACAGCGGAACGCAGCAGAAGCCAGGCGTAGACGATGTGGCCGCTGGTGTATCATCCGAGCAGAAGTCCGAGAACATTAATCCGGAACCAGAAGCAAAAGGAAACGACAATCCAGATCCAGAAACAGCAGCACCAGAAAAGCCGAACGATATCGGCGCATTGATTGCGGCAGAGGTCGAAAAGGCAACGAACAAAATCAAGTTCGAAACATGCTTGCAAAGAACAATGGAAAAAGCAGGCATTAAAGATACAGTCGGTTATCTGGCGCACATCGACGTCGAGGACTTAAGAGCGCATTATGACGCGAATAAAGACACAATCGACGGTTACGAAACTGTGGAAGAAGAAATGAGAAAGTCATATCCGCATTACTTCGCTACCGGAACTGCAACAGGCGCGGCGCATGGAACATTCGAGAAAGAAAGCAATGCACCATTGTCATTAAAAGAAGCATTAACTGCCGCATTAAACGGCAAAAACTAAAAAATTAAAATAAGAAAGTAGAGGAAAAAATAAAATGCCAATTACACTAGCAGAGTCAAAAGTAGGAATGCGTGACAAAGTCGAGCAAACAGTAGTAGATGAATTCCGTCGTTCAAGTTTCTTACTTGATCAATTAGTATTTGATAACGCGGTTTCACCAGCGACAGGCGGTTCAACATTAGTTTATGGATATACAAAATTGATGACACCATCAACAGCGTCATTCCGTGCATTAAATTCAGAATACTCAACAAATGAGGCAAAGCGCAAGGAAGCAACAGCAAAGCTCGCTATCTTCGGTGGCGCGTTCTCTCTTGACCGCGTTATTATCGAAACAGCAGGTGCGGTTGACGAGTTAGACTTCCAGGTGAAGCAAAAGATTGAAGCAGCACGCAACCTTTTCCACTGGGCGTTAATTAACGGCGACAACACAAAGGACAATCAGTTTGACGGCCTTGCGAAGATGTTAAAAGGAACATCGACAGAAATCGCAGCAACAGGAATTGATCTATCTACAACGCAGAAGATGACAGACAACGCAGACGCGTTCCTAGACACATTAGATGCATTTATGGCAAACCTAGCAGGCAAGCCAACAATGCTCTTAATGAATTCTGTCATGTTAACAAAGATTAAGGGCATCGCACGTCGCAAGGGATACTATTCAAGAGTTGAGGACGCATTCGGACGCCCAGTTGATTGCTGGGATAACATCCCAATGCTTGACCTCGGTAAGTTCTACGATGGAGCGAAAAATAAGACAGTCGACTGTATCGAAATCGCAGAACCAGCAGGAACAACATCCATTTATGCTGTTACACTTGGCCTTGACGCATTACACGGCGTTACTCCACGTGGCGACAAGATCATCAGCACAAACCTTCCAGATTTAAAACAACCTGGAGCAGTTAAGACAGGCGATGTCGAAATGGTGGCTGCTATTGCGTTGAAGAATTCTCTAAAAGCCGGCGTATTAACGGGTATCAAAGTTAAGTAACTAACCGCGATATACAAAGAGCGAAAGCAGGCCTCCAGGTGAGCGCCTGCTTGCTTTCTTTTAGAACGGAGGAATAAATGCAATTTGTAGATTTTGAATATTACAAAAACAAATTCAAAGGTTCGCTGCAGGAGGATGAATTCAACCAACTAGCACGCGAAGCCTCCGCAATCGTCAACAGATTAACCATGCGAAGAATTAACGCAGACGCGCTGCAGGGTCAACCGTATGAAAAAGACGTAAAGGACTGCACGTGTGCGGTTGCGGAAAAGATAGAAGAAATGCAGCGAAAGGAAGAAGCGGCAAAGATTGCATCAGAAACAATCGGCCCACATTCCGTCACATTCAGAAATGAAGCGAAAACGACCGAAGCAGAAAAGCAAATCGAATATAAACGAGTTGTTGAAATGTATCTGTTTGGAACAGGCCTGCTTTATAGAGGGCTTGGTTGCACATGTTGACAAACAAGATAGTCGAAATGTTCCCACATACATGCACGATTTACCACAAACACGGTGACGATGAATATAAGCGTCAGGTTTTGGAGGGCGTATTCTGGTACGGCCCGCAGATGCTAAAATTAAGCGGAAAAGGCGTCGAGGCGACGACCAACACAACGGTTGTTATACCAAAAGAGATAGCAGATACGGCAGAGATTGCAGAAGGTGATTACGCCGTAAACGGTACAGGTCCAGAGATAACGAGCATGCGAGAGTTGGAGCAATACGAAACAATTACAATTAGTTCGATTAGTACGAATTACTGCGGACGACCAAACGACAACAAGGTGATAACCGGTGTCTGATGATAAATTGATGACGGTCGATATATCCGGAATAAGAGCTGCAACGCCAAACCTAACCAGGACATTAGGTTTAGAACCGGACGGCCCAGCGCAAAAGTTCTTTACACAAGAAATGATGCGTCAAACGGATAAATACGTGCCAATGGATACTGGCATGCTTGCAGGAAGCGCGCAAAGGTTTATGGAGCCGGACGCCGTAGTTTATTATGCACCGTATGCACAATATCTTTATTACGGCAAATTGATGGTAGATCCTGAAACATTAAAGGGCGCGTTCCACGATGAAGAAAACAACATGTTCTGGTCAAGACCAGGCGTGCCAAAAATTCTGGATCCAGACGGCAGAAGCTTGCAATATGACACGTCAAAGCACCCGCTCGCAGGGCCTATGTGGGCCGAGCGTTCGTGGGCCGACAACGGCGAAAAGATTACTGCAGAAGTCGAAGAATTTATCATGCGGAGGTACATAAAATAAAATGAGCAAACCGGAAAGCATTGTCGAGGCAATTAAGCAATATTTTGATGAATGCCCACTGATTAAGAAGATGGGAGCGAAAACAAAGGTAGAGTTCTTAAAGGACGATACGCGTTCGTTCAGCATTGAAACAGTACCAGGGCCGTCAGTTATTGAAAATTACCTGGACGGCGTATCAGAGCGCCAATATCGTTTTAACTTGGTCGCACGTTTCAATTATTCGGAAGAGGCGCGCATGAATATCGAAAACAGCCGGTTCTTTGAAGAACTGGCCGCATGGATTGAAAATCAAAGCGACGAAGAAAGACTCCCAGAGTTGCCGCAAGGGGATGAAGCGGAGGAATTGAACATAACAACAACTGGATATCTATTTGCGGTCACGGCAGACTGGAGAATAGCAAGATATCAGTTGCAGCTGCAACTTGTGTACATTCACGACACAAAAGCAGCCAAATAAAAAACAGAAAGTGAGGAATTGAGATAATGGGAAAAATTAAGCGTTCATTATTAAAATCATTTTTGAACACAGATCAAACAAAAACTGGCGGCCAGGAAAAGTGGGCGTTGATTAACAAGGGCGTAACTTCACAGAAGTTCCAGTACAACCCAGAAACAACAACAGAAACATACATCGGCGAAGATAGCGCAACAACATCGGTAGACTCCTATAAGGTTAGCGTTCAAACGCCAATGACAGCATTCAAGGGTGATCCAATCTTTGAATACGTAGACGCGTTAAGAAAGAAGAGAGCAGTCGGCGAAGATTGCGAAACGCAACTCCTTGTTGTTAATGCGTACGATAAGCAGACAGATGGTTCATTCTCTGCAGAATTAAACCAGGTGACAATTCAGATTACAGAGTTCGGAGCAGACGGCGGCAAACCACTAGAAGCACCATTCACAATCGCGCTTAATGGCGATCCAGTGTATGGGACGGTTACGTTTGAAGCAAACGGAGCTGTTAAGTTTAAGAAAGCAACAGCAGCACCTGGCATCGGCGGCTAGACATAACGCAATATGAGGCAAGTTCACAACAGTGGCTTGCCTCTTTATATTTTAAGTTTTAAGTAAAGGAAACATGCTTGCAAATATTTAACAAGCACAAGAGGAGAATAAAAATGACAGACAGAAGCAATCAACAAGCAATCAATAAAATTAGAATTAAACGCCGCGAGGATGAAGTCTATCGCATTAACATAAGCGACGACGGCCAGGAAATCGTCTTCGATTTATTAGATATTAACTTGCCATATAAGGTCAATAAAGCATTTACAGACGTCGAAAGAAATCTCCAAGTTTGCGAGGGCAATGTTGTGGCCATTCGAAATAAGTACAAGAACCAGAAGCCAACAAAAAAAGGCATGCTTACACAGGAAGAACTGGAGATCCAGAACGAGTACAGAAAAATGTATCAAAAAGACCGAGAGGCAATGGATGAGTTGCTGGGCAAAGGAACCATGTATGCGTTGTTTGGAGATAGCAACTATTTGACTATGTTTGATGATTTATTCGAACAATTGGAGCCGCATTTAAGCCGCCTAGAAATTAACGTAGACAGCGTTAAGGAACGCTTGAAGAAGAAATATCACATCGGTGAAAACCGCGGCGATAATGGCGCTGTATTGAGCTGAGAGAGGCAAGCATGAGATATCCACAGGCAATCGAAGTAGACGGCCATAGATTTCCGATAAATACGTCGTATCAGACGGCCATCCGTTGTTACGAAATCGTCCAGGACGAAGCCGTGACAGACGCAGAGCGCGGCGCAATAGTAATGCTTCTATTGTTGGGTGACATTCCGCAGGATCTAAGCGTTGACGGAATGAAGAGATTGCAAGAATTGCTTGTCAAATATTTGCAATGCGGAAAAGAGCCGGAACAGATAAGAGAGATGGATGAAATCTTGACCGAACGCGAGCCAGATATGGACTACACGTACGACATGGGCTTGATAATCGCGTCATTCATTAGTGATTACAACATAGATTTATCCGAACCAGAAAACGAAACAATGCACTGGTGGAAGTTCATTGATTTATTAAACGGCCTAAGTCCAAAGTCAGCGCTAAACCGCGTGCGAGAAATTCGTAACAAAGACCTGGGAGATTACAAAGACAATCCAAAGGCAATGGAAGAGTTAATCCAGGCAAAGCGTCTGGTTGCATTACCAGAAAAGATTACAGAGAGCGAGCAGGAAGCGCTGGACGAATTCGATAGACTACTACGAGGAGAAACAAAGGGAAATGATTAAAACATAAAAACATGCTTGCAAGGCGAGCATAGAACGGAGGTGCATAAATGAGTCAAAGCATGATCCGAATAAACACGAAACTCGACGCCTCTGGGTTTAGTGCCGGCGCGGATAAAATCAAAAAGAAAATCGAAGAATTAAAGAGCGGCATTGAACGCATAGGAAATGCGTCGGCAGTTTCTGACGGCATGAAGAAACAAACCCTGGAGATGGAAAAGAATTTATCTATCCAGGAAAAGGCAATCGAAAAGACTAAAAGCAAGATTGCAGAATTAAAACAGAAGTATGCAGAATTGGCCGAAGCAAAAGCTGCAAAAGAAAACAGTATCGCAAGTGGCGTCAAGAATGATAAGCAAAACATTTTCGAGGCGAGCCTTGAGGGTAACTTTGCAGAGAAAAACGCGCTGGCCCAGGGCAAGTCAAAAGCAGAGGCGTCAGAAATAGGCGATAAAGCGTTCGACGCGCACATGCAGAAGATCATCGACCAGCAGAAAGAAGCGGACAGTGGGTTCAAACGCATTTCAGCAAGCGCAAAGGATGTGGCCAATCAAATAGGTGAGCAGAACCGCAAGTTATTAAAGCAAACAGCGCTGCGCAATACAATGCAGGCACAGGTTGACGGCCAAAAGAACGACGAGCGCCAACTTCTCAAGCAGGCAACTGCAATGCAGAAGTTTAAGGAATTTTTCTCGAATAAAGGAAAAGGCGCAGGATCCAACAGCGGCGGAATTTCCAACTTGGCCAAAGGCATAGGCAACGCATCTGGCGGAATAAAAAATATGCTGGGATTGATGGGAAGATTTACGTTGATGACTTTCGGTGTAATGTCGGCATTCCGAGGAATTAAACAAGCTATCGGCGAGGCGGTCAGCCAGAGCAAAGAACTGCAGGCAGCCATCGCCTCAATCAAGATGGTGGCGGCTGTAGCGGTTCAACCGATTGCGGAGGGATTAATTCGTGGATTGGCCAAAGCCGTGAGTTTCATTGCGGCAATAATTAAGGCATTGACCGGAGTCGATATTCTGGCCAGGGCGGCGGCTGCGTCTGCAGAAAAGCAGGCAGGAGCAGCCAAGAAAGAAGCGGACGAAAGAAAGCGGAGCCTGGCGTCTTTTGATGAAATCGAAGTCATGCAAAAAAACGACACAGACAGCGGCGGCGGAGGCGGTGCCGGCGGTTTAGGGTTCAGCGATCTATTGCAGCAGGTTGACCTGGGCGAGAGATTGAAGAACACGCTCGGTAAAATTAAGACATTGTGGGATGAAACAACCAAGAAAATAAAAGAAGCATGGACTGCTAATGATAATGGCGTTCGAATAATGTCGGCACTAAGCGGAATGGCGAGCGATCTATGGAATTGGTTTGACCGCATTCTTGACGCGACGATTGAGTGGGTTAAGAACCTAAACCTAGAGCCACTATTTAACTCAATAGCAAAGGCGGTAGAGGCCATGCGGCCTGTATTTAACGATATTCTGGGTATTCTTGAATGGATATACAACAATGTCGTCCTGCCAATAGCAAAGATGCTATTAGAGGAAGTTATTCCGGCCGGCCTCGATGTTATCGAGGGCGCGCTTAAAGCCATTCATTCAGCAATAGAAGCATTGGCACCATTAGCGCAAGATCTCTGGGATAACATTTTGAAACCGGTCGCAGACTTCCTGGGCGATGCATTCGTCGGAGCGATAGAAGTCGTGGCGGATGCATTGAACGGATTGTCGGACTGGATAGACAACAACCAGGAAACGTTCGCAACATTAGTCGGAGTTATAGCTGCGCTAGTTGGAGCATTTGAGGGAATAAGCGGTGCCATGAAAGCCGTTGACGTTGTGAGCAAATTGGTGTCTGGAGGCATTGCTGCCGTATCCGGAGCATTAGCCTTCATAACCAGCCCAATAGGAATAGCAACAATTGCAATAGGCGCATTAATCGCTATCTTAGTCGCATTAGTTCTTAATTGGGACAAGGTAAAAGAATTCGCGATAAATTGCGTCAACGGAATAAAGGAAGCATTCGGAAAAGTTGCGGCATGGTTCAAAGATAAAGTTCTTACACCGCTGGGCGACTTTTTTAATGCGTTCAAAGAAACCACACTGCAGATATTGCAGGCAATCGCGACAGCATTCAAAGCAACCCTGGATGGCTTCGCAGCATTGGTTCGTTGGTTTGCCGACTTGATAGTTAGCACATTCAAGGGAGCATTTGACGGCCTTGCAAAATCGTTCAACGATACCGTTAATGCGATACAGCAAATCTTTAACGGTATAATCCAGTTTATAACCGGAGTATTTACAGGGAACTGGAGCCAGGCATGGCAGGGCGTCGTTAATATCTTTAACGGAATAGTTGGCGGTATTGTTTCTATTTTCAAGCTGCCAATTAACGGCGTAATCGGACTGATCAATGGCTTTATTAGCGGAATTAACCAGGTTCGAATTCCGAGCTGGGTGCCAGGTTTCGGAGGCATGGGAATAAATATCCCGAGCATTCCATATCTGGCCAAAGGCGCAGTCATTCCACCAAATAAACAGTTTGTCGCAATGCTGGGTGACCAAACACACGGAAACAACCTGGAGGCGCCGGAGGGCTTAATCCGACAGATTGTCAGAGAAGAAACCGGAGGCTTTAACCAGGAAGCAATCGCGCTGCTAAGAATAATCGCGTCAAAGAACTTCTCAATCACCAAACGAGAAGCAGGCGCTGCAGCAGTTGAGTACATCAATGACGAAACAGAAAGAACAGGAAACAGTCCTGTTCTTTCGTTTTAAGGAGGATAAACAATGGCAAAAATGAGCGTTTATAAAGTTGACGGCGTGGCATTGCCACCGGTTATCCGAGGCAACGCCAAGTACAGCGAAAACGACCTGGCGGAGGAAGCGTACCGCGACGCGCTGGGCTTTACACATAAGAAAACCGTACGGTTTGGTGTAAGAAAAATCGAATTGTCGTGGCCGCGCCTAACAGATGACGAGTTAAATTTGATTGCAGATTTAACAAAGGGTAAGGAATACTTCAAATTTGAGTATTACGACCGAAAGAAAAAAACCGCAGGTATGATCCAGGAAGCCTACAGTGGCAACACATTGAAGTACACAATCGACAAGGGCGCAACGAATAAGAAAGTCTGGAAAGATATTTCTATTTCAATCGTTGAGAGATAAGGCGCAGGAGGAGGTTAAGAATGGCACAAAGCACAAGTCAAAAAACAATCATCCAGGAAGCCTTAAAGCGCGAGTTTACGACGGAAACAGGCAGGCCGAAGAATTACATCATTAAGATTAAAAACGGTCCTACATACACAGGAAACAACCTGTCCGATGGCGGCGTTTCGATTACCGAGAGTCTAAGTTCCAATAATTCATTTGACCTGGCAGCAGTAGAAAAGCCAACGATTGAATTTACATTGTTAAACCTAGAAAGAAACATCGGTTTATTAAAGGGCAAGGAAGTAGAGCTGGCGATTACCGTCGGCTCTATGGCCATGCCAGCAGGTACATATCTAATTGATAACGCAGAGAAGCAAAACGACCACTTGTACAACATAAAGGCGAGCGGCATGCTTGCAAAGTTTAATCAAGATGTGAGCGATTGGTGGAACAAGGAAGTGCAGTTCCCAATTACGCACAGAGAACTGCTGATTGCATTGTGCAATAAGGTCGGTATTGATTACCAACTGCCGCAAATATACACGAATAGCAACGCAGTAATTACACAGAGAAATATGTACGTTAACGAAGCAACAGGCGCAACGTTCCTGGGTTATCTCCAGGAAATGGCCGGTTGTTTTTTCGTAACTTCCAGGCTACTGGATAACGGAAAAACGTTGACGATTAAGAAGATCACACAGCCAACCGGTACACCAGGAATGGTTTACACCGGAAGCCATTATATAGGCACGGTTGAAATTGCAGACTACAATATTAAAAAAATTGATATGCTGCAGATAAGAGCAACAAAGGACGATATAGGAGTTCTTGCAGGAAATAAGGATGGAAAAAACCCATATCTGATAGAGGGCAATCCTCTGCTTTATGGAATGGCGTCGTCCGATTTACAACCAATAGCAACGGCAATATTTAACGAATTGAAAGACGTTCAATATATACCGTTTACGGCCAGCGTGATGGGCGTGCCATATATTGAGCCAGGAGATACGATCCAGTTCAATACACCGGCAGGAGCAACAATCAAAACGTTGCTAATGAAGCGCACGTTTGCAGGAACGCAGTTCTTTAAGGACGCCCTGGAAACAAAAGCGAAAGAGCAGCGCGAGAACCAATCAAAGCCAGCGCGCACAATAACGATATTGAACCAGAAGCTGCACGAGTTCGAAACTTCAATCGAGAAGTTCAAAAGTAAGATTGCAAATATTGCAACAGAGGTAGGAAACGCGAATAAAGGCACGCGCCAATATTACCTACAGACTGCGTCGCAAGATACGCCATCGAAGAATGACAGCGCCTGGTCTTCCACAAAGCCGCCATCAATAGCAGGGCAGCACATGTGGTACATGCTCGCAGATATTACCGCAAACGGCAATGAAGTGCGTCATGAACCGCTAGAATTAACCGGTATAAAAGGCGACGCAGGACGCGGAATAGTAGGCACGCCAGAAATTACATACCAAGCAGGAAGCAGCGCGACAACGCCACCAACAGGCGAGTGGCTGGCCAATATTCCGCTTGTAAACGAGGGCTACACTTTATGGCTCCGTGCGGTTTATAAGTACAGCGATGACACGACGTCGGAAATATTCTCTCCGTCAATAGCAGGAAAGACCGGCCGAGGAGTCAAACAAGTAACGCCGGAATATTACCTGTCAACTTCAAAAACAGAACCAACAGGTGGAACCTGGAGCGCAACACAACCAGAAAAGACCAACGACACGTGGGTGTGGATAAGATATAAAGCAACATTCACAGATGAAACGGTCGGTTATTCAGACGCAACAAAAGACGATGTACTGAATGGCCTGGTTGAATTGACAACAACCAACAAGTCGACAATTGAGCAACTTAATGGAAGCATAACGCACCTGGTTAACCAAACAACGGAAAATCGCAAAGGCGTCGACTCCGTAAAGACAGAGCTGCAGACATTGCAGCAGCAGACTGCCGACGGCTTCAGCAGAACAATCCAGCGTTCAGAGTTTGATAAGACAGTTAGCACAATCACTGAGAAGCTGGACGAACACGGCCTGCATATCGGTAGCGATAAAGAGGACACGGTTACGACCGTCGACACAAACGGAGTAAACGTAAAAAAATCAGATGGAACGTTACTGGCGAAGTTTGACAAAGTGGATAGTATGCTTGCATACCTTCGTGTTTTGGAATATTTGAGCGCAGGTGCGCACAGAATAGAGGCAAAGACAACCGTTGCAGAAATAACAGAATTCACAGGCGGAAAGATAAAGACCGCAGAAGTTAAAGCGTCAGTGATTAACTGGATAGGGGACATTAAGAAATGATTAAACTAAGTAATGATTGGCAAGTCATAAAAGAAGTAACGCAAGAAGTCGGACAAGCAAATGTAACCTATAAATTGTGGGCTAGAGTAAAAGCACAGTATCACAGTATCGAGTTAAATCGAGATTGGGTAGATGTTCAAACCACATACACAATGAATAGTGGTTATATCTATTCAGGCTCATGGACTTTTACTGGCACAGGATGTGAAACTGTAAGTGGTGGTGGAACTCTAAGGGGCAGTGGAACGCTATTAAGTGGTGGATTCTGGGCTGGGCATGACAATAACGGTGATTATTCAACCACCATCAATTCAAATTTGAGTTTTTACTATTCAGATGCCAATGCCATTTTAGAAGAAACAATCGTATTGCCTAACATACCAAGAGCGAGTAGTGCTTCATGGAAAGACAATAAAAACCATGTCAGACTTGATGGCACAGATACACTTACATTGCTTTTGGATAAGAAAGTGCAGCAATATCGTCATTCACTCGTGTGGGTGGTTGGTGACAGCGGACCGAAATGGTTAAACACTAATGATATTGATACAGAATATACATTTAAACCAACCGAAGAGATGATTAAGTATGCTACTGATACAAAATCTGTATATGGTTATCTTGGAATAGGTACATATGCTGATGGCACTAGCAATGCAATAATGATAGGCACGTCAAAGATTGGATTTTTTATTGACCTACCACAAGAAAGATACGGCCCAATAATTACAGCTGCAGAAATCAAAGAGATAGGCAATAACAAAGTAACTGATGAAAAAGTGTTCCGCTATTTGTCACGCAAGAAATTGACAATGCAAGCAGAAACGCGAGGCTTTGCAACAATTAAAAATATTTACGTGGTTCACAATAAGCAGCAAACACCGCTAAAATTGACCGACGGAAAATATACTGCAGAGCTGGAGGGAATGGTTGACGGCAACGTTCAGTTTGTAATTGAGGATAGCAGAGGCTTCGTGAAGGCCCAGGAATGGCGCGGAACATTCGTGCCATACTTTTATCCAACATTAACGGAGTTCAGCGCAGAACGCGACAATCCGACGGTTAACGACGGATATGCGAGCGCCAAAGGAACATATTACAACGGCGAAAGTAATCAATTAACAATCACTCTGAAAGATGAGCAGGGCCACAGCGTAAACTGCGCATATACGCCGAACGGAAATAACTTTGAGGTTAAGCAGAGAGTTAGCGGTTACCGGTACGACCAGAACTATCAACTGACGCTGGTTTTAACTGATAGTTACGGACAGAGAACCGAACGTTCGTACGTTTTAACCGGAAACTTGTGGGCGATGATATTAGGGAAATTAACCACAAGCGTCCACATGCTGTGGGTTCGGAAAAATGGGAATAACCCCTGTGGAGTTTATAACGAGGGGGATATGATGACGGAAGGAACTACATATGCAAGAGGAAAGTTAATTCTTGGAAAAGATAACGACTTTATGGTTACGAAAACATTTACGACAAACGTTGTAGGATTGCAGGGAAATCAAGCTGCTTATGCGTATGTTCCGTACACAATTCCAGAAGGCTATGCACTAGTTGACTTCTACGACGCATGTACAACCGTATGGCATGGATGCACGATAAGAGCAAACGATGAATCGCGAAAAACAGTGATTATATACGTACAGAATTTATCTAACACAGAAGTTACACCAGCGGCAACAGTTTATTTAAAAGGACTGTTCATTAGAAAGGAAAAATAAGATGATTATTGATGGAAAAAAGTTTACAGAAATTTCAAGTGATAATAAAAGTGTTGTCACATTTCAACGCACTATTTTCGAGAATTTAAAACCTTTAATGGATGCATTTGAAATCGGTGTTATTCATGACATTTCTTTTGATGATAATGCTGTACATAAGATATACACTGATCCAATGACATTTTCAAAGAATGAAAGTGGATATACATTATCGTTTATTTTGACGGATGTTCCGCAAAAAGATATTGATGCAAGAGCATATAATGAAACGAAACCTTTAATCAAACAGTATTTGCAGATTGCGGATATTGCTACAGTTTACAAATATATTAAGTATCTTGATAAATGGACAGCTGGCGAAGAATATCAAAAAGACATGCGTATTGCCCACAACGGCATTGTTTATGTTGTGCTAAGCAAGCATATAGCAGAAGATGGTAAAACACCTGATAAAGCATTAGGATTATATGTTATCGCTAAGAATGACGGAAGCGGAAACCCTAAACCACAATATCTAAACTGGATAAAAGGTAAGGAATACAATGCAGGTGATATTGTTATGCATAAAGGTATTTTGTGGGAATGCACTTGGAATAATAATGCAAGAGAACCATCTGAATTAGCACTTGGATGGAAGAAAAAATAACATTTGCTATTAAGGCGGCCAATGCGTCCGCCTTTTTAGATAGAAAGAAAGAGGTGGAAAAAATGGCATTACAAGGAATTGACGTTGCAAGCTGGCAGCAAAGCCTAGACTTGCGACAAATTAGTTACGATTTCGTAGTGGTGAAAGCAACGGAGGGAATCAACTATATTAACCCATGCTGCGATACACATGTGCAGCAGGCAATTGAGATGGGGAAATTATTCGGGGTTTATCATTACGCCAACGGAGGCGATCCAATCGCGGAAAGTAATTTCTTCTTGCAAAACATTCAAGGATATATCCGTAAAGGAATTCTGGTTCTTGACTTTGAGGGAGAGAGCAACGCCGCATGGAACGTTTATCCAAACGAATGGATCAAGGTCTGGTGCGACAATGTTTATAACCAGACAGGCGTGAAGCCATTAATCTATATTCAGGCGTCCGCATTAAATAAGGTTGTAGGCGTAGGAGATTACGGGCTGTGGGTTGCAGAATACGCAGACAGCGAGCCGACATACTACCAGGACACACCGTGGAACGAGGGAGCGTACGCATGCGCAATGCGCCAATACGCAGGAGGAAACGGCCGCGTTTATGGTTATGACGGAGGCGTTGACCTTGATAAGTTCTACGGCGATGCAGAGGCGTGGATGAAGTACGCAAACCCAGGCGAAGAGTATATCGCGCCAGCACCAGCAGCGGCACCTGTGTATGTTGCTGCAGCAGCACCAGCAGTAGGTTCGACAACATACATCGTTCAAAAGGGCGATACATTGTCGGCAATTGCGGCAAGATATGGAACAACATATCAAAACCTGGCTGCAATTAACAATATTCCAGACGCAAACAAGATTTATCCAGGACAAGAAATCGTGATCAACGGAGCAACTGCAGAAGCACCGGCAGCAAGCGCTGTTTATTACGCAATCAAGCCTGGTGATACATTATCCGGTATTGCGGCTAATTTTGGAACAACGTGGCAGTGGCTAGCCCAAATTAATGGGATTAATGATCCTGATTTAATTTATCCAGGAAATAGCATTCGCGTAAGTTAAGAGGTTAAAGCGCATGATCCAGGCAATGAATCCTTTATTTACACCGATTTACAATACGGTAATTTCAGCCATTGCAGGTGGTGTCGTTGCGTGGCTTGTAGCAAAAATTAAGAGCATGAAGCAGCAAAAGGTAGACGAAGAAACAGAACTAAAAAACGACATGGCCGTGATGAAGCAGGGCATGCAAATTATGCTCCGTGGACAGTTGTATAAATGGCACGACTACCTACGTGACAAGCCACACATTACAGTCGACGAATTCCGCGAAGTTGACGAGATACACACAGTTTATAAATCGCTTGGTGGAAACCACACAGGCGATGAACTCTATGCAGAGTTAAAACAGAAAGGTAAGGTAATGAAAAGATGAAAGACAAACAATATTGGAAGCAATGGTTTAAAGCAGCAGGGATTAGAGCGATTAAAACATTCGCACAATCAGTTGTAACTCTGATTGGAACGCAAGCTGTAGGAGTTACGCAGCTTGACTGGTCAACAATCTTAGCTGTATCGGCAACGACAGCAGTTGTATCTATTGCAACATCCATCGCTGGACTTCCGGAAGTGAAGCTGGAAGAAGCAGCAGAAACAACTGAAGATTTGAAGTAAACGAAAAGCCTACTCTCATTGGAGGGTAGGCATTTTTTTGTGGCACCCAGAATGGCACCCTGTTAAAATTTTTTAACAGATAAAAGAAACATCAGACAGTCAGAAAATGGCTAAAAATGGAGGTTTTAGAAATTTACAGAAACAGAAAAACAAATAAATTTGTTTCTGCTAAGCGGCACTTTAGTTATGAAAAGCCCTATTTTAAGGGCTTTTCTTTATGCATAATATAGAAACGTTAGCAGACTATGTTCCTCTATTATTTATCTCCTTCATCTCTTTCTTAATAACATTTCTCTGCTATGTCTTCAGGATTCATGTACCAGATGACTTTTTTATTCATGTTTACTAATCTTTTTGTTTCTCCTCTTTTTCATAATATTCATCTTGAGCAGGAGAATCTTCAACGATTTGCTCTTGATACACTGGTATTTCATACGTATCTACATGTTCAAAGTCTGCGACACCATTATGACCAGAACAAGCACCTCTATGTGTAATAGAACCCCAATGAAAGCCATCATTGCATAAAATGTAGGGTGATGATGTTCTTGTCTCTGTTCCGGTTTGTACATTTTCTACATGGGTTACAGCTTCTTTTGCTGGATGATATATGTATTTAGAATACGTTATTCCATCGACTAAGCAATTAGAAGTGATTGATATTCCATCACATGTAGGTAGCTGTTCTTCTTTTTTGTCTTCTTTTTTATTCTCTTTCTTCTCTTCTTTTTTGTCTTCTTTTTTATTCTCTTTCTCTTTCTTCTCTTTCTCTTTCTTCTCTTCTTTTGTATCCTCCTTTTTCTCTTCTTTTTTATCATTTTTGACTACATTATTTCTTGTGGCTTGTGATGGGTTTTCTTCTTTTCTTTCGTTGTTTCCACTCACTAATCCTAAAACCAGTAGAACCGCGAGTACAATGGGAAAGTTTATACGTTTAAACCAAGATCGGCTTGATGAGTCAATATTCGTTTGATTTATATGAATCGAATTCCAGAGTTTGTAGTTG
>ERZ773031.519-NODE-519-length-20680-cov-11.004945_pt1 | contig 20680 bp, 18 predicted proteins | sample MGYA00511666_ERZ773031 | MGnify/ENA primary metagenome ERZ773031 (study PRJEB29015, sample SAMEA2738135) | human oral metagenome | biome: human oral; feature: human-associated habitat; material: saliva | place: China | collected 2250 ...
GAAGCGGACAAATGTTTTTGTATCGATATCAATTGTGCGTGACATATACTCCTTTTCTTGATTATATCATTGGCGATTCGAGATATTGCCAGAAACTGGCTTGATTAGTGTCGAGAATGCTAAAATTGTGGGATTTTAATTCTTCGCGAATCTGGTCGGCTTTGGTGTAGTCTTTATTCATTTTTGCTTCGGCACGCTCACGAATAAGGTTTTGGATTTCGTCGGATGGTAAAATTAGGCTATCGAAGAAGCGAAGCCCGAACAATTCATCGACGAAACGCCAATCATCTAAGCTTAATTCGTTTTGGTCAATCTCGGCGAAAACTTCGGCAGAATTAAGATTCTGATTAATGATGGCGGTGAGTTTTTTTTGTAATTCAGTGGTTTGATATTCTGATGTCTGAAGCTGGGCGAGAAAGTGGGATTGATTCTCGGCGGGGGCGGTTTCTTGTAGGGTTTTCGCAAGGCGATTTAGCCAATGTAGGCGTCGATTTTTGGCGGCGGTAAGGCCTTCGAAGGTGAAATTTCGTTCGGATTGATAATGCCCTTGTAAAATCCAGAGCTTAAAATCAAGTGGTGAGTAACCGCGGTCTCTTAAATCTTGAATAGAGTAGGTATTGCCAAGGGATTTGCTAATTTTTTGGTTGTCTATGGTAATAAAATTGGCGTGAAGCCAATAATTGGCCATAGTTTTGCCAAAAGCGGCTTCGGATTGAGCAATTTCGTTGGTGTGGTGAATTGGAATGTGATCGATACCACCAGCATGGATATCAAGTGGTTCACCTAATTCGAAATGCGAGATGGTGGAACATTCTAGATGCCAGCCTGGATAGCCTTTTTTGCCTTGAAAATCCCATTGCATAGCATGATCTTCACCAGGTTTAACGAATTTCCAGATAGCAAAATCAGAGACATTGCGTTTTTCAGAATTAAAATCGACACGAGCGCCGGCACGAAGGTTGTCGAGGTCAAGTCTAGCAAAATCGGCATAGGTAGCGAATTTACTGGTATCAAAATAAATATCATCGGAAGTTTCATAGGTGTATCCACGCTTAATTAAAGTATTAATTACTTCAAGATCTTCCTGAATATAATCGGTGGCACGACAGAATTTGGTAGGTGGTAATAAATTTAGAGCATTAAAATCTTTAATGAAAGCTGCTTCGTAGAATTTAGCAATTTCCCAAACGGTTTTATTTTCACGTTTGGCACCTTTTTCGAGTTTATCTTCCCCGTAGTCAGCATCGGACGCAAGGTGTCCGACATCGGTAATATTGATAATACGATGAGGGGTTAAATGATTAATTTTGAGGGTGCGAACTAGGAGGTCCCAGTAGATATAGCTAGCAAAATTTCCAATGTGGGCAAAATTATAGACGGTAGGGCCGCAGGTGTAGATTTTGACATTTGCAGGATTTTGGGGAATGAACTCTTCGATTTGACGAGTCTTGGTATTGAATAGGTGAAGTTTGGTCATAGAGTTTCTCGGTTAATTGGTTTCTTGGGACTTAAAAAGTAAATCATTACAACAGAAAACTAAATCACGCAGCACATCATCGTAGGTGGTATCGTAAGTGCGAAAACCAGCGGCAAAAGGATGACCGCCGCCACCAAAATAACCAGCGACCTTGTCGGCGATCGGTTTAGAGGTGCGAATTTTACCGGTAACTTTGCCATCTGGATAAGTTTTGATAGCGACAGCCACCTCTACACCTTCAACCATTTTCATTTCTTCTAGAATGAGGGCGTTTGGATTATATTCATCGGAAAATTCGGTAATATCAGACCAAGGAATATGAATGGTAGAAAGTTTATCGTCGAGGCTATATTCGATGCGCTTGATGAGGTCGGCCTTATAATCAAGAATACGGCGCGATTTCTTCATGTATTCTTTGCGATTTTCTTCGAGCTTATTGATGTCAGCGCCAAGTTCGGTAAGGTGGGCAGCGACGCGGAAAGTATCAGCGGTGACGCCAGCAGTGGTGAGGCCGAGAGTGTCAGAAAGTAAACCTTGGAAAATATTTTCGGCGGCGGATTGATTGATTTTGATATTTTGATCGAGAGCGATTTTGTAAATCAGATTAGTGCAAGATGGCAAATGTTCGATGATGCTTTGATGTGGAAAATCCAAATCATCGGCGGTCTCATGATGGTCGATAACGAAAATTGGTTTAGTGTAGAGAATGTTTCGAATAACCAAATCATCAAGTAATTTACTGAGAAGAATAGTGGCGGCAGTATCGACGATGATGTAGCCATCCGCGTGGTAGTCAAAATTTTGGTCGATGCGTTCCCAGCCGGAAAAATAACGAAGATATTTCGGGACATTGACCGGACAATACAGTGAAACTTCTTTATCTCCAAGGAGTGCTTCCAGGGCTAAGCTGGAGCCTAAGGAGTCACCGTCAGGATTTTCGGCTTGAATGACGCAAATTTTGCTTTTATTTTGGAGAAATTCTGAAAAATTTTGATACATTACTCTTTAATTTTATCATAGTCGGCGATGAGCTGGTTGGCGAAGTCGATAATCTCAGCTTTCTTGGTGGTGTATCCGACTGGTTTACGGGCAAAAGAATCAGTATTAAGGAAATCCAAGGTATCTAGTTGATGGCGAATCGCGTGAATGAGTTTCGGTATATTGATATCAAATTCGGCGATTTCGGATCTAGTGATGGTTTTTTCGAAGAATTCACCTGGTTCGCCTGGCTTGACGTTTTTATAGCTAGGAAGAACGAAAAGTAGGCTCATAGATTCGACCGTGTAATTTTTGTAAGTCGGTGAAGTAGTGACAAGATAATAATAGAAAAGTAACTGAATGGTATAGATGAAAAGTTTTTTGTTATTTTTCCAGGTATCCTTTTCTTGCATCCCAATTGACGTTTTGAAGTCGTAGATGCGAATGGTCTTATTCTGTTCGTCGATAGTGAGATGGTCGATAGTACCGGTTATAGGGACACCTTCAAAGGAGAGTTTTTCGTGGCTAAATGAAACTTCGGCCTTAGCATGCTCGTCAAAGAGAATGTCGTGGAAATACTCGATACTTTGAAGCAATTCGGTTTTACCAATGGTAATGAGATCTTCGATTTCACGCTCCGAAAGATCAAGATTTTTGGCAGTTTCAAGGTAATATTCGAGGGCCTGATCAGCGGTGATTTTTTGATTAGTAATCATCTCAAAACACTTGTGGATTAGATTGCCTTTTTCGATATTTACTACATTTTCAATACTGCGTGGTGCGCCAATTAAACGATTGCGATAGAAATTGAGTGGACCGTTATATTCGAGATCTACGAAATTTGAAACATCGGTGGCGGAAAGCCAAATATTGTCGGCTTTGGCGTGAAGGTATTTGAGTAGGTCATCTTTTGGATCGAGATATTTGTCGAGCCAGGTGGATTTTAGATGTTGTAATTCGGTAATTTCAGAATTATCGGACAGGTGCTGGAAAATTTCAGGCGCTTCTAGCAATGGAGAGGTTTTGATGATTTTTTCCTCATTTATCTCCATCATCATGCCAAGTGGCTTTGTGGTGCTCTGGTTGTGATTAATAGTGGCACTGGTCATGGTGAGAGATTTGGCGGCACGGGTCATGGCCACAAAGAGGAGACGTAGATTACATCCTTCACTTTCGGTAGCTCCATTAACAAAAGTCAGATTAAAAGGCGGTTTAATTCCCTGCGACCCACGGTTCTGATTCCAGTGGGCATCAGAAAGATCAAGGAGAAAGACGTGTTTAAATTCAAGACCTTTAGATTTATGGGCGGAGATTAAAGTAACAGCGTTTTGATCATCGGAAAAAATTGCGGATTTTTGAATAGTGGCGTTAGCGGCTTGATATTTATCGAGAAAATCAATATAGTCGGCGAGTTTTGGATGTTCGGCCTTGGTGTAATTATAAAATTCCTCTTTCAGGGTGGCGAGATTTTGGTAAAAATCTACCATCTGGCGAACTTCCTTGGAGGTTAGTTGTTTAGCTAGAGTTTCCGGATTTTCATAATCGAGATTTGGTAAAAATGGTGAAATATAGAGCGATTTTTCGGAGGAGTCGGTAGACTCTGAGTTAGTTTCGAATGGATCGATGATGGCGGAATCAGGGTTTGATTTCGACGTCTCATTAGATCCAGAATTTACTTCTGAAGTTTCAAGATCAAGATAAATTGGTTTTAAGTTGATGAGGAAATTTATCATATCTTCGACAGACGAGGTAAGAGATTTTTTGGCAAGTTCGGCGAGGAATTTGGCAAAATTTTGTACGGCGGGAAGTTTTTGGTAACCGAGCAAAAAATCAAGAAAATGACGATGGTCGTGATGTCCAGTGTGAACTAGTTGGACAAAATCTAGTGGATCAAGTCCGAGATAGTCGGCGCTCATAATATCTGCAAGCAAATCGAGGGGGTCTTGTCCAGACGCGAGCTGATGAATGACGCGAAGTAGGTCATGAAGTTCTTTGATTTTGGCATCTTCAAGAATATTTTCCTTTCGTTCGTAAGTGACGTTAACGTTGTCGTATTTACGAAGATACGGCAGTATCGCCTTTAAAACATCGTGTTTTCGAGCGATAATGGCAATATTTTTTTGCTCTTCCCCACTTTGGATAAGATTATGGATGGTTTCAGCGACCCACTGATATTCGGAAATAGTGTCATCGAAATGATGGCGAGAAATGCGAGTGTTCGGATGGTTAATCGGTTGAAGCGCCTGATCATCACTAGTGATTTTTGATAATTCTGAGTTTCTGGCGGCATGAAGATTTTTAGTGAAGTCACCGGAAGTTTCACCCAGGCTGGTTAGGACGGACTCGGATTTAATAAAGCTATCAGGGATTTGGTCGGCAATTTTACGTGACAAAGCAAGAATTTCGCTAGTCGAACGATAATTTTCTTTAAGAATGATAATCTTGGCTTGGTAATGCTGATAAAAATCGACTAGATTAGAAGAAAGTGCTCCTTGAAATTCGTAAATGGTCTGGTCGTCATCACCTACGGCCATAATTTCTGGTTTATCGTAGTCGGTGATGAGTTGGATTAAACGAACTTGCGCAGGGTTGGAATCCTGAAACTCATCAAGCATGATATATTGAAATTGCTCAGCCATCATAGCTCTGAAGTCTGCATCGGTCTCTAGATGCTTAATAGCTTCAAGAATCATATCGGCATAATCAACCAAGCGATTGTCGGCGAGATAGGTTTGGTATTTTTGACAAAAATCTAGAATGGTGGAAAATTTAATAATGTCGTTAGTTTGCTTGTAATAACAAACTCCGCTAGCGTTTAACGTGAAGTGGTTATCGGTAAATTTTTTTAGAGCGGCAATAGAAGGTTTATCTTTGGTGGTTTCTAACTGATAAAGGTCAAGCATTTGACGATAAAGCTCGCTAGAAATATACTGCACGTTCGGTAAGATATTTTGATCATGGGAAGAACTGACTTGACCTAATACGGTAAGAATCGGAAAATAGCGTTCTTTGCATTTACTTTCAAAATTGCCACTACTGGCTTTGCCGATGGTGGTGGCGGCGAGAGCTTGGTTGAGATTTTCAATATCTTTTTGATTGGCTTCTTGGATGGTAGTGAGACTATCGATTGAGAGATTGGCGCCTTTTAGTTTATTAATTAGATCGGCAATATCTTTAGCCTTGTTAGCGCGAAGTGGATTAGTGAGAGGTAATTCATCAAGAAGCTGCTGGAAAAAGTTCTCTGATTCGACGGGGCTGATGGTTTTTTCGGATAGACGTTCAATTTCGGTGGCATAATTCTGGTAGCGGTCGATGACGATTTTGCCAAAGGAATGATAGGTCATGATGTTCAATTCATCAGCGGAGTTGCCAATCACGGTGCGTAGGCGATCGCGCATGTTGGTGGCGGCGGCGTCGGTAAAAGTGAGACAAAGAATGTTCCTTGGGTTGGTTTGGGTGACGTTCAAAATGTGAGCGACGCGCTGAGAAATAATTTGCGTCTTACCAGTACCTGGACCAGCTAAGACCAGAAGTGGTCCGCCTAGATATTCAATGGCGGATTGTTGCTCTTTATTCGGTTTCATCTTTGTTCTCCTTTTTAGTCCTTGGCGCAAGATTATATTTGGTTTGAATGGATTCTTTTAAGAAGATTATACCAGCAATTATCTCTAAAGAGCGGTAATAAAAGCAAGAAAGCCAAGGATGACGCCAAATGCGTTAGGGATAATGAGGATATAGTCTTTTTTAGGCTCTTTGGTCCAACCATAAATTACCCAAATTAGACACGAGAAAGCGGCCATAGCAGGTTGCCAAGGTTGGCCTTTGGCTCCACCGAGATTTGCAAGAATCTGTGGAATATAGGCAATGAAAACAAAGATACCGATAAAGGCTCCGATTGACCCAACGATGGTATTAATTTTGCTTTTAAGATTGCTTGGCTTCATAAAATAGCCTCCTTTTTAGATTAAACATAAACGATAATAAAGGAACATCGTGAAAACTGTCAAGTAATAATTTTATTTGCGCTCTAGTAAGACTAGACATTCAATGTGTGGGGTGTGTGGGAAAAAATTATAACCAGTAACGTTCTTGATTTCATAGTAGTTTAGTAGGCTATCGAGGTCGCGTACTTGGGTGATAGGGTTGCAGGACAAATAAACAAGTTTTTCTGGGAGTTTTTGCTTGATTGTTTCAATGAGTGTAGTATCACAGCCGGAGCGGGGTGGATCAACAATCACAGTTGAGTCATGAGTAATGTGGTCGTAGATAGTCTCAGACTTTGCAAGGATGCCAGTAATATTTGAATTGCCATTGCTGGATTTTACGGTTTCAATATTATTTAATAATTCACCATGAGCAAATTTATCAACTTCAACAAGGGTAAGATTTTTATCTCCGGCAACAGTTAATCCGATGGTGCCAACGCCAGAGTAAAGGTCAACGACTTTGTTTTGGTCTTTGATGAAATCTTTAATTTTTCGTAAAACTTTTTCATATTCTGGAAGATTGATTTGAAAGAATCCATTTGGCGAATAGGAGAATTTTTGACCAAGAATTTCATCGGTGAGATTTTCAAATGTTGGATGTGGTTGATAATTTTCATAAAGACCACCACTCACTTCACCTTGGCGATTGCAACGAAGAAGAAGTGACTGATATTTTCTAGAATCCTCTTGTTTTGAATTTAGTTCGTCGATAATCTCTATGGCGCGTTGATAAATAGCTGGATTTTCAAGCGAAGAGGTGAGAATGGGAATTTTATGATGTGAGCCACGACGATGAATGGCTGGATGGATTTTGGCAGTCGCATGATCATAGTAGAGAGAGTACTCCATTTTATTGCGATAAAAATATTCATTATCGCTGGCTTCGAAAGCAATTTTTGGTGCTTTTAGCTTAGAAAAAAGCTCCTTGATAATTTGTTTTTTAACTGAATTTTCGTAATTTATATCCAAAATCTGCCATGGCGAATTAGAAAGAAAATGCTTATCATGCGGTAAAACGCGATGGGGATTGGGATTTTCAATCTTTAGTGCAATGGCTTCGGTGAGATGAGATTTTTGTTTCAATATTTGATACTCGGTGACTTTTTCTCCTGGCAGAGCGTTCCACAAGAAGATTTTTTTACCATCGGAATTAGTAGCAATTCCCTGTCCGGTCGTAGCAAAGTTAATGACTTCCAGTGGGGTCTCTGGGGTGATAATTGGGTTTTTCTGCTTCATCTTAATATCTAGCATAAAGTAAATAGAAAATTTCGCAAGTTTTTAAATTCTAAAAATAATGAGAATTGAGGGCTTTATATCTGTAATTTGAATTTTTAGATTTTTCGGATAACTTGCTTATGCTTTTTAAGATGCTTCATGATAACTTGCTTATGCTTAAGATTTTTTAATCTGTATTTTCTTGTTTTATTTAAAAAATGCTTGCCAAAAAGCAAAAGTTTTTCTATGTTGAGCTTGGAGGTTGTATATGAAAATCCGTATAGAAAATTTATTTATGATGAGCCTGATTTTAATTGCGGCTGGACGAGTGTTTTGTCGATCTCCAGATTTATTTGGAGTGAGTAATAATAGCAAGGCTAGTTTTACTAGAATGAAGGTCGAAAAACCGCCAAATGAGCAGGGCTTCATTAAATTATTAAAAGATAAGCTCTTAAAATATTCTGAGCACGATGAGCTGGCGCTTGGTATTAGTTATTTGACTGGTAATAAAGATGAGTTAACCGCATTACAGAAAGACAATATGAAAAATGTAGGCGTAATGCATCTAATTGCGGTTTCTGGAACCCACCTTGCAATAATTGCTGGGATTTTGAGTCTAATTTTTAAGCATTTCTCAATCATTGGTAAAACTTATTTTGTACTAATATTTTGCTTCATCTACGCAATGATGATTGGTGTTGGCCCGTCAATTTTGCGTGCATTAGTCGGATTGGTTTTGATGATGTTGATCAAATACTTTGGTCGAAATGTTTCGGTTTATCGAATGATGATAATCGTCGTGAGTATTTGCTTAATAATCCGACCGGAATTCGTAGGGCAAATTGGCTTTTGGCTTTCGGTTTTGGCTTATTTTGCTATAGTAAAAATAGTGCCAATAACTACAAGATATTTCTATGGCTCAATAGAAGATCTAAAAGATCTTTACCACGGGCCAGGTTTCTTAGCAAAGTCATTAATATCGTCAACCGTGATTTCTGTAATTACCTTACCGATTAGCTTATATTTCTTTGGGAAATTCACCTGGCTTTCAATTTTAGCAAATATTATATTGCTACCGACTTTGCCAATAGTGATGGTATCAGTGGGTCTGATTACCTTACTTGGTGATATTTCTATATTTGGAGTGGGTTTAGAAAAAATATTAATTTGGCCATTAAAAATGCATACATTTGTGATAAATACTTTAGCGGAGCAAGAGTCCTTTATTTTAGAATTGCCTAAGAAAAAATGGTGGTACTTTTTAATTTGGTTGATAGTTTTTGGATTAATTCGATTTGCTGAGAAGAATATCGAGGTAGGCTACAATGATGGCAAAAAGCAGGAGCGAAGGACGCACGATGGCGACGAAGTTCAAAAGCTGGATGCTTATATCATCAAATGGTACAAGGAGATTGATTTTGGCGGCGCAAATGGAGACCAGGAGAACGGCATAAATCAGGCTCTCGAGAAAACGTAAAATACCGAAAAGACTATCTTTATTGGATTTAAAATAAAGGATTAGTGGAAAGAGAAAAACCAGAGAGATGTAAATGGTACTGGAGAGAGTGTTTTCTGGGACGCCGTTTAGGAATTTAGTAAATAATTCGGTTAGATCGTTGCCGAAGGTGCTGTAAATGGTGTTGCCGGCAATGGTGGCAAGCAGAGCAATGCCAATATGTCGTCTAAGCATAGAGAATAGAATAAAGAGCAAGACGATTAAAAGCAGAATAATCATAAGTTAATTATACTATATGATAGCTTGTTCTGGGCTGAAAGAGATATAAAAATCTGACACCTAGAGGTGTCAGATTGGGTTAGGTGTTTTAGCTTAGATGCCAACTTTATCTTTAAGAGTGCGGCCTTTTGCATTGTGTTCAATATATTTGATAATCGGTAGAGCGACATTGCGGTTGGTAGCTTTTTCAATGCCAAATCCTGGCGAAGCATTAACCTCGAGGATTAATGGACCGCGTGCAGAGCGCATAAGATCGACGCCGGCGACATGTAGTCCCATGACTTTGGCAGCTTTAATTGCGAGTTTTTCTTCTTCCGGAGTAAGTTTAATGGCCGTACCAATGCCGCCTTTATGGAGATTGGAGCGGAAGTCATCATCAAGGGATTGGCGTTTCATTGAGGCAACAACCTTTGAGCCGACCACAAAAGCACGAATATCGGTGCCAGCAGACTCTTTAATATATTCTTGAATTAGAATATTAGTACCATCCTCGTTATAGAGGTAGAAAGCCTGCAAAGCAGAGCGGGCAGCTTTCTTGGTTTCGGCTAGAACTACACCATTACCATGTGTGCCAGTAGCAAGCTTGATGATAGCTGGGAGACCGATTTGTTCAAGAAGGTCGTCGATATCTGTCGTATTGCGTGAAACTAAGGTTTTTGGTGAAGCGATGCCGGCTTTGGCGAAGATTTGGGCGGCACGGAGTTTATCGCGGACGCGAGTGATAGAAATTGAACTTGAGAGCGTCCAGGTATTACTCATTTCGAATTGGCGAACTACGGCACAACCGTAACGAGTGAGACCGTTGGCGATACGAGGTAAAATTGCGTCATAGTGAGGAAGTGCTTCTCCGTTATAGTAAACTACAGGATTATTTTCGGAGAGTGAAAGATAGCAGTCTTTATATTTAACGATGTCGACCTCATGACCACGCTTGGTCGCTTCTTCGTAGAGACGAGTGGTGGAATAGTTCTTTGGTCCGTTGGAGAGAATAGCGATTTTCATTTTAGTCTTCCTTGCTGATTAATTGGTTGATATCTTCTTTGGCTTCATTAATATAGGATTTTGATACATCTACGAGGTACCGGCCTTTTAGGGCGTGTTTTCCAAGAAGTATTGGGTAGCGGTTTTTATTACGATTACTTAAGGTAAATGAAGCGTCAAACTCAAATCCATTAATACTAATTTTTAAGTTTGTTTTATAGCGTTTTTGCCCATGTCCATTAGAACTGATGACGGTAATATCGCGGTATTTGCCCTTTGGAATAATAATGGTTTCTGAGGTCTTGGATTTTTTGATCCTTTCGGTGATTTTTGTGGTGGCGTAATCTGGATGAGCATAGTCGCGTTTTAGTTCTTTTGGAGAAGTCTTACGCTTATAGAAGCTAGGGAGACTTATTACTAAATCACCAGCTTCGTTGATTTCGGCACTATTAATATGAAGCGAGCTACTGTCGGCTCCGGAGTCGATTTTGGCAGGAATATCTAGAAAATTATGGTCATCTGCAAAGATTGAGACAAGGCAGAATTCACCGATAAGTTTAATATTAGATTGTTTCATATAGATTATTCCCACTTAATAATTATCGCTGCATTATAACATGAAAATAGCATTTTGGAAAGTGCTAAACCATAGAAATCAAACTCTTTAGTAGTTGATTAGTGCGAGGATAGAATGATTACTTACTAGGTGGTTTTAATCCAACGAATTCGTCGGAAAGATTATCGGAAGAAAATGGGTCTTTGATTTTTTTAACTTCCTCGAGTGTTTTCCTAAAATTTTCGCGGAATTCTTCGAGGGATTTAATATCAAGATTGCCAGATTCTGAAAAAGAATAGGATTTTTCGGGTTGGTCGTCATGTTTAACTTCGTGTTTTTCAGGTAAAAAGCCCGGACGTGAGCGATCAAGATAAATATCGCCACTATTGTGATAGATAACTAGAGAGATGGTGGTGGTAAGAATGGTGATTAGGGTTGCGATTAATCCTAAGCGCATGAGATTGCGACCACCGGAGGACATTTTTGACATAATTATCGGTCTCCTACTTGATTAGCAGGGTTGGTAATGCTTGAAGCTTTGGTAGCATCGGTTTTTTCGGGAGTAAAACGAATATTTTCGCCGTCGATTTCAATTTTGTTAATCTCGGTGAGGTATTTTTCTGCGGTTTTGGTGAGGTCTTCGACCTTTTGATTGAGCTCTTTACGAGACTCTCTGGTAGTAATTAATTGATTATAGAAATCATCGGGATTTTTTTGACAGTCAATAGAGAGGAGATTTTCGAATTGTTGGCTATAGGTAATATAGAGTGAATTAAAATCATTTTTTTGTAAAACAAAATTACTCTGTAGGTCAGAAAGACCACCGAGGTTTTGGTTATTTTTTACAAGACGAAGATTGAAAGGCGTAATATATGAGTTGAGCATGGTTTGATAACTAGCACCGAGTAAGGAGCGGATTTTGGCGTCACTAACCTGGAGTTTTTTGAGGCTAGATTTTATTGAGCTACAGTTCATAGAAATTTCGCCGCGCTGGTCGTCGGTAAGTTTAGCCTTAGGTGCGTCAGCCGAGACGTGGACAGAGTTGAAAAGAATAAAAACTAAAAGAAAAGCTACAAGAACCAGAAAAAGATGAGTGATTTTGGATTCTTTTGGCTTAAAATTTTTGATTTCTTTCATCTGTAAATAATTATAGCATTAAAGTGAATGTACTCGTGCTTAATTTAAGTAAAAAGATGAGCCAAAAAGTAAATATACTTGTATTTAATTTAGGCAAAAAAGATGAGCAATATCGCTTAGGAGTTGTGGAGTAGTCTTAGGATTAGTCCCAGAATCCGCGTTTTTTGGCAGACTTGAATTCTTCTAGTAGTTCTTTTTGCTTTTTAGATAAACCAGTTGGAGTATCGACTACGATATTGATAATATGTGGACCACGTTCACCGTTATTCATCGGGACGCCGTGCTTCGATAATTTAAATGGAGTATTTGATTGAGTGCCGGCTGGGACTTTCATGGTGACTTTACCGTCGATAGTTTCGACTTCTACTTCGGTGCCAAGTGCCGCGTCGACCATTGAAACGTGTTGTTCGGATAAAAGAATGTAGCCTTCACGACTAATTGTTTTATGTGGTTTGACACGAATTTGCACCAAGAGGTCGCCGTTCTCGCCATCTTTTTCGGGAGCAGGTCCGCCACGTCCGCGGAGACGGATGGCTTGGCCGTCATCAATACCGGCAGGAACTTTCAGAGTGATTTCATTGCCTTCGACGGAAATCTTTTTTGTAGTACCAAAAATTGCATCCTTAAAATCAATAACAAGCGTGGTGCGATAATCAGAGCCACGATTCCTGCGCGCGCGTCCACCGCCGAAACCAAAAAGATTACTTAAGATATCGTCAAAGCCCTCGGCGCCACCAAAATCGAAATTAAATCCTTGGCTATTATAAGAATAGCCACCGAAAGGATTGCCGCCAGGCCCGCCTGTACTATCATTCCCCACGCCGGCATGACCAAATTGATCGTAGCGTGCGCGTTTCTGTTTATCAGAGAGCACTTCATTGGCTTCAGAAGCTTCTTTAAATTTAGCTTCTGCTTCCTTGTCACCAGGGTTGCGATCTGGATGGTATTTGAGAGCAAGCTTGCGATAAGCCTTTTTAATTTCATCATCAGAAGCGTTTTTACTAACGCCCAAAACTTCATAATAATCACGTTTTGACATAGCAATATTATATATATTTAGCACTCAAAATGCAAGAGTGCTAGCAATTTTTATGATTTTTTATGAATGGGATTAAATGGAGAAGAGTTGTATTTTTTATATTAATTTTAATCATATGTGATTAAAGAAGGGAGGTGAGACTTAGAGTTTTATCTTTGGTTTTATGATAGATAAAAGGGGCGAGACTTACAGTTTTCTCTTTGGTTTTATGATAGACTAAGAGAAAGGAGAAGATAAAAGAATATGGAATCGGAAAGACTGATTTTAATTACCAATCCGGGCAGTAGTTCACGTAAATACGCGCTCTATAAAGGCATGAAAGAACTTTGTTCTTTACACTTTGAATTTGAAGGTAAGAAAATTGTCTATACTTTAAAAACTGGTAATCAGAAGAAGAAGGTAGTGACGGATTTTAAGGTGCTCTCAGAAGTGGCGGGAAATCTGGAAAAAATTTTAATCGAGGAGGAATTTTTAGGTGGCGTTTCGAAATTAAGTGCGATTTTGGCTCGCGTGGCGGCTCCAGGTGCCTATTTTGCTAATGATCATATCGTAGATAAGGAATGTTTTAAGGAACTAGAAATTGCGAGAACTCGCGCTCCACTGCACGTTCCAGTGGTGATGGACGAAATCATTGAGTTAAAGAAGTGCTTTGATTCAGTACCGGTGATTGAAATTTCAGATTCGAACTTCCATAATTCCAGACCAGAACTGGCGAAGGCTTACTGTATTGACCAGAAGCTGGCGGAAAAGTTTGATATTAAAAAGTGGGGATTTCATGGTTTGTCGGTTGGCTCAGTGGTACGTTATATGAAGCAAAACGAAATCTTACCGGAGAGATTAGTGGTTTGTCATATTGGTTCAGGGGCTTCGATTACGGCGGTTTATAAAGGTAAATCACATGACACAACCATGGGTTATACGCCATTAGAAGGTGTAATGATGGCGACGCGTGCTGGATCAATGGATGTGGCGGCGGCACTGGCAATGAAGCGTGCGTTGAAGATTGAAGACGATATCGAATTCGAGCGCTACCTGAATAAGCAGTGTGGTCTACTTGGTGTTTCTGGTGTATCCGATGATTTGCGTGTGGTAATTCAATTGCGTGATGAGGGTGATAAGATGGGCTCATTCGCTTATTCCCTCTATATTTATCGTTTGCAGGCTTGTATCAGTCAGATGGTTGCTTCGATGGGTGGTGTCGATGCTTTGGTCTTTACTGCAACGATTGGTGAGCGATCAGATGATGTGCGTAGACAAGTAATTCAAAAGATGAAATATCTTGGCTTTGAGCTGGATGCCGAGAAAAATACTGGTGAAATGCCAGAACGCCATACCCTTATTTCAAAGGAGGAATCAAAGCCAATCTATGTAGTGCGTACCGATGAAACAAGCGAAATGATCGAACGCGCAAACTTGATTTTGGCAGAATAAGGATGTGGAATGAAAAAATATAGTGCGATGAGCACTATATTTTTTAGGTTAATTAATTTTCTTCGGTATCGAAGTTTTGATCGTCGAGTCCGTCGAGCAATTTAAGGCTTTCGCTACTTGGTAAGGATTCGACATTTTTGAGTTTACGCTCAATGACACGAGAAGTGGTGGCGGCGGCATCGATTTTATTAGCGGATTCCTGAAGTTTCTTTTTGGTAGCTTCGAGGAGGTCACCGAATTTACTAAATTGACTTTTAACGGCGCCCAGAATTTGCCAAACTTCACTACTGCGTTTTTCAATGGCGAGAGTGCGGAAGCCCATGAGAAGGCCAGAAAGAATAACTGGCAAAGTACTTGGTGAAGCGATGGTGATGTGGAATTTTTGGCGGATTTCATCGTCGAGGCCAGGAATGCGGAGGATTTCAGCGTAGAGCGATTCGGTTGGTAAGAACATCATGGCGAATTCTGTGGTGTGTGGTGGGTCGATATATTTGGTGGAAATTTTTTTGGCCTGCTCTTTGACATCGATAGCAAGGGCTTTTTGGAATTTTTGAATTTCCGTTTTATCTCCCTGTTTATAGGCGGCGATTAGACGCTGATAATTTTCCACGGGGAATTTGCTATCGATCGGTAGAAAGACCTGAGTGGATTCATCTTTGCCAGGCATTTTAACGGCGAACTCGACACGGTCACTGGAGCCTTTTTTAGTAGCAATATTTTCACAATACTGGTCTGAACTTAAAGTGTCGCTAATGATATTGCCAAGTTGAACTTCGCCATAAATTCCACGAGTCTTGACGCCTTCCATAACTTTTTTTAGATCACCGACACCATTAGCGAGAGTCTTCATTTCGCCAAGACCTTGATAGACCTGGGTAAGCTGGGTGGAGATAGTCTTGAAGCTTTCATTGAAGCGTTTCTCGACCGAAGCCTGAAGTTTTTCGTCGACAGTTTGGCGCATTTCTTCGAGCTTTTTAGTGTTATGATCCTGAAGTTCACGGACACGAGTATCGAGAGTTTTTTGAACTAAGCCAAAATTATCGGAGATTTCTTTACGATTTTCACGGAAATTAGTGCCGATGTCCTTGGTGACGCGATCGACATTGGTTTCGATACGAATCATGCGTTCGTTCATATTGGCAAAAGTTTGCGTGGTTTGATCCTGAAGAGTGGCAATGCTGGTTTTAAGTTCTGGTAGATCAGTATTTTTCTGATTGGTTTTCGAAAAAACGATAAATAAAATAATTAAATTAACGACCGAAACGATGAGTAAAATAAGTGTGGTAATATCCATGAAATCCTCTTATGCTAATAGATAAATTATAACACAAAAACAGAGAGGAAAAATGACTATAATGAAAATTAGAGATTCGCGCAGATATTCAATGTGGCGTTTAAAAAAATTAGAGATTAGTGCGATTATTAAGAGCAGCACTTAGGGTAATTTGATCAGCAAAAGACAGATCGACGCCGAGTGGAAGGCCGCGGGCTAGACGCGTGATGGTGAGTTCGGGGTATTTTTCCGAAAGCATTTTTTGTAAAAGCAGAGCCGTACTCTCCCCTTCCACGCTCGGATTAGTGGCGATAATAATTTCTTTAACTGCGTCATTTTCGACGCGAGAAATCAATTCTTTGATATGCAGAACTTCTGGAGTAATGCCGTCAATCGGCGAAATGGCACCGCCAAGTACATGGTAGGTGCCACGATACTCTTTAGTCTGTTCAAAGGCATAAATATCTAGTGGTTCTTCGACGACAAGAATAGTAGTCTTATCACGTTCTGGTGAATCATAAAGTGGTGAAGTCTCTTCATCGGCATTGATTAAAGCAAAAGTAATTGGACAGGTTTTGACCTGTTCGTGTAAATTGCTCAAAGCGTTAACGAGTTGTTCAGAAATTTTGCGATCACTACGAAAAAGATAAGTCGCATAGCGTTCGGCGGTTTTGTTTCCAACGCCAGGTAATTTGCCAAGGGCGTCAATAGTATCGGTAAGGGCTCTAGGGAGCATTAAGCGCCAAGTCCTAGATTGCCAAGTTGGCCCATCAAAGGCTTCATTTTGTCGGCAGCAATTTCTTGAGCTTTGGCGTAACCATCACGGAAGCAGTTTTCAATCCAACGTTCGAGTTCGGCAATGTCTTCGAGATCAACACGTTCTGGATCGATGGTAACTTTTTTTACTTTCAGCTCACCAGTAATCTGTACTACGACGGCACCGTCGCCGGCTTCTACTTCTACAATTTCGTTTTTGAGATCTTTTTGTGCTTTACGAAGTTCATTAAGCATTTTCATCTGGTCAAAGGTAGCACCCATAATTTCTCCTATTATTCTCTATTCTTAATTAATATTTATTATAACATCTCTTACTTGGATTTATAAAGATAGAGACGGTCGGCATTTTGAGATTTTTCGTTGGTGACGATATGTTCGAGTTCATAATGTTCCGTATCGGTAATTTTCTCGAAACTAATAATATTATGCTTCTTCGTATTCTCACTGAGATTCGAGATGTATTGATACTTCGGAGTTTTATTGAAGATGGTATGTGAGTTAGCTAAATGAACATAAAAGTTACGATTTTCTTGATTTTCCGGCAAATAAAGTAGGTGATTTTCGTAGTAACGCTCAAGCAATCTTAGGTCGTTAGTAAACTGGTTGGCAACTGGTGCGCTATAACGATAGCCATAAACAAAATGGTTTAGGTCAGAGATGATAACGATGAGCATAAATAAACCGATTGGCAGTACGCCGATGATTTTGGCATAAGGATTGTATGGGAAGATACTGGACCATTTATGCAGAATATATTTCATACCATGTGCAACTAAAATGGCGAGCGGTAAAATGAAAAGAATAATCATTTGCGGATTGAGGCCAGAAATTAATAGGGTAAAAACTGTAAGTAAAAAGGCCATAGAATTTCGTGAGGCAAAGAAGCCCTTGAAGGTCGAGATGAAGCCAATAATGGCTAGAGTAATGGCCGGTAAGCCATAAAGCGGAGCAAGAAAAGTGCTTTCAACCAATCCGTTCCAGGTGATTGCTACCCGTACAGCGTTTCCGAGGTTATGGAAGTAGTTGGTAAAAGAAAAATTCGGCATGAGAAGTAATTCGGTGAAAATTTCTGGATGTTTTAGTCCACGCAAAATTAATATGGTCACTGCAGAAATCACCATTAGGCTGAAAATAGCGAGAGGAATTTTCGGCAGATTTTTAAGAGTAAAACGGAGATGTGGATGAACAAAAACATAGATTAAAATAAAGAAATCCAGGTAGAGCATGTATGGAGTAAAAATACTTAGACACATAAAAATGCCGAACAGGAAGCACCAGCTGGCCTTTGGTTTGTTTTCTCCTTGGACTTTAGAGCCGAGCCAGAGCAAAAGTGTAGTCCAGAATAAAATCATGATTAAGGCAGTGCCACTACCAGAGATAAAAAGAAAACTGGAGGAAAGCACGGTAATAATGCTGGCCATGATGGCGGTGTTGTTTTTGAACCAGCGGTTAAGTAGGAGAATGATTAAAATACAGGTAATTGCGCCAATAATTACACTCGGCAACATGATTGTGTAAGGTGAGACGTCGAAAATTTTGAAGATTCCCTTTTGGAGCAAATGATAAGGTAGATCGACAATCACTTCGCGAAAAATGGTGTGACGATTGAGTTCAAAAGTCTTAGTAGTGAAGGCGAATTCATCATTCGAGAGGCCGTTCGGAGTGATGAGCGGTAGGAAGAAAAGTAAACCGGTGAAAATTAATCCAAGTAATAAATAGCCAAGTTTGAAACGATGGCGAAATAAGAAAAATTTGTTTGGATTGAGTTTACCCACATTTTTATTATAACAAATTTGCAGATTTATTCGCGGGTTTTGTCGAGATTCATAAAGCGAAGCAATTCTGGGTGAAAATAAAGTTCAATCTTACCGATGGCACCGTGGCGGTGCTTGGCTATGAGTAGCTCGGTGATATTGGTCGGTTCGTAGCCTTCTTCTTGGTGGTAATAGTCGACACGGTGAAGGAACATCACAAGGTCGGCGTCCTGCTCGATGGAGCCGGATTCACGCAGGTCGGATAGCACTGGTCTTGGATCATCACGGCCGGTGACACTACGAGAAAGCTGCGCCAGAGCAATTACGGGAATTTCAAGTTCACGTGCGAGAATCTTTAGGCCACGAGAAATTTCCGTCACCTCTTGCACGCGGTTACCAGCATAGCGATCGGAGCCGGTAATCAACTGGAGGTAGTCGACAATAATTAGTCCAATATTATGATCATGGTGAGCACGGCGAGCTTTGTTGCGAAGCTCGAGAATGGTCATGGAGCTGGTATCATCTAGGTAAAGTGGAATTTCACCCATTTCACCAAGGGCGTCACCGATTTTTGCGAAGTCGTCATTGGAAATATTACCAGTACGGATACGCCAAGAGTCGACATTAGAGGTGGTGGAAATAATACGATCGACAATTTCATTTTTTGCCATTTCCATAGAAAAGAAAAGTACACCACATTTGTTAATGCCAGCGATGTTGTAGGCGAGGTTTTGAGCGAAAGTGGTTTTACCCATGGCCGGGCGTGCGCCAATAATGATGAGGTCGCCTTTTTGGAGGCCAGCGGTTTTGTTGTCTAGATCGCGGAAGCCGGTTTTAAGACCACGAAGCGCGCCTTTGTTTTTACTTAACATCTCCATACGATCGTAGGCGTCGACTAGGAGGTCGGAAAGAGCAGTGTAATCGGTTTTGGTGTTATGGTCGGAAACCGCGAAGAGTTCTTTTTCGGCCTGTCCCAGCATGGCGTCGACTTCATTGGCCGAGTCGTAAGCCTTGGTGGCGATTTCGGTGCCGGCCTTGATGAGACGACGGCGGATCGAGGCTTGTTCGACGAGGTCAGCATAAGATAGGACATTGGCGGCGGTCGGTACGGTCATGGTGAGACTAGAAATATAAGCTTCACCGCCAACTTCTTTGAGTAGTTTCAAAGCTTTTAGCTCGGAGCGTAAAGTGATGAGATCGATTGGTTGACTACGTTCATACAGATTCATCATGGCGCGGTAAATGTGGCCATGAATTTGATGATAAAAATCAATAGGTTTAAGCTTTTCAAGAACATCTGGGAAGGCGGTGCTATCTAGAAGAATGGAACCGAGGAGGGATTTTTCGGCCTCGATATCCTGTGGTGGAATTTTGCCACCAAAAAGACTAGGGTCGTTTTGAGAAATGGTCGATTTTTGCGACCTTGGTTGAGCTGGTTCCGCCATATTACCTCCTAGAATGGACTATCTTCAAGTTCTTGTATGTTTCCCATTATATCAGAAATTGCGCTGAGTGAAGTGTCGTCGGATTTTGGCGCAGCCTCTAATTTGCCTGCACTAAATTGATTAAAGTCGACGGCGGTACTCGGAATTTTGTGCTCGTCAGGATTCATGATGATAATATTAAGGCCATTAATGGCAGTTCTTAGCACCTCGAGGTTGTTTTTACTGTTTAAAATGTTGAACCAAACCTTGGCGCTCGGGTAAATTTCTAATTGATTAGATTTGTAAGTAAAATAGGATTTATTAAGCGGAACGAAAAGGGTTTCTGCGATGTTTCTGATGTTTTCCAAGAAGCCCTTGGCGCTAAAATCACCGGAGCCAGAAACTACAGCCTCTGGGATGGTCATGGCTTCGGCCTGAACTTGTTGATTCTGAATCTCGGCACGTTCTTGGATTTTTTCGGTAAGCTTGGACTTAGAAATCTTCACTAGACGTTCGCGGATTTCGGGATTAATCGAAGGTCTGGCGGGTTCCTCTTGGGGTGTTGGAGTTGCTGTGGCTGCCGGGGTTACTGGGGCTGCCGGTTCGGCGATAGGTGACCCCGTGGCTATGGAGGTTTTTGTGGTCGCCTGTGCGCTTACTGCTTCTGGCGTTTGGGTATTTGCTTGGGTCTTGGTGGCCTGAATTTGTGGAGCCGAGGGGGCGGCGATGGTAATCGGTGCAGCTTTAAAGTGATCTAAAATTAGGGCGACAATGAGTTTGGCGCTGGCAAACTCACCATTTACGGTATAAAGTTTTTTAATTAAGTGAAGATTTTTAGTGGTGGGGTTTTGGACGATGGCCCTAATGAGACTAGTCGCGATTCCCTCGGCTTTGTTGCCTTGATTAATTAATTCTTC
>ERZ773031.526-NODE-526-length-20551-cov-5.711651_pt1 | contig 20551 bp, 24 predicted proteins | sample MGYA00511666_ERZ773031 | MGnify/ENA primary metagenome ERZ773031 (study PRJEB29015, sample SAMEA2738135) | human oral metagenome | biome: human oral; feature: human-associated habitat; material: saliva | place: China | collected 2250 ...
AAGTTAATAATAACGCAGCAGGTATTAATAATGTGATGATGAACATAAATATCCAGAATCCCATAATTTTCAACTCCTCCACAGCTTCAACTATACGATTAGCTATTTTCCACAAAATCCAAAATGATAGAAGGCTTTTCGTTTGTTAAGTGCATATTCAATCAATATATAATTAATTTATCATAAATATGCACTTAATCCAATACATATAGTTCTTATAAGAAAGCAATATAGAAGGTATTTGACGTATAGTATAATTCAAAAACTTTAGTTATAAATTCTCTCTTTAGATTACGAAATTTTGACACCATCGACTGCAACCAATCAGCTTCGCTATCGCTCGCTTCTTGGACAGTCCTGGCGGAGGACACACATCAACCTCCAACACTCTATAGATTTCTTCTAATCGCTTCAACTTCGGTTCAGCTCTTGGGAAATCCTGGTGGAGGACACACATCAAAAAGCACGTTCCTTTCGGAGCGTGCTTTCTGTGTGTGTCCATCATTCAAACTCAATAATTACCACATTATATTTGTTTCTTATTTTCATAAAACAGTATCTATTTAGTTTCTATTCTTAAGTGTTTTATACCTATTTTTATAGTTTTTGAGTTTTTTAGTATCAAAATAGTATCAACAGTGATACTGTTGTTCTACAGAAAAACTAATAATTTATTAATAATACATATACTCTGTATATCATATAACTTTTTCACATTCTATAATCTCTGAAATATCACAGTCTAATGTGTTACAAATCCTAAGCAAAACATCTGTAGTTACATTTTGCCCATTCTTTATTTTATAGAATATACTTTTACTCACATTTGCCTTTTCCATAAGTTCATTGTTTGTCATATCTAAATCAATTAGTTTTTTAAACAAATATTTTTATATGAAAACTTTCTCATTTTCATCTCCTTTACTCGCTTCCAATTACCAATAGTTCTTGAACTTTACCCGTATTTTTTATAAATGCTGTTGCAACAGAAAGTATAGTTCAACTTTATCCGAGATTTCAAGAGACTTACTGATTGCAGGTTGTACAACATATACTTTTACTTGCAACACTTTCGGTCTATGCAATATTTTTTAAGGTTTTAAACTCTCCCCTAATAAATTTCTCACTACTTGCTCTAAATACCCTATCATTAATTTCCTTAAGAAGCATCGCTTTAGATGAAACCCAAATAGAACTTTTTATCACCTTCTGAGTTACCTCATATACATCCCCTACTGACGAATTATATGCTCGCCCTTTCTTTGCTTTGCAATGGTACATTTCCACATAAATGAAATCTCCATTTTCTTCAATAGTAATAAAGTCCGCACCCTCCTCTTCTTTTTTCCTTTTGCAAATTTAGGCTAATCTTTCATTTTTGAATACACCCAATAAAGAATGCTATCCATTAACCTTAATGAAAATAACGCATCCTCGATAGTTGGATGTTCCTGTGTTGATTCATTTCTATGAGTTCCATAGTCTGACATCATTGAATATATCATGTAAATTGTTTTTGTTTTAGTTAGTTTCCCATTACTGTTTTCCTTAAAGAAATCTGCTAAATCTTCTTTTCGAAGTTCAGTATGAAGTGCCTGGTTTAGGTCGACAGTGGTATAGCTTGAATTATCACCACTTGTATTGAATACTCCTCTCATCCATTTAGCAAATCCTTCTGTCCCCTTATATTTTGAGAACAAACTCACTAAGCAAGTTCTACATGATTCAATACACGTTCCAGCATGTCCCTGTGTATATGAATCTATAGCAGAAACATAAGAATCATAGACTTCTTTATGGTTTTCCTTCAACCAATCTTCAACAGAAAATAGTTCTTCCACTTTTTGTCTGTTATTCACCATGCATGCACTTATGGATATTTCACGATATTCCAATCCAAGCTCTAGGCCTAAAAGTGCATAAAGATTCGAAAGTTCTTCAAAATCTGAACCCATTTCATTTCTTATTCTATATACATTAAAAGACTTCGTCAGCTCTTTTAGTAATGCAATGATATCTTCATTTTTACCATTTCGATACAAATCAGAAAGTATGCCATCAAGACCTAGAAATAAATCGTATTGACAGTTAGGATTTTCCCATGACCCGTTATACGAAAACGGTGTTAAACACCTTTCGTATTTATCAAAGTACTCTCCCAGTCCTATACAACGTAATATTGATTTGAATTCTGAATTTTTTTCTTTTTTTGTAAATCCGTCTCTGCTAACTATTTCAGTTATTCTCGACAGAATAATTTCTTTATTATCCATTAAACAGATTCCTTTCTATACTGCTAATTTTCGGTATATTTCTCGTATCAAGTATAAATTTCAACTGTTGATTTTGTAAATCAACACCTCAAATTAATACTTATATCAACCCGACACCAAAACAACACTGTGAAACCCACTCGATTATACAGCATTAAATTGTATCAAATGGCTAATCTTAATTTCATACACACGGCAGTTATTGAATGGTTTTAATATAGAAACAATTGTTTTTACAATACTTGAAGGTGTATAAAATTCACCACCTTTAGTTCCCTCATAGGCAGCGAACCGAGCAATACAATATTCATATGTCCTACCAAGTAAATCTTTACTTGCCTTTATTCCATCCATTTTTACTTAATTTGTAAATAGGTCTACAACTTCACCCAGTACTCTTTATCCAAATCAGGACTAGCATAATTTTTAGGCAATACATTCTTCAAGCTTGTATTTTCTTTTTCAATTGTCCTCATATCATCATCAATTACTGTGCCTATTTCAGATGTGCGTGCGGCAGATGAAATCTTATTCCAGCGAGCTTCTTCTGGTACAAAGAAAATATTTTCTTCTACATACGCATATCTATCATTCTCAAATCCATCACCTTCATTTAAAAGCTCCTCATAGCGTTTTTCGAATGCACTAGAAATGTAACGAAGAAAAATAAGACCTACAATTACCTTCCTATATTCAGCAGCAGGAATATGTCCCCAAAGGACGCAAGCTGCATCCCAAATTTGTTTTTCAAAGCCGATATTAGTATTGTTCTTCTTTGCCATTAGGGTTGCCTTTCTTTAAATATCATAAGTATTTCTATATTATTTAGTATTCTATCATATTTATAAAAATATATTGTTTTTAATATGATTTTTTATCGTATTTATAAATTCTTTTTCGCTATGATTAATCTGTTTAGTAAAATCATTATAATTCAATGACTCACTCGGAACCCTCAGTCCCAGCTTAGTAATACTAATATCTTTTCTAGCTGACACATCCCCCTCGTACGTCGATCCCTCATTCATCATCATACACTTATTCCCAGAGTCAGTTGAATCAGGATATAAATAATATCCACGCTTAGAATCGAACCTAAACATATAGGCAAGAACCTGCAGGTAGTCTTTGTTCCCTATATTATTAATTGGCTTATATTTAGCATCGGCAATGACTCTATCAGCTGTATTCTTCCCTATGAAATCTGGATATATCAAGCCTACACCGCCGTCAAATATCCTCTGTGCGCCGGTGCCAGACTTGTTCATTGGATGATAGAACATATCGCCGATAAGGGAATCAATATATTCCTCCCATAGCCACGCACCATCGAACAAGATGCCGTATACTTTTCGGTGGCCGTCACCGAACTTGTGCTTCTGATTCTGAAGTATCAATATGCATAGTCTTTGAAGGTCTCTATATTCGTGATAGTACGCGTGACGAATAGTGTTTTTCCTGTTTGCTTCGAGAACTCGCCTTCTATCTGTCGCCCTGTATTTTGGAGTGGCATCTATAACGATCTTTACCTCATCCTTTACTTTGTTAAGAAGATTGTAGCCGTATGATTTACTCTTTATGTGCTCAACTGTATGCCTTATGAGCTCCATGAGATAGTTATCAAAAGAATACTCCCTCTGGTTGTATGCAATATTACCTACAAAGGGAATATTATTTTTGATATGCCTAGCAATATCAATTGTTCCCCGAACGTTGCCATCATTGTATTTATTGTGTATGTATGTCTTGAAAGCACCTTTTCTAGCAGCGACTTTGAGATAGTGAGGGAATAGAAATAGAAGCAGATTAAACATCCGCTTCTTTATTATAACTATAGCTTTATGTCCACAAAATAATATCTGTTATATTCATTATCTTCAGATTGTTCCTTCTTATTATCATGTGGTTGCCACTATTTATTACATATTGCTTCAACATATGATTTTATAAAATCAGTATAGAATGAGTAATAGGTAGTCGTGGTATGGTCTTTGAATGCAGATAAAAAATCAGCTGCACTTATTTTAGATCTTGCGATTTGACTTTGAGTCAATTTATCAAATGTTTTAATACTTTGTTTAGAGACGTGAGAAATTCTGTTTCTAATCTTTTTTATATGTGAAAACTCGACAGGCTCGTTTTGCAACAAAGCAAAAGGACCTGAATTTTCAAAAAACAGTTTAGAAAGAGTTTTGACTGTACTAAGATTTGTCCAATCAGGATAGTTGTTTGTTCCCTTTAGTAATTCATATGCGTGGGTTTCATCTTTAGGGAATACAAATCTAGTGTAATTATTACCTTTCATATCAGCTTGATCAAGAAGATAAAGGGTAAATGCTTCTTCCAAGAAATTCTCCCACAAAAGATATACGCACATAAAACAACGCTCAAGTAAATGGTCGTATATATCTTTTTCAAATACCGTTCCACCATAATTAGCAGCATTTTGATATAAAGCATTTGATTTTGCAAATAATTCATTTATTTTAGTGAACTCAGCATCAAAGCAATTATATAGATCGAGTATTGTTCTCATAGTAAAGCCTCTCTTACTCTGATAACGCTTTTCCTATTTCGTTAATAATGAATTTAGTTCTTGTTTTTCTCGATTCCGCATCTGATGTTGCTCTCGATATAGAAGTGACAAATTCAAGTTGTTCTTTTGATAAATCGTCAGAGCTAATGATTTCTTCAATCCTATCTAAACAAGTTTTTATCTTTGATAATTCTCTATTACTAAGTTGCCCTTCAATATGTTTCATATTATTAATATTCTTTATATCATATTTTATATTGTAAAGCGCAAGGAACATAGCAAAAAATAGAGCTGGTTTTTTGTAATTAGATTTGCTTAAATTATCACCGAATACTTTTGTAATCAAGGAAATTATTTCATCAAATCTATCCTCTAATAACTCCCTTTCATCGAAACACTCATCAAACTTCTTATAGTAAATTTTTACAACCTTTCTGTTTTGAATACCATCTATAAAGGCAATAAACAAATCTGCAGTAAGCTCAACTTCATTCATTCTCATAGTTTGATATTCTGTAAAAATCTTATTATCTATCCAAAATTTATTATACTTATGGCTAACGCTATACACCGACTGTTTGAAGTATCCATAAAACTCAGCATTAATTAATTCCTGCTTATTTAAGGGAGTTGTATATGTATTAAGACGAGCAAAAATATCCATAATATCACTGTCTTCAACGCCAATAAGTGTATCAACAGAAAACTTATATGTTAATATCGAACTCTGAGTTTCTTCATCCAACTGAGAAAAATATTTCTCGCCATATTCATTATTGTGAACTTTTTTAATTTTAAACCCATCATTTATAAAATCAATAATAGTTCTAAGTCTTTGTTGCCCATCCACAACCTCTCTAATAGTTATTCGATTTTTTATATCTGTCATTTGACGGATAAAAATCTTGGGAAGAGGTTTGTCTCTCAATATACTATCTATCAAAAAGGATTTTGCCACATCCTTCCATACAGATCTGCGTTGAAATTTTGGGGATAAAACCAACTGCTTTCTTTCATACCATTCCAAGAAATCGTTTACGGTATATGTCGTTGAGTCAAAACCTTTCATTTTTACCACCTTCCTTATCCTTCCGAATGCAACGATAATTATATCTCATATAAATGTTTGGGGCATTATTCAATTCGTTATGTTCTATATTTCAATGTGTAATCCTTATATTTGTTGTATTATAACACATTTTCCAATTAAATATGTTATAATCCTATTTTAACCAATTTACAAAGGCTAATTATCAAACCAATGTGTTTTCCCATGCAAAATGGATTGGGCAAACTGCCCAATCCATTTACATTTCGTAAGACCCTAAATATCGCCCCTAAAAAACTTTGATGACCCAAAAATCAGGCGTGAGCCTGATTTTTTGCATTATGTTTTGTTTTGAAATTAGTTACTTGTCCGCCTCAGATACACTGCGTCTAATCTGCAGTAGCAAGATCACCATGCTCACTGTTAGCATCATATGACCAATTCCTGCCATACCTGAGATTGAGGCATTTAGTCCTGATGATAGGCTGCTTCCGAGTACCTGCGTGATGCCACGAACTACGAGCATTATCGCTGTTAGGTTGAGTCCGAGGTGGTACGTGATTATTGCCTTGCGGGTCTTTGCTGTGGTAAATGAAAAATTCTTTTCCAGCAACAGTAACAAGATAAAGAACACCATGCCGAGCAGAAAGTAGTGTGTATGTACTACGCTGAGGTATGTCTTGCCGTCAAAACCATGGTATTTGGTAAACTCTCGGTAGAATACGCCTCCGATCATGGCGAAGATTGCGTATGCTAGGGCGGAATTCATGTATCGTTTCATGTGGCTCTCCTTTGATGAATAGTTTTATGACTATATCATCTTTGGAGGGGGATGGCAACGGGGAATAACGTTCATATTTAATCTGTGTCTCACCGTGCAGTAGTTGTTTTTATTAAGTCCTGGTATATTTTTTCTATTCAAGCTGTTATTACAATTTTCGAAAAAATAAGATATGTCAATTGTTCAGAATAATCTCTATATGATGCACCACCGTCTCTAAGATGACTATAAATTCCCCCATGCTTTAGATACAATAGCAAATGTGTTTTCATTTATCATTTTTCTTATTCATCAAATCCAAACATTTAATATCCAAAGAATTCATTAACATATACAAAAACTTTACATTACATGCCATTCCCTTATATTCATGGATATACCGAGTAACCTCAAAAGCCTTTCCAATCTCTTTTAAATTTAAATCAAATTGTTCTTCTAAAGTATCCTTGCGAATTCTTTCCTGTATACTTTTATCTTCAATCTTGTTATAAAGTTTATATAAATTATGCTCTCGAAGTTGCTTCTCATCTGTAACTGTATGTGTGTATGTCAAAATTACCTTTAGAAACAATTCACACGTAAAAGCAGCATTGGACATCACCGGAATACTACACTCAGTTAAATGTGGTAATAGTATAATAGATGCCTGCATATATTCTTTTGCACTTTCATAAGCAGATTCAGCATATTTTATGAAATCTTCCTCTGTACATAATTCTTTACGAGGATTCTTGTCCATTTGAAAATATAACATTATAGTCTCCCTTCAAATACTTCTTTTAGAATACTTTGACGCATTGCTTCTGCTTGTTGCAAAGCTTCATATATCGTTAGTTGAATAGAATCATATATAGGAAACGTTCTTCCACACTATCAACAATTCGCTTTACTTCCTTATCTGAAAAATTAGGCACATTTGAATCTCTTATATAATCCAATCCAATGCCATCTTTCCAGCTCCACGTTTATTCTTTAATAAATTCTTTTATCCTAATTCACTTCTTAAAAACCAAACGTACATCTCACCCTGCTCGGAATTCTTAAAACGACTCATTACAATAAAGAGTAGTATCATTTAAATGCAGTCGTTAAACCCACGAAGAGATGATATCATATCATCAGGAGTGTAAAAGCACTCTAAAATATAAAAGAGGTATTAATATTATATATCATCTTATACATTATCTTTATATTTTCAACTACTACATATCCCACCTATTACATTGTAACACAATCATAACCACTGGCTCGGCTGGTGGGGTATTTTGACCCTATAAGGGCCTTTTACCTGCTGCATCTTAAGATGCATTGAAAAGATACGCCAACCACACGTAGTTTCCTACAAGTCCTAAAGGACTATTTCATTTTTTCTCCTGTGAATGGGTCAATATACTCCTTTAACGTCATTTGATCATCTACTATGTCATCTTGAAGTTGTGTACGTATGTATTCAGCTATTTTCTTTTCGTTTTTCCCTACTGTATCAACATAGTACCCTCGGCACCAAAAGTGTCTATTCCCATACCTATATTTTAAATTTGCAAATTTATCGAATATCATAAGAGAACTTTTCCCTTTCAAATATCCTACTATTTGCGACACAGAATACTTTGGCGGTATTTCTACAAGCATATATATATATGGTCATGGCATAACTCAGCCTCAACAATGTTAATACCTTTTCTTTATCATATGATTCTTATCATCTTTCCTATTTCCACTCGGTATTTTCCATATATTTCTTTTCTTCTATACTTCGGTGCAAATACTATATGATATTTACATCTCCAGCTTGTGTGCTAGAGTATTTTTGTCATCCATGATGCACCCTACTTTGTTATTTGATATGGTTGGCGAACCAACATCATTATAGCATTTGGTTTTTCGAAGTTACAGCTCTCGTAACCACACCGGCATAGTCGGTGGTTTTTTGATTCATATAGATGCTGGAGTAACGCATCAAATTCATTTAGAAGCTTATTCCGCACATACTCCACTACCTCAATTAACACCAATCTCTTCAGTACATTTTCTTATCGGATACTACTCAACATATATCAGTTTGAATAATATTTACTAATAAATAGATTACCCACTTGTTCAACAGTTTCTCAAACATTTATACTTCGTTTAAAAAAATCGACAATACGTACAATGGGACTGGTCAGGATATCACACATTCAATTATAGATATTATGAATGAATAAAATTCTTAAAATAGACCAAGATATCTATCATTAATTATTTAGAAATTGAGATATTTCATTTAAGCTCTCTTTTATCATTTTTTTAATCTGTTTACGCTCTTTTGATGATATTACTTTCGTATATTTCAATCCGGTTTGTGATATAGTGTTATTTCTAATATACATATGTGATAAAGGTGAATGAAGTCTTAAGTTATGGATATATTTACATGACTTTTGAAACTTAGGAAGAGCCATCTTGAATTTATTGCATTCAACAAAACCAAAGCTACCAAGAGTATGACCTCCTAAAACGTCAGAGTGCTGCAATGATAATTCATCAAATATAGTATCATTTATCGTATCCCATACATTAATAAAACTGGTTAAGTCAGTCTGCCAATATGTTTGTGCCAAGAACATTGTTTTCTCAACAGCATCATAATGCGTTTTCATGAATTGCTTCCAGTTAATATTAATATAAGTGATTATTTTTATACATCCATTTATTTGATTAATACTTGACTTCTTTCTTGCGATAATACCGGCATTTTTAAGAACCCTTTGAGCAGCATCATTTATATCTGCAATCTTAATTTTGTCCCAGTCGCTTGTTTCAACAGGCTATAAACCTTGAAAATACGCCATTTTCGATAAAATATCTTCTACTCAAACTCGATATGTCCATTGTTGTCATTTTTTATAATCGGCATAAAATCAATGTTTTTGATATCGATTTTAGCCTTATTATCTAGTTTATTTCTGTTTGTCCAATTTTTTGCAAGCATATTGCAAGCACAAATTTTATTTCAGCATTAATCGAAAAATATTATCCACATATATAAATTTACTTTTACAACTTTATTATCTAATCGGCTCATTATAATCCTTTATAAATTCAAGTCGTTTTTGCTGTAGCGTCTCAATCTCTCCCACAACGGCTGTATATGCATATATCCTTATTGACTTCCAGCCAGTAACTTTACAACCCCACTCATTAAGTGTCATTTTTTTGCCAGCAAAGTTAACATATTTTTCGTCAATAAGAGTCGCAATAGATTCTTCAGGTTTTAATGTTAGATATATTTTATCTCCCTTATTTACCAAACCAAACTCAATAAGCTTATCCATTTTAGGTAATGATTCTTCAAGTTTTTTGTTGCTGATGTTTAAATCTGAAATATCTACATTAGGAGTAGGCAAACAATCATCGATAATTATGTCAATTAATATATTTCCTCGGTTAACTATATCATTATATGTATGAAAATTCTCATACTCTGGCAATTCAATAGCAGTATTCTGTCTACCAGAATTTTTGTCCTTATAGTATATTCTTAAGTTGCCAATTTGATTCAAAATTTTTCTTGTAAATAATTCATAATCCATGCCTGTTGCTATTTCGCTAGGAAAATCACTTCCTTCCTTTAACACCAAAGTATCTGAAGAATTCTTATAATATTTAAACTCTCTTGAATTTCTATCAGGAGTTTGAACAAGTAAATGATCTAAGCTGAATGCTGAGCTAAAAGAATTTAGAAGCGTATATGCCTGATCATACGATATTCTTATGTTCCCTTTGCTATCCTTTGAAGTGGAATCATACAATGAAAGCAAAGATATAGTTATTTTTTTGTTTTGTTCATACGCATCTAATGCTTTCAAATCCGCTTTTAATTTGTCTGAGTTAATTCCTTGCTTATCAAGTTCAGCTGCTATTACTCTTATAATCGAATCTTTAGATACCTTATTTTCTAAATAAATATCATTCATTATCGTTGAAAATACAGTAATGGCATCTTTACTATCTCTATTGCTTATTGTTAAAAACTTCATCATAAAACTTATAGTTTCAGATACTATTTCGACAACATCATTTCTGTCAATGTTCCCATTTTGATATTCTACTAAAGTTCTTAAAAATAGAGCTTTGGGATGCTTATAGGATATTTCTGAAAATATTTTATAATAAAACCTAAACTTTCCATTTTTAACTAAATCATAGGCTTTTTCTGTTGATGATAACATATTATAAAAATCAACCTTATCATGCATATCATCTAAAAGTTTCTTTAAAGCCTCTGATTCTTTTGTTTCACTAAAAAATTGCAAAAGTTTACTTTGACAAATTGATTTAAAGTTATTTATATTTATGTTTTGCCTATAAAATGATAAAAATGCCTTTATGTAATTATATAGGTAATCATACAGATTATCTTGCGTCTTTATTATTAATTGTCCCCATGTATCAAGGTATGTGTTATATGACTCCTCATCAAGCTTTGAAAAAATGTATGTTTTAATGAGATCTATTTCTTCAAGTCTTTTTCCCTTACTATTTATAGATTCAAACATTGAAAAAACTTTATTTGCGCTACAATTTGCTTCAATTACTATAAAGTGTACATATTGAAGAATATAATCAGCGAAATTTAAAATTTCATCTTGATTATCGGCTGAAATTTCTTTTTGTATTGTCGTATATATTTGCTTAAAGTTTGCAATTACCCTCTCTTCAAATGCTGAAGAACAATGATATGAGTCACAAAACGACATTATTGCCTTAGGTTGATCAAAACAACGATCGCATAAATCGGAAAAACACTTTTTCTCAATGCTATTCAGACTAACAGCTTTATATTCCTTATGGTACTCTCTATTTATATATTTCCAAATAGCTCCTTTGATATTTGTGAGTGTTTTATCTGTTTCATTCACTCCGACAGATAAAGATAATGTATACAATGCCAACAAAATCAAAGTGAAGCTTGTGATTCTTTGCTGTCCATCTATTATGTCATACCTTGTGATCAAACCATTTATTTTGTCATTTTTATCAAAAACTATTATATTGCCAGTATAGTACCCATCATTCTTGTCATCAGACTTATATGTACCAATAATATCACTTAAGAGAACATCTATCTGCTCCTTATACCAAGAATATGGGCGCTGATAAACCGGAACATTGTACATAAATTTAAATAGATTTTCCAAATTCCATAAATGTGGGTCAAGTGTTTTTCCTGCCATAATCATTCCTCTTTATTTCTTTATACAATTTAATAATTATTTTATAACATCCCCTGCAGTTTAGCTAAACAAAAATTCCAATTTGAAACATTGTCTAAAACCTAAAATATTTTAATTTAACACCATAGTTTCACCAAATCAGCATTATCACTTGATGGAGACCTTTCTTTACTTAGCTTTTCTACTTGTATAAGTAAGGGCATTTCAAAGCTAGTTCCTGTAATAATACATTGCCCTGGAGCTAAACTTGGTATTTGGCTTTTAGAAATAGAATCCAAGGAGTTAACTGCATTGGCTATCATCCTTAAATCTTGTTCATTAACTAACCTATGGATAAAATAGTTGTGAAGTTGAGAAATAATAGTAGGTGAAATATCATAAGGTCGCTGACTAGCTAAAGTAATAAAGAAACCAAACTTCCTTCCTTCCTTTATTATTTCTTCAAAGACCTCTAAACGATAATCTTTCCACGACTCTTCTTCACGTGTGGATTGTGCTGACAAAATATTATGTGCTTCATCAATTATTAAGTGTATTGTCGATGTTATTTCAGCATCATCGGCAATATTTATCTTCTGTTCATCATATAATTGTTTTGCAACTAATAAAGGTAGCATTTTCTTTGCATCTGAATTACAATTTCTAAAAGAAATTATATTTAAAACATCCCATTCCTCAGGATTTTCTGATAAACATATTGTTTTTTCAACAAAATTAGACCTTGCTTCAATTCTTTGAATTAAGGGGTTTATATATTCAAAATTAACCTTACCATATGCCAAACAATAAATCAGATGTGCATTAACCGCTATTTTTAATTTCTGTGTTACCGTCAACTTATTTATATTGTCTTGAATTGAATCTGTTCTTAAGGCAGCCTCAAAATCTATTCTGCTATCAAGTATTTTTGAGTCATCTACCTCTGTAAAGTATAAACCTCCAGAGTAATAAGTATTATTTTTTGAATGCCAATAAGCACTTAACCAACTAATATCAATCTCACAACCATCTGAATTATAATATTTTTTGCAGTAGTCAAATCCAATTGTTTCTAATGATTTTTGTAATAAATTCAGCATTTCTTTGTTGTTGTTTTGCTTAAAGGTATTATAAAATGCATAACCCAACCCCTCAATAATTTTATCCGTTGTGATATCATAGGTATTTTCATCAACAAAGTATTTTACAGCTCGTGCTAAAAACGGACGTTGAGTTTTTTCAGTCGCTGAATATAGAATTGAAAGTGTTTCAACATCCCAAAAAACACTTGGAAGTAAAGGCAATTTATCCCCCTTATTATTTTTAGTAGATAGATTTAAGCACTTTTTCTTATGCCTCAAAACCCCTTTTCTAAGGTACTCACCATTAAAGTCTAATATTACAAAATTACTTCTATTGTTAAAATTAATACATATTTCAAAAATTTCTAAATTAAATAATTCTGTATATATTTTTGTTAAAGTATTTGATTTTCCACTACCGGTATTCCCGAAAATTCCTATATGAGTATTAAAGAGTTTATCCCACGATATCTCAACATCAATGCTGTTAGAAATGCTCTTGCCTACTAAAATTTTATTTAGAGAGTTGGCTGAATCCTTTTGTAAAATATTTTTTATCTCATCGTCAGTTAGTAGAACAACCTCATTAAAGATCATAGGAAATCGCTTAATTCCAAAGTCAAAATTCCCCTTGTAAATATCACCAACCAATGACACTTCCAGATGTCTCTCAAATCTATCTCTTAAAAACTCTTGGACATGAGGTTCTTTGTTAATATCCTCTAAAAACTCTCGTTCTACTCTACCAATTATCTTATGAGAACCTCGAATTATACCTACATAACTGCCAATGGATATTCCGTTATAAATAATACCGTCGTAATGAAACGACTCTAAATTAGATTGCTCATTCATCAAAACATTTATTTTAGTACCGTCTATTGAAACAACATTTCCAACAATATAGTTATTACTCATCATTCTCTCCTAGAACAGATAATAAATATCTAAAATCCCCTTGCTCCTTTTGAAAATCTTCAGGTAGAAATTTTATATTTTTATATCCTCCAAATATATTTTTTAGTTTATCTTGTTCTTCCTTAGAATATGAAATTAAAAACACCTGCAATTCAGGATTTAATAACGATCTTTCGAATATATCCCTTAAATGTTCATCAGCAAATGAAAATCCAAAAACTATAAGAATAGATTGCTTTTTTTCTAACTCATAGCTAAAAGATCTTATCAACTGATAATAGTGTTGTTCTGAAACAGTTTCAAAAAATTTAAACTTATTTGGATTAATTATTGGAATTTTAGAATAGTAGTTAAAGAATCGATTGATTAAGCTCTCATCTAAGTTAAGCTCTGCTACCAACTCGTTTAACTTATCCACAAATTTTGTTAAATCTTTGGATTTACTTTTATTTATGATATTTTCTATAGTGCCAAAATCAATATTCATCTCAGAAATTATGGAACTAACTTCTGTCACATTTAAATTATATTCAATTACAAAAATCCTATCATTATCCAATTCCCAAGATAATGAACCATGCAATTTAAATAAATTTACTGTAGGAACTTCTCGTTTATAATTATCGTTATATCCACTATGAGTTATATTAAGATAAAAATTTTTATTACTGATATACCTTTTAAAAACTCCTCTTGAACCATCATTAAAATATATTAGCGGATTTTCATAAATATATTCATCAAAGGCTTTTTCAAATAACAAGTCATAATTTGTTGTAAATATATTTATTCTCTTAGGGCTTTCGTTACTTTCAGAACGCAAATAATTATAAAAAGCCCCTATAAGTTTTTTATAATTATTAAAAACTTCACTATAAGCTCCATCTCGCTTACAGGAGTTTAACATTTCACTCATTGGCTTTATCCAATTTATGAAATAAAAAATATACATAAATCCTTTAGCTTGTTCTGTAACTTTCTTATCGCTCACAACTTCCTCAAATGTTGGATAATCTTTTCCAAAACTCAAAGATGGATAAAGAGGAACACTTGCCCCAGATCCCACTAAAAAATTAATACTTTTACCTCTCATAAGCTTGTCGAATTCCTCTGCTTCCATAACAGTTATCTCCCTCTATATATTTCGCTATAACCACCTAAACACATACATTTATTTTTATTTCGTCATTCCTATATTCATTAAAAGAATCTTCGTACTTTAATCTTCCAGATTTAAGTTCTTCAGCAAAATAAAGCAAATTTTCAACATCTATAGCTCCGCCGTTAATACCAGTTCTATCCGCAATATGTTGCAAATTTTTCTTAAATCCACCAATGAATGAAGATGAAACAAATAAATAATTGAATTTCGTAACTTTTTCTTCAAAATTTTCCCACCACATATTAGGATTAATTTTTTCATCTCTACTTTGATTTTCTTGGATGTATCTAATCATTTCATCAGCTTGATTTATAGGTAAATTATACCCTTTTGAATATGCTTTATTATCGATAATAACTCCATTAATATCATACGAAATAATTCCATCAGGTTTTCTACGCTCTCCCAATCTAACCCCCTTAAAATCCAACTCGTTAATCAATAAATCAATGGTTTGAATTTCAAAGTCCCTATTTGCTGTACTGTCATATGCTAAATCTACAAGAGCTAAATATCTATGATCAATATAATCTAATTTTTCTCTAATTGAATCCTTCAATTCCAGCACATTGGTTTTAGAAATCTTCGTTCTCGGAAGTTCTAACTTGATTATTTCATCATCTATAATAAAGCCTCTATTAGTAATTTTTACATTAAGACCCATAGCTGATATCACATTTAATTCATCTGATATTGTCCTAATACTTTCTTCTATCCCATTTTTCACTAAATAATTCTTAATTTCTTCCAGAGACTTTTCTTTATTATTTATAGCTTTAATTATCTGTCCTCGCCTATTCCTAATATAATCTCTATCTTTACCCTTTGTAGCTAACATCTGCCAATATACTATTTTCTTTGTTTTTCTATATGATGAAGTTCCTCTAGCTCTCTTTAATTCTTTAAATCCTTTTAGAGTAATTTTATACGAATGTCCTATAGTCGCTCTATATTCATTAGTCCCAATTAAAGTTTTAACCTCTTTATCTAATCTTTGAACTAATCCCACTTTTTGCAACCAACCACAAATCATTCGTGCATATTTATCTGCTGATCCTTCTGTATTTGATCTTATTTTTATTTTATCTTCGTTACAAGCCGTTTCAATTGCCTGTACATATAAATCTTGAGGAATAGAAGTAAAACCCGCTTCCCCTAAGCCACCCAGTTGCTTTCCTAATTCAAACTTGGATAAAACCTCCCCAGATTCAAGCAAATTCAATATTCTTACAGCTGGTGGATAAGACAAAAACGCAGAAATTAAAATTTCATTGTCCTTTTCTTCACTATCAGAATTTACATACATACCACCCAACTCAGTCAATGCTACTTGGTCATTCTCTACATCATAATCTAATAAACCAATAGAAATTGCCCACCTAAGAAAGCCATCTGCTGTCCAATCGTCTGTATATTCTCGTCCTTTTTGATTTTTTATTGCTGCTTGAATTATTCCAGAACATTTTGCATTACTTCTAGATTCTCCATTTGATATTCCGTGTCCCTTTAATAAATCATAATCCATTTTTAAAGGTCTTTTATGCATTTCTAAAAGCATATTATTTCTTAATTCTTTATCCTTAATTAGTTCCGGAATTTTTCTATCAATAATATCTTTGTGTATATCCGTTTCAAAATCAAACACAGATACAACATTTTTTAAATTTTCAAAACTTGATGGATTTTGTATCCATCCAAAAGTTCTTTCAGCCATTTTTAATCTCCCTTATAATTAGTAATTAAAACTTCTCTTGTTTTAAAACATTTTTTTCTTTGATAATTACTATTACTATAATTGACTTTGAGAGTATATACATTATATTTCTCACTCCACTTAGCTAACTCTTGATTTGCAAATCCATTGTTAAAGAAAACATTTGACAAAGCAAATTTAACTCCTCTTGCATCGAGGCTATCTAAAATTTCAAAAAGTGCTAAATCATCTTCGATTCCCCAACCTTCAAATCCTCTCTTGCCATCATTGTACGATCCTACTGATGTTCTATACGGAGGATCACAATACACAAAGTCATCTTTTGTAATAATGGAATAGTCAAATTCTTTAAAGTTACAGTTATGAAATTCGATAGTATCAAGTGTTTCAATAAACGAATAAAGCCGTTCTTGCATAGCCCTATTAAAGCTACTTCTATTTGTGCCAGATGGATTATTGTAATCGAGTTTAGAATTGAATCTAAATTGATAATTGAATGAATAACACATTAACACATACAGGTAAATTGGATTTTTGTTTTTATTGTAATAATCTCTAAATTTATAATATGATTCCTTATTGTCTTTAGCTAAATTGTACTTTGAAATAGTCTGTTCAATCTCTTTGAGTATATAATCACAATCATTAAATTTAAAAAACTCCATTATCTCAATAAGAAAATGATTTATATCATTCGCTACTTTTTTATTTGCACGAACATTAACAGAAACATCCAACCCACCACAAAACACATCATAAAAAACATTACATTTCTCAGGGAATAGCGGCAATATTTGAGGTAAAAGTCTATACTTATTGCCTATATAATTAAATGGTGATTTTATATACATCCCTAACACTCCTTTTCTATAAAATATAATATTTCTTTCACTGTTTTATCTTTATCAGTTTGTGCGTTTTTATATCTTGAATAATCTATATGCTGAAATGATAATGTTCCCTTTTTGCCATATTTATTTAATACATTGCATATGTCTTCTTGCGATAATATACCTTCCGTGTTATAACTCATGATAATATATTTTGAATTTGTATTTTTAATCAATTCGTCAAATGCTCCAAACACTTCTGATTTCCTACAATATAAACTTTTCTGTTCATTATAATCTCTGAGTCCAGTTACCCCTTTAATTAAAGGATTGTCATATTTTGCAATAGTTTCTAAAATATGGTAATTAGGTAAATATTGTCTTTGATTGTACGGAGGATCATAATATGCTAAGTCACACTTAATATCAGCAACAATCTTGTTGGCATCATTATTAAAAGCAGAATTATCTTTTCTATTATTTGTAATATCAATTTCTTTTAATTCTAGATCTTTTAATGCTCTGTTATCCCAATGCTTAAGAAATGCTCCATATACACCTGTTGTATTACTTACATAGGGAATAGCTTCTAATAAACAAGCTAACAAATAATAATATTCATCGTCGTTGATTGTATCCTCGGCTTTCCATGTTTCAATTTTCTGTCTTATCAAATCTATTTTTATCGCATTATTTTCTGTGAAATACTTCCTTCCCCCTTTTGGGCTATAATTTTCATATATAAATAATTTAGATATACAACCATCGTAATTATTTAAATCCAGTGAATTTAGGTGTTTTATTGGATCCATTCCATTTAATCTCTTAAATAATGGCTTTTTGTTTAAAGATACACTGCCTCTTAACAACACATAACTAAAATACATCATATCGTTGCATATTATTTTAAAGCCTTTATTTTTAAAAGTTTTAGAAACTATCCCAGAACCAGAAAACAAATCAGAAACAGTTTCAACACCTGTTGTTTTTTGATTTATTAAATTTAGTATATACGGCATTATCAATGCCTTGCCTCCAATAAAACGCATTATTTAATCCTTCTTCTCTTTATATTCTATAATTTCTCCAATATCACATTTAAATAACTCGCAAATTCTACCTAAAGTTTCTAAGCTTACATTTTTATCTTTTCCCATTTTTGCAATTGTTTTTGGAGTTGTTTGAATTGCCTCTTGTAAATCTGTTTTATTCATTTTTTCATCTATTAATTTTTTCCATAATCTATCATATGAAAAACTCATAATAAACCTCGTTCTTTCTATACTTTTATATATATTAACTATATTGTTATACCATATCGAATTTAAAAAATCTATACAAAAAAGCCGGTGCAGTACGAAGACCACACCGACGATTCATTATCTTTCCACCTTCTTGGAAGCTTCTTTCTTCTTAGTAGGCTTTGTTTTTTCTTCAGCCTTAAACTTCTTGATTTTGCCAATAACCGATTCCTTTTTCTTTTCAGTTTTATCCCTGCCAAGATAATCCTTCATATTAACTTTCAGATGTTCCAATTCTTCATATCGTGCTGATAATGAATTATATTACCTGATTATCTCCTCTTGTTTAGCTTGTAATTCTTTAGAATGTTCGTTTAATTTCCTGAAAAGATTTTTACTTGATTTTGTCTTTAACTCTCCAACTACAATATGTCTCAAGTGTGGAAATTGCTTAAGAAAAATATCTATTCCTGCATTTGTCTTACCATATTTCGAGCAACAACTATTACAAACAGGGCAAATAACACGTTTCATTTTACAATCCTCCTAGAATACTATTTCTAAGGAAGATATAACCCTAATTCACCTTGAGATTTCAAGGGTTTCAGACGATTTTACCAACACGTTTTGTCCTATAACCCTAAAATAAGCACAGAAAAAGCACATAGCTAAAGATTTTTAGGTCTTAAAGTTATGTGCTTTTCATCCAATTATACTTACAAATTGTATTTATTTAAGCAATAAAGAATTATATATTCAACGAAAATGTTAAAAAATTATGGTCTGACATATACGTATCAATTACTCCATTAAATATGATTTTATTTTCGTATTTATTTTTATTTATAAAAATGCGATCTATTGATGTCTGTGCTGGCTTATATGTAATCATATCATTGGTAACCAAATCTTTGTATCCACTCGAACGATTATGTAACGTATTAATCCATTCTGTATTATTGAAATCTCCTAAAATTATATCTTTATCTCCTTTATCAAACTCTTTATTCATTCTACCCTCTATTTTTTCATCTGTCTTATGAAAGCTGACAATTTTTAGTGATTTTTCTTTTAATTCCATTTCTATAAATTTATTCTGAAATTCTGTTTCTTTTGGGTTTATAACTTCCCACAAAGATTTTTTTAATGTAATAGCTACAACATGACTTTTTAATATTTTATCCAAGTTATGAAAAACTTTGTACCCGTTTTTTTCAAAATATTCTTTTGTTCTTACTTTATTATCATCATAAAATTCCTGAACAAAAATAATATCATCTTCATTTTCCAAATACCTACTACACAAGTTTTTAATAGGCGTTTTAAAATCTATATTTCGTGGATTATAATATCCTCCTTTTGCACATGGATTACTATATGGTCCTTGGAATTTATTTATATTAAAAGTTGAAATGTTCACATTATTACCTCACATCATTTTACTAAAAACTAAATTTATAAATTCTATTATCTCTTACCTTATTGCCTGTCTGTCAATAAGTTTCGCTTGTAAAACTTACTTAATTCAACAACTCCCTTTTGAACCTACTTTTTCAACTTTTTAGTATCAAAATAGTATCACTCAGGAATTTTTAGCAAAATCCAACCGTCAAAACGCACTGTTTTCAACTGTTATATAAATAGAAACTTATTTGTTACTGTTATTCAAACTCCACCGTTCCCGGTGGCTTAGAGGTCAGATCGTAGAACACTCTATTCACGTGATCCACCTCATTTATTATTCTATTCATCACCTTCTGCAGCACTG
>ERZ773031.528-NODE-528-length-20491-cov-2.581131_pt1 | contig 20491 bp, 21 predicted proteins | sample MGYA00511666_ERZ773031 | MGnify/ENA primary metagenome ERZ773031 (study PRJEB29015, sample SAMEA2738135) | human oral metagenome | biome: human oral; feature: human-associated habitat; material: saliva | place: China | collected 2250 ...
ACTGCTTAGCGCAACGGCTCCTACACCTAACAGCGTCACCGCCCCTATAATTGCTAGTTTCTTCTTCATCCTTTTTCACCCTTTATTCTTCTTCGTTTACCAGACAAAATGAGCCTCTAATCAAATATATATACTCCATTGCCCTTCTCAATACTAGGTGGTTGATTCATTCTAATCTTAGACATACTTGGAATATCGTCAGATTTGGTTAAGTTAAAATCAATAAAAATGATTGTTTTTGGATCCTCATTAAACTTCCCTTCTACTGATAAATTATACCCTACAATAGATACTCCGTTGCTAATAGGTGCAACTTCCATTGTATTCCATTCAAATTGTATAGACTTAATTTTAGGATGCGTCAACTGCACCCATGCAACGATTTGTTTTTCATGTTCTTTCAACCACGCTAACTGCTTATCTCTTGCCGTCGCAAAGATTGTATTCGCACGCCACTCTTGATTGCTCAACGCAACGGCTCCTACACCTAACAACGCCACTGTCCCTATGATTGCTAGTTTCTTCTTCATTTCCCCATCCCTATCTTTTTTATTTGTAAATCTGTATGGATTAATTATATTCCTGCTTCTATTATAGATATTTACCATATCTCCCTAGGTCTGCAACTCTGTGCTAAGTTACCAGAAATATTATGAAACCTTTTAAGTTACTCAAAGTCATACAATACCTTTCCTTTTTGAATTCCTGGTTGGTGGTTCATTCCGATACGTCTTAATTCAGGAATACTATCTTCCTTATCCATAGTAAAATCTACAAAAATGACTGTTTCAGGAATATCATTAAATTTTCCTCTTATTGACAAATTATAGTAGGATGTTGACACACCATTGCTTACTGGGACTACTTTTAGCGTATTCCAATCAAACTGAACTGTTTCGATTTTCGGATACTCTGAATGCACCCATGCTACAATCTCTTCTTCATGTTCTTTCAACCACGCTAACTGCTTATCTCTTGCTGTCGCAAAGATCGTATTCGCACGCCAATCTTGATTACTTAACGCAACGGCTCCTACACCTAACAAAGCCACTGTCCCTATGATTGCTAGTTTCTTCTTCATCCTTTTTCCCCTCTATTCTCCTATATGTATCAATGTATCAACGCCGTTTTTCAAGGCCTCCCGGCTGCATCATTTTCCATCCTCGTCCCATAACGGTGATGGATATTCTGGTGATAATCCTAACTGTATATTCAGTTTATTAGATTCTATAACAAGTTCTAATTTTTCAAAAAAATCTTTCTTTGCACTTTCAAAATTATCGTACTCTTTGCTATGTCCAACTATATATGATCTATCATCTCGACCATCAACATAAAATTTTCCATTTTTCTGATAAAGATGAAATGCCCAAGGAAGACGTTTATTTTCGTCAAATAAAACATAATGTAAGCTTTCAAAATGACGTTGTTTAATTTCTCGTTCAACTATACATTTCATGTTCTCAATATCCATCATCGATTTATCCCATAATGGAGAGGAGTATTCTGCACCTATACCCTCGTCAACATAATATCTATTTATAGAAATAACATTTTCAAGAATTTCTATAAAACGACTCCGTGCTTCTTGAAAGTTTTGGTATGAATCTTTACCATTCGTACTTGCTCTGTCCATTGTCGAATATACTTCATATACTTCTAATTCAGGATTATATTCTATTCTTGTTTCCCACTCCCTTGGGCTATGATCATTAAAAATAGAATATCTTAAAGACTCAAAACCTAAATCTTGAATGGTTGATAACAGTTCTAAACGTTCTTTGGCTTCGTCTCTCATCTTCTAGTGCTCCTCTTTTTCATCCCAGAGGGGGGATGAATACATATAACTTCCTCGTTTCGCAACATATCTACGTCCTTCTCGAACTATAAAATCTAAAAGATTAAAAAATTTATCTTTTGCCTCCAAAAAAATTGTAAATTCAAACGTTTTCCCACGAACATATGCTCTATCATCTCGACTATTCACCATAAACAGATAATCTCTATAAAAAATATGAATCGCAAAAGGAGCCGTATTCAATTCATCAAATAATACATAGACTAATGAATTATAATGCCGTCTCTCAATTTCTTCTTCTATTTCTTGTTTAAATTTATCAATTTGTTCAGTTTTCATTTCGTTACCTCTCTTAGTATACCTAAATCCTCTATGTCAAGGCCTTAGTCGCCACCAAGAGTTCCTTACAAGTTATTTCAATGGTGACACATAATCGTCTGGAAGTTTCCCCATGGATTCTATCCATTGCTGTTCGGCTTTGGGAATAAGTATTTCAAGTTCTTTCTTACTAAAAAGCAACTGATTTTTACGGTTGGAAATCAGCACAATTGGTTTTTCTATAACTCTATTTTTTCTTATTTCATTCTTTTCTTCTTCCGTTAGAGGCCAGCAATCATTCTGCGCTTTAAAATCAATTTCACGTGCCGTCCTCTTACCTAATAAATATTCATTAAAATCAGAAGGATTAATTTCAAAGACACGACGAACCGAAGCTATTCCAAACTCTCCAAAAGTGTAATATTTCCCTCTATGTGTTCGAAAATCATATCCCTTCGGTGACTCAATCTTATCAAAGGTATCAAATTCTTCCCATGTTATTTTAGTTAAACTCATTTTAATCGCCTCCTAATTTTCGAATTGTAAATTCTCCCCACGGAACTTCGTCAATGACTGCTTCTGGCATATTTCCTGGGAAGGTTTGTCCTCCTGGTTTCCAAAAATCTTCAAAAGCAGATGCTTCATTTCCGTTTGGAATCCTTGGATTTTTGATAGATTCTGGTGGAATTTCAATAGCTACAGGGGAAGGCCCTAGATCTCCTCGATGAAGACCTAGTATATCTTCCAATAATTCAGGGTCTCCCTTAGTCACTTTAATCAATATTTCACCAACTTCTTTGGGCATAACAAAGGCAACATGATCTTTTATATTACCAACTGCACCATTATTATAGCCACCTTCTTCGGGTGTAAATTTCTGAATTTTAATAGCACCATTCTTAAATTGTTGTATATGTGCTTCTATAGATTCAGGAGTGAGATAATCCTCAACATCTGGGCGAAGGATTCCTTTCTGAGAATCGGGCTTAATATCAAGTATATCCTTCTTAGTATATGTACCTTTAATATACTCCACTTTAGGTGCGTTCCTAGAAATACTAAAGATTAATTCCCTTTCTTCAGGAGTTAATTTGTCAAAGATTTTCTCTAGATATCTTTCTCTAGTTACAAAATCTTTAACCCCTGAACTTTCTCTCGCCGCCTTACTAGCTTTTATATTCTCCAACACTAGATTTTCTATTTCAAGTGCTGATTCAACTTTTGGCACTCGAATCGTATTTAAGCTGAAATTCTCAGCAATTTTAGAAAATTTATATCCACCCACTAAGTTCCCAAATAGGTTCATCAGCTGTGCGGTTTCTTCGCTTCCACCGAGAAGCTTTGTTCCATGATAGGCAGCTTGACCAGTTGCTAACGCTCCGACAACCCCCCATGCAAACTGCCATAACCCTTGGGCAATACTTTGCGTCTGGGCAATTGGTAAGTATGCCCCTGTTGTAAGACTGAAAATTTGCCCCACACTGTGGTATAACTCACCATTTCCTAAAAAAAGTGTATCTCGAATCGGATTCATCGCAAAGGATTTTCCGTCGCCAGACAATCCATAATAAATATTCTGTACAGCTTCGATAGAATTTGAAGCCCCAGACATGGACAAAGCCAATGCTCCATACTTGAAAGCTGAAGTTACAATCGGCCACATAGCCCCACCCGACATTGCTATAGCAGTAGCACCCGCAATGATCGTTAAAACGCCAAAAACAAGTTCCATAGCTCCTTGCTTGGTTCGTTCTTCTGCGTATACACGCACTTTTTCCCGATCTCCCGCCTCTTGAATCTGTGGCATATGATCGTTCAAATAGATTGCAGATTGTTGAGCAGCCAACATGAATCGGTTCATTGACGGCAACTGACGAAAGTCTCCTACTTGATAACTTCCCAAACTGCGGTCTCTACTTGAATGCTCCGCCAATAAACTCTTTGTTGCTGCTAGCAATTCCTTAAACGCCTGCAAATCTTGGCGAGCATGCATTTCTTCATACTGCGTAATGGATTCGTCTAGATGCTTGATATCTTTCATCAGCTTCTCATATGTGAATTTCGTCTTTGTATGACTAGTTCCCTGGTAATTCACTAATCCTGCGACTCTGAGCTTGGCAGTTGTTAACTGCTCCAACTGTTGTTCGAATCGTTGCTTAGACTTTCCTAGGTCAGAGTATAGCCCCTTATAGACATCTTCAGGCAATCCCGCATGGTTATGCGTATCAATTTGATAGTAGCCATCTCTATACAGTAAGAAACTTGCGATATACTCATTCATTAACAGCGTCAGCGTCTGTATGAATGTTCCATGAACTTCTGTCATATAGCTCTTCGCACTCGTCATCGCTTCCCCTTGAAGCTCACTCTGGTTTGCGAGGGAGGCAATGGACTCTTGTAGCTCTTTTAATGCGTTTCCCCATTGTTGGATGGTTTGATGCGTTTGGCCCTGCATGGAGGTAATGTCGTTAAATTTTACGTAATAACTCATTTATCGTCCTCCTAGCCGGGTTAGTCCCGACAAAACAAATCCTAGTCCTTTGTCTGTCTGTTTAAGTTCTTGTCCTGTTTCCTCCAACTGAGCAATATCTTTCTCTAACAGCGCATTATAGTTCACTACTAATTGATATAATTCTTCAAATTGCTCCTGATAAAGATCCAGAACTGCAGATTTGGATGTTTTTTGTAGACTAGGTTTATTTACACTCGCTAAGCTATTTTTCGATTTAGAAAGAGAGTTAATACGCATTCCAAAAATAACTTCTGATAATTGAATCGTTCCGTACATATTTCTCCTCCCTTAATTTAATAACTTTTCAATGAAATTCCCAAGATTGTTAATTTGCGCTTGGCACCAACCAATGAAGCTCTGTTGCTCTAATTTTTGATTTTCTAGACGTGTAATCTCATCACAAATCGCATCGTGAAACGCATCTAGTTCTCGTTGGCAAGCACTAAAATCCTGCCTGAACCCCTCCCATTGATGCCCAAAGTTTTCCTTTTGCTGGCCTTTCCATTCGGGTTGGTCATCTTTACCGATAACAGAAAACTTAATCTCATAGATTTCGCTTCGAATGTTTCCAACGGATTGTTTTGCCGAACGGAGTTTTGCCAACTTTGCATCAATCGAACTTATCGTTGCGGCAGCTTCGGAAATACTATTATAATGGGAGCTGACTTTGCCTTGAAGGTCCTCAATTTCGCGGTAGTCAATTTTCCCCATAAATTATCCTCCAATGCCGTTAGATTCTTTTAATGCGGCTACATTCCCTTTTGGAATATCTGTTTGCTGCAACATCGCTTCGATATTCTCTAACATGATTTCATTGTCATCATCTGTGTATCCTTCTTGAACCACCTTAAAGATATCTTCCTGATTGAAATAGATTAAGCTATCTCCAACCATTCCTTCTGGATAAAGGCAAGCACCATAATCGAAACGATACACTTGTCCTTTTACAGGCAATGCAATTAACCGAGCAATAATCATCATTTTCTTGACGTTCCCTTTTAGAATAACTACACTCCCCAAAGGCAACATTTTAGCTTCTGACATTTTTTAACCTCCCTGAATATAACAAACTTTTTTATTATTACTTTGCATAATTGTCTTTATTATAGCATAAGCACATTCACTAATTCATCCGTATTCCCACTATAATTCTCAAAAAACACAAAAACAATTCATTAACAGAGATTTCCCCCACGCATAAACCCCCACCGAAAAATTCGATGGAGGTTGTATTTCTTATATAATTCTTTTAAACATCCTTGTTACTAGCTGAAATGTTTGGTATGAAACGTTAATTTCTACGACGTTGTTTCTTCTTCCTGATTCTCTGCCTCTAACAATTCTATTTGCTTCAGATATGCTTTCTTATCCTCTAACATTTGGTGCTCTATCTCTTCTATTTGCCCTTGATAAACTTTATTCATCTGTTCTTCGTTCTGTTCTAATTCAGATAAAAAGGGCTTCGCATGAACAATATCAACATCTCGATATATTGTTAGAATGTAGTCCACGAGGTTTTCTGTTTTACGCTTAGAAACTCGACGATAATCTTCCAATTGTTCTTTTATTTGTTGATATTCTTTACGCTTATCTAAATATTCTTTTTCTACTTGTTCAATCTTTTTATGAATCATACAATCTATCCCTCAGTTTATTTGATTGGATTTTGCAAGTTCAATTTAGGGATACTCTTGAGATATTGTTCTGCAGAATCTGCCGTTTTCCCTTCAAAAGCCCCTTTTAATTGCGTGACAAGATTTTCAGAGTGATAAGAAAATATTTCTTTCGAAGCATTAGATAGTTTTGATCCTAACTCTTTTTGAAGAGCCTTAATTGTCATCTCATGCTTAGATAAGATGGCTCTAATCGCAATTCTTTCTTGTGTTTTTATATGCTGAATATAAGCTTCTTTATAGTAATCCTCATCAATATAATCTTTTGCATTCCCAGTGAAGACCATCCCAAAAACTATCCCCTTTCTATTTTATAACTATTTAAGCTAAACGAACTATTCGACACCACTTTAAATAACTCACTTTGTTTTCGGTCAATATCTTCTAATGTTTCTACAGAAGTAAATAGTTTGTCCGAAAAACGATATATTTTATCTATATATCGATTTAACTCATCAACATTATGGCTTAACATTCCTTCATCCCAAACCGTTGGAAATTGAAAATTAGAAACTAGTTGAGACACTTCATTTCTTCCTAAAGTAATCCCTGCACGATAGGCTTCGCTATTTGCCTTTTCTACAACTTCTTTTACTTGTTGGCGATAATTTTCTAACTCATTTTTCATTAGTTTTACTTTTTCATCTGATTCTATTCTTGATAAATGAGAAATACATAGCAACAATCTACTTCGTAACTCTATTTTCTTTGCACCTGTAGCACCTTGAATAGCAGCTTGCAGAATTGGAATGTTTTTATTCCCCCATGCTATTACTGCTTGTTTGGTCTCATCAATAATGGCTTTGTATTCTTTCATAAATTCTGGATAAATATGCGGGTATTTCGAAAATTTTCCAGACCTAGCATCTATCCCTTCTTGGATATACATTGATATTTCACCAAGAATCGTTAGAAACAAACCTCTATTTTTTATTTTAGTAAGATACTTATCTATTAATGAACTTAATTTTCTTCCTGCATATAAATAATCCGGGAAGAAATCCTCAGTTGCTTCCAAAACAGTTCCATCTGAATGAATTCTATACTCTCCAAAATCATGCGAATTAGGATTGTCAAAGGTAGTTGTGAAATTAAACGGCACTATAACTTTCACTTTTCCTAATTGCTCATCTGTATTCCGATTTAACATTGAAACGATATCGAACGGATTTACGTAATAAGTCACTTTTTCATTAAGAATTTGAATTACTTCTTCTGAGACCCCAGAATTTCTTAAACTCTTTAGAGTATCCGGCCCATTTAAAACAACGATTTCACCAATTTGTTCCAATTCTTTTACACTAAGATGAGCTACTCCTTGCACAGAAGCAATCGCGCCGAGCGAATGTCCTGTGAGATTTAACTTCGCATTGGGTGCTTTTTCTCGCAATTCTGCTAATTTTACATGCAGAGCCTCTGCAACTATTTTCCCCTGAGGTATATATTCATCGTTCATCGCAAAGCGGTAGTTATTTCCCAGCCAATCATTAACTAAAGGCCATACATTATTTAAACTTGGAACATCACTTCCTTTTACAGCTAGATAGGCGTTCTTTGTATCTTTATTCAACTCTGGAGTGTCTGTTAAAAAATACGAATTGAAACCCTCTTCTATATCAGATAGTAACGGTGTCTTAATAAAAACTGTCCCATTCGGCGTATCCTTTGGAACTAACCTTGTATTTTTATCTTTATGTACATATACAATTCCATTGTTCGGGAGATTCTTACCTCCAGCTATTGTATCCGAAGATTCATAATAATCTTGAGAGTAATTCAATATTTCTAAATCTGATTTTCTTAACAATCTTTGAAAATTATTTGGTTTATTCTCGTATGCACTTTGAGAAAGTGATACAAATAAATTATTAAATGTACTGATATTACTCATAGATATCCAACAAATCCCCTTTTCTTATTCTAGGAGAATGATTCATCCTAATTTGAGACATATTGAGTTCACTATCTTTTTTTTCTATGAAAAAGTCCACCCATATCACTGTCTCAGGGATATTATTAAAAGTCCCCTCCACGGATAAATTATATCCAACTGTTGATACTCCATTACTCACTGGCCCCACTTCTAAAGAATCCCAATCAAATTGAATAGTTTCAACTTTTGGATATCTTGAATGAACCCACTTTACAATCTGTTTCTCATGTTCCTTTAACCAAGCTAGTTGCTTGTCTCTCGCCGTCGCAAAAATTGTATTTGTACGCCAATCTGGATTATTTAAATTGAACATTGTAAAACCTCCTACACCTAATAATGTGATTGTTCCTATAATGGCTAATTTTTTCTTCATATTCCACCCTCAAACCTTCTATACTTGCTTCATATCATTTAATTGTCTAAAGACACTACTCTTACCAGTATTATAAGATATTTCATTAATTTTTCATATAGTTTTATTAATTAAAATTGACTTATTCTATATAGCACTACCCTTTTAACGAATACTCGTATTAAGTAGAACACTTAGCTTTTGAATCATTGAGACACTATCCCCATATGCGTCATTAAAATATATCACGAAAAGAATTTTTTGAGATGTATCAAAAATGATACATTTGCATTTTTGTTTAATTCCAAATCCAATAAAGATCTATCTTTATGGTATAAATACAATAATCTAATCAGCGCTTGATAAGATATAAAAAAAGAAGGAATTAAACAGATCGCTTAATTCCTTCCGCCTCCTCTATTCTTCTATACTCATTAATTGTACAAATTCATAACCTTCTGCATCAACAATATAGCCTTCGTTTGGACGTGGAGATTTTTCGTTTGAGATATATGGGAATCGAACATATTCTTGGTCGCTGATACGCATTCCCATGAACACCTGTGTCGTCAATTGTCTGTGTAAGGTTACAAGCGTAGAGTAATTCGTCATTAAGTCTTTATAGTTCCCAACAAACACTGGTGTAATGCCGTACTTAGGACCATCTAACAGAAGCTCTTTGAACTGATTTTCTGTAATGTTGAGACTTTGTCCAAGGATTTGGATGTCTGGAATGATAATGAGTGATTGAGTATACTCACCAGGATGCGTCATACGTTCCTTCAAGTTGTCTAAGATGATATTCATTCCATCTTTAGCGATCAGTGTATCGCTGAAACGATGCGCTTCCTTAAACTGATCTAATGGGACTAATCCTAATGGGTCCACAATCACCACTTGAACAGGATTCGTATATTGTTGCAACTGGTAAGCTAGTACTTTGTAGAACTGAGTAACACTTCGAACATTATCACTAACTAACGAGATGGCTTTATCTAATGTAAATGCAGCCACTTCGACCATTTCTCTCGTTAACCCGAGTAATACTTGATGGTTTCGTTCTGAACGGTCTACTTGAGCTTCTACCATTTCTGGTGTCACCACTTCCGGCAACATCGGAATTGGTTGTGGTAATGCACCTGTCCAATAACGAGACATTTCTTGTGCTTCTGCTTTCACTTGCTGAATCATCGATGAATTCTCTTCAGAAGTATACGGCACACACACTTGGAATGAAACGACTGTGTCTTGCTTCATTAATCCGCGACCACGGATATCTAAAAGTACTTGGCTTGTACGACCAACAATACTTGTAACGTCACTCTGTTCGAATAAGTATAGAGCAATTTTTGTTTTAAAGTTTGCTTGTAATTGTACACGCATGGCATTGAAACGAGACATCGTTGTGATGAGGTAAATTCCTAGAGAGGCCCCCTCACGCGCTAGAATATTAACTGTTTCGTTAAATGCTTCGCTAAAAGTAGCATCATTCACTCCATCAAAACTATCGATTGCAATAAATAGTGAAGGGAATGGTGTTACGGCGTCTCTGTTGTATTGTTGCATATTACTTGAGCGCGCCTCACTAAGAGCTGCCTTTCGTACCTTCACTTCTTTTTGAAGTCGACGTAATGACTTCATCACTTTCTCATTATCATCTGCTGTAAAGTAGTCCGCCACATGTGGAAAATCCACTAAAGAAATTAATCCACTCGTTCCAAAGTCATATAAATAGATGTGCGATTGCTCTGGCGTTGTTTTACGCATTACATCAATCAATGCATTTTGGATAAAGGTAGATTTCCCATAACCTGGGCTTCCAACAACCAGAATATGACCACAATCGTTGAAGTCAACTGTCAGTGGTAATTGTGCTTGTTGTTCTGGAATATCTTGATATCCTAATAAAAACTCAGGATGTTTATTTTCACCCCAATAATGTTTAAATTGAATATCTTGGATATCTTCTGCTGCTATTCTCTCTTTCAACGGTGGAAGCCATGGACTTGCGACCTTTGGAAGATGTAGGGATTCGAATACACGCTTCGCTTCTTGAACGACCGCATCCAATTGCGTTGGCAATCGTTTCTGATTGCCGCTGTCATCTAATCCACTTAAGTCTTTATTGATTGCTTCATACTGTCCATTATCTTTAATGGCATACACTGTCGTATCTCGGTGTGTAGAACGTACCGCTTCTGGTTCATAATCGGCTCCACTCCAAGCGCTTTGGAATAATTCATAGATTTCATTATTCCCAACTTGTAAGTATCCTCGACCTGTCTGAGTAATTTCTGCAGCATCTGGCGTTTTAATAATTTCACGCGAATCAGCCACATCTTGTACTTTCAATGCAATCTTAAACTTCGAGTTAGACCAGATCTGGTCATCCACAACTCCGCTTGGTTTTTGAGTCGCTAAGATTAAGTGAATTCCGAGCGAACGTCCGATACGCGCAGCGGATACTAATTCTTTCATGAAGTCAGGCTGGTTCGTTTTCAACTCTGCAAACTCATCCGAAATTAAGAATAAATGAGGCATTGGCTCAGTGGCTACACCCTCTTTAAACAATTTCATGTACTGATTAATATGGTTTACATCATATTCTGCAAATAATCGTTGACGTTTCTTCAATTCTGCTTGGATAGATACTAAGGCACGATTGGCTTGTGCGACATCTAGGTTGGTAATCGCTCCAACTAAGTGCGGTAAGTCCGCAAATAGGTTCGCCATCCCCCCGCCTTTGTAGTCAATCAATAGAAATGCCACTTCATATGGATGGAAATTCACCGCTAATGAAGCAATATACGACTGTAAGGTTTCAGATTTCCCAGAACCTGTTGTCCCTGCCATTAGTCCGTGAGGTCCATGTGCTTTTTCATGTAAATTCAATATTAATAATTCATCACGGCCACGTAGCCCTAATGGTACTGCCATTGTTTGATACGTATCATTCGTTGCCCAACGATGGTTCATATCTAATGCTTCTACAGAATCTACACCATACATCTCTAAGAATGTGACACTATCTGGAATCGCATTTCGTAATGTTTGAACATGCGTCACTTGAGCCAAGTCTCTTGCGAATTGTTCTTTGGCTTCAGTTGATAGCTTTTCGAACGTCACAAACGGTTTATCCATATATTCGCCATTATGGAGGCGTAATGTTCCTTGACGATTCCCTTTATAATCCACAACAGTATTTACATGTTCTGGTAGGCTTTCAATCACATCTTCTACAAATAGATAGCTAATTCCAAGATGTGATAAATCTTCATTGATAAACTCCATAATATTATGATCTAGCATTAGAGATAAATCCGTAATCACAAATACGTAATGAGGAGTAAAAGTTAGTTGCTTATTAGTTCCTGCTTGTTCAGCAGCTTGTTTGCGTTCTTTGATCATTTGATAGAGAGACGTTAACAATTGATCACGACTACGTTGATGGTATACAAAACTACGACAATTAAACTGTTGGAGTTTCATATGCGGTAACCAACGACTCCATTCCCACAATGGGAGTTCCTCTTCACGAAACACTGGAACAAATTGCACATCATGGTAACTATGGAAAGTCGCCAACTGAATAATCGCTTGTTGAACTTGCTCGATGACCGTTCGACGAGAGCCGATATATCCTGTTGGGGCCGATAACAAATCATTAGTAATAGGTAGATTTTCCAAGTATTGGTAATGCGCCACTAATTCCGTTACTTGTTCACTAATGGCTTCATTGTATTCTGTTAACTCAGATTTTTTATAATCGACTTTAAAACTTGGAATGATTTTTCCTGTTCCTAGACGGTACGTTAGAAAATCAAAGTGATGAGGCGTCTTTTCATAAAGACGTCTATCCGTCACCTTCGCCATTTCCATTACAGCGTCAACAGATGGATAGTGATAATTCAACGCTTCTTCCTGCTCTTTAGATAAGTCATAAAGCTCTTTATATTTCTCATTCAGATACGCTTTATAGTTCTCCATCTTTTTCGCTTTCAGACGTTTATTTTGTTTTTTGTCTGAGAAGAAGCTATGAACTGAAGTGATTAAAGTAATCACCGACATCCCCATCATCATAATCATCATACCGCCATTCCCTGTAAGAAAATGCGTTGCGACCGTAAGTCCAATCATCGCTAGCGGCATGATAATTAATTTTAATAACGATTGCTTCTGCATATTATCTTCAGTCGGTGGCGCTAAGATGCTCACCACATCATCTGGCTCACGTAAAATGAACCGAGGTGAACGGTGAAAATCACTTGTCTTATCCTCTGGTGTATCTTCAAAATCTAACTGCACAAGAGTTGTTTCAATCGGCTCGATACTAGCGATAAAAACTTTTTGCCCTTGAATTCTAATAAAATAGCCACTCGTAGAAAATAGGTAATCTCCTTCACTCATCTGCGCAGGAGTTGTTACCAACTGCCCATTCAAGAATACTTCTTTCTCGGATACAATTTCATATCCTGTAGCGTTTGCTTGAATCAATAATTCTTGGCTTTGAGGAATGCTTACCGCATGCAGTCCATCCGGACCAATGGTTAAAGGCTCTTTTGTTAGTAACGTTTGTAAGCTATATTGAAAAACAAATAATTCTGCAACAATCTCATTACTAAATGGAAGGCTATGTTTTCCGTTCGTGTAAATACGGTCCGCAAACGATACTTGTCCATTTTTCACGATTAATTTATCTGCAAATGCATTTTCCACAACAAAATCATCACTTAGATGAGTTCCCACACGGTAAGCTCTCTCTTTTGAAATGTCGTAGATGGTGTTATCTATCTTAATTAAACAAATCATTTACTGCCTCCGTATTAATTTTCTTTCGTTTTTTGTTGTGCTGGTAAATATTGTTTCTTTAACTCTTCCAATTTACCTTTATAACGGTTAATTTCCTCTGTACGTTTTTCAGATGTTAAGTTTGGATCACGTTGAACGTCATCAATTTTCTTCGTCAAACTGTACATTAATAATTGTGGATCATCTAAATAACTTGCAATATCCATTGCTTCATCTACTTTATTTTGTCCGATCAGTACCCAATATCTTAAGTAATCTTCGTTTGTTTGTGCTGTAATTTTTCCAAGCACTGCTTTTTGTTCATTCGTTAGTGATTCTGTCATAATCACTGAATACGCAACAATATACTTATCTTCAGCAGAAAGAGATTTGCTATCGATTGATTTTACATTCGTTACCACTTGTGAATAATCTTTTTCAATAAACGATAAACGAAGGGATGCGATTTGCGTTTGCTTTGGTTGTACCACAAACAAATTGAAAGCCAGCACGGCTGCCAATACTACTGCAATGACACCTGATAAAATCCCCACCAATTTCCACACAAAAAGTTTTCGTTGAGGTACGCGCACCATTTCTTTGGCTACACGTTCTCTTTCATAGTCTAGATGTTCTTGCATTTTTTCTAGCACTTCTGAAATCGATTGAGCTGCAATAATCTCTTCACAGAATTTATGTCCTTTGTAAAATTCTAATTTCCCTTGAGATAATTCCGTAAACTTAGATTTTGAATCCAGCGTTGCTACAATCATCGATTGATACTGCTTCAAAAATTCATCTTCAGACAATCCTTCATAAGGAGGGATTTGTCCTTTAATTCCGCGAAAAACAATTTTTGCGATTCCATCTTGTGTAAACACTACATTTTCTGGCGAAAGCGAGTATGTATATACACTTGCCTCTAATGGTGTAAATAATTTCCCTACATTAATTAAGTAACGAAGACGTTCTTCTAATGGTAATGGATAGATTTTTTCGAATTCTTGAGTATTTGCTGTATCCGCATGAATCATATAAGAACTTTCAACTTCTTCAATCGTCAATGGAACAGCTTCTGGAATGGGCACTTGCAATAGCGTTAACGCCATAGCTACATTCCCTTTGAATTCTTCCTTTGTAACTTCAACACTTCTCACGTTCATTCTCTCTCTTTCTATAAAGTTTCGACGATGAATTGGACTCCATCACGTAAAGTTCCAACATCTTCGATGCGTTGCAACGCTGTTAGAACCACTCCTTTATCATGTACACGGATACTAGGACTAACAACATTCAATTCTAATTGATAAGCTTGTGCGACAATATGTAATAATTCCTTCATGCTGATGCCTACTGGAACTCGTAAATCATATTGTCCATATGCAAACTTTCTTAAATCTAACGTTAAATTAATATACATATTATGCATGATGTGTTTTCCTTTTCTTCAAAAATTGATAAATCGATATCCCACTCATTAATAATCCTAATGCAATGAATCCAACCATGGTTATTGGCGACGTCTTTTCTTCTGGTCTTAACTTCACTCCCTTATTAGGAGTCGTTGCTGACTGCGATAAGAAGAATTGATCTGTTTCAATCGGATTTAGTTTTTGAGAGTCTGTCGATAAAAAAAGAAGAGCCTTATCTTGCGTTTCAGATAATGACTCTTCTGCCTGTTGTTTTGAAATCATTTGAGACAAAGAGGCATCAAACAGTTGTTTCAGTGTTATGTCTTGTTCGAAATAAGTTTGCTCATTTACATTCGTTTGGACAGGAACATCCACATTGATTTTTAACGAACCGTCTTGAGCCCATACTTTGCCCGTGAGGACAACCATCATGCCAAGTACAATCATTATGACTTGACTGATTTTTTTCATTGTCTACTCCTTATTATGTTGTTGATAATGTAGCATGCTTCCAACAAATCCAATGACTCCAATAACAGAAATTACCACTGTTGAAATCCATGCTGTAGGTTGCTGATTGATAACTGCATGTAACATATTTTCTGCAGAAACGAATGGTGTTAAATACGCTAATACTGGTGACACATTTCCATAATAATTGTCCCAATGCAATAACGTAAATGACGATGAATCCTAAACTAATTAATAATCCATAGGCTTTTAGCCATGACATTAACGCATGATGCATGAAAATAGCACTAACAGCAACCAGAATTGCCATTCCAATTAATGCAAATAATTGTTCAGCTGGTAAACTCAATTTCACACCTACCACAATACTTACTAAGGCGCCAATACCTGCCCCAACACCTGCTAGTAAAACTAAAGGTAAGAGATGTGATTTTGATTCATTAGATAGATAACGATTTGTGTCCAGTAATTGCCAATTGCCGTGTTGTAACATGTATACAAATGCAAGAGTCATCATCGCGATAATCAATACCATTAAAACTCCGGTACGATTATCCGTATGTTGACGTGAAGTGTCTCCTCCGCGTCCGTCTGCTAATGTTCCATCAATTGGATGAGATAGGTAATCATAGACTAATGTATTTGTATTGTTTCCAGACTCCGTATTGGACATCACTTTCGTAAATTCGTTTAAGAATGCCGTGTTCGATTCGAATTCTTTGTTCATAACTTTGTCCATTGATTCGACAGCGTTCTTGTACTCAGTCCCTTTTGTTTCAAGAGTTTTCACCTCATCGTTTAAACGGCTATATTCTTTTCGAATAGTTTCAGCCACTTGTTGATGAGACTTTGTGTTATCCATCAATGTACGACTTGCTAACATAAGCGTTGATAAGTCTTTGTTCATTGATAGACTCACACCTGTTAAATCAGTATTATCACGTTTTTCTGAATCTACAAAAATCGGTTTGCTTTCAAGAGTTTCTTTAACTTTTTGAGTTTCCGTCACAATTCTTGTAATTTCAGCATTCACATCCTTCATTAACTTTTGATAAGCATCCATATTTTTCTTTAAAGAGACTACATCCGTTGAAAGTGTCGCAACTCGTGTATTTAATTCTTCTGGGATTACAAGTTTTTCTTTTATATCACTTGTTAATGTATTCGTTACTAAATCGACTAGAATTTCGTCTAGATTTTCAAACGCCAACTGCGCATATAATGAATCTCCCGCTGGCTGTTTAGGATTTGCTCCATTATTTGAATATAAGTCTAATCCATAAACTGCCTTCACTTGACCTGCAAAATCAAGATACGCTTTTACATCATTAAACACGGCTGTAGAAATTTCTCCTAAGAACGCTTTAGAATCTGTGAAAACAGTACGTGCATCACTGCCGCTATACGTTCTTTGGATTGCTTGAGAACTAGTATTTACCGTAAGAGTTCCTCCATCTAGCGGAGTTAATGTATCGAATTTTTTAGGAGTCGCATTCCCTGAAGCTTGATAATTATTAAAAGCTTCAATCACTTTATTGGATTGTTGAATACTACTATTTAATGAAGCAATATTATTTAATAACGCTTGTTTTTGTTCATCGCTAAGATGAGCAATTGATTCTTCAGTCACAACATTGATTTTCGATAAGATTGGAGCAAACCAACTATCACTTGCGACCGATCCACCATTGTATTTCAATTCATAATCTACACGTAATTGCTTGGCAGAAGCATTATACCCTGAAGTCACTTCCACAGAACTACCACTTTGTGAGAATGAGGCTCCTTGACCATTAATGCGTAAACTTTGAACACTGTAACGACTATCAACAGCTAGAGTGATTTTCTTAATGTTCCCAGCAATATCATTTACAGCAATCTGTCCTGAAATTACTTTGTTCTTAATGTCATTTTCTTTATTGCTAACAAAAGTATCTTGGTTACTTGTTTGTGTTGTTGCTGATGGATTTAGTTTTTGAATAAAATGAACTGTATTTTTTAGAAACTGCTTATCTGCAGCTGATAATGCCATACGATCAATCGTAGCATCATCATAAAGCGTCATTTGTTGAGCACTTGAAATAAACTTCTTATCAATATTATTACGTAACTCCGAAACCATTAAACCTAGCGTTTTCTTCGTTTGGTTACTATTATCAGCAAGCGACTCTGCTACTGCTTGCTTAATTTTCGCTTTATAGGTTGTATTTAAATAAGTATTAATTTCTTCGTTTCTCTTCTTAATATCCTCAACGAATTCATTCAGACGTTTACTTAACTCATTTGAGTTTGCTAAGACTTGATTCAAATCTTGTCCGTTGCTTAATTCTGGAAGCTTTTGTCCATTTACTTCTTGCATAATTTTCAACGGATCCGTCACCGTCATGCTAGAAATACCTTTATCATAAACTGCTAATTCACTTTCTCTTTTAGCAATCGATTGAGCCCACGCATCTTGCAACTCTTTAATTTTAGCAATTTCATTCTCATATGTTTTATCTACGGAAATAATTTGTGTGAACGATGCATTTGAATTCTGAATGATTGTATTAAATCCATTCATCACTTCTGCTGCATTATTCGATGAACTAGAAATTCCTTTAAATTCTTGAGAATATTGCATCAACGGTTCTAAAAGCCCAGTTTGAAATTGGTCAACCGTATCTCCTTGATTTTTTACAACTCCAGAAACTTGTTTCTGTGCATTTTTCAAGTTGGCGATTACGCTACTAAAATAAATGCGAATAAGATCTTGGTTAAACGCCTGTTTTAATGACGATACTGCCTCTTCTGCTTGTTTCACTAAAACTTGTTTGTCAGCATTTACTTTATATTGGAACAACGCACGTTTTGGAGCTGTTGCTTCTAGCGAAAGGGCATCTTGTGAAAAATGACTTGGTAAAATCACCATCACTTGATAGTTCCCATTTTCTAACCCTTTTTCAGCTGTCGAACGAGACACCGTTTCAACTTTGTACGGAGTTGTCTTGGCAAATGATTCAATTAAGATATTTGCAACTGTTACTTTGTCTCCATTATAGTTTGTCCCACTGTCTTCATTCACAACAGCAATAGTGACATCACTTTTAGCTGTCTGCGAGTCTTGAACTGACGTCGAACGATTTGTATTTTGTGGTTTCACCACTCCGAATAATGATAATAATAATACCGCTATTAAAAGAACTCCTGAAAACAGGAAGACTTTCTTATGTTTCATTTTCTTCTCCCTTCAATTTTTTAAAAGAAAAAGGCGGGATGCGCTCCCACCTTCTTAGGATAGATGGTCTATCCATTATCCATTAGTTTAATCCGAATTTTTGAGATAAAGCTTGGTCATGCTCTTCCATTGCACGAGCAGCTCCAACTAACTGAACGTTGATTTGTTCTAATAATTCAGCAAATTCTTTTACTTTTGGTTTTAATTCGTTAAATTGTCTATCAAAACCTTGGAAAGCTTGTCCTTCCCATTCAGCTGCTAATGTTTGTTGTAAAGCTGATAAGTTAGATAAAATTCCATTTACTTCGTTTGAAGCTTTGCTATATTCACGAGCACGTGTTTGTAACGTCTCTGGAGAAACTTTAATTTGTCCCATTTTAATGAACTCCTTCAGTTATAATATTGATTTTTGTTACATTTCGATAGTATCACATTCACAAATAATTAGCAATATAAAAATAAAAACTTCACGTCGTGTATTAACGTTATTTTCACTTTTCTATTAATGTGTTTTCCCTATTTTTAAATTCGCTTTGTTTTCTTCAAACCATTTTTTATATAATTCTACAAAACGTTCTTCATCCAAATCTGTATATCCATGAAATACTACTTTATCAATGTCTTCTTGATTAAAGTAAAAGATTTGTTCCGGATTTAATCCAACAGGATATGCAGCTCCTGAATATCCAAAAAATACAACTTCGTTATCTTGTTGTAATTGGCAACCTCTACTTAAAATCATCACTTTTTGCTGACCTTCTTTTAAATAGATAATAGATCCAATTGGTAATACTTCATTCATTATTTAACCTCCTCGATTGATTCTAATTGAAATTCCTTGTTTTTATAAAGAATATCTACTGGAAATCCTACAAAACAACCAATCAAAATCCAAAGCGTCAAAATAGTATTAAAAACTAAAAGTACCACACTTCCACCAATGCTAGCTCTTAAATAAAATAAAAAAAGAATCATATTAATGGAAAGTGGAATGTAAAACGAAAGATGTCGTTTTGATGTTGTTTTAAATGTTGCAACATATCTCTTTGGATGCGCAGGCACTCGGTCTGTCACGTATTTTTTAGACATCATGGCAAATAATTTCATTAGTAGTGCTGCAAAGAGAATTGAAATCATAAAGAGTCCCACTTGAAAAATAATCTGTTGATGTAATTTTTGTTCTTTTATAAATTCAGTTAACGATCGATACACTATATTCGCAAACAATTGACTCCCTGCTGTAATCGCAACGAAAGTACTTGATTGCAGATTCTTTTGTTCAAACCTGGTATCATTTTTATCAATTCCAACCATATCGACTGTTACTTTATCTGATTGAACTCCAAAGCAGTAAAGTTTATTCGAAACTGTACTCACATCCATCAAATATCGATTGCCTTGTGCGTCCATCACCAATTTATAACACATAGAATTAGTGTTAGTAATCATTACTTCTCTCATACATTCACCATCCAAATACCATCCTTAAATTTTGTAAACTTTCACTCAAACCATTTCCGAAGTGTTCCACACTATTTGTTAACATCTCCCCAATATATTTTACACTCGATTGAAATCCAAACCAATTTTCTGAGTATGCATGTTCAATTAAAAACGCTAGTCCTACACTAACACTTATGGTTAAGGCCATCGGATTCAATAAACCTATGAATGTTTGTAAAACTGTTTTCTCTGCCAGAAAACTTAATCCAACCTTTACTAAATTAACTCCTACATTTATTAAATACGCACTTGAAATTGTATGAACAAACGCTGTACCAACTTTTTCGTTATTTAACTTTAGCAAAAAGTCGAGAAATAAAAATGATGCATTAACTCCCGTCAATTTGTAATCAAACACTTTACCAATTTCTGCCAGTTTTTTCAATCCAAAATTGTTTGCCACATTAGAAACTGAAAAAGTCAATCCATTAGTAAAAGATTTACCTACTTTATTAACCATTCCTTTTTCTATTGCCTTTGTAAACCCATTCACATCAAAAGTAAAAGATGTATT